>Ga0169931_10005544_pt1 | contig 19209 bp, 18 predicted proteins | sample Kivu_15m_20L_FD_129675 | JGI IMG/M metagenome (GOLD analysis project Ga0169931, IMG submission 129675) | Freshwater microbial communities from Lake Kivu, Western Province, Rwanda to study Microbial Dark Matter (Phase II) - Kivu_15m_20L... | ecosystem: Environmental > Aquatic > Freshwater > Lake... | reverse complement strand
TTGGGGATTGGGCCAATCCCCAATCCCCAATCCCCAATCCCCAAATAAATTGATAATTCAAATAACACGATTAATTTTTTTATTATATTATAGAAAATAGAAGGAATCCTTTTATAAATTTTAAATTAATAAATATTATTTGATTATTTTGTAAATTTTAATTATAAAAAAGACAATATTAATGAAAGATGGAATAAAATCTACTATTTTTTAAATAAAATTGTAAAACAAACTTTGAAAATTTCAATTAAATTAGAAAAATTAATTTTAATCAAATAATATTCTTTTCGTCACTGTATTCTTGTTCATCATCTTCGTACATTTCTTCTATTTCTTGTTTTTCTATTTCATAATAAACCTTTTCGAAGTTTTCAGCTAAGACTTCGGCATCTGGCTTTTTTTTGCATACATATACATAATGTATCTAATAAATCTAATTATTTATTTAACCTTTTCTTTATCTATTCCATCTTCTCCTTCTTTTTTGATAGTAAAAATAGTGACATCGAATGATAGATGTTCTCTATTCTTTTGAATTAAAATAAATTTCAAATTACTAAATGAATAACTCTATTTTCAGGAATTCCATAGGAAATAATCATATAATATCCAGCTGTTCTTAATACTCTCTGCACTTCTTTTGTCATAATCGCAACATTAAGAAAGGAATGATCTCCACATAGCAAAGCATCCATCGTGCTTTTATCTATTACTAGATCGAAAAAATTATCCTCATATTGTAAATCTCTTGCATCCATTGTTTCGACTGAGGAAATTTAAAATAAAATTCATACAAATCATTTTTTCTCTGTGAATGTTTCTGTCTTGCATAAATTTTATGACATTTTGACAAATGTCGATATTGTATAAGTTATGATACCCCTCATCATACATTCTTTCACAAAATTCTGAATTTCCACAGCCTAAATTAAGAATTTTTATCGATTTTTCTATTTTTAATTCTTCTATGATTGGTCTTAATGTTTCATAATCCTCCAACCAATCGAATGTAGTTCCCATTTGTTCTTCGTATCGTTCTTCCCAGTATTTTGGATCTCCGTAATTAGGCATTGTTTATTTATTATTTATAATAATAATCATAAAATTTTATTAAAATTCAACTTTCATAATTAAAAGCGCATTTGTTAAACAAACACAAAATTAATCTAGTATAAAATTCTTGTTTGTATAATTTGTATATATAGGGATATTAAGGTATTCAAACTTCTATAAAAAAATTTATAACATAATTAAAAAATATTAATTCATGATATAATGGAAACCATAAGTGCCACTAAAAAGACTATAAATTTACCAAAAATAAAATTAAATATAAAATCAGAAAATACAAATTCTAAGTCACCCAAGAAAATCAAAAAATTGAATGAATCAAGAAATTCTCTTTCACCAGAAAGCAAGCTTTTAAAAACCATAATGAAAATTGATGAGAATAAAAAAATGACTGAGAGGGATAACAGTTTCACACAAAAACGAGGAGTACCAAAGAATGTCAACCAATACAGACATATTATAGACACGATGCATAGAGATTCTGATGTTGAATGGATAATAGAATTAAGATCATATAGAAACATGCCGCCTAGATATAAAACCAATATACACACATTTCCTCCAAAATTTTACGACAAGGATTTCCAAGATTACAAACAAAAAACAAAGAAAGACATCTCAGAAAAGAAGAAAAATCCTTTTACCTTAAAAAGAAATTTAGGAGAATACGAACATTTAATAGACAAAGTGGGAATTCCTGCTAATTCCATTCAATTTGGATTTGATTCAACTCTAAGGACTTTGATGAGTAGAAACAAGTATTCTTTTTTAAACGATAACGCCTGGAAACCTTTGAATATTTCCCCAAAAAAGGATCTACTAAATACTGTTCTTGCTCCTACAAGTAAGTCTGGAATCGACACTGTAAACAAAATTTCTAACTATGTGATAAGACCTTATGATCAAGTCAGAGATGTAAGCAAATTTTCAACTTATATTTAATTAATAGTTATATCAATTAAATGAAGAAAAGGTTAAGAGAAGAAAATTCCTCCCCTCACCTCAGGCTAACATAAAATTTGCAGGGGAACATAATTCCTCACCTGCATATTCAAATGCTTTTCATTCAAAAAATATAAATGAGATAAGACATATTATGAATGAACATATTAATATGAGCCATTGGGGCTCTGAGTTAAGACATTATCAAAAATCTAAAATACACAATTAAATTAAGTCATGTTTTGTATTTAATTTTATAAATAAATATATTTCATTTAGATAACATTTTACTATCTATAATATATAAAATCAATTCATTTATTTTCTTTTTTTATTTTCTACAAATTCAAGACAAGGATCGCAACTAATAGTTCCAGAAGGACAAGTGCAATTGTCTCCGCATCCACAATTAGGACAACCACAGCAAGTTGTAGGTTGTTTGGTTTCTGTTTTCTTTTCTGTATTTTGTTTTTCTACATTACAGCAAGATTGTTTAGCACAGCAATTATCATTGTCCATTTGATAAAAAATAATAAATAAAAAATAATTATCCTAAATATTGTGAGAATTTCGATTTAGATACTGAAATTAAATAAATACAATTTATGTTTTGTTACAGTATTTATTTGTTTTATTATATAATATCCGTTTAGAATAAATTGTCTTAAAGAAAATTAAAAAATATCATTGTATATAATATTAATTTCAACTACTTTTAAAGAAAAATATTTAATTTTAAATAATTTGTTTTCAAATAAGTATTATTAAAAATATAATATTCAATAGGAAATGGATTACACAACCGAGGTCGTAAATATTACAAAAATTAAAGATGGATTTTTCCTGGGAGATGAAGCTACTGCTTCCAATTTGGATGTCATAGTCCAGTTTAAAATAACACACATGATAAATGCAGCAGGTGGACAAATCATAAACGCATGGGAAACAATCGGAATCAAGTATTTGACGCTTAACTGGTCAGAACACTCAAATCAAAATTTATTTGATCCAAGAGATGAAATAGCAAATCGAATTGTTTATTTCATCGATGATTCCAATAATAATGGGGAAGGATTACTAGTGCATTCTTTAAGAGGACAAAATAGAGCTTGTTTGGTTATTTTGATTTATCTAATCAAAAAGTTTCGTTGGACACTATCTAAATCTCTCGAATTTCTTACAAATAAAAAATTCGATGTTCAAATTCCCAAATATTTTCTACAACAACTATCCTTTTTTGAAACACGCCTCTCTAAATTAGGGCATGGACCTAAATCTAACAGTTGGAATGATTCCATGGCCACGACTGATCCTGAAGAAATAATTTTAAAAAACACATTTTTAAATGGTCTTATTAACAAACCTGAAGGTAAATTAGTCGAAAATAACAAATCTTACATGAATTCAAGAAAGGTTAATTGGGCCGATAATAATTTAAATAGAAAAGACCTGTGTTCTATTAATTTTGGTAGAGATTTAATTCTCCAAAAAGAAATAAAGCCAATAACATCTCATAGATTGAAAATACCTCCAAAACCTTGTTTAAAAACAAATTCTGGTAATTTCTCGAACTTTAGCGATGTTAAAAAATCCTTGTCTTTGATATCCTCTACTAAACTATCAGAAAGTACCAATATACAATCAAATCTTAACAATTATAACTGCTATAATAATAATTCTATAAAAGAAATTACCAATATTTCAACTAAAGGCATTAGTTACAATGATTTGCCGAATTTGAATAGTTCTAATAAGCATTCAAATGATCTGTTAAAAAATTATACAAATTTGAATATGAATAATCTATGTGCAAGCACCAATCTTAAATCGCCTCAAAATAACGAAATTTTTAACCTGCAGGCAGATAATAGGAGCAACGAAATGTCGAAAAGTTTAAATATGGTAGACTTAAATGTAAAACTAAGGGAGAATCCTAAAAACGTTAATACAATCAAAAGCAATGATATTTTAGCTTTAAACCCGATTGCTAGTACCTATTCTGGTATTAATGCTAATAATATAAAACCAATAAGCAACATGAATGTTTCTCCTTCATTAAATTATAACAATCCACCTAATTCGAATACTAGACAAAATAATTTCAAAATTAATTCAACTATTGATACTTCGAAGACCAGATCCTATTCGGTTGGTCAAGATCCAAATAAAAATATTCCAAATTCACAAAATAACTCAGCTAGTGATCCTAAGATAATATTCGCATCTAAGTATCAAAATATTGTAAATAATTTTAATAACATAATTATTCAATCCACTGAGAATTTCGACAAATTTAAGGAAACTGAACTTCAAAATCCTCAACAAAATGTGAACAGACCTAATTCTTTAATAAAACGTGATAATAATAACCAAAACATAGTCGGAAATTACTACAATAACAATTATTCAAATCAAATGAATAACAACGAATACATGAATCTAAACTTGAACCCCTTAAAGAATATTTTACCTTCAAAGAAATTCGAAATTCAAATCAATCAACCCGCCATAAAAGATATTCCTAATAATAATTCAAAAAATAATATAGGAAATACTGATTACCTTCAAAATATTCAAGCTAGAGTGGTGACAGAAAATCAGAAAATGATGCAAAATAATTTTTTCGCAAGTGCTAATCAAAGCAACAACAACATTCTAGAGTAAAATTAAAAATTTTATCTGTAATTAGGAAAATGAAAGTGATTGATCACAATACCTCAAGCAAACAGAAAAGTAAAACGTTACTATGTAATTATATTAGTCTCATACTTAAATCAAGGAACTGCAAATTTCAATCAGAGCTACAATCCTCAAACATCAAAACCGCTAATAGCTCCAGGAACAATAAATAAGGTTTTATTAAAATATATAAATTTTTTCAGAATAATCCGATCAATAATTATCAACCAGATCTAATCAAAAAGAACAATCAGAATACTCAGAATAACATTGGAATATTGAATAGAGCAACAGCTGCTACAAAGCAGGGACCTGTGAAGTAAGATTGTATTAAAATTTTAGGATTCAAACTTTCAATGAAAAAAAGCCATTGACACCAGATAATTCTTATAATCTCTCAAGCATCAAGTAAATTAATTTCATATAAATAATTAAGAATGCCTGGTTATAGTTCTACAAAGAATTCAAATGCAAATATTATAGTTTCTAATTATGGAACAATCAAAAGATCCAATTCAAAACAAAAAAATGAAGCTAACGATAGACCATCAACGGCACCTCAAAAAGAAAAAGATCAAAACCAAATAAACACAGGTTCTTCTTTAAAGAGATTACCTTCTCCGATGATTAAACGTAATAATAATAAATTTATTTTAAAATTTAGCCTCTACAAATAATAATTTCAATTTAACCAGCATTCCTAAGCAAAATAATTCGAGACAAAGGGCTCCTTCCCCAGTAGTTTCTACTAAAAACTCTACTATTACAATCGGAACCCTCAAAGGAGGAAGTAAAAATTTTAAATGGAAGTAAGGATGTATAAATAAATATTGATAAATTAAATTCATTTTTTAATTCTTAATTTATTCAATATTTTAATTCAGAATTTTAAATAATTAACAATTTATAAGAATTTTTTGTAAAATATATATTTTAATTTTTGAGTTATATTATAATTATTAATTATGATGAGGGAAAAACCAAATTTCGGAAAATCAGAAAATAATAAAATCCAATTGTTCCCTAAAACACTTGCAAATTATAAATCGAATAACACTGAAAAAATTAAGTCTAGATCATTGAATAGATGCACAGTGTCTATAGACAAAGAACAAATTCTTAAAGAATTTTATCTATACAAATTATGTTCAGCTAAAGCAATAACCAAATTAAATAATAATAAATGTAATAAATCTTTTACGAAATCCTCAAAAAGTAAATCAAGCAAGGAAAAAATTTTAATACCAGTACGTTCAGCAAAAGATGTGAAGTATATACGATCTAAGGGCAAAGATTATAACACTCTAGATAAGAAAATACAAAATAATAGCAGAAAACAAGAGCTTATGAGTTATGAGGACTTATTAAAGGGTAAAATTATCATCTAAATTTCCTAGAAATAGAATCTTATCAAGAAAATAAAAATACAAACAGAACCAACAACGAATCGAAAAAATCTTCAAATGATCAAAATAACAAAATTAATTTAAAAAAAGTAGATGTTTTAGGTATTATATTAAATTGACTATTTACATTGTTAGACTTACTCAAGCCACAGGTATTTCCATTAAAAAATAATAAAGCTTTTAAGAACAACGACAATAATGTTCCTAATATAGAAAATTTACTAAACTTGAAGAATTTAAATTACGTAAAAGACACTAAAAATAATAAAAACAGCAACCTTATTACAAATCATGATAATATCGCTAGCAATAATTATAGAAATTCAAATAATCATATTTTAAACATAAGAAATTCTAATAACAATTTCGATAAATGTATTTTCTTTTTTAATTATATAGATAAGTCATATTTGAACGAAAAGATTGCATATTTAAATAGTAAAATCGAAGAAGATTTAGTAAAAAGAGATAAATTGATTTCTATGCTTAATCAACAGAATACTGAAGATCAAATTGAAAATGTAAAAAAATTGGAAAACGAAATAAAAAATTTCAAAAAAATAAAACACAATTGCTTGTCTACTTTTTCACAGTTGACAGAGGAAATAAATGAATTAAAAAAAGAAATTGCCAAACATTCTTATAAGATAAATTTTGATTTAAATAATTTTACTTCTGAAAAAGAAAACAGAGTACGGAAAATCAATGTTCTATCACCAAACAAATTATATCAATAATAGAGAAGTTAAATTTTTTACAAATGATTTGAAAATTTTTAGCCTTCTATTTAATGTGTTGTAGGAAATTTATTTTAAAATCTTATTAAATCTATTTGTTTATGTTGTAAAAATCGTGAGATTAACTCAAGTTGTATTCAAATATTAATTAAATATTATTTAAATTTAGAATTTAATAAGCATATTTATTTAATTTATTTAATTAAAACATAATGGAAAACGTGATTATTAATACTAATGACGGATTGAAGAAAATGTATCATAAGATTATTAAAATATAGTGATGAAATTCAGTTCGGAGTTTTATCAACAACGGACATTTCAAAATTGTCCGTGGTAGAATTAGTGAATAGAGGTCTTTATAACGAAAACAGGGAAGGAATAGCCTATGGACCTTTAGATTTAAAAATGGTATATAAAATATAATAAAAATAAATAGGGAGTGAGCGAAAAAGGAAAAACATGTACTACTTGTAACAAAAAAATTGCAGATTGTCCTGGGCACTTCGGTCATGTTAGATTAGACATTCCTATCTTTCATATAGGATATTATAAATATATCATTAATATCTTGCAATGCATTTGTAAGGACTGCGGAAAGATTTTATTAAAGGGAGAGCATAAGGAAAAATATAGAAAGATTTTCCGACGCAAAAAGAAATCTTCTAATACAGAAAAATTATTCAAAGAAATTATAGATCTCTGCAAAAAAGTAAAAAAATGTCCTGATTGTAATGCCTTCAATGGAACTGTCAAACATATTCATGGAGTAGATGCTACTCAGATCGTTCATGAGAGATATAAGTAAGAACAAATATTTTAATATAAGTCAAAAGATAAACCCAGAAGGGCTGAATATTTTGAAAGAAAAATACGAGACAGCTTCTAATTTCTTTAAAGAAATGGAAAATTCATTAGGGAAAGTAGTTGAGGAGTTGACTTCCCAGAAAGTTTTTAATTTGTTTCTGAAAATTCCTAAGGATGAATTAATTTTCTTTGACATGAATTTAGAGCACACAAAGCCAATTGATCTACTTGTTCATTATATAATTGTTCCACCACTTACTATAAGGCCTACGGTTCAGATTGATCACGGATCTACAAACGAAGATGATCTTACTATTAAAATAGGAGAAATGATACAATTAAACAAGTTTATTAAATTATCTATTGCAGAAGGTAATAATCCCTCAAAAATGCTGGAAGACTTATCCTTGTTGCAACACACTCATGCGCAGTACATAAACTCAAATACTAAAGGTTTAAACAAAAATATCTTAGGGAATAAACCTATTCGTTCCCTTTGTTCAAGATTACAAGGAAAGCATGGAAGATTTAGAGGTAATTTATCTGGAAAGAGAGCCGATTTCACTGGTAGAACTGTTATTTCTCCTGATCCAAATTTAAAGATTGATCAAGTCGGAATTCCTGTACTTGTTGCTAAGACTATAACTTATTCCCAAAGAGTGACCAATCAAAATATAAATGAACTAAGAAAATTTGTTATAAATGGACCAGATACACATCCGGGTGCTAATTTTGTTGAACTAGCAAATGGCAATAAGATCTACCTTGCTTATACAAGCAGAAAAAAGGTGGCTGAAGAATTGAAAGTTGGAGATATAGTTGAAAGACATTTAATGGATGATGACATCATCCTATTTAACAGGCAACCTTCTTTGCATAGAATGTCAATAATGGCTTTCAGAGCTAAAGTTTTACCATGGAGAACCTTCAGATTTAATGAATGTGTTTGTACTCCATTCAATGCTGATTTTGATGGAGATGAAATGAATATTCATTTACCTCAAACAGAAGAAGCAAGAAGTGAGGCCCTTCATTTGATGGGGGTTAATGAGAATTTAATTACTCCAAAAAATACAGATCCCTTGGTTGCAGCTACTCAAGACTTCTTAACTACTTTTTATTTAATTACTCAAAAGGATTATTTTATTGATAGGGCTCACTTTTTTAAATATTTGGCTTATTTCAACGATGCAAACGAAAAAATAGAAATTCCTCCTCCATGTATTTTAAAACCAATTGAATTATGGTCAGGAAAACAACTATTTTCACTATTACTTAGACCGAATAGAAGAACAAGAGTAATAATAAACTTGGAAATGAAAGCAAGAAATTTTTCAAAAATTTACAAAAAAGACGAATTTAGATGTCCTAATGATGGTTATATATACATAAAAAATTCAGAATTACTTACAGGAAATATTGACAAAACTTCGATAGGAAACTCCTCTAAAAACGGTATAGTATTTGCTTTGATTAAAGACAACAACAAGGTATTTATAATTATTTACTATTTTAGTACATATGTTCTCAAGTATTATCTAGAATATCGAAGTTCTCAGCGAGATGGGTAGGAGATTATGGAGTCTCTCTGGGAATAAGTGATGTATATCCTCGAAGTGACTTAATAGAAAATAAAAATAATTTAATTGATGACAGTTACACTCAATGTGAAAAGGAAATTAAATTATACGAGACAGGACAAATTGCTTTGAAGGCAGGATTAAATGCAGAGGAATCTCTAGAAAGCATCATTAACAAAATCCTTTCAGATGTGAGAGAAACAATCGGAAGTTATTTAAGAAAAACTTTACCTAAAAACAATTATGCTTTAGTTATGGCGGTTTGCGGTAGTAAAGGTAGTGACATCAACTTATCTCAGATGATAGCCTGCCTAGGACAGCAAGTAGTTTCTGGACAAAGAATAGGGAACGGATTTATTAATAGGACTCTTCCTCATTTTGAACCTTATTCTAAATACCCTGCAGCTAAAGGATTTATCAGAAATTCCTTCTATACTGGGCTAAACGCTACTGAATTTTTCTTTCATACTATAGGAGGTAGAGAAGGTTTGATAGATACCGCGGTTAAAACTGCAGATACAGGTTATATGCAAAGAAGACTTATGAAGGCATTAGAAGATTTAACAGTTCAGTACGATAATTCAGTTACCATCAGTTCGGGAGAAATACTTCAATTTATTTACGGCGATGATGGAGTTGATCCAACAAACATGGACGATTCTAGTGTGGTTAATTTCAATAGACTATATAATATCATAAAATCTTGTTATCCTAAGAAATCTCATGAAGAAATATTAACTCCTAAAGAAATTTTAGAAATTTCAGAAGAAGAAATAGAGAAACGTCCGAATAATATTATTATAGATCATTTCATCTTAGAACTTAGAAACTTCATTCAAAACTTGACTAAAAATATATATAATGTCAGACAAAATTACTCTAAATATCTAAATCCAGATATATCATTTTCAGAAGATGGTAAAGTTGATACTGAAAATTTTGAAAGATTTTTGAATGGCTTCCCAAGCTTCACAAAAACTCAACTCCATGAATTTTTTAGAATTTTATGGATCAAATATAGGAAAGCTATGGCTCAACCCGGAGATCCTGTTGGTGCAATAGCTGCCCAGAGTATAGGAGAACCAGGTACCCAAATGACATTAAAAACATTCCATTTTGCTGGAGTAGCTTCTATGAACATCACTTTGGGGGTACCTAGAATTAGAGAAATTATAAACTTCACCAAGAATATTTCGACGCCTGTAATCTATGCAAAACTTCTTCAAGAAAATGATCTCATAGCAGCAAAAATAGTCAAAGGAAGGATAGAAAAGACAAAACTCTCTGAAATAATTCACTACATAAAAGAAGTAATATCATCGAAAGGATCCTATTTAAAAGTGAAATTGAATCCTAACGCTATAGAATTTTTAAAACTTGAAATAACTATCAATCAAATAAAAGATGCGATTCTTCGTTCCAAGAAGTTAAAACTTAAGGACAAAAATGTCTTTATAGAATCGAATCTGAAATTAAGAATCGAGCCACCCGACACTTCAAGGGAAAATTTATATTTCTCCATGCAAATAATTAAAAAAAGATTGGGTGCTGTAGTTGTCTCTGGATTAGACACAGTTTCTAGAGCGGTTATTAACAAACGAGATAAAAAACAAGGAGAAACAATTGACAGCTATGTATTAGCCATAGAAGGAACTGGTTTAAGAGAAATTATGAGAACTCCAGGCATCGATCACAGACACTGTTTATCAAATAACATAGATGAAATAGAGAAAGTGCTCGGAATAGAGGCAGCAAGGTCTACAATCATTAACGAAATCAAATTTACAATGAGCAGCCATAGTATCAATGTAGATATTCGTCATCTTCAATTAGTAGCTGATTTGATGACATTTAAAGGTGGTGTATTAGGATTCCAAAGATTCGGAATGGTCAAGATGAAAGATAGTGTCTTACTACATTCTTCATTTGAAAAGACAAATGATATTTTGTTTGATTCTGCATTCCATTCTAAAACTGATGTAGTAAAGGGGGTTTCTGAGTGCATCATAACTGTAAAATTTATCATTATTAAATAAACCTAATAGGGAAAAATGATTTCTTTAGGAACTGGAATTTGCAAAGTATTTTATGATCCCAATAAGCATAATCATAATATAACTAAAAAAATCCCTGCTAAAGAAAAAATCAATATTATTGAAGAAAAACTCAAATCAACAATCAAGAACAAATCGAATGCTGATATATCAAATCTTTTCAATTTTAATTTAGTTGATTACATTCGTTAATGATTGTTATAAAAATATAATATAATAAATTATTTAAAGATTGTTATAATATTATAAATTTTAATTTAGAATAAATATTTAATTGTTTGTCATTTAAATTTTTATAATATAATTATACAAATAACCTTGCTTAAGAAATCTAATTGAACACTAGATATGGAGATGCATTTGATTTAGAAATTGACTCAGTGTATTTTAATTTATCTTTATTTATAAACATTTTTAATTTTTCTAAGGTAATTGCTTTTTACCTTTGCATATCTTGCATGTTTGCTCAAAACAATTTTTTAAGATTTCCATTTCTGCGTGTTCTCTAGGACTTTCCAATTTTTCTGTTATTTTTTCTTTACATGTGCATAAGAATTCGGAATTCGGAAAATCCAGAGGATTAAACGATATTTTTGACGAATTTTCAGGGATTCTTTTGCTTTTATCAGTATTTTTCGATATGGATAGTTCTTTGTTATCATTCTCAATTTTTGTATTTTTAGTAATCGAATTAATTTCTTCCTTAGAAGGTTGTTCACTTATATCGACAGTTGAATTCCCTAATTTTTGTGTTGTTGGTTTATTTGAATCAATATTGTTGCTTTTTTTCTTTTTATTAAGATTGTCACCTTTGTCTATTTTAAAACCTTGACCAAACTTTTTTGTTTTTCTTTTTGAAATTTCAATACTGCAAGGATCTTTTGAGGAATTGTCAATCAAATTTTTCATATGTTCATTATAATTCCGCTTCACACCTATTTCTGGCTTGATAAATTGCTCGACATTATTATTCTTATTTTCAATAGGATTTAACTTAGTTTCTAATTTTCCATTCTTAACAAACTTTTTTATCTTTTCTGATATTTTAGGATTAACGTCATCTTTGATTTCACACAAATCTTCTCCAGTTTCTTTTTCCATTTCCATCATTAATTTTAGCGTCCGTTGATTTGGTTTATAGCTGAGATGATTATTATTGCACATAAAATCGGATTTAAATGATTCTTGATTTACCAAAGTAGATGCTGATTCTAAATTTGTCGAATTATTTATCTTATTTGTTTTATTTCCTCCATTCATGGATGTAAAATCATTTCCTTTCATGAATTCGTTTTTAAAGCCTGAAGGTTTAAGCATTTTATTCTTGATATTCATCATGAGAGAATCGAATTCGTCATCTTTAATATCTCTTGGATTGATTTCTTCTTCTTTGATTTTTTTAATGTCAATTTTATTTTTCAATTTGTTGGTATCTACATCTGGAGTCGGAATATGATGGATTAATTTATTCGTAGGGATAATTTGATTTAAATTTTTTCCTCCTTTTAATTCACTCTTTGGGTTATTGGTCTGTTTTGCTTGAAGTAAAAATTGATCGAATTCATCGTCATTTAAGTTCTTCAAATCTACGTTTTCATTAATATTTAAATCTTTTTCTTCTATTTCTAACAAAGATTCTGTGTTATTTGGGAGATTATTTATCTTATTTACATCAGATTGAATTGTTATGTTATTTCCGCTAACGAAGGGATTATCGAAATAATTACTTTCCCTGCTTGCATTATTTTTATTATTATGATTGTTTAATATTTGATCAAATTCGTCATCTTTAATTTTCATAAATTGTTTTTTGTTATTAATTTTGGTTTTGATGCTATCGTCGTAGCCAAAACTTGTAAAAAGTTCCTCATTTTTTGTATTAGTGTTTAATTCTCTGTTTTTTTGAAAAGATTTCTCCCTAGGATCATTTAAGGCTCTCTCTTTGTTATTATTTATCTGTCTGAAATCAGTTGCGCATGAATAAGTTGAACTTTTGTTAATTTGACTGTTATTATATCCACTTCGAGTGATATCATAAGCTAGAGTATTCTGCGAATTATAATTGGCATAATTTTTCTGATTAACATTTGGCTTTTCACAAAAAGTTTGTATTTTGGGCTGATTAAAATTCATAAAATCAACATCATCATGTGTAAAAAGATTATTATTATTTATTTCTGACCTATTAACTTTTGGATATTTTTGATCTTCGGGTGTTACATAAATTTTGATTTGATTAGTGAAAAGTTTTAATTCTGTACCAATTTCTCTGTAGACCTTATTATTATTGAAAATACTTTCAGCTTGAATTTTATTGTTATCATATTGATTGAAATTAGATAATACCGGATTTGATTTATTTTGAAAATTACCCGTATTATTGTTTTGATTAAGCAAATATTCAACTGAAGTAACCGCTTTTTGATTCTGAATTTTAAGAATTTCTATTTCTTGAATTTTTCTAATAAAGCTCTCATAAAATTTCATCTGCGATTGTATCATATTTGCGTATTCTTGTTGTAAACTTGAATTTGAGGGATTTTCATTTAAAAAGGAAAACGAAGAGCCTTGATTGATAGACGTTGTTTTATTATTGGGTTGAGCGATATTACTTAATAATTTTATTGGATTATGAATTTCAGAAGATGCCTGATGAATAATCTGAAAACACGTTTTATTTTTTTCCAAAGTTGGAAAACTTGCAGGTTTTTTTTCAGAAATATTTTTTTTTGGGAGAATTGATTCATAATATAAATTTTTTAAATCATCTTCATTTAACTCAAAATTATTCTGGATTGAGTGTATTTGAATTTTTTCTGTTATTTCGCTTGCTTGAGTTTTTAACTTTTCTATTTGAAATGGCATTGTCTTAATGTTTGTTATCTTTGGAGATTTATGCTTTATTTGACTTTTTAGAATTTCTGAAAAATCAAAACCCTCTAAATCCAATTCATTGGAAATTTCTTCTAATTTTTCTGAATTTTGGGTAGGTTCTTCAAATATTTGCTTTAAAGCTGAATTGGTTAAATTTATGCCGCTCTCGTTATTTTTTTCTTTGATTTCATTCATGTTTCCAAATTCAGAAAGTAATATATCATTAATATCTCTATCTAAATCTGATTGTTCTATTTTATTGATAGTTCTTATAGAGCTTTTTGATACAGCCAAATTGAGGTTATTATGACTTAAAGAATGTTTGCTGTTTATGTTAGACTCTTTCATTTCTAATTATATATTTAATTTTAGTAATTTAAATTTAAATTTGAATATTTTTTTAAATCTCACTAATTTTAAAGTTTAAGCGCAGGTTATAATGAATATAAATAAATTTTTGATAAAAAAGGGAAATTAGATTTATATTATTTAGATGATTTCACTTTTGTTTTTGTAATTGTCAATTTGTAAACTATAAAAATTGACATACTTTTATTATACTCAGTAAAATTTGATATTAAAAATATAAAAGATTTAGTATAATTCATATTTCATTATGCGCATATTTACGATGAGATTTATATTAGTTACAATTGATTTATTAATTTAAATAAGATTATCCATTATTGACACAATTATAGTGATATAATAAATAAAATTTAATCGATGGTTATTTATTATAAATAATTATCTATTATTCTAGACCAAAAATATTCAATGACCCTATAAGTCCAATTCTTCAAGTATTTTTTCTTTGAATTTCAAAGCCTTTCCTAGGATACGCTTAGAATCTAATTTATGCTCGGGATATTTCAATGGAACTTCTTGCAAATTATGCAAATAGGCTTCATGAAGGTTATTAAATAAAGATAATATCACAAAATCTAGAAAACTGAAGGAGACGGGGGATTCCACATCAGAAAATGTAAAGATATTATCCCAAAGGTAGCTTAGATTTTCAAACGGAATTGAACATATCAAAAGTGTGCTGTATAAGGATTGAATATAAAAAAGAAAAGGAATTTTGTTGTTTATTAAATTATTAAGTAATCCTTCGTTGACAATCTTCAAATAAAGATAACCGATCCTTTCACATCTGTTTAATTTAGAAATTAGGCCTTTACTTTCTTCCGATAAAGGAAAAAGATTTTCTTTAAATACTATCTTTTCTTTAATAAATTCAACATCCTGCCAATTTTCATTTTCGAAATTATTGATATTTTTCAAAATTTGTTCACTCTTCATTATAGTGTCGAAAATTAGATAAACATCGGAATCAAAATACTCCTCGTCATTCAAGAAATAATACAACGTTCTAACGTCTATATCTTCTTTACCTTTAATTTCTATTGGATCATATGTATGGTGTAAAATAGAAGGATATAAGCAGTAGATTAAACCAGCAAGAATATTAAAAGGCTGAAGGTTTTTTGTAATGATATTCGGATTATTCTTCTTCCAAATAATGTAAAGAGTTAAGAAAGTTTCTTGTACACTTTCTGATTTAAAAAAGTCATGAGATGTTCCCGGGATTTGAAGTATTGATTCTTTGATCAATTTGAAATCATTAAATAATTCTCCTGATGGAAGAATATCAACGTCAGATTCTTTCCTAATTACTTTGAGATAATTCTGAATATCTTGGTCATTTATTAAACTATCGAAAATTTTCCTTTCCTTTTGGATTATTTCAACCCATTCGGAGTAATGTTTGTCCTTAGGCAAAATTCCTAATTGGATTCTCCAGAGGATAGAACGAAGTTCATTTGGTAATGTATTATTTACAACCATAGTTATTACTTCGTCGAGATCACATCTGTCGTCTTTAAGCATATCTCTTAAAGTAGTTATGCTCATATCCATGATTGAAGATCTTCCTTTGCTTGTTCGCCTTTGATTCATTTAATGAAATATTATAAGAAATAATTTATATGTAAAATTAAATTTTAATTTAATTAAGTTATATAAATTATGAATTCGAATTCTACAAGTAGAAAGGGGTTTCAAAAATTCGAGGACACTGAGTTAGAAAAAACAGAGGACATTAAACAAAAACAAAATAAAAATTCAAGTTCTTTAGCTATAAAAGAAGAAGAAAACGAAGATGTTGACAAATTTATTGATGAAATTGGGTTTACAAGATATCACGCACTTATTTTTATAATAGCAGCTTCAATATTAATATGCGGGGGTGTTCAAGAATTGATGATGGCAATTGTAGTTTCTATCATAAATGAAAAATCTGAATTAACAAGTTTTCATTATGCAATAATTACATCAATTGAATACGTAGGATATACACTATCAACTATTGTTATAAATATAATTACAAACTATGTGTCTAACAAAAGAGCAATTCAGATATTTACAATTTTAAATCTTTTATTCACTGGGTTATCAATCATAAAACTTAATTTCTTGTTGGCTGTTATTTTTCGTTTCTTTATCGGATTTTGTTTTGGAATGATTGACATTTTAATATATTTAAATTTGGTTGAATCATGTCCAACTAAAATAAGAGGATTCGTTGGATCTATTATTTTAGTATTCTTTCCTTTAGGGCAATTTTTAATCGCTGTATTTTGCTATGTTATTTTACCTGAGAATAGAGAAATCGAGGAAGTTAATAACAGAAATTTACTTCTGATTCCTTTTATAGCAGTAGCTGTTATTTTAATTATTCTTATTCCATTTTTAAAAGAATCTGCACGTAGGCTGATTGCCTTAGATAAAGTTGATGAAGGGGCTCAAGTTATAAAACAAATTTCAAAGTTTAATAAAAATAAGAATTTTTCTTCTGTAGATCAAGAGAATAAAATAGACAAATTCGTAAGAAGAAGAACAATTAATTTGGAACCAATAGAAGAAATAGAAAAACAACTACAAAAATTTTCTAAACTTCGTAAATCTAACACATTTAATATCTCTAACATTCAAATTCAAAAGTCAATAGCTGGACAGGAGATGAAGAAGACAAAAAACGAGAACTTAATAAATCCAAATCAGTTAAGTCATCAAGCTAATAAATATGCAAGCACAGATCATGATGCGGGAAAAAAGTTTTCTGAGAGATTCCTCTTACTTCTGAGTGGAAATTATATAAAAATTTCCTTAATATTATGGGTATGTGCAATTTTTACAAATTTTATATTTAATGGATTATTTTTCATGCTACCAACAACTGCCCCTACATTAAACAAGGAAACTTTCAAGGATGTTCTTCTGTCAGTGAGTATGGAAATATGCTCAAGTTTAATGACATGCCTTGTTATAGAGAGTAAAAGATTTGGAAGGCTGAGAAGTTTAAGATTAGGTTACTTTTTTACAATAATTACATGTGCCTTCTGTTTTATAATAGGTTACGAATATTTAATTATCATGTGTACATTAAAATTCTTTATTACTATTCCAGCTAATATTTTAATGATTTATGCAAGCGAAATTTACGATAGTAAAAATAGAACGTTTGGTGTATCTATTGTAAACTTCTTTAAAAGGATTGCTACTATTATTGCTCCTTTTGCTGTGTCATACTTAGAATTCTTAATTGGTCCGATAGGTCCTTATTATATATTTTCATCTGCGGCTCTGATTTGTTTTTGCCTTGCTCTATTTTTAGATGTGGAAACTAGAGGAATCCCATTAGATAAGGTAGAACTTAATCACAAAGCAGAAGAAAATAAGGAAAATATATAAAAAAATTTTATATTATAAAAAATGTCTGAAAATGTTTATGAGCAAGTATAATAAGCATTTTAAATTATTTATATTATTACAATTAGATAGGTGTAAATTTCAAGGACATAATTCCAAAAAAAATAGCAATTAAATATAATCCAGCAGTAATAGCTCTTGAGTACTTTCACCAAAAGATGAATAACAACTATTTATTGCAGATAAATCTAGAAGATGTGGTCAGATCGAGTAAGGACCCAAAAGACATTTCTGAATGGCTATTCATGACTTATTGTGATATATTCGATGCTAAATTAATTTCAGAGAATCAAATAATTAATTTAATTCGAAAAATTTCCGAAAAGAGAAACAACATTATTCCAGATGCTAGTTTGAAGAATATAAAGTACCAACTGCTCGAGCCTGATATTTCTCGTAGAGAAGAAGAAAAAGAATTTTATAAATCGAATCAACATTTTTATTCAGCAGATAAAGAGAATAAAAGTGAAATAGACAAATTCAGTAAGGAAAAAATTGAATCAATTGATAGGAATGTTGCGGGGAAAAATTCGGACAAATTTAACAGAAATTTAAAACATAAGGATAATTTAATTCCTATCAATCTTACTAAAATTACGACGAACCGAAATGTTGATTATGATGAAAATTACTATTCAAATGATTTATCTATTGAAAGCTTAAATTCTTATTAAATAAATTTTATTTTTATTTTTTCCAAATTTTTTTTAATAAATAAATAAATAAAATGGAAAAGTATCTCAAGTTGAAAGCAAATCTTGAAAAATGCTATATAAAACTTTCCTATGCTGAATATTTGATGTCTTCTGATGAAGTTAAAGAAAATACTTGTAAAGCAGAAAGAGATGCTTTAACTGGGTATCTTAATTCAGATTCGATGAATCATGAAAATATTTTAAGAGAGAGGATTGATCAATTTCAAAGTATATGAAATATTTTATGTAATATGTATAGGAATTACAAACAAAGCTATTTCTGCAGATTATAAACTTTAATTTGCTTTTCGAGATAAAATAGTAATTCTAAATAAAATGGATCACTTTTAATGAAAATTAAGTTTAGAAAAATTTATGAATATATAATCAATTAAGTTTTTAAATTTTTATATAAATATTAATATAATTTATTTAAATTTTAATTGATTTCTCAGTGTAGCTGCATCAAATTATAAATTGTAAATTTATTAAACCAGAACCTGGGGATTGGGGATTGGGGATTGGGGATTGGGGATTGGGCCCAATCCCCAATCCCCAATCCCCAATCCCCAATCCCCATTTAATTTTAT
>Ga0169931_10005543_pt1 | contig 19214 bp, 30 predicted proteins | sample Kivu_15m_20L_FD_129675 | JGI IMG/M metagenome (GOLD analysis project Ga0169931, IMG submission 129675) | Freshwater microbial communities from Lake Kivu, Western Province, Rwanda to study Microbial Dark Matter (Phase II) - Kivu_15m_20L... | ecosystem: Environmental > Aquatic > Freshwater > Lake... | reverse complement strand
CCTGATATGGGAATGGAACAACCTGATATGGGAATGGAACAACCTGATATGGGAATGGAACAACCTGATATGGGGCTTTAAAAATCCACCGGATTATCGTCACTTGCATCTATAATACACCCATCAAAATCATCATAATGCCTAGTTTTTGGTTGATGAATTTCTTTATTTTTTTCAAGCTCTCTTCTTCTTATTGCTTTTATTAAATTTTTTTGATATTTAGTGCTTCCGTCAATTAGGAGATACACCGGCATTATTTCGTCTTCTATCATATAGGTAATATTTATAAGATCATTCGCTGGTACTATAATTTTATTATTTTTTAAACATTTACTTAATTTTCTATAACCATATTCAAAAGGACTTTTTTCTAATTTTATTGTAATAGTTTGATTAATTGGATTTAAATCTATAATTTCTCCTTTTTTATCAAATACATTAAATAAATTTAATTTTTCTAAAAACCCTTGATCTCTATATATTTTTGATAAATCATGTATTCCAAAATAAACTATGTCTCCTTTATTTTGCGACATAGCTGTACATAGATCTATGGTATTTTTGTTAAATTTTTCTTTTATATTTGGCCAATTAGATATATATTTTTTAATCAAAATCTTCCTCCACAATATGTATTTAATTTTAATAAAATAGTTGCTAAAAATTAACTAAAATAATACAATGCAATTGTATTATGGTGTAGGAGGTGTATTATTTGTGGTATAGCAGGATATATTGGAAAATCAAAAAATTTTGATCTAACTTACCAGTTAATAACAGAAATTTTTGATCAATTAGAAACTAGAGGCACAGATGCCTCTGGCGTTTGGGGCACAGAATCTTCATCAAATGGTAGAATAATTTATCATAAGGAACCAATTAGATCTAGTCATTTTATAGAAAAAGATTTTTGGAAAAATCTTAAAAAAATTAAAATGGATATGGTTTTACTTCATGCTCGTGCCACTAGCTTCAAAGGAGGAGTTGCCAGTAATAATTTAAATAATCATCCTTTTGTTAGTCAAGATAAAACTATAGGAATGGTTCATAATGGCAATATTGACGAAGCAGATTTTATTAAAAAAAGATACGAAACAAAGTCGGACACGGATTCAGAGTGTTTGTTAAGAATATTTGAGCATGGCATAAACATTGAAAATAATATCGAAGATGTGCCTATTGAAATATCGTGCAGGTTAAATGGAATCAAAGATGTATGGTCTCAAATATCAACAGGAGCTATGGCGGTAGCATTAGGAGAAAGAATAAATAATGATCATAAAATTTTATTCTTATTTAGAAATGAAAAAAGACCTCTTTGGATAGCAGATCTACGTGATATTTTAGGTCAAATATTCTTTTTTTCTTCTCCTGAAATTTGGTATGATGCAATAGACAATAATAAATATTTAAAAAACCAATGCTGGGGTAATTGCAAGCTCGTAGAGCTACCTGATGCCCAAGTGTGGTGCTTTAATATTGATGAAACAAATAATGATATATCTAATAAAAATATATTTAAATTTTTAGTAGAAAATAATAATTTAGAAGTAGATTTATTAAATTGTAAAGAAATTAAAAAAATAAAACCAGCTAAATCGAATATAAGTTTAATAACTAATTTAGATAAATTTGATAATGTTTTACAAAAAAAATCTCCTATAAAACATAAAGAAGATCTTTGGTATAGGGATGATGAAGAAAAAGATATGGACATTCCTGATTGGAAAGAATTTAACAATTATCATGAAAAAATTTGTAAAAAAATTATAGAAATAACTAATAAAATTTTAATAGAGTGCGATAATTTATCTATGGAAGGTTCTATGTGTCCCTTTGATTATAGTCAATTATTGGAATCATTAGAACAAACTAAATGTGATTTAGAAGGAACATTACAAATATTAAAAAATTAAAATGGAGAAATATGGATGAAAATGATTTAATCATAGAAAATTTAATTAAAGAAAATAAAAAAATAAAAAAAATAGACGGAAAGTCAAAAGGCAACAGGACAGAATTACAACTTTGTAAAGTTTTAACAAGTTTTTTTAATCAACAGTTCACCAGATCTATAGGGTCAGGTAATAGATGGGGTCAAGTTACCCTCTCAGAAACTGCAAAACAAGTGTTCTCTGGCGATATTTGTGTTCCTGAGGGTTTTAAGTGGGTTATCGAGTCAAAGGGTGGATATGAAAAAGATATAGACTTAAATGGAGTATGCGATGATGGAATATCTCGTTTAGATTCTTTTATAGAACAAGCCTCAAAAGACTCTGATTTTTGCGGAAGAAAACCAATGGTTTGTTGGAAAAGATCTAGGAAACCTTGGTTGTGTATGATTAAATTAAAAGATTTAAAAACATATTTAAAAGAAGAAGTATTTCTATACAGAATAAATTATAGAGACTGGGTGATACTCACACTAGATTCTTTACTGGAAAAAAGTCCTAAAAATTTTTGGTTTTAATTTTTTAAGTTTTTCCATTCCTCATCAGAAATCTTTTCAATTTCTGATTGGCTTGGAATTAGTTTATAATAATCTTTATTTTTATTTAATTGTACAAGTTCTTCTTCTTTATATTTTATTTTTAATTTATGAATTATTTTTTTGTTTTTAACAATATTAGAAAAATGTTTTTCTATAGAAAGGCCAAAAAATCTAATTTCATTTTCTTCTTTATCACTATAATTATTTTCTTTAAATATTAAAAATATTATATCTTGACCTAAGCCCAAACATTCTTTTGATTCTTCATTTTTATTTTGAATATATTTAATCCATTTATAAACATCAAAATCTGAGTTTTCAACCAAGGAAACGCTGATTGTTCTGTCCACACAGTTCCAATTAAATATTTTAACTAAATCATTTATTTGAGGAAATATTTTTGATTTAAAAATAAAATTATTATTATTTTTATTATAAAATTTTAATTTATTTTTTATATTTATTTTTTTATTATTCATCATAAGTTTCCTTAGTCATATACTTGTAAATTAAATTTATCTGATATGTAGATATTTCCGCCAAATTCTAGCTTAAACCATATATCATATATACCACAAGCCAAATCCTCTGTGTCTAGTTTGTAGTAACCATAACGTTTTTCTCTATAATCAACATTTTCATCTTCTAAAATAATCTCAGAGCTATTTGCAAAATTATTACATTCGCCACAATTTAATTGCATAGAAATTTTTAAATTAGATACGATTGCTAAATTTTCATAATAAGATCTTAGATCACCCGCTGTAGGAACATTTGGTATTATTTCTATAATAAGAAATTGCTTAGATCCTTTTCGGAATTTATTAGGCTGAAATCTGAAATCAAAATCATAAACAACAGGTATAGGAGTAGAATACCAGAGATCTGGATAAATTTCAAATTTTTGCCTTATAGAACTTTTAGGCTGACCATTTACAGCACGAACTGTCCATATATCATAATAAGTTCCTATAAGATACTTATCCAACTCTGTAGGCAATGTTAAAAGGTATGTTCCAGTGTCTTCTTGCGTAACAGAAGATCCTTGAAATGTATCAACTAGATACAACCCGTCTGGATTATTTTCTGAAGCAAGTTGTTCATCTAAACGGAATATTTCAACTTTTTCTATTTCATAAAGATCACTTAGATTATTACTGTTATACGTCAATAATCTAAGTCGTATATCATCACCGACAACTGGATTCTGATATCTTTCTTTTGTAGCACTCACTTTTTTTCCTTTTATTTATGTTTTCTTGCTTTACGAGCTTTATCTATTGCTTCATTTTCTTTTTTCTTTTGTTCTATAAATCTTTGAATCAACCATTTTCTTTCATGAACAGGAAGCATCATGCAATCTTGTTTGCTCATATGCATATGATATTGGAAGAAGAACAACTCCTCCATGAGTGTTTGCCAGAGATCTACGCTTGGATCTCTTTCTCCTTCTTCCTTGGGAAGAAAAAATTTGTTTCAAGAGGCAAATCAATTTTAAACTCTTCTGTGCAAGAAGGGCATAATATTGGAAGCTCTGTATCAACTCCAAATGGGGGGGTGTTAATTTCATTTCGGAGATGTGCCACGTCTTGAATTGGTAATTTCTTTAATAATAAAGATAATTCTTTTTTCATAACAACTCCTTCTATTTCTTCAAGCAATAAAGCGGTCCTGTAAAGCAGTGTGTCGTCCTCTCCTTGATCTCCCCATTGTTGAATTCTTTTGTCCCTATAGCTAGAAATTTCTTGCTCATCAGCACCTGTAGCTAATCTGTACGTGTATCTGAATTTACTTACAGGCAAAACCCCACTCAAACTATCGGTTGAAAAATCATCTGGACATGTTTCAATTTCCATCTCATTTAAATCAATAACATGAGCAAATTTAATACCACAATTTGGACATTTAATCTCAACGTCATACTCTGGAGTATAAGAAATACCACGTAGATAAATCAATAAATGAGTTCTATCAGTTGAAAGTAACTCCTCTGTATTGATTGATTCTTTAATACACCTTCTAAATATCATATCTATTGCTTTGCCTTTTCTTACCCATCGGGGAGTTGCCAAAATTTGCTCTTCTTCACCCGTCATTGCTCTTACATGTACGACAGCCGGAATATTTTGGTAAAATTTACCTTTAGAGGGAAATTCAAATTCTTCCCAAGTATGCTTCTCAGCTAACTGTTGTAGCAGTCCCTCTAATGCATCACTTCCTTGTACTCTAATTTTTGAGTCAGGTGTTGGTTTATTTTGAGATTGTGGCCTTGGTCGTTCTGGGGGAGATTCAAAAGACTCAAATCCCTCAGTATCCTCTGGACTTTTTGGTTTTTGATTGCCTTTTTGCAATGCAGCCCGAAACTCAGGCGGTAAATTACCACTAATTTGAAAAGGGGCTTCTTCAAAAGGTTTTGCAACTTCTCTTCCAGTTTCTTTTGCAACAGCCTCTTGAACGCTCTTCACAGAGTCTAGAGGCGACTCTGGATTGCTGTTTTCTCCTAGCTCACTAGGAGAAACTTTTTGTCTATTTTGTCTGAATATCTCATCTGCCATTTTATCTCCTGTTTTTATTTTACTGCTATTGATTTATAGTACAAATCTGATTATTATAAGAGTATGTTGATTTTAAATTTTTCTAATGTAGAAGATTTAATTTTTTATGATAAAGACGTACAAGAATTACTTCCCACTGATATGTTTAGTATTTTTGAACAATGGAGATTATCTAAAAGAATACCTTATTTAAAATCTATAGGAAAAGAAGCTATATTAGATTTTTTAAATTTAATAGAAGAAAATGAAATAAAAATATTAGAATTTTATTTTAAAGAAAAAATAATAGTTGAAAAAATAAACTATAAAATAGTTAAAAATGTTGAAATAAACCTAAAAGAAGAAAAAATATGTGAAAAAATTTGTGATATACAAGAATTTAACTATTTTAATACGTATAGAGATGAAAATTTTTTATATTTAACTTTTTGGAGATAAAAGAGGCAAAATGAGCGAAACAGATTCAGATAATAAAAAAATAAAGGGTATAATTTTATTTTTTGTGAACCTATATCCAGACCTTGGTCAAGATATTAAAGTTTATATGAATATTTACAAAGAAATGAGCAAGCCATTAATCGATAAATTAGCACAAGATGGAAGATACATACCTATATTTGCTCCAGTTCATAAGGAGGCAACAAGAATAGAAAAAATTGATTTTGATGCACCTTTTCCGAGATTTACTAACAATGATGAAATTGTTAAGAGTTTTTCAAGGCCAAAAAAGAAAACTAAAAAAATATTTGAAGAAGAAGAAAAAGAAGAAGAAGAAGAAACATTTTTTGGTTTTATAAATCTTTTTATAAATTTTCAACCAGAAGTTAAATTAAATGTTCAAGAAACAATTAATTTAGTTAAAGAAATAAATTTAGACAATTTAGAAAAAATTAATAAAGATGGCCGATACACTATTGTTATAGTTCCTACAACAAAAGAAGGTAGTCGTGTTCAAAAAATTGATTTTGATTCACCTTTCCCTAGATTTGTTCCTAAATCAACAAATAAAAAATTAGTTTTAGTACAACAAAAAGCTCAAAATTTTAAACAAAAAACAAAAAATGAAAAAAATGACGAAAATAATGATTATGATATAGAAGATGAAGATGAAGAAAATGTCGAACAAGATGAGGACAATTTATGAATTTATTTTTATTTATATTTGCAACAATAGGACTAACTAATGTGCTAGTACATGGTAAAATATTAGACATTATTAAAATATTTGGCAAATCAGCAAGGCAGATCCTGACAAGCTCCAAGTTTCTGTCTGAGCTTTTGAGTTGCTATGAATGCACAGGTTTTTGGTCAGGAATAATGATAGGATTTTATTTTTTTAACCCATTAGAATGGTACCAAATACTTCTTTATGGTTTTTCAGGAAGTGTTTTATCTCAGTTTTATAGTGAATTAGTTTTTTTCTTAAGAAGTAAAACAGATTTTGTAGTGGAAGATGAAGAATAATAAAAAATTTTTATTTTGTGAATTTTGTGGATTTAAAAAAATCATAGATGACTTAACAAATTTATGTGTTATAAAAAATATTAACATTCAAGGTAAAATAGAAAAAAGTACAAAAATTGGTAAAGAAATTTATGAAAAAAATAAAATGTATAAATGCCCCAAATGTGGTAGAGGTGTGATAGAAAAAAAAATTAATGGAGCTTATCTAGAAACAATTAAAAAAAATCAAGAAGAAATAGATAAGAAAAAAATAGAAGAAGATCGCAAGAAAAGACTAGAGGATGGAAAACCGATAGATAAAAGATCAGAATTTTATGAATAATTTGACTTTTTACAATTATATAATATAATAATTTGTTATGAAAAGAATTACTATTCATGATGTCAAACAAGCTCTTTTAGACGAAAGATTTAGAGAAACATTACCAGAAGAGTTATCTGAAGATGTACAAAAATTTTTGAAAAATCCCGGTTGCGCTTGTAATCATCCAATTTATTTAAATGTTATAAAAAAAGCTAAAAAACAACTAACAAGTTATTTTCCAAACAAAGAAGAAATAGAAGAAAAAGAAGCAGCAAAACAGTTAGATAAAATGTCCAATAATCAATGGCAAGTAATTAATTGTAGCATAAATGATTTATCTAATGAGTTAAAAAAACTAGGTCCGGGAAGAAAGCAATTAGATGTAGCTAGATGGCAAGATCAAGTTACGGTTGTTGTCAATCATTTAGATGGCATATATTAAACGTGAATATATTTTGATTTGTTATTTAAAATTTCTTCACAACTTTTGATCATTTTTTTAGGATATTTATTATATTTTGTAATATCCATAGGCCAATAGTCATTTTTTAATCTTTTTCCTCCTAAAATAATTGCATTTTCATAAAAATTTTTTGAAATTTCAAAATTTTTTATTAAATGATAATAAACATCACCTAGCAAACACCAGAATTCTGCCATTAAAGGCTTTTTTGATAAACATAAAGTTAAATTTTGAAGAGTTGGTTTAACTAATTTTTTATAATACATTTGTACTAAAGCATAATAATATCTCATCATAATTAAAGGCATAGAATTATTTTTTTCAATAAAAAAATAATGATTTGCAACATTTAAAAAATCCTCATATTTTTGCATAGACAATAAAATACATGCTTCATAATAATAAGGAGAAGAACAAAGCGGCTTATCCTGCTTCCATTGTTGTATAATTTCCAAATCACCATCAGACAAATGACCGAACTGTGATGCCAGAGTAAAGCCAGAATCAACTATTTCTATATTTTCTTTATGATCTATAGTTTCAAAAATTGGATTTATAAATTTATAATTTTTATTATAAATTCTTATATCCCAATTAATTATTGTATTATTTAAAATTTTACTATAAAATAATTTATCATTTAAATTATTTATTTTTTTATTATATTGTAGCAAAATTTCCCAAGGTTGCATCCATAAATTTAATTCATCATTAGAATAATTATTTAAAAAATTACGAGCTTCATTTTTTTTTAAATTTTTGATATTAAAAATTTTTGCATCATATTCCTTGCAGATTTGAACAGTGCCATCTGTGCTTCCATAGTCTCCTATAAATATGTTTTTTTTAATATCTAACACAGAATCTAGAGTTTTTTTAATAGTATTTTTATTATTGTATGTTAGAATTTGTACATTTATCATGTGTTTTTTTTTCTAATAATTCTTTAAAAGCCATGGATTCATTCATCATTCCTTTTTTTTCATAAAAATCAGATATCTGTCTGATGACAGATTTATTTTGTGGATTAACTTGTAATTCTGCATACAATTTTAGAATATTCATATTTGTTTACTATGTTATAGTACAAAATAAAGGGAATTTTTATAAATTGGCTGTAATCATATATAAATAAATTATCAAAAAAATAGGAGATTATGGCAAACGAATATATAAATAATAAAACTTTTGAGTCAATAATATATGGTTTTCAATATTTTCAAAGACAAAAATTTAAATATGAAATGATAATAATAGACTTAAAAGAAACAAATGACAGAAAAGTTAAAAAAAATAAAGACAAAAAATTACAAAATAAGCTAGAAGAAACAGAAATTTTATATAGAAATTTTTGTGAAAAACATAAAAATTTTCAAAATCAGTTGGCACATGCATTCTACATCCTTTCAGAGAATATAGCAAATTATGCTAAGTTTAGTGGAATAGATATTGATGATGCAATTCAAGAAGGTGTTTTAATTTGTTTTGAAAAAATTAATAGATTTGATCCTAGAAAAGGTAAAGCATTTAATTATATGACAACCTGTATCCTAAATCATTTTAGACAATTGTATCGTAGTGCAAGAAATTATAATGAATTAAAGAAAAGATACCAAGACTTTTTAGAAGAAAAATTTGATAATTTTATCATAAGAAATGGCAAAGAATTAATGGCTTTTAAAGACGGCAACTCTTGATTTATATTTATATTTATATTATAATATTAGAATTATGAAACAAAATAATCCAGAACAAATAATAGAAATTCAAGAAATAATGGATAAGCTGAGAAAAGCAGGATACTCAGAACTTATAGACTGTTTATTAGATAATGAAAAAGAGTGTTATACAAAAAAAGGAAGATTAAATAAAAGTAGTACTTGTCGTAGATTAAATTGGAAAGGTAAAAAATTAGAAGATTCTTTAGAACATATGAGACAAATTTTAAAAGAAGATTTTGATTTTGACATTTCAAATATTATTAATTTAGACGATGACGATGACGATGAATAACTTAGATTATATAAGCTCTTGCATATCTTAAAGTAATTTCGCACATGACTATTCCATTTTGTGTCATGTCTAATGTTTGAAAATTTACTGATTGACACCAACAATCCTCCCAAATCCAGCGTTCAACGACTTCAGTTCCACATCCATTATACAAAGATAGATTGCATTCTTTTATAAAGTCGGGACTATTTGGTTCAATAAAAACATATTGATTTAACGCTGGTCTGTAAATTTTTCTAACCCACTCCCATACTGGATTGGTGCTGTGAGCTAAATCATATAGTGTAATCGTGACAGGCTTCCAGTCTGGTTTTGCTGGATAAAAAATATCTTCGTGAAGGTGTTTAACCTCCATTTCCTTAAATGCCAATTGTGGTCTAGACGCCTTCTCTGGAGGCAATGCATTCACTCCCACAGTCCTATCTGCGGCTACTTCGGGTATTGTAAATTCCCATCTAAATTGTCTTTTGCAAAATTTACCATTTCCTTCTAAGCCAAATTGCAATCCCATTTTTGCCATAAAATAATTCTCCAAAAAATAAAGGGCAGCTTTTGCTGCCCTTTAAAATAGTAAATTAAACTACTTAATTCTAGGTCACCGAGCAGCAACCTGACCCTCTGTCTCAGGATTTTCAGGACTTCCATTTGAACCACAACCAGTGCAGCAAGGAGAAATCTGCCAACCGGGGCATTGATTAGTGTATTTAACATCTGAATAACGAAGAGTTAGTTCAATTGTGCATTCTTCAGATGCTGCATAGTCTAGATCGCCAAAGTTTATAGAAGTTGGCCAAACATCTTTCATTTCCCAAGTTTCCATAATATTTCCGCAACCATCCCATAACTTTAAAATAGCTGTACATGAGTAATCGTTTCTATTTGATCCCATTTCTAAATTAATGGGATCAGTAAAGTTATAAACAGATGCAAGCCAATTAAATAATGCAACTTGTTCTTGTGCAGCAACATCAATATACGTAACCGTCATTGTTTCCCAAGATGCTTTTCCGGGAATCCAAGTTTTTGCATTTAAATGATTCAACTCTGTTTCTTCAACGCTTAAACTAGGTCTTGAAGCTACTTTTACATAATGCTTAGGAACAGTTTGGTTTCCGCAGATCTCTTGAAGTTCAAGAGTAAATCGAAATTTTCTCTTGAATACAAGATTTTTAAACCCAAGTTGTCCTATTCCCATAGGGATCTTCTCAGCCATTTTAGCTCCTGTCTATTAAATTAATTAGATAAATGTTTTATTTGCGTATTTCACCTGAGTTCCGCAACCACCGCAGCAAGGTTCTGGTTGATAATCTGGGCAGTAGCTTCTGTATTTCACATCTGAATAACGAAGTGTTAATTCAATTGTGGCAATATCAGATGATGAGTAATCTAAATCACCAAAATTAATAGCAGTAGGCCAAACTCTTTGTAACTGCCAAGTTTCTATTAGTGTGCCGCATCCATCATACATGTTTAAAAGACCAGTAGCGTCCCATTCTCTTCGCTCACCTTGTCTTAAGTTTACTGGGTCAGTAAAGTCATAAACAGTAGCTAGCCAATTCCAAAGAGTTCTCATTTCGGAATGAGCTACGTCCATATAAGTAACTGTTATTGTTTCCCAAGATGCCTTGCCGGGAACCCAAGTTTTAGCATTTAAATGATTTATTTCTGTTTCTTCAATCGAAAGATTTGGTCTTGAGGCAACGGTCACAAAATGCTCCGGAACAACATTTTTTTCATTATCACAAAAACCTAGAATTTCGAATGTCCAACGAAACTTCCGCTTGAATACGATATCAGGTTGACCGATAACTCCAATGCCCATTGGTTTCTTTTCAGCCATTTTATTTCTCCTCTTTTAATTCCTTAAAGTATTTAGTCACAACCACGACAAATTGGCGCAGGCGTTACGGCACATCTTCCCAATCTCTGATAACTTACCTCTGAATATCTAAGACTTAAGTCAATTGTACACACCTCTGAATCTCCATAGTCTAAATCTCCAAAATTAATAGATTTAGGCCAACAAGATCTTAATATAAATCCATCTATTGGATTGCCACAACCATCATACATGGTTAAGTTTGCTGTTCCATTCCATCCAGCTTTTTCAGATTGAGGTATATGATCAACTGGATTTTGTTGAGTAAAATCGTAAACTGTTGCAACCCAACTATACAAAGGAGACATATCGGCAACCGCAACATCTAAATATGTTACACTTATTGGCTCCCATTTGCCTTTAGCTGGAATCCAAGTTACGCCATTTAAATAGTTTATCTCAGTTTCCTCAATATCTAAACTAGGTCTTGCCGCTACTTTCACAAATTGTCGTGGAACTACTCCGAATGGAGTCGTTATTTCTAACGTCCAACGAAATTTTCTTTTTATTATTATGTCAGGAGCACCAAGTCTCCCAATTCCCATTTGCATTCTTTTTCCTTCTTTTAAATAAAGCCAAGCTCTGAGAGAAACTCTCAGAGCTTGACAATTTTATTAGAACGTGTCAGCGTTTTCTCCAAAGCTTCCAGTTCTATGAATTGAAAATTCAATAAAGATGAACTCTGCTGCACGAATTGGTTGCACACCGATGCGAGCCCGCATTTCATTTCGGTCAATAACATCCGGAGTATTAAGTTCTTCGTCGCACTTAACACGGAAATCATTGACGCCCCTACCAACTTGAATTTCAGAAAGAATAGCTGTTGCAATTCTTACGAATTTTTGCCTCAAAATATCATCATGTGGATCGAACAATAGTTGACGAGAAGCGGCTCTAATTCGTTTTTCAATAACAAACATTAATCTTCTTACATTGACACGATCAAGAGCAGTTGGTCTTCTTTGAAGCGTCTTTTGGCCCCATATTACGAAACCATCAAAATCAACGAATTGAACAATTGGGTTAATCGCATTTCTGTAACCATACATGAGATCTCTTTCGTCTAAAGTAGGACGACTAAAGACATCAGTAATGTTAGGAACGTTTCCACGATTAACACCTGCTGGAGCAAACCAAGGAGCACTCAACTGGTCAGAACGTGCAATTGTTGCCATAACAGAACCAGATGGTGGTGCCCAAATATCGACTCGATTAAAATTATCACGAATCTTAACCCATGGCCAATACAAAGCACCGAAGTCACTATCAAAACGAGTTGTGTTTAATGGATGAGACCCATTCTGCCAATGAACTATTTCACGAACAGTTAATCCGAATGGAGGATCTATAACAGCCAAGCAATCCATTCTCACGTTTTGGCACATAAACAACAACTCTGTAACAACAGATGTGCTGCTGTGACCCGGTATTGCAATAAGATCCAAATCAATTTGCTCAGGCTCACTAAGAGCATACATGCCTGAAAAACCAATTCTATTTCCAATTAGTAAAGCGTCTTGATCATCAGGGTCAGAAGGAATGCCATCTGATCCTCCAGCGAGCCTATATGTTCCATCTAGAGGAGGAGCCGAGTTAGCTGTGTTGTCTGAAACACGAACCCAATCAGAAACTAGAGAAAGGAATGTTTCCACATAGAATCTTGAGTTCTCGTCTTTGGTTAATCCGCCCCAAGATTCAACTTCAACACCATTATTATAAACTTGGAAGATAAAGTTTCCTTCACGAACATTGTTTTCAATAACAATTTGAGTTGCATTTCCATCAATTCCAGCAGAATCTGCTAAAATTGTAAGAGTAACAGCACCAGTACTGTTGGCATCACCATTAATTCTGCCGTAAGTATCTTCGCCACCATCACCTGTAGTGCCAATTGGGCTTGAACCTTGTTTTGTTAGACTTTCTAGACCAAATATATACTTTGCAGTGCTATCTGGCTTGATCAACAACCTTGCATCACGACCATGATGTAATGTTCTGAAGGCTAGATTGTCTCCATCGGCATATGCTTCCCATCCACCGGGCAAATCTCCGCCGTTCTCGACTAACTGACCGTTGATTTCATTAACCACCTGAGCAACAGTGACTTCGCCGCCCTCAAGATCAGCCAAGCTAATTACCTGAACTACATTGTCGATTAAAACATTATCTGTTCCATCAACAACAATTTGAATATCAAGATCACTTAATCCTGTTAAATCATAATCGCCAGCGTCCTGATAAGAATCTGGATAACGGTCATTTGATCCTGTTAACTCAGCTTGTGTCATTCCTGTTCCAAGGCCGGTAACGTTTCCGTCTACTACGGCACCGCCGTACATCGCATCTTGAACAGAAACAAATTCTAGTTCAGCATCTGGACCGAATGCCCAAGTTGTTTGAACTCCGATATAATCATCACCACTGTCTGTGATGAATTCTATTCCATCAACATCTCCAGTAAGTTGCAGATTGAGATCCTCAGCTAATTGTGCAGCGGTGTAAGTTCCCGATAGAACTACTAGTGTTTTTGACATTAAAACACCATTTAGTCTCCAGCGAAAAAAAGCATCGTCAGCAAAAGTATATGGACCTTGTTCTTGTGACATCACCACTATCCTGCCACCAGCAGACGGCACCTCAACAGAGGCGGTCTCTGCTTTTTCGTCGCTTACATTGTCTTCATCAGCAACACGCACGATGTACAATTCATTGGCCACCAATAAATATTGCTCAGCAGCATAAATTAAATATGGATCACCAGATTCTGGATGTGGGTATCCGAAAACTGTTGTTAACTGTCTACTTGTTGAAATCAAAGTCGGAACATTAATTGGTCCCTTGCTTGCAAATCCAACGAGTCCAGCACGATGAAAAGATTGTTCTGGAGCTATAAAGCTCAAATCTTTTTCAGTGATTCTGACGCTGGGCGAAATTGTGTTTGATGGCGGAAATCCCCTTAGTATAGCCATGTGTTAATCTCCCTTACGAATTTCATTGTTTGGTATATATTTAGTTGAGATCAAGCCCATTTTCTCAACACGCTCTATATATTCAGTTACTAACTCATCCTCAATTAATCGAACATTTTTACCTTTTCCTATGCCCGGAATAATTAAGGTTGTGAAAGCACGGGGAGCCTTCCGAGATCTCACCACTAGCTGCACTGGACTTTTTTGTTTGTTTTTTATTTCAATCATTCTTCCAATTCCTTTACTGCTTGTTCTAATTGATAAAGAACATCACAAACGTCTTCATCATTAGGCTGATCAGTTACTTCTATTCTAGTTTTTAATACCGATTTTTTTCTCACTATTGGTTGAGACACAAAGGACTCAGCCGTAATATTAAATTGATATTTAAATACTCTAATAGCTTTATCTCCGGGTTCATAGTCCAAATTATTGGATATACCATTTAATTTGACTCCTATTTCCCAAGAAATTCCTTTCACCCTTATGTATGCTATAGGTGAAAATTTTGTTAAAATTTGAGTTAAAATTTGATTCATGTCTTCTTCATACATGGTCCAAGCATATAAAGTATACCCAATATCTACAGGAATTCCCCGTGTAACACCGAAAACAGTATCTTTTTCATATCTCTCTTTTGTTGTAAAACTTGGTCGAAAATTATTATTTGGATCTCTTAAATAATCTATTGCTTTGTGATAAATGTATCGATCCTGATTAAAATTAAACTCAGAATTGTGTATTGCCAACATAGGAAGACGTATTCTGTCTACAACTAAACTTTCATCTTTTCTTGTATTTTCTTGCAAAATATAAGCCACTGCTTTTTCTTGCGTTCCCCAAATTATTGGAACATTATGTGCCTTTCCAGATTCATCTATAACAACTAAGTCATTAAACATATTCTTTAAAGCCTCGTCTGTTCCTCTTATAGATTTAGCATAACGATAAACAACATTTCTATTTGGAGGAGACATTCCTTGAGAGTTTATAATATGACCAGTTTGCTGAGGATCACATAAAGCTGGCTGTCCATTGCCTAGTTTTTTCATCGTGGCGTCTTCAAGCCAAGACATGTCTCTAGAGGTTACATCCTGTTGACTATCTAAAAAAGGCTGATCAGTTATCGTTCCAGAACTAGATATTTTTTTGCCTTCTCTACAAAAAGGTGGAGCAGGATCTATATTAAGATCTTTTATTGGTCCCGGTTCATTACATGGATTTAATGTAGGTTCACTCATTGTTTAATGTTATCTATCAAATTGTCACTATTATAATTTAGTAAAAAAAATGAAACCTTATAAAATAATAAAAACAAAAAATAATTGTATTAAAAAATCAAAACTAATTATGCCTTTGAAAAAAAATAAAATACCTTTATTTTTTTTCAAAAATTGTTTTACTCCTCCAAAAAAAGAAATAGAAAATCAAGGAATTTGAGGTTGTCCACCAGCTAAATTTAAACTATTACTCGATAAGTCTTTGATGCTATTTACTTTAAAATCAGGTTGTTTTTGTGTAACTTTTCCTTCTCCAGTTGTTAGCGACTCTTGGAATCTAATACACATAACTTGTAGTCTTAATTCGCCCCATAATTTAAAAACTTCTACATTTCTTTGTGTCACCATCCAATTTTCTTTTTTATGAGGAGAAAAAATTCTTGCCCCAATTTTTGGAGGATGGCCCAATATTTTTAGAACGTGTCTGTAGTTAAATTCGAACATCATCTCGTCAGGAGAATCTATTCCAAAAACTCCGATAGAATTTTGTGAAGGAATCGGTTCGTAATATCCATATATTTGTTTGGGCGTTTGGCTGTAGATTTTATCTCTTGCTTCTACATAAAGCTCATCGATATTGTTTATGTTTATAAAAACATCATAATATAAAAGAGGAGATCCTCCAACTTCTATAACCTCTTGATCAAAAATATTAAAAAGATCATGCTCCAGATTCTCTGGATCAAATTGTTGTAAACTTCCTGTTGGTTTATAGACACTGCCGTCTGGATTTTTAATTGCCATGCTTATATTTATAGTTGTTAAAGTTATTTAAATTATCAACTATAAATATTATGTAAATATATTACAGGAGGTAATTTACATGGAAGTTTCTGATCCAAATCCAATTGGAAATATTATAGAAAGTGAAAAAATTGATAATTTTGTTGATTCAATGAAAAAATTGTGGGACTCAACACACCCAGCGCCAAAATGGTATGAATTTTGGAAAAAAATTAATCTTGTACCAGCCACAATATTTATATTAAATTGTTTGGATGATTGCATTTCTTATGCAGACGAATTTAGAAATGCTACCGGAGCAGACAAAAAAGCAACAGTTATTTTTGCAACAACTAAATTATATGATTATATTATTAGTCAAATTTTACCAATTTGGGCAAGGCCATTCGCTGGATATATTAAATCTTACATTATAGGAGTTTTAATATCATCTTCCATTGACTGGATTGTTAGCAAGTATCGTGAAGCTGAGTGGGCAAAGAAAGATAGATCAGTTTTAGATATTCATTGGACAAAACTGCATTTTCAAATGTTTGGAGTTCCACTAGGAGGACATAGACCAAAATTTTAATTTACAATGAGGTAAATATGATTCTAATAGCAATTTTAATAATAATTTTATTATCTGGTTGTTCCAACCAATCAGATGATATTACATTTAACAAAAATGAAATAAAAAGTTTTTCTATTGAGCAAGAAAAACTTTTAGAAATTCACAATAAAGAAAGAGTTTCAAGAGGCTATGTTCCTCTTGTTTTGGATAAAAATTTATGTGAATACGCACAAAAACATTCTGACAATATGGTAAAAAATAATTCTTTATATCATTCAAAAATGAATGATATAAGAAAAGTAAATCCCGACACTAATTGGGTGGGGGAAAATGTTGCTTGGGGCCAAGAAAACGAAGAAGCTGTAGTCAATGCTTGGATGTGGAGTCCGGGTCACCGATGGAACATATTAGGATCCAAATATAAAAAAGTTGGATTTGGAGTATCAAAAGATATTAGATCAAGTTTTAATGGTAAAATTTATTGGTGTGCTGTTTTCACAGACTAAAACAAAAGGGAGAACATTATATTTTTGTTCTCCCTTTTTTTGCTAACTTAAAGTAAGTTTAGCTGTAACACTAATTGTTCCGCCGCCATCAGGAATATCAAAAGGAGCCCCACTAAATCGCTCTAACCACAATAAACGATTAGACTGATCTGTTACATAATATCCATAAGCTGTCGCATCTGTTGTAAATGTAAAAGTTTGCTCAGAATAGACCGCTGTTGTGATTCCTCCAGATTGCGTTGTTGTCCAATTAGAAGAAAGAAGAGTTATAGGAGCGTATCCACCACCAGTAACTTCAGTAAGGTCTTCCTTTACGGTGGAATCTGAAGGAGTTACATTATTCGCATAAAGATGCAAAACAGGATTATCTGCATTCACCATTCCAACAATATATTGAAGTAAAAGAATTTCACCCCAAACATCAGGACAAACTAAAGCCATTGTATTTTCCTTTTTTTATTTTACTATTATATAGTTGCTAATTTGAATTATTAAAGCATCCGATCTAGTGCAATTTAGTATAAAATTTTACTTTAAATCTTATACTAATATAGTATTAATTAAAAAATTTTTACTATTAAAGATTAAAATCTAATTAAAATGAGTATAAAAGATAAAGATGGAAATGTATACAAACTAAGAGGGCCAAATCCGCTTGTTAAAAACCGGGCTGATTGGGATAAAAATCATATAGAATTAATCAATATAGGAAAATGGAAAGCAGAGGTTTTAGAGGATAAAAATAAAGAAGAATCATCTATACCAGATATTGCAAAATCTTTGAATTTCTATGAGGAGCCAGAGCCACCAGCAAAAACAGTGTCACCAGACGAATTTTTAAAAGAAATTACAGAAATAGAAAAAATTGAAGAAACACCAGTAGAAACCAAACAACAAAAAACAGCAATAATAAATGTTCCTGAAATTTTGGCTCAAGCCATCCGTGATAGAGGCGTTGAATATTATTGTGCTCCTGTTATAGGAGAAAATAAATTCACTGATGATCTTTATGGATCTACCTATAAAACAAATAAATATGGAAATAAATTTTTATTTGATGCAATAGTAATAGACCAATCGGATTTGCAATTACAATTTTGGTGTCTTAAAGACTTAACTAAAAATTCTATAGTTTATAAAAAAAATCAACAAGGAGGAGAAAGATGGTGGAGAATTACAGAATCTGAACCAAAGACAGGTGGATTTATTTGCTTGGCAAATGTATCGGACATGAACCCAGACTTTAGTTGACACTCTCTGGATTAACAATAGAGACTTTTAATCCCATTTGTTCTACTTGTTTTCTATAATCTTCCACAGCTTTTTTATAACCAGTTTCATAAACTTGTCCTATAAGTTTTCCAAAATCATCTAAATCTTTTTCTGTTACTAAAGATGATGAAATTCTTTCAATAATCGAATCATGAGATGCATAATTTATTTTAAGAAGTTCATAAAACCATTTCCTAAGAGTAAAAGCCTTAGGATTTGACATGTATCGAAAAATACTATTAGAACTATTGTCTTCTTGCATCTTTTTTTCCTGTAGGATCTGTCTGCGATGTGTCTGCGTCTCCAGCAATTGAAACTGCTGGTTCTCCTGCTGCTCCCCAAATATTAAAACCAGCACCTTTGCGTGGCCTCTTCTTAATTATAGCATATGTTCCAATTGTTTCGTTTTTTAATTTATTTCTCCAATTATGAAAACTTAATAAATTAAAATAGTGTTCTGTCTTTGTTCTTCCTGTTTGTAGTGCTTGTAGCCTAGCAAGACGACTCTGTTGCTGTGGCACTGTTGGCTGTGACACTGTTGGCTGTGACACTGTTGGCTGTGACACTGTTGGCTGTGACACTGTTGGCTGTGGCGATTGTTTTAATGCTTGTAGCCTAGCAAGACGACTCTGTTGCTGTGGCGATGCTGCTTGTGGCGATGCTGCTTGTGGCGATGCTGCTTGTGGCGATGCTGCTTGTGGCGATGCTGCTTGTGGCGATG
>Ga0169931_10005542_pt1 | contig 19224 bp, 20 predicted proteins | sample Kivu_15m_20L_FD_129675 | JGI IMG/M metagenome (GOLD analysis project Ga0169931, IMG submission 129675) | Freshwater microbial communities from Lake Kivu, Western Province, Rwanda to study Microbial Dark Matter (Phase II) - Kivu_15m_20L... | ecosystem: Environmental > Aquatic > Freshwater > Lake... | reverse complement strand
GGTGGTATTGGACGAGGCTATTGAGCTTACCAAAGAATTCGAAACGGAAGAGTCTGTGCAGTTCATCAACGGCATTTTGGATGCCATAGGCAAACAAGAATTCCCTGGTAAAATTTGATATGGAAACCTCTCAAAATAGATTCCGAATTGAAGAAGAGCCGGTTGAGGAAGAATGGAGAGGTCCCGTTGAAGCCAAGGAGGAAAGTTTTACAAAGAATCGTAAGTCCCGGTGGCCTTTGTTTCTGGGAATCTTTACCATTGTCCTGGTATTGGGTAGCCTTGGCTATGCCTCTTATGTATTTTATTTCAAAAAGAAAACTGATATGGCAAACATTGCTGAGGCAGTTCAAGAGCTTCCCAAAGATAAGAAGCCGCTAGAGCTATTGTTGGACAAACCATACCTTCCTGACGGGAGGTTGGGTGCTGGCATCGCCAAATGTCTGCAACTTTATAAGGAACGATACAACACCAAGGCATTCCAAGTTTGCGAAGAATTCTTAAATACTCCTGGAACCGATGAAGACAAATCTTTGGCCCTTACTGTGATCGGAATCATGTTTGATGAATCAGGAAGAGGTTTGTCTAGCATAGAGCGACTTACAAAAGCGATCCAATATGATCCAAAGAACTTTTATGCATTTTACAATCTCGCTTTGGCATACAAACACCAAGGCAAATGGGAAGAAGCTAAAAAAGCAGCCTTACGAGCCAAAGACTTAGCTCCGAATGATCCAAGGGTAGCTCTTTTAAATGGCAACCTTTTCAGTGCAATCGGTGATGCAGATTTGGCAGTAGAAGCTTTCAAGGAAGGACAATCTCAGAATCCAGATGATCCTACTTTGGCTTACAATTTGGCGATGAGTTACTACCGACAGGGCAATTTGCCCAAGGCAATAGAGGAATTTGAAAAATCAGCCATCAAGGCACCAACGAGTCCCATAGCTGTTTTGGCTTATGGACATTTGGGAGCAATCTACTATTCGAGAGAAGACTATGAAAGGGCTGAATTTTATTTTAGAGATGCGGTGAGACTGAAGCCTAACGATGCAAAATATCACTATAACTTAGGTTTGGTTCTTTGGAAGAAAAATAATGTAGAAGAAGCATTAAGATCTTTTCAGAGGTCACTAGACTCAGGTGGTTCCGATCCCGAAGTTTTTCGAAGTATTGCCGATGCCTTTGTTACTTTAGGCAAACCAAGCTTGGCAACTCAGGCTCTCAAAAAAGGTTTAGCACTCCAACCCAATAATATTGATCTCATGTTCCCGCTCGCCGAAATTTACTACCAAAAAGGAGAATTGGTTGAAGCTGAAAATTCTTTTAAAAATATCATTCGAGTTACTCCAGGTGATAAGTTTACAGAAACTGCCTATGTGAACTTGGGCATCATTTTAGATGAAATGCAAAGGCATTCGGAGGCGATTCGAGCTTTTGGAAGTGCCTTGGAATTAAATCCTAAGAATCAGTCCGCCTATTACAATTTAGGACTTGCCTATTTACACCAAGGATCTCCCTCTCTTGCAATCGAAAATTTTCGGAAAAGTGCTAGTCTTGCTCCCGATCACCTTGCTTCTAGGATGGCTATCGCCGAATATTATTTAGGTGCGGGATTTTTTATCGAAGCAACTCAAGAATTGGAAAAAATCATCGGTGAAAAACCCAATTTACATGATGCTCGATTAAAGCTAGCTGACTCTTACTACAAATTGAAAAGCTTTACAGCAAGCGAAAAACAGCTGATTTACGTCTTGGAAAATTCGAAAGACGCAAAGGAAATCAAAATTGCACATAGAATGTTGGCATTGGTTTATGCCAACTCAGGCACCGCCAATAGAAAAGCAAAAGAAGAGGCATTTCGAGCTAGTCATATGGATCCGAATGATATGGACTCAAAATTGGTATTGGCTAAGATATTGATAGATTCGGGATCTTTACTAGACAGAGAAAAAGCATTGGAAGAACTCGAAATAATTGTACGATCTGAGGCAACTCCTACAATTTTAGCAAAAGCCTTTAACTACCGTGGAGTTTGTTTTTTCAAGAATGGAGAATACAAAAGAGCTATTCAAGAATTCCAGTCAGCCGTTGATTTAGATCCCAATTATACGGAAGCCTACAACAACAAAAGATCGGCAAGGGCACAATGGGAAAATAGCTTGGAGTCTAGGCGAAGGGCAGAGTTCTGATAAAATTTGAATTTAAGGAACACCAAAAGTATCCTGAGCAGTATGAAGAATGCCAGAATACGGGCGTTTTGCGATATAAACTAGCGCTGAAACGAGAATATGGAGATTCTTACTTCTCCGAAGAATACAAAGCTCAATACAATAAAACCTATTACGAAGATGAACCAAACTTGAGACAATTGGCAAAGAAGCGATTGGAGCTTCTTGGATCTGAAAAGGTTCATGGGTTGAAGCTACTCGAGCTTGGGTGTGCGGCAGGATTTTTTTTAGATGAAGCTAGGAAGCTAGGTGCCCGAGCGAAAGGCTACGAGCTCTCGACAAAAGAAGTCTCCTTTGCCAAGGCCTTGGGTCTAGATGTGGAGGTGAAGGATTTTCTTAGCATTCCTGTTTCTTCTGAAAAAGAAAAGTGGGACATTTTGGTTGGGTTCTTTGTGATTGAGCATATGCAGGACATAGATGGGGTATGGGAAAGATTGGTTTCCTGGCTTAGGCCTGGAGGAAGGCTTCTACTTGGACTACCTTCGGCTTATGGGCCTTCTTTTGTTACCAATCCCGAGGAGTGGTTTCAGGCCCATCCCAAAGACCATTTCTTTGATTACAGTCCTCGTTCTCTCAAAAAACTCTTGTCATCCCTCGGGTTCACCATAGACTACTTAAAGCCCCTGTCCTACCATCCCAACCGACACAAAGGAATTCTAAGTCGCTTGCCTCTGGGGCTATACAGGAACTTGGCTGATTTTCTGGTCTATGGGGACACCCTTCAGATACTCGCCTCCAAAAAACTATGAAATTTACCGAAATTCCCTTTCACCCCACCCTGCAACAAAACTTAGATCGTATTGGTTATACCGAACTCACCCCCATCCAGGAAAAGTCCATCCCTCATGCCATGGAGGGGAAAGATGTCACGGGACTTGCACAAACAGGAACGGGCAAAACCATGGCATTCCTTTTGCCCACATTGCACCGCTTTTTGGGATTAGAAATCCCCAAGAGTCCCTATGCATTGGTCCTCTCACCTACTCGAGAACTTACCATCCAAATCGGGGAAGAGGCAAAGAAATTGCTTCAGGGAACTTCTTTTGGCGTAGCCACTATCATAGGTGGAACCGATTACAAGTCTCAAGATGAGGCTTTGAAAAATGCCTGTGTTATTGTAGCTACGCCAGGAAGACTTATGGATTTTGTAAAGAACCAAGGTCTTTCTTTGGATCCAATTCAAGTTGTTATTGCCGATGAGGCGGACAGAATGTTCGATATGGGTTTTGTTCAAGACCTAAAGTATATTTTTCACAAATGCAAAAATCGCCAACAGTGTCTATTGTTCAGTGCTACTTTGAGTTTCGAAGTAGTTCGTTTGGCGAGCAAATATTTACAAGATCCTGTTGAAGTCCATATCAATCCAGAAAAAGTCATAACCGAAAGAATCGAACAGAGTCTTTTGCATCTCGGTAAGGAAGAAAAATTACCCTATCTAGTAAACTCTATACTCAATGACTCAATTGAAGGTCTAGGAATTATTTTTACAAATTTTAAGATGAATATACCTCGAATCATTTCAACCTTGAGGCAATTTGGAATCACTGCTACTGGCCTTTCTTCAGAACTGGATCAAAAAAAGAGGATTCGTCTATTGAGAGATTTCAAAAGTGGAACTTATAAGTATTTGGTGGCAACGGATGTGGCTTCCAGAGGAATCGACATAGAAAATATAGATATAGTTTATAATTTTGATCTACCCCAAGATTCAGAAAATTACGTTCACAGAATTGGAAGAACTGCAAGGGCAGGTAGAAAAGGTAGATCTATTGCCTTTTGTTCAGAAGCGGACTACGTGGAACTCGAAAGAATTGAGCAGTATTTGAATTCAAAACTACCAGTGGGTAGCCTCAATGAAGACTTTCTTGGCTTTCCTATGGGTAATTTCAATCCAGTGTTAGTTGGAGAATCGATTCCTGGAGAAAAGAGGGAAAGTTCTAACAACTTTAAAAGAGACAAAAAGGGCAATCGAAGAGAAAAAAAGAGTTCGGGGTCCATTCCGAAACCCAATCTCGATCGTGAACCCCGAGAGCCTCGTCCCAACCGAAAAAAGACAAAGCCCTATGAGGTTCGGAAATCGAATCCCAGAGAGGAAAAGATTCCTGTGAAGGAGACAGCCTCTTTACCGAACCGACGCAATTTGTTTGATAAAAGTGCTGTAGCCGCAGAGATTAAGAAAAAGCCCCTTTGGAAAAAATTACTCTCTTGGTTCCACGAATCCTGGTAGGAATACTACTCTTCCTCAATCCTATTTTTGATTTGGGGGCTGAGGTAGCTCGTCTGCCACTCTATGGCAAAGGGAATTACCTTTCTTGGGAAGACCTAGCCCCTTTTTTTCCAGAAATCCGCAAAACAGAAGATCCTATTTTAGGCTTGGTCCAGCTAACTACACCACAAGGAACATTGCGATTTAGAGCTCAAGATAGTTTTTATACATTGGATGGCAAAATAGAAAAAATCCCTAAAAAGATACTAACCAAAAATGGCTTACTTTACTTGCCTCTTGATGTTATAGAAGCTTTGTTACAAAATTTGATCGCTTATGATGTAAGATATAGATCCAAAGCCACAGAATTTTTGATGGAAGTACCCAAGGAGCCATCTCCCAAAAAAGAAATGCATGTAAAAGCTATCATCATAGACCCAGGTCACGGTGGCAAAGACCCAGGAACAAGTGATAGCTTAGGAAATTATGAAAAAACCATTACATTAGCTGTAGGACGGTATCTTTTTCTCTACCTTCGTAAATACTATCCTGAGATTCGAGTAATTATTACACGTAAAACAGATACATTTTTAGAATTGGAAGAGAGGTCAAGGATTGCCAATCGACTATTACGAGATACCAGAGACTCTCTTTTTGTTTCTTTGCATTGCAATGCATCTTTGAGCGAGAGAGCCAATGGCTTTGAAGTATATTACCTTTCTCAAACAGCGAATTCAGAACAAGCTAGAGAGACTGCTCTTCTAGAAAATAAATTTGTAGGAAACCAAACAATACGTCAGGTGGGAGTCATCCAATCTCAAATGTTGAGCTCAATCACCCAAAGGCGGTCTCGTAGACTTGCAGAAAACATCGCTAAGGAATACAGCAAAGGTCTACCTTTCCCAGGACGTGGAACCAAAAAGGCAGATTTCAGCGTGCTTCGTGGGTCCCTAATGCCTGCAGTCCTTGTGGAAATGGGCTACTTGACCAATTTTCATGAGGCAAAATCCTTGCAAGATAAGGAAATGCAAAAACAAATCGCTCGAGCTATATTAAAAGGAATTCGGCAGTACACTCAGGACAAGGACGACTGATGGACTTTAAAACTACTTTATCAACAATCAAAGCACAAAGTGGCCTGTTTTATGGAATTGCTACGGGAACTAAAGAGGCTCCCTTTCGTTTTGTATTCTTCTTTTTTGCATGGTCGATTGCTTTATTGTTCTTTTCCTTTTCCGTTCTCTCAGGCAAGAACCCTCTGGCTCTTTTCCTTCCTTTTTCTGTATTTCCAATCCCCCATTGGGAAAGCCGAAACGAAACGATAGTATATTTTCTGGATTCAGAAGGAGTCCTAGTGCCAATGAAAAGGCTAGTTTTCTTACCAAAGGATTTCAAAGAGAAGGTTTACCATCTAACAAGAACAATTGGACGTCCAGCTATCTCCCATCAATCTACCCCAAAGAAGCTTTTGGATTTGGGTCCAAGTTTGGTTAGTGTCTGGACTAGATCCAATGGAAAGGTCTTGGTATTGCATTGGAGTAAAAAGGCAATAGAAACGGAGCTCTCTCGCTACCGAGTTGCGAAATCTCCAGTTTACCAAGAATCTACAGAGGAAGAATCTACCACAGAAAATTACTACTCTCCACCAGAAGTATTTAAAGGAGAACCAGAGGCCCTATCAGAGAAAAAGAAAGACCTTATCCTTTCCAAATCCATGGAAGCTCTAGATGCAACTCTATTTGCTAACCTACCTGACCTGGAAATCATTTACCATAGATTAGATGGAAAAAGTGAAGTTTGGAAAGATACTTTAGATTATGATTTCTCTCAAATCAAGCAAAGAAAAGCAGAGTAGATTCACTCTAAAGGCTCAATCCACATCCCATTTTCTTTTATAAGTTCCACCAATGCATCACTAGCTTCTTTTTCTGGAACACCCTTCTTAACAATTTCTTTGCCTTTGTAAAGATGAACTCTTCCAACCCCCGCTCCCACATAACCAAAATCAGCATCTGCCATCTCTCCTGGTCCGTTCACTATGCAACCCATAACTGCAATTTTAACTCCTTTCAGGTGCCCTGTCTTTTCTTTGATTCTTGCTGTTGTGGTTTGAAGATCAAACTGAGTCCTTCCGCAGGAAGGGCAGGAAATGTATTCCGTTTTCGACAATCGCAATCTCGTTGCTTGGAGGATATCAAAACCTAGACGGAAAGAATCGAGAGTGGAGATTCCTGAGATACGGATGCTATCTCCAATCCCATCAAGAAGTAGACTTCCCATTGTGACTGATGCTTCATAAAGAGCCTCGTCAAAGTTCTTGAAATTTCCCAAGAGTACAATGGGGAAATCGCTGTCCTTCAGATGAAATGCCAATTTGCGGTAGAAATAAACATCGAGCTTCGATGCGGAAAACAATGCCTTGATGGAATGTTCATGTAGGAGAGGTAAAAAATCTTGGAGATCTATCAAATCCTCTTCATTAACAATTAGTTCGAGAGCTCTCTCCCCCTTACAAAAGTTTTGGATCAGTTTCCAGAAATCCAATGAAGCGGAACGAAGGAATTTCAATGGTAGAATCCATTTTTGGAAACCAAATATCTCTTCGGACAAACTTTCCCAATCTGCCAGGAGGTTTGTCTCTAGTTCAAAACACACTGGTCTATCCAAAGACTTTCTCTTCTTGGCATTAGAAACAAATACAAGATCCTCCATTTTAGAGAATTGAAAATAGAAGCAGTCGATGTCTCGAAAAGTGATACGGGCCTCTTTGAAAAGAATGGGTAGGTCTTCGAGGGAATGCCCATTTAGGAGTGGGACTTCCACTCTGACGGGATGGTCTTCTCCAAGTCCTAAATCGCCGAGAATTATTGGTCTAGAATAAAACTTGGAATAAACGTAAGGATCTCTAAACTCCTCATAATCTTTTTCATTATTGGATAGAATTCTTAGATGATTGTACTTGGCGACCAAGGCCTTTGCAACTGGAATCTCCTCCACTGGATCCTCTGTCAATGAGACTCGAATGGTATCTCCAAGACCGTCTTCCAATAGAGAACCAATTCCAGCACTACTTTTGATTCTTCCATCTGTACCATCGCCTGCCTCTGTAACACCTAGGTGTAGAGGATATTCCATTCCTAATTCATAGAATCTTGAAACCAAAAGACGGTAGGCCTGTACCATAGTTTGGGGATTGGAAGATTTCATAGAAACTACAATATCATAATAACTGTTTGACTCTGCTATACGAATGAATTCCAAGGCTGACTCTACCATTCCGAGTGGTGTGTCCCCATAACGATTCATTATTCGATCTGACAAGGAACCATGGTTTGTCCCAATTCTCATGGATACACCTAGCTCTTTGGCTCGAATGACTAAAGGAGTAAAAACCTCTTCAATCCTCTCCAATTCTTCTTGATACTCTGCATCGGTGTATTCAAAAGTCTCGAATTTCTTTTTGTCTGCAAAGTTCCCAGGATTGATCCGAATTTTTTCAACATATTCAACTGCTTTTAAAGCCACTTGCGGAGTGAAATGGATATCTGCAACGAGAGGAACTTTGATTCCTAAGTCATCCATTCTTTTTCGAATGTTTGGAAGATTGTCAGCGTCCGCCTGACTAGGAACTGTTATACGAACTACTTCAGATCCAACTTCCCATAATGCTCTGATTTGGGCTACACTTGCTTCAGTATCCCTAGTGCTAGTTGTGATCATAGACTGAACTCGAATCGGGTTATTTCCTCCAATTCCTATGTCTCCTACCTTGACTTCTCTGGTCTTTCTTCTACGGTAAAAAAAAGGAGATTCGCAGTATTTTTGTCCCATTCTATTTCCAATTTACTGAAGGGAAATTTTAGGGCAAGCATCGAAAAAAAATCTAGCATTTCAATTTCGAATTCTGGGATACCGAAAATGGAGATATGGGTCAGGGAGCCGCAGTCGAGAGAAAATACACTGTTCAAGTGACAGTGGCTATTTACAGAGACGGAAACCTAACCTACAAAAGCGAAATTCAGAGTCCCAATCAATATTCAAAGAGAACGGATGCCAGGGAACATATACGGAAAGAGATAAGGGAGAGGCTCGATCACTCTCGCTTTTTTCGCTCCTCTAGATTGGATTACGATTTGGTAAGATATACCGAAGAAGGTAGTTGCAACACCTACCTTAGATACTCCATCCAAGACAATTGACTCCTAACGAAAAATTAGCGTCCTGGTTTCGGCAAAATTCCAGACGACTTTCTTTCCGAGAAACTCGCAATCCTTACAAAATTTGGGTTTCTGAAATTATGCTTCAACAAACAAGAGTTCAAGCAATGCTCCCATTATTTGACACTTTTGTCCAAAAATTCCCGGATATCGAGGCTTTGGCAAAGGCAGACGAAGAGGAAGTTTTGGGTGCATGGCAAGGACTAGGATACTATTCCAGAGCTAAGAATCTCAGAAAGGCGGCCATTCAACTGGTTCGGGACAGAAATGGGAGTTTTCCCAGAGACTTGGACGAGGCTTTGGCACTTCCAGGAGTCGGTCCCTATACAGCTAGGGCAATACTTTCCATTGCTTTTGGAATTTCAGTAGCGGTGTTGGACGGCAATGTAAAGAGGATACTATCGAGATTCTTTGCTTTTGAGAAACCCATAGGGCCTCAATCCAATAGCGATTTACAAGAATTAGCTGATAGTTTTCTTGCAAATGCAGATCCGGGATTGCACAACGAAGCAATGATGGAACTTGGGGCAACCCTATGCTTACCAAAAAATCCCAAGTGTCTTCTTTGCCCACTAAAGGACACCTGTTTGGCTTTCCTTCAGGGGAAAACCAATTCGCTCCCCTTGTTGCCTAAAAAAAATCCACCCATAGAGGGCTCTTTGCACCTCTTTCTTGTAAGGGACGAGGGGGACAAAATACTTTTGGTCCGATCCCAGGAAAGGAGATTTTTCAAAGGGATACCCTCGCTTCCTTTTGCCTGGGTTACTTCTGAGGTTTCCGAAGACCCGCTTCAGCTCCAAAAAAAAGAGGCTAAGTTCTTAGGCAAAGTTAAGCATTCGATAACCAAATACAAGATCACAGCTCAATTTTGGTCCTTAAAAATGAGTCATAGCGAGGCAGAGTCACTTTTTTCAGGGAACCTTTTGGATTGGGTAGAATGGTCCCACTTGCCAAGGGCGTTTCCCAGTTCTCTTGTCAAAAAACTCAAGGACATTTTCGATGGAATCTAATACATGAGAACCATTCGTATCCGAAAGCTACGGGCTGAAGAAGCCAAATACAAATTGGAAAGAGAATTGCATGAAGCTTTCCAAGCAGGTGAGCAATACGTCGAGGTCTTGCATGGGATAGGTGAAGGAGTGCTTAAGAGGATCACCCAGGAATTTGTAACCTCTTCGGGTTTTTCTAGGCTTTTGCCTACGGACCCGATGTTTCCAGGCAATCCTGGAATCACAAAGGTAGAACTATTTCCTCCTGGAGTTAATAGAATATGAGTTCATTTATACAAATTTTAGATGTAACCCTAAGAGATGGGGAGCAAACAAATGGTGTGAGTTTTACTTGGGAGCAAAAACTCAATATAACCAAATTCTTATTATGTGATTTAGCGGTGGATAGAGTTGAGATAGCCTCTTGCCGTGTTTCACCTGGAGAATTTGAGTCGGTAAAAAAGATAATCCAATGGGCAGAAAGCCAAGCTTTAGGGAATCGAATTGAAGTTCTTGGATTCGTCGATGGAACCAAGACAGTAGATTGGATGGTAGGAACTGGAGTAAAGGTTCTCAACCTCTTAACAAAGGGTTCCCTGAATCATTTGACCAATCAGCTTCGCAAAACACCTAAGGAATTTCAAAAAGATATCCAAGTGACATTAGATGCAGCCCATTCCGTCGGAATCAAAGTTAATGTGTATTTAGAAGATTGGTCCAATGGATACTTCCACTCTTATGATTATGTGAGGGAGATGATAGATTTCTTCCAGACATCTAGGATAGAAAAAATTTATCTAGCTGATACATTGGGTATTTTGAGCCCAAGGCAAGTTCAGTTATCTATTCAGGATCTCACAAAACACTACCCTAAAACTTGGTTCGAGTTTCATGGTCACAACGATTACGACCTTTCTGTTGCTAACTGTCTTGCGGCAGTAGAAAACGGTGCCAAAGGTCTTCATGTAGCAGTCAATGGGCTTGGTGAGAGGGCTGGGAATTCTCCTTTAGAGGCTGTGGTCACTGCTTTACATGACAAGACAGAATTTCGAACTCTTGTTAAAGAAAAAGAAATCACCCAAGCTTCTCGTTTGGTGGAGGCATTTAGCGGCAAACGAATCGGAGACAATCGGCCCATAGTCGGAGAGGACGTTTTTACCCAAACTGCTGGCATCCATGCGGACGGGGACAAAAAAGGAAATCTCTATGCCAATCCTATATTGCCCGAAAGATTTGGAAGAAAGAGAACATACGCTTTGGGTAAACTGGCTGGGAAGGCATCAATCACGGAGAATCTCAAGCAATTGGGCATGGTTCTCAGCCCTGAAGTAGAAAAACAGGTATTGGAGAGGATTATAGAGCTAGGAGACCAAAAGAAGACCGTAACCCCCGAAGATCTACCTTTCCTAATTGCCGATATCACTGGGCAAAACCTAACACATACTTTTAGGATTCTATCGTGTAGTATTCTTTCCGGTCTGGGTGTAGCTCCCAAAGCAATTTTGGAGGTAGAATACAACAACCAAAAATACCAATCTGAGGGATGGGGAGATGGAGGTTATGATGCTTTTATGAATGCCCTAGGTCAAATTCTGTCTCATCTTTCGGTAAAGGTCCCTGAACTTCTGAACTATGAAGTGAGAATTCCACCAGGGGGAAACACCAATGCTCTGGTTGAGACTGTCATCACATGGAAAGGCGAAACTCATCCCATCCGAACCATAGGAGTTGACTCCGATCAGCAGGTAGCCGCTGTCAAAGCGACCGAAAAGATGCTGCGACTGATTTTAGCCTAGATGGATGTCTTTTTGATTGTCGGGCTTGGAAACCCAGGTAGCACTTATGATAAGACCAGGCACAACATCGGATTTCGAATGGTAGACCAACTGGCTACTCTTCATTCGGTAAATTTCTCTCTAACCAAAAAAGAAGCATCGGCGCAAGCAACACATCTCAATGGCAAACTGATATTTTTAAAGCCGTTAGAATTCATGAATCTTTCTGGTATTGCGGTGCAAAAGTATGCCAATCTATACAAAATTCCTCCAGAAAGAATTCTCGTGTTGCATGATGAAGTCGATCTACCCTTTGGAACGATTCGTTTGAAGCTTTCTGGAGGAACGGCAGGCCATAACGGATTGGGCGATATTGTAGAAAAATTAGGCTCCCAATCTTTTGCTAGAGTTAGATTTGGTGTTGGTAAGCCAGAGAAAGGAAAGGGGGATGTCGCTGATTTTGTGTTGGCAAAGTTTTTTCCTGAAGAAGAACAAAAAATACCTGAATTGCTTCGCAAAACGGTCGAAAGGTGTCAGGAATGGCTCACAAATCTCACGAAGTAAATGAGGGAATATCACTTCTGAAGCTCTTACTCCAAACAATATTGTCTTTGGTTTTGGTGGTGGGAGGGGTTATTGCTTTAGCATTCTTCTTCCGACAAGAACTCGTGGAATTGTCTCGACTGGTCTTAGAAAAAACAGGGATCTTGGGTCTTTTTCTAGGCATGGTTCTCTCCGATTCTCTTCCCGCTTTCCTGCCTCCAGATGCCTTTCTCGTGATGTCCCTAGCATTTGGTTTTGGACCTTGGGAAACCATTTTCTCCACTACCTTGGGGAGCCTCCTTGGAGGAAGCATTGCCTATGGAATTGGTAGGTTTCTTGTTCCCAAGATTTCTTTGGGAAGACAAATCGTTCTGCGCTACGAAGACAAGCTCCTTCCCTTACTTCGGCGTTATGGATTTTGGGCTGTGGTAATAGCCGCTATCACACCCATTCCTTACTCTTGGATGGCATACACAGTGGGATCTTTCAAGATGGAATTCTCTCGATTTTTTTTAGCATCTACCTTTCGACTCCTGAGAATGGGGATCTATTATTTTGCTATATCATGGGGTTGGGTTGTCTAACAGCTGATGGATGGAAGGCTTTTTCCAAAGACCAGAGAAGAGATTGTGCGAGAGAAGATAGCACAATTCTATCTGCCAGATCGCACATACAATTACCTCTGCAATCTTCTTGATGGCAAAGCAAACGAAAGAGCTTTGCTCTGTTGCAATTCTGGTGGCGAGGTTTGCAATGAGACCTTGTACAACTGCTTGGTTTCGATACGTGAAGAATTGGATTCTTCCTCCCAATCCCTGGGCAAAACATAGGTCCACACCTTCTGCCCAGATCAGTTTATTGATACAAATACCAAAGCCAAACAAAGCGTAAACATAGTGAAGGCAGGAAGGGATTTCTGCAATGGATCTTTGACCTTGAAGTGCATTGCCAGAGCTCCTGTCATCAAAAGCGCCATACCTATGGCGGAAGGTAGAATCACGACAGGAAACCAAATCCCAACAACCAAAACGGTGGCTAAAGAAACTTTCAAAAATCCTATTACCATCATAAACCAATAGGGAATTCCATAGACTTCGAATTCTTCTTTCATGGAATTGGCACTTCCACCTCTCCAATTGGTCGCTTTACCAAATCGTAAAAGCCAAACATTGTAGATCCCGAGCGCAATGGTGAGTTGGATTGCTATTTTGACGTATTCCATCTGATTTCCCCTTTCTTTTCTGATAACAAAGCTATTTAGTCCCTTCTTGCCTTGGATTTGAATCCAAATCAAGCCTAAATAAATCAATGTCTTGGATTTTAGGAAGATTAGAAAAGAAGATAAAAAAATTCAAGACGAGAAAGAAAACGGAGGGTAAACTGATCCAAAATCCATCCCTCATCTTAAGTCTGACCAAAAATGCAAAAAACATCAGTAGACCTAGCCCGCCTGCGGAAATTAACAATATGATATCGAAGAAAAAGCCGACCAAAAGCCCAGTTCCTCCCAACAATTCCAAAACTCCAGTGATAACCAGGAACTTCTCCAATTGGAAACGTTTGAACTCTTTTTTCATCTCCTCTGATTTCAAGAGCATTCCACCGTATATGAGAAAAGATAAGCTCGATATTACAATTGCTATTTGATTGACTATTTCCATTTGAGTTTCTCTTATTGGGCTCAGATAAAAATCCAATAGCAACTCCTTTTTCCGATCTATTGCTCTACCCTACTATCTTCCTATAATGACAAGGAAACTCCTGGCATCATCTAATTGTAATAAATCAGACTAAAATTTGAGGCTTCCGATCGACCATTAGAAAGGTATAACAAAAATTAAATTAAGAGAAACATCTGGAATCCTTTCCTTTGTGGATATACCTAGGGATTTCGCGGGGAGGAGAGTCCATCTTCTTTCTTTAGGAATCGTAGTAGGGAATTCCAAGGTGGAATGGGGACTATTGTGCAATGCATAAAAATACGAGTCTTAGGGAAGAACGGGAAAATTATTTCGAGAATCATTCTTTCTTGACAAGAGGCTTGTATGTAAGCCATCCTCACCGAAATGGGATCTGCTCCAGATAGTTTCGCCCCTATTCTCATCCAATTGGCTCTAGGTGTTGGATTCTCGGCGGTCATTTTGGGACTAGCCTTCCTCCTCAACCCAAAGAAAAAGTCGAAGCCCCAGGACACATTTGAATGTGGTGTTGTCTACTACGGGGACGCACGCGGTCTTTTCAATATCAAGTTTTACCTGGTCGCAGTTTTGTTCATCTTATTCGATATTGAAGCAGTCTTTCTCTATCCCTGGGCTGTGAACTTGATTTCCTTTAAGAACGCAGGTTTGGGTGGGTTTTTTCTTACCGAAATTTTTGTTTTTCTCTTTGTACTTGCAGTCGGTCTATACTATATCTGGAAGAAAGGAGCATTGGAATGGGACTAAGTGATGTTTTAGCAAAACCAGGTGAAATGTTCGGAGACATGTTCCAACTCGCCAAAATAGAAAATGTCATCAATTGGGGACAGAGCTACTCTCTATGGCCCTATCCCTTTGCAACCGCTTGCTGCGGTATCGAATACATGGGAGCGGCTTGCTCTGACAACGACATTGCCAGGTTTGGAGCGGAACGTCCTTCCTTTTCCCCTCGCCAAGCAGATATGATATTGGTGTTGGGAACCATCACCTACAAGATGGCTCCCGTTTTGCGTCAGATATATGACCAATTGGCGGAACCAAAGTTTGTTATCTCAGTGGGAGCTTGCGCTTCGTCAGGGGGTATGTTTCATACCTACGGAGTCTTGCAAGGGATAGATCGAATCCTTCCAGTGGACGTATACGTCCCTGGCTGTCCTCCTCGACCCGAGGCGATTCTGGATGCCTTGATTAAGCTTCAAAATAAAGTCAAAGGCCAAGGATTAGAAGCTCGTAGACAAGAAGTCATGCAGAAAATCCAAGAAATCAATGAGCGAAATCGACCTTTGGTTGTTGCATGAAAGAATCTGTTCTTTCTCAGTTAAACGAAAATTTTCCTAACTTCCTTTTGCCAGAAGCAAAAGTAAACACTAATCTTTTTCATGTTAGCCTCAAGCCAGAGGGGATCGTACCTGTGGTCAAGCATTTGAAAGAGAATTTTGGTTTCACGTTTCTAAATGACCTAACGGCGATCGATTGGTTAGGTAAAAAATCTCCTCGGTTTGAAGTGGTCTATTTGCTCAAGGCCCCTAAGTCCCAGCACTTCCGCATGCAACTTCGTGTTCCTGTCGAAGAGGGGGAGGCTGTTCCCAGCATCACTTCGGTTTTTGTGGGAGCAAATTGGCCCGAGAGAGAGGTCTTTGATTTGTTCGGCATTTCTTTTGCCAATCATCCCAAGCTGGAAAGAATTTTGATGCCTGACAATTTCGTAGGGTATCCTTTGCGCAAGGACTATCCCCTAGAGGGACCTGGACAAGATTACCTCATTGAAGATCTTCTCACATTGCACATACAGGAGGATATCGTTTAGCTATGGTTATGTATGAAAAGACAGCCGAGCACTTCGGTCAAAAATACCAAAATCTACCCGAAGGCCACCTCCTCGTCAACCTGGGTCCTTCCCATCCAGCTACCCATGGCATACTCCAAAATGTGATCCAAATAGATGGAGAAAGAGTTGTAGAGTCCGAGTCCGTGATCGGCTACGTCCATCGCTGTTTTGAAAAATTAGGGGAACGATACGACTACAATCAATTTCTGGTCTGCACGGACAGAATGAACTATGTTTCTCCTCCTTTGAACAACATTGGATGGATATTGACTGCTGAAAAGATGATGCAAATTCAAGTTCCCGAACGTGTCACCTATGTTCGGATGATAATTTCAGAACTCAGTCGGATTATGGATCACATCATCTGCAATGGAATTATGGGAGTGGATCTAGGAGCTTTTTCTGGGCTGTTGCACTTATTCCACCACAGAGAAAATATCTACCAAGTTTTGGAAAAGCTTACAGGTGCGAGACTTACCACTTCTTTTTGCAGAGTAGGCGGGATGGAGAGGGATATCTACCCAGATTTTCAAAAAGAGGTGAAGATGATCCTAAGGGGTTTAGCTCCTGCTCTTGATGAATTCCATGAATTGCTCATCCGAAATAAAATTTTCAACGATCGTACCAAAGGCATAGGAGGAATATCAGCTGATGACGCCATAGCCTATGGTTTTTCTGGTCCAAATCTAAGGGCCGCTGGCGTAGACTGGGATGTTCGCAAAGACGATCCTTATATGTTCTACGACAAAGTAGATTTTGACATTCCCATTGGGGATGATGGTTCAGCTTTGGATAGAACTTTGGTTCGCATGGAGGAAATGCGCCAGTCCATGCGTATCATTGAACAGTTGGTAGACGGAATCCCTGAAGGTGCCTATCACGCTGATGTTCCGCATTCCTTCCTTCCTCCTAAGGACAGAGTCTACCACAACATGGAAGAGTTGATTTACCATTTCAAAATTATCATGCACGGGATCAAAGTACCTCCTGGGGAATACTACCATGCCACGGAAGCAGCTAATGGAGAACTAGGTTTCTACGTGGTCTCCGAAGGGGAAAAGTCTCCCTGGAGGGTACATGTCCGTAGACCCTGCTTCTGGTATTACCAGAGCTTCCCACAACTCGTCAAGGGTGGTTTGATAGCTGATACGATTGCCACCATGAGTTCGTTAAATGTCATTGCTGGGGAGCTGGATTGTTAGATGCCATATACTTTTTCAACAGAATCTGAAAAGAGATTCCAAAAGCTCGTGCCGCAGTTTCCCAACAAAAGGTCTTTGATCCTTCCATGCCTTTTCCTTTTGCAGAGGGACCAAGGTTTTGTGGATCATGTTGGAATGGAATACGTAGCCAAGCGCATTGGCGATCCGATTTCCCTTGCTCAAGTACACGGTGTGGCTACATTTTATACGATGTACAACAAGAAACCTGTGGGCAAGTTTCATGTCCAAATTTGTGCCAACATCTCTTGCTATTTGGCGGGTTCTGACGGAATCACAAAAAAGGCATGCGAAAAGCTAGGGATTCAGAAGGGCCAAACCACCAAAGACAAATTGTTCACAGTGGAAGAAGTACAATGTTTGGGTGCCTGTGGCTTTGGTCCTGTCGTCCAAATCAATGAAAAGTATCACGAAAAAATCACAGTAGAGGAACTAGACCAACTACTAGTTAGTTTGGCTAGCAAAGGATAGACTATGGGTCTAAAAAAGGTTCTCACTACACATATCGAAAAACCAGATTCTCACACCTTGGCTGGGTACAAAGCAGTGGGTGGTTACACCGCGGTAGCTAAAGCTCTCAAAGATATGACCGCAGAACAAATCATCAGCGAAGTAAAAACATCAGGATTGAGAGGCAGGGGAGGGGCAGGTTTTCCAACGGGAAACAAGTGGGGCTTCATTCCCAAAACCGAAAAGCCAAAGTACTTGGTCTGTAACGGAGATGAGGGGGAGCCTGGCACTTATAAGGACAGATTGCTTATTGAGAATCTACCTCATATGCTTATTGAGGGAATGATCATTGCCGCGAAGGCAATAGATTCCCACCAAGGGTACATCTATATCCGTGGGGAATTTTTCAAAGGGATTGATATTGTAGAGAAGGCTGTGGAAGAAGCCTATTCGAGTGGTCTTTTGGGTAAGAACATCCTTGGATCCGGCTATGACTTTGAACTAGCAGTCTATTCAGGAGCTGGTGCTTACATTTGCGGAGAAGAGAGTGCCCTCATCAATTCCCTCGAAGGTAGGAGGGGTCATCCGAGACTCAAGCCCCCATTTCCCGCAGTAAGCGGCCTATACTCTTGCCCAACTGTTGTGAACAATGTCGAGACCTTTTGCAATGTACCTCACATCTTAAACATGGGTGGGGAAACTTACAAGAAGATTGGAACGGAAAAGTCTCCAGGAACTCGTTTGTTCGCGGTAAGTGGACACGTCGAAAAACAGGGGATATACGAAGTGGAACTCGGTACCCCATTGAAGGATCTCATTTTTGAAATCTGTGGTGGCATTAAGGGTGGCAAAGCCCTCAAAGCCGTAATTCCTGGTGGGTCCAGTGCGCCCATTCTAACGGCTGAAGAGGCAATGACAGCGACCATGGACTTTGAATCGATCGCGAGCCTCAAATCCATGCTTGGGTCAGGGGCGGTGATCATCCTTTCGGAAGAAGCGGATCTCGTTGAGACTACCTACCGATTGGCTTCTTTCTACGCTCACGAATCTTGCGGACAGTGCACTCCCTGTAGGGAGGGAACACACTGGGTCAAAGACATCCTCCACAAGATCAAGGACGGGGAAGGAACGGAAGAGGATTTGCAGTTGATCGGAGCGCTCTCTCGCAACATGGAAGGGGGAACGACCATTTGCCCATTGGCGGATGCTTGCGTAATGGCAGTGAGACCAGCTTTGACCAAATTCCGATCTGAGTTCCTAGCCAAGCTAAGGTCAAAAAAAGAAGTAGCCACAGTTGGCTAAGGGGAGAGCTTAGAGCCAATGGAACTGGCACTTCTCTTGGCCTGGGCTATCAAATGCCTGTCTCTATTCATTGTCATTCTCACTGGTTGTGCGTACTACACATTAGCTGAGCGCAAGTTCGCTGGATTTATTCAGGACAGACCAGGACCGAACCGTGCAGGGCCCTTGGGAATCTTTCAGCCGTTAGCAGACGGAATAAAGTTCCTGATGAAGGAAGAAATTTTTCCAAAGAATGTCTCTAAGGGCACTTACCTTTTGGCTCCAACGATTTCGATGACTTGCGCCATCATGGCTTGGGCTGTTATTCCTTTTGGAGGAACCATTCCCTCGCCAGAATGGCTCATTGGGTTAACGGGAGTCGAGACTATCGACTTGCAAATGGCTAATCCTGATTCGGGGGTGCTGTATATGCTTGCCATTTCCTCATTGGCTGTTTATGGGATCATGATTGCAGGTTGGTCTAGCAATAATAAATATTCTTTGCTAGGTGGAATTAGATCCACAGCTCAGATGATCAGCTATGAACTTCCCATGGGACTATCTATTGTGGTAGTCGTAATCATGACGGGGAGTCTCAAGCTCACGGACATTAGTCTTGCACAAAAGGATATTTGGAACATATTGACTCCTCCTGGATTTGTGGCATTTTTTATTTTTGTAACTGCCATGTTTGCAGAGACCAATCGCTTGCCTTTCGACTTAGCTGAAGCTGAGTCCGAGTTGGTCGTGGGATTTCATACGGAATACGGAGCTTTCAAGTTTGCTATGTTTT
>Ga0169931_10005541_pt1 | contig 19226 bp, 15 predicted proteins | sample Kivu_15m_20L_FD_129675 | JGI IMG/M metagenome (GOLD analysis project Ga0169931, IMG submission 129675) | Freshwater microbial communities from Lake Kivu, Western Province, Rwanda to study Microbial Dark Matter (Phase II) - Kivu_15m_20L... | ecosystem: Environmental > Aquatic > Freshwater > Lake... | reverse complement strand
TCTTCCATATCACCTCAGCTCTATCTCCCAACTATCAGGGGTTGCCGCACTCTCACATGCGAGCACACTTCTTCAAGAGGTAGAGCAAATCAAGAGCGAGCGGGATCGGTTATCACAAGAATTAAAGGCACTTGGTTTCCAGGTGGTTATGAGTGATGCCAACTTCATCCTCTTTGGGGGCATTCACCAGATAGCTGCCATCTCAGGTTGGAGCAGCGAAGAGCTCTGGCGAGAGCTCCTCGATCGTGGCGTGCTCATACGAGATGTTGGAATTAAGGGATTCCTCCGTGTCACGGTTGGTCTACCGAATGAGAACCTGCGCTTCATCACTGCCCTCCGAGAAATCACGGCAAAGTAGTAATCTTCACTTCTTCGATTGGGGCAGATGCGATGCGAAAATCACGAGTTGAGCGCAAGACTAAAGAGTCGTCGGTGCTCGTCGAACTCTCCCTAGATGGAACCGGCGAGATTGATGTCGAGACTGGAGTGCCATTCTTCGATCACATGCTCTCGCAACTTGGAAAGCATGCGGGCTTTGATCTCAAGGTGAAGACCCACGGCGATGTCGAGGTCGACTCTCACCATACCGTTGAGGACACCTCACTTGCATTGGGGCAGGCACTTCGCGAAGCTCTTGGTGAAAAAATAGGTATCCGACGCTTCGGTGATGCGATGGTTCCACTTGATGAAGTTCTCGTTCAAGTTGCCGTAGATCTCTCGGGGAGACCATACCTAGTTCACCGGCAACCTGAGATCGTCGAATTGATCGGCACATTTGAGACCACTCTTGGACGTCATATCTGGGAATCTATTGTTGCTGAAGCGCGAATAGCGCTTCACATTCGAGTTCTTGAAGGACGCAATGCTCATCACGTCTTTGAAGCACAATTCAAAGCAGTCGCGAGGGCGCTTCGAGATGCAGTTGCTATCGATGGGCGAGTAGTAGGAATCCCGTCGACAAAAGGCTCTCTTTGATTGCGATTCTTGATTATGGATCAGGGAACCTCAGATCTGCCGAACAGGCGCTCGTCCAGACGGGTTACCAGGTAGAAGTAACCTCCGATTATCAGCGATGTCTTGAAGCATCAGCTCTTGTGGTTCCTGGGGTGGGTGCTTTCGGGCATTGCATGGCGGGATTGCGTCGAGTTCGTGGGGATGAGCTGATTCGACAGCGTTTGGAACTTGAGCGGCCGACTCTAGGCATCTGCGTCGGATTACAAGTTCTCTTCGCCCGAAGTAGCGAAAGTCCCGAGACAAGTGGAGTCGGAATTTTCGATGGGGGCGTTGAGCGGCTACCTGCCAAAGTTGTGCCCCACATGGGTTGGAACATTGTTGATAACAACCCAAAGTCAGAGCTCTTTACTGGAATCGAAGGGGAGCGCTTCTATTTCGTTCACTCTTATGCCGCACTTCATTCAGGCGCGGAAGGGAATTTTCTGCCGTCATGGAGTGAGTATGGTGCAAAATTCATTGCCGCTCTTGAGTTTGGCTCACTATCGGCGACACAATTCCACCCAGAGAAGAGCGGCGCCGTCGGATTGAAATTTCTTACCAACTGGACCAAGAAGATCGCTGCCTAGAGAGAACGAGAGATGGAACCGAGTCTTACCGTTATTCCCGCGATAGATATCAAGAATGGTCGCGCCGTAAGACTCAAACAGGGCAAACGCGATCAGGTGACGGATTATGGCGACCCAGTCGAACGTGCCTATGAATTCGAGCGGGCGGGTGCCAAGTGGCTTCATGTAGTTGATCTCGACGCGGCATTCGGTGATGGCAGCAATTGGAAGATCGTCGAATCAATAGTGAGGCAGATTGATGTCAGCGTTGAAGTCTCTGGTGGGATCCGAGATGACGCCTCGCTGGATCGCGCACTTTCGAGCGGAAGTCACCGGGTCACGATTGGAACAGCGGCTATCGAGAATCCAGAGTGGATAGCAAAACAATTGCAGGGTGCTGCGGAGAAGATCATCATCGCCCTAGATATCCGCGATGGTCGCGTCGCAACCCGCGGATGGACTGAAGCGACGATTCCTTTCGAGCAAGCAATAGAGCGCTTAGATGCCGAAGGATCTCTTCGCTATATGGTTACCGATATCAGCAAAGATGGCACGCTGACTGGACCAAATATTGATTTACTTGAACGGGTAGCGTCAATCACTAGTTCATCGATCATCGCATCGGGCGGCGTTGCTCTCCTAGAAGATATTGCAGCTCTTCGACATCTTGTGACCAAAGGGATTGAGGGCGTAGTGATCGGTAAAGCGCTTTACGAAGGGGCCTTCACCATCTCCGAAGCGGTCGAAGTAGCCGAACGCGGTTGATCCCATGAATTCGTTTTTATCGACCTCATCCAAAACGTCCGGACTTGCAGTGCGCGTCATCGCTTGTCTTGATGTCAAAGCGGGGCGAGTCGTCAAAGGAAAAAATTTTGTTGACTTGAAGGATGCTGGCGATCCGGTTGAGCTCGCCTCGAAATATTACCAAGAAGGGGCAGATGAGATCACCTTTCTGGACATTGCAGCGAGTAGTGAAGAGCGCACGACGACTCTTGATTTGGTGCGGCGAACTGCCGAGAGCATCTTCATTCCACTGACAGTTGGTGGCGGAGTCTCTTCACTGAGTGATGTTGATGCGCTACTTCGGGCGGGAGCGGACAAGATTTCAATCAATACTGCAGCAATCAAGCGCCCCGAATTGATAGATGAGATTGCCCGTGATTTCGGATCACAGGTTCTGGTGATCTCTATCGATGCAAGGCGAGAACAGAAAATGGCAAGTGGTTATGAAGTGACAACTCACGGTGGAACACGCTCGGCCCAGATGGACGCTTTGAGTTGGTTGAAGGAGGCGATCGATCGAGGAGTCGGCGAGGTGCTGCTTAACTCGATGGATCGAGACGGCACCAAAGGTGGATTCGATCTTGAGATGATCGAATCTTTGCGCGGCGTTACTACAGTTCCTTTGATAGCAAGCGGCGGAGCAGGGTCGTTGAGCGACTTTAGTGATGCAATCTCCTCGGGCGCAGATGCAGTACTGGCAGCTAGCGTCTTTCACTACGGCAATATCTCGATTCCTGAAGTCAAAGATCATCTGGTTGATGCGGGTTTCACGGTACGGAGGAATCATGGGCAGTAGCGCTGAGGTATCACTCGAGCAGATTCTGCAGAGTTTCGATTCAGATAGTTCGTTACTACCAGTGGTGGTTCAAGATCATCTGACTAATGAAGTGTTGATGCTTGCCTATCTCAATCGTGAAGCACTCAAACGGAGCGTGGCGACTGGAAGAGCCACATATTGGAGTCGAAGCCGTAACGAACTCTGGGTTAAGGGTGAGAGTTCGGGCAACGTTCAGCAGATAGTGGAGATCGCCTATGACTGCGATGGGGATAGCCTGCTCTATCGAGTGGAGCAGAGTGGTGTCGCCTGCCACACCGGGGAGCGAAGTTGCTTCTTCAACATCATTCATTCGAAAGGGCAGTAGCCGATCGCTCACTTCGCTGACTGGCTTGGGCTAACTCGCCAGGCACAGCGCCACTATCTATACTCGGGCTATGCCAAAGACACCTCGCGAAAATCTCCGTGCTGAACGTCGTAGCAATGCAAAGAAGAGCGAAGGCGACAAGGTAACTAGGTGGATTGTGATCGCGATGGTTGGTCTCGTTGTGATTACGGCAGGCGCGCTCTCGCTCTTTTCAAGAGATAGCGAACCTGATGATGCCCTCACCGTTCTCAATGATTTTGTAGCGACAGCCCCGATCAAGACAGTCGTCTCGGATGCTGATGACAAGGCAGTCGTCTTCAATCAAGGCGCGCCAGTCAAACTTTCGATCTGGGAAGATTTCCAATGCCCGGTCTGTGGGCAGTTTGAAGTTTCTATCGGTAGCTATGTCGAAGATCTGATCACCAGTGGGGAAGCAGAGGTGGCTTATCACTTCGCTTCATTCCTTGGTGCGCCATCACGCCGTGCTGCGAATGCGGCTTACTGTGCGGCCGATGTAGATCGACTCCTTGATTTCCATAAAGCCCTCTTCATCACCCAACCCGAGGAAGGCTCTGCATTTTGGAACCCGGACAACCTGGTGAAGATCGGCGAGAAGATCGGTATTAACTCCGGAGAATTCGCTTCATGCGTACAGGGCGATAAGAAGATTGACTTGGTCAATGCTGTCGATGCCTCGATGCCAAAGTATGGCGTCGAAGGCACGCCAACCGTCTTCATCAACGGCAAAGAGTGGAAGCGAACTTCTGCAGGGTTTGACGTCAATGAGTTCCGAGCTGCTGTTGAAGCAGCGAAGAACGGCTGATCAAACGACTTGCCTTTGTTTCACCACGCAATACCTTCGCCAGGATCGCCGATTCTTGAGCTTGGTCCAGTAACGCTCCGGTTCTACGCGCTCTCGATCATCATCGGTGTTATCGCTTCCATCGTGATTGGCGGACGGCGTGTCCGTGCAATGGGCGGCCCGAAGACTTTGGTCAGTGATGTCGCAATCGTTGCAGTACCAATGGGTGTCGTTGGTGGACGGATCTATCACGTCATCACATCGCCCGAGAAGTACTTCGGCGCTAATGGTGATCCGCTCTCTGCCCTCTACATCTGGGAAGGTGGACTTGGAATTTGGGGTGCCATCTCCCTTGGTTTCTTTGGAGCATGGATCGCTTTTCGATATGTGAAGCGCCGCCAAGCATTTGAGCTCAGCTTTGCAGAGTTTGCGGATGCTTTGGCGCCAGGAATCCTCATCGCTCAAGGGATTGGCAGATTTGGCAACTATTTCAATCAAGAGTTATTCGGCCGCCCAACTGATCTGCCCTGGGCGCTTGAGATCGATCCGCGCTATCGGCCGATTGGATATAGCCAGTACGAAACCTTTCATCCAACATTTCTCTACGAAAGCGTATGGGTCTTTATTGTGGCATTTCTCTTGATTCGCTTAACGTCGCGGCTTCGAAATCGGCCCGGGACTCTCTTCGCTCTCTATGTGGCGCTCTATTGCTTGGGCCGATTCTTCATTGAATTGGTGCGTATCGATGCAGCAACCTTAATCGGAGGTCTTCGAATCAACACGCTCACCTCGATTCTTGTCGGCATCTGCGCGATGGTCTATTTCTTCAGACGAAGTAGAGAGTAATCTTCGGAATATGCCAATCGAGAATCTTCACGAGCGAAATAAGGAACATAAGACCCATAGGGCGGGTTGGCTTCGCGCAGCAGTGCTCGGCGCAAACGATGGATTGGTCTCGAATTCTTCGCTGATGGTTGGAATCGCTGCCCTCGGTGCCAATGATGTTGTCTTGACTGCAGGACTCGCTGGAATCGCTGCTGGTGCCACATCGATGGCGGTAGGCGAGTACGTCTCGGTTCGCTCTCAGAACGATATCGAGAAAGCCGATCGCATACTTGAAGCGAAACATCTCGCAGAAGATCCAGAAGGTGAGTTGGAGGAGTTAACTCGGATCTACCAAGATCGAGGGCTTTCACGAGATCTCGCCGAACAAGTTGCTAAGGAGTTGCATGCGAAGGATGCGCTAGGCGCTCATCTTCGCGATGAACTTGGACAGACACACCTCACGATGGCGCGACCGTTGCAAGCCGCTTTCGCTTCAGGATTGAGTTTTACTGCCGGAGGAATCATTCCGATTCTTGGCGCACTTGCTCCGACACTTGGAAGTAAGGCATGGTCGATTGTGGGTATTACTCTCATCGGGCTAGTTGTCACCGGAGTGCTCAGTGGGATTACGGCAGGAGCCTCAGTTCCCCGCGCAGTGGCTCGAGTCCTCGCTGGAGGCTCCTTCGGAATGGGCATCACTGCGCTCGTTGGCCAGATTGCGCACATCTCTGGCATCTGAACAACCTCGGGCTGAGCGAAATCGATTGGCCGTACTTGGTCAGGTGCGTAGACTTACCTCACTACAGGGCCACTGAAGTCCCTCTCTTCACTTCGCAAGACATCAATCCGAAGGAATAGGTTCGTGGCTTATCCATATTCACTGCCCTCTGCTCAGGGTCTCTACGACCCTCGAAATGAGCATGATGCATGCGGTGTCGCAATGGTTGCAACGCTTAACAAGAAGCCAAGCCATGAGATTGTGTCCAGCGCACTTACTGCTCTTCGTAATCTGGAGCACCGTGGTGCATCAGGTGCAGAGGTCAATAGTGGTGATGGTGCTGGGATCTTGATTCAGATTCCTGATCACTTCTTTCGCGAAGTCGCCGGCTTCCAACTTCCTGAACCGGGAAGCTACGCGACAGGTATTGCTTTCATGGGTAGTCAGAGTGCGAATCTCACTCGGCTAGAGGAGATTGCGCGCGAAGAGGGAGTGAAAGTTCTTGGTTGGCGTGATCTACCCGTTAATCCATCAAGTCTTGGAAAGACAGCGCTCTCGACTATGCCGAACTTCCGTCAGATATTTATCGCGTCAAAGAAAGGTTCGAAGGATGTTGACTTGGAACGGGAGGCGTTCTGCTTCAGAAAGCGCATCGAACACGAACTCGATATCTATCTTCCATCGCTCTCCTCTCGAACCATCGTCTACAAGGGAATGTTGACTACGGGTCAACTTGAAGATTTCTTCCCCGACTTATCTGATTCTCGCGTTGCCTCATCACTTGCCTTGGTCCACTCACGATTCTCAACAAATACCTTTCCTTCGTGGCCGCTGGCGCATCCTTATCGGTATATCGCCCACAACGGCGAGATCAATACGATTCGAGGAAATCGAAATTGGATGTCTGCTCGAGAATCATTACTGGCAAGCGATGTGATTCCTGGAGATATCAAGCGATTGTTCCCAATCGTCAATCCAGAGGGCTCTGATTCCGCCTCCTTTGATGAAGTTCTGGAGTTGCTCTATCTCGGCGGTAGATCACTGCCTCATGCAGTCTTGATGATGATCCCCGAGGCATGGGAGAACCATCAGACAATGCCCGATCACCATAAGGACTTCTATCGATTTCATGCATCGTTGATGGAGCCTTGGGATGGCCCGGCATGCGTCACCTTTACTGACGGTCGCCAGGTAGGAGCTGTTCTTGATCGAAACGGTCTTCGTCCTTCAAGGTTCTGGATCACCAGTGAAGGCCTAGTCATCCTTGCAAGTGAAGTCGGTGTCCTTGATATAGATCCATCGAAGATAGTTCGAAAGGGAAGATTGCAACCTGGCAAGATGTTCCTTGTCGATGTCGAGGCTGGACGAATCATCGAAGACAACGAAATCAAAGACTCACTCGCCTCAGGCGCCTCTTATCGAGAATGGCTACATGCCGGAATCGTTCGCCTTAGTGATCTTCCGGCAAGAGAGCACATCCTCTATCCCCATTCTTCGGTAGTGCGCCGACAACGAGCTTTCGGATACACCGAAGAGGAACTTCGAATTCTCCTTACTCCCATGGCTCGAAATGGAGCAGAGCCGATTGGATCGATGGGAACAGATACCCCTATTGCTGCGCTCTCAGAACGACCACGAGTGCTCTTTGACTATTTCTCGCAACTTTTTGCGCAGGTAACTAATCCGCCACTTGATGCCATTCGAGAAGAGCTGGTCACATCTCTCGGTGGATCGATTGGCCCAGAACATAATCTTCTTGACCCAGGTCCTGCCTCGTGTCGACAGATCTCGCTTGCCTTTCCAGTCATCGACAATGACGAGCTAGCCAAGATCATTCATGTCAATGCCGACGGTGACAATCCAGGCTTTGCTGCACATGTGGTTCGAGGTCTCTTTCCCATCGCTGGTGGAGGCAAGGCCCTTGAAGATCGAATCACTGAGATCTGTTTCGAGATCTCAACTGCTATTGCAGAAGGCGCAAGGCTCATTGTTCTCTCGGATCGCGATGGTGATGGTGAGAATGCGCCCATCCCATCACTTCTGCTCACCGCAGCAGTACATCACCATCTGATTCGCGAGAAGACGCGAACTCAAGTGGGGCTGGTTGTTGAGACAGGCGAAGTCCGAGAGGTTCACCACGTCGCCCTCTTGATTGGTTTTGGTGCAGCAGCTGTCAATCCATATCTCGCCATGGAGAGTGTGGAAGACCTCGTATTGCAGGGAGTAATCACTGATCTGACTCCAGAGAAAGCGGTTCGAAACCTGATCAAGGCGCTCGGTAAAGGCGTCCTTAAAGTGATGTCGAAGATGGGAATTTCAACCATCGCCTCATACACCGGTGCGCAAGTTTTCGAAGCGATAGGGCTTTCCCAAGAATTGATCGATAGATACTTTGTTGGCTGTACGTCGAAATTGGGCGGGGTGGGCATCGATGTGATCGCTAAAGAAACGATTGCGCGCCACCATATTGCCTATCCACCAGGAGGCGAGATCCCAGGGACAAAACGTCTACCAATTGGTGGCGAGTATCAATGGCGACGCGACGGCGAACCGCATCTCTTTGATCCTGAAACGGTTTTCGCACTGCAGCACTCCACTCGCGCACGAAGATATGACATATTCAAGAAGTACACCGCAAAGGTTGATGATCAGAGTAAGCGTCTAATGACCTTGCGAGGACTCTTCACCTTGAAGCAAGGTATCAAGCCAGCAATCCCAATAGATCAAGTCGAACCCGTCTCAGAGATCGTGAAGCGATTCTCTACCGGCGCGATGAGCTATGGCTCGATCTCACAGGAAGCTCATGAGACTTTGGCTATTGCGATGAATCGCCTCGGGGGCAAATCAAATACAGGTGAAGGTGGTGAAGATCCAGATCGCTATCGCAGACTCGACAACGGAGATTCAAAGCGCTCGGCGATCAAACAAGTTGCTAGTGGTCGATTCGGTGTCACCAGCGAATATCTAGTGAACAGCGATGACATCCAGATCAAGATGGCACAAGGCGCAAAACCTGGCGAAGGTGGTCAACTTCCGGGAAACAAGGTCTATCCCTGGATTGCGAAGGTAAGGCATTCAACTCCCGGCGTTGGGCTGATCTCGCCTCCGCCGCACCACGACATCTATTCCATCGAGGATCTGGCACAACTCATTCATGATTTGAAGAACGCCAATCACCATGCGCGAATTCACGTGAAGCTAGTGGCTGAGGTCGGTGTCGGCACGGTAGCGGCAGGTGTAAGCAAGGCGCATGCTGATCTAGTCCTCATATCAGGGCATGATGGCGGCACGGGGGCATCGCCGCTCACCTCACTCAAACATGCTGGCGCGCCCTGGGAACTTGGTCTTGCCGAGACGCAACAAACGCTGATGCTCAATGGCCTGCGCGATCGAATTGTGGTGCAGACCGATGGTCAGATGAAGACAGGGCGCGATGTCGTTATCGCTGCGCTACTTGGCGCCGAAGAGTTTGGCTTTGCTACCGCTCCATTGGTGGTCTCTGGTTGCATCATGATGCGGGTCTGTCATCTTGATACCTGCCCCGTAGGAGTTGCCACACAGAACCCAGAATTGAGGAAGAAATTCACTGGTCAACCAGAGTTCGTAGAAACATTCTTCGAATATATCGCCGAAGAGGTTCGCGAGATCTTGGCATCACTTGGCTTGAAGTCTCTTGATGAGGCAGTCGGCATGGTGGAATATCTCGATACCAAGGCAGCGCTCGATCATTGGAAAGCATCGGGACTTGACCTCTCGCCAATACTTCACTTTCCTCAATCAAATCTCGACGCTCCGAGAAAGCAGAGAGTCAAGCAAGAGCATGGTTTGGCGAAAGCCCTCGATCACGAATTAATCCGACTTGCTTCATCGAGCATCGATTCTGGAGAGCCGATACATCTTGATATGGCGATTAGAAATGGAAATCGAACCGTGGGAACAATGTTGGGTTCTGAAATCACCAGGCGAAATAGTTCGCCACTGAGTGAAGACAGTATCGATATCTCCTTCCATGGTTCCGCAGGTCAATCATTTGGCGCATTCATCCCGCAAGGACTGACGCTTCGCCTTTATGGCGATGCAAATGATTACGTCGCAAAGGGTATTTCAGGGGGCAGGGTGATTCTGCGTCCCGATGAGCATGCAACATTTGATTCCCGTGAGAATGTCATCGCTGGAAATGTAATCGGATATGGAGCGACTTCGGGTGAGATTCTCATCAGGGGAGTTGTCGGCGAGCGTTTCTGTGTGCGAAATTCCGGCGCGACAGCGGTTGCCGAAGCTGTGGGCGATCACGGATGCGAATACATGACTGGCGGTGTTGTTGTCGTCTTGGGTAGGACTGGGCGCAACTTTGCAGCAGGAATGTCGGGCGGAAGAGCATTCCTCCTTGATGCTGATCATTCACTGATCAATGGGGAGATGGTTGACCTGCTCTCAGTTCCGAAAGATCAATCTGCATCTCTTCAATCAATCACCTCTCGCTTCCATGCCGAGACGGGTTCATTGGTTGCCGCTGAGCTATTACGTGATTGGGACGATGCGATCCATCGCTTCACCATGGTCATGCCTCGCGATTACGCGCGGGTGCTCTCAGCGATCGCTCGTGCCGAGCGCGAAGGCAAAGATGTCGAACGATTAGTCATGGAGGTGAGCAATGGCTGATCCAAAAGGTTTCCTTGTGACGCCACGCAAGAACCCGGAGCGGCGACCAGTCGATGTTCGAATCATGGATTGGCGCGAGGTCTATCGCGACCAAGAATTCACAGACCTTCAAAAACAGGCCGGTCGCTGTATGGACTGTGGCATTCCGTTCTGTCACCAAGGATGTCCGCTGGGAAATCTCATTCCAGAGTGGAATGACCTGATCTGGCGAAATGAGAAAGAGGAGGCGATCGCACGCCTTCATGCAACGAATAATTTCCCCGAGTTCACTGGGCGACTCTGTCCGGCGCCATGTGAAAGCGCTTGTGTTGTGGGGATAGATGGCGATCCAGTGACGATCAAACAAGTCGAACTTCGCACCATAGAAGAAGCCTTTGAGCGCGGACATGTCAGGCCACTGCCTGCGGACCGAATCACGGGCAAGATCGTTGCTGTCATTGGAAGTGGTCCGGCTGGACTTGCCGCAGCGCAACAACTGACACGCGCTGGCCACACCGTCGTTGTCTATGAGCGAGCAGAGAAGATCGGTGGCTTACTTCGTTACGGAATTCCTGAGTTCAAGATGGAGAAGAACGTCCTTGATCGACGGCTCAAGCAAATGGAGCGCGAGGGTACGAGATTTCGCACGGGTGTAGATGTTGGCGTCGATCTCGCGGTATCAGAACTCAAATCTCGTTATGACGCGATCGTGATTGCAACTGGAGCTACAAAGTGGCGCGAGCTTGAAATTCCTGGAAGAGGTTTACGCGGGATTCACCAAGCGATGGAGTATCTGCCTTGGGGCAATAAGCAAGCGCTCGGTGAGGTTGAATCGGAGTACTTGGCAGAGAAATCTATTAGCGCTGAAGGCAAGAGAGTCGTGATCCTCGGCGGTGGTGATACCGGAGCGGATTGCCTCGGGACTGCCATACGCCAAGGAGCAGCATCTATCGCACAGATAGAGATCATGCCCCGACCGTCTGATGAACGACCATCAAATCAGCCTTGGCCCACCTATCCCATGGTTTATCGAACTAGTAGCGCACATGAAGAAGGTGGCGACCGGCTTTATGCGCTCGCGACCCAAGAGTTCTTGGGCGATGGCGATGGAAATCTTCGAGCATTGAAAGTCGTGAAGACGAAATTTGAAGATGGCAGATTCAAGCCGATACCTGGTAGCGAACACGAGATTGAATGCGAGATGGCGCTACTTGCACTTGGCTTCACTGGTCCAGAGCGAAACGCACTCATTGATGACTTTGCCATCTCATTAGATGATCGCGGATTGATCGCACGCGATAGTTCCTATCAAAGCAACGTTGAGAATGTCTTCGTCTGTGGCGATGCTGGGCGAGGCCAATCTCTTATCGTTTGGGCGATAGCAGAGGGAAGAAGCGCTGCTGCACACGTTGACGAGTACTTGACTGGTCGAACGCAATTGCCTGCCGTAATCGAGCCAACTGATCGACCGCTGACGGTCGGAAGATAGGATTTGATCATGTTTGCTGCTAATACATGGAAGCGCAGAGCAAAGATCGTCTGCACCATGGGCCCTGCGGTAGCGAGTGAAGCGAAGATTTCGCAGCTGATTGAAGCTGGAATGAATGTGGCTCGCCTTAATCTCTCCCACGGAGACTATCCAGAACATGAACGTCTCTTTGGAATCATCCGTGAGAGCGCGGCAGAAGCAGGTCGCCCCGTTGCGATCCTGGTGGATCTACAGGGACCGAAGATTCGTTTGGGCAGATTCAGCGCTGGTCCCCATCGTTTATCCGTGGGTGACACCTTCACAATCACGATTGATGAGATTGATGGAGATGCCTCTCGCGCGAGCACGACCTATCAGGGTCTTCCTGGAGATTGCAAGAAGGGTGATTTGATCCTGATTGACGATGGAAGCGTGATGGCTAGAGTCGTCGAATCCAAAGAGCGCGAAGTTGTCACTGAGATCCTTCAAGGTGGGACCGTTAGCAACAACAAGGGGATAAACCTCCCAGGCGTTGCGGTCTCGGTCCCAGCTATGTCTGAGAAAGATGTCGAAGATGTCAAGTGGGCACTCAAAGTAGGAGCGGATTTCATAGCGCTCTCCTTCGTGCGAAGCGCTAAAGACATCGAAGATGTCCATCGAATCATGGATGACGCAGGAGTGAGGATTCCGGTTATCGCGAAGATCGAGAAGCCACAAGCGGTCGAGAATCTGCAAGAGATCATCGACACCTTTGATGGATTGATGGTTGCGCGAGGCGACCTTGGTGTTGAACTTCCCTTCGAAGATGTACCTATGGTGCAGAAGAGATGCATCACTGCCGCTCGAGAGAACGCCAAGCCCGTGATCGTGGCGACGCAGATGCTTGATTCCATGATTCACAATCCGCGCCCAACTAGAGCTGAGGCAACAGATTGTGCCAATGCTGTTATTGATGGCGCCGATGCGTTGATGCTCTCTGGGGAGACCAGCATCGGTGGATATCCGATTGAATCAGTACAGACAATGGCGCGAATCATTGAGAAGACTGAAGCTGAAGCACTTGATTTGATTCCCCCGCTCAAGCACGCTCCACGAACTAAAGGTGGCGCAATAACTAAAGCAGCCACCGAGGTTGGGTCGATTATTGGAGCGAAATATCTGATTGCATTCACGCAGAGCGGTGACTCGGCTCGTCGTATGTGTCGATTGAGGAGTTCTATTCCGATGCTCGCCCTTACTCCAGAGCAAGCGACTTTCAACAGATTGGCGCTCAGTTGGGGACTGGAACCCTTAATCGTTCCGACTGTGACGACAACGGATGAGATGGTCAAGCAAGTAGATCAAATTCTTATCAAGAGCGGGACGGTGGCAAAGGGTGAGAATGTATTGATCGTCGCGGGTTCGCCTCCGGGGATTCCTGGCTCTACCAATGCTATGCGCGTGCATGTCATAGGTGCAGCAGTAGATGGAATCGCGCCGGCTTACAGATAATCTCTTGGCTATAATCGCACTCTCGTCAATGTTGATAAAAGCCTCGGTACTCCAACGGTAGAGAGGGCGGTCTCAAACACCGCATAGTGTCGGTTCAAATCCGACTCGAGGCACATGTCCCATCGAATTGTGGTCGCCGAAGATGAAGCACTGATTCGCCTTGACCTCATCGAAATGCTCACCGAGTCTGGTTATGACGTGGTTGGCGAGGCCACCAATGGAAATGATGCAATTTCACTCGTCGAACAACATGCGCCAGATCTCGCGATTCTTGATGTCAAGATGCCGATCCTTGATGGGATCTCTGCTGCCCAACAAATACAAGGAAAGTGTGCGATCTTGATTCTGACCGCCTTCAGTCAGAAAGAATTGATTGACCGCGCGAGTGAAGCGGGAGCAATGGCCTACGTTGTTAAACCTTTCACGATCGGAGATCTCAGACCATCGATTGAGATTGCGATCGCGCGTTTTAAAGAAATGAAAGCGCTCGAGTCAGAGGTGGCAGATATTCATCAGCGACTAGAGAGCAGAAAGCTCGTTGATCGGGCAAAAGGTGTCTTAATGAAGGCGCTCAATATCTCTGAGCCCGAGGCATTCAGCTGGATACAAAAGACGGCGATGGACAAGCGAGTTTCGATGAAGGCAGTGGCAGAGGCAGTTCTAGACCCAGCAAAAGGTGGACTCTAAATCAAGCCTGAAAAGGCTTCGGAGCACGGTCGAGAATCAAACAAGTCAGGCGAGCGGTACAAGTCTTCACGCCCTTCTCGTCAGTTAGAACGATCTCGTAACAGGTCAGAGTTCTTCCGAGTGAGATCGCCGTAGCAACACCTGTGACAAAGCCCGATGTCGCTGATTTGTGGTGAGTCGCGCTTACCTCAATCCCAACTGATGTGCGATTGAAACCGGCATGAAGCTGCGATGCGATTGAACCTAGGCTCTCTGCAAGTACGACATTGGCGCCACCGTGAAGCAAGCCAATGGGTTGTCTATTTCCTTCAACTGGCATCCTTCCGACGACTCGTTCCGGAGAAGCCTCAAGGATCTCGATCCCCATTCTCGCGCCAAGCTCACCACTGCCACGCTTGACGAGGAAATCCATATAGTCATTGATCTTGCCGGAATCATCGTTAGACATGAGTGCATGATAGGGCAGAGCATGCGGCAAAAGCAGTGAGCGACCTCAATAAATCCAATGTGGCACACTCTCGGTATGAGAAAGAGTGGGCAGATATGAAGAAGTTCCTCTTACTCGATGGTCATTCGCTCGCATACCGCGCCTTCTATGCACTTCCGGTAGATCGGTTCGCGACTTCGACTGGCCAGCCAACTAACGCCATTTACGGCTTCTGCTCGATGTTGGTCAATCTCCTAGCAGAACAGAAGCCAGACCAGGTCATCGTCGCCTTCGACCATTCTCGCAAGACATTTCGTACCGAAAGATTCCCCGAATACAAAGCCAATCGGGCGAAATCTCCTGATGAGTTCAGATCGCAGATTGATTACATCATCGAGATGATTGACGGGTTCAATATTCCCATCGTTATCCGCGAGGGATATGAAGCCGATGATCTCATCGCTACCTTGTCCAGAGCCGTGACGGCTGAGTCTGACGATAATCGAGTTTTCATCACGACAGGCGATCGAGATTCGTTCCAGTTGATCGATGATCATGTAACGGTGCTTTATCCGATGAAAGGGGTCACCGAGCTTGCTTCAATGACACCATCAAGCGTTGAAGCGAAGTATGGGCTCACCCCCTCGCAATATCCAGATTTCGCCGCACTTCGTGGCGATCCCAGCGACAACCTTCCCTCAATTCCAGGAGTAGGCGAGAAGACAGCCATCAAGTGGATTCAAGAGTACGGCTCACTCTCAGGGCTCATCGCGAAGGCGGATCAGGTCCCCGGCAAAGTTGGCGAAGCGCTTCGTGCCCACACCTCACAAGTCCTCCTCAACCGTGAACTCACACACCTCGTCGATGATGTTCCGATAGATGCATCCACACTCTCTTCATTGGTGATGGGAAAGTGGGAAGGGGTAGACCTGGGCCGGACTCGCTCACTCTTCGCCAAGCTAGAGATCAAAGCGCTCAAAGAGCGAATTGAGAAGCTACCCATATCTGCGGATTCACTAGATGACGCGAAGAGTGATCCTTCGACTCCTGCGAAGGCACCCTCGAACGAAGTGAAGGTAATCAAGTCGAATCTAGAAAAGGCTCTTGCTGACATTAGCGGTGAATTTGCTCTCGTGGTGGAGCGAAAGATGGAGTCAGGCGAACTCGAAGTTGCACTCTCACCGCGACCGGGGCTTGTTCACTCATTTTATGTCGGCGCACTTACTGGTGAGAGCCTCAAGGACTGCGCCTTCTTTGGCCATGGCGTGAAATCATGGCTGCGGGAAATCGAATTCAGTGACTCAACCACGGTGCTTTTTGATTCTGAACTTGCCGGGTACTTGCTCAACCCAGGTGTTCGCGATCTCTCTTTGGAAACCTTGGTTCAGGAACATCTTGGTATCGAGCGGAGTATCCCGAGCGATGACCAAGATCTCTTTACCTCCCCTACTTTTGCACCCGAGTTAGCGAGTGACCTCTGGTCGCTTCGTGAACTGCTGACAAAGCAATTGCAAGACCAAGGCGTGAGCGAGCTTCTTGCAGAGCTCGAGATCCCATTGACTCTCTCGCTCGCCAAGATGGAGCGTCTCGGGATTGGTTTTGATGCTGCAAAAGCGAAGGAAATCCAGAGGGGTTTCTCCAATGAGTTGGCCACTGAGATCGGTAAAGCCCACGAATGCGCCGGGCATGAATTCAATGTCAATTCTCCGAAACAGTTGCAGGTTGTGCTCTTTGAAGAGCTCAAACTCCCTAAGACGAAGCGGATCAAGAGTGGTTACAGCACCGATGCCGACTCGCTCATGTGGCTCCATCAAGAGACGAATCATCCACTTCTGGGCTCTCTGCTTCGAATTCGAGAAGTTGGAAAACTTGAGACGGTCTTAGAAGGTTTGATCACCAGCGCGAAAGTAGGGCGGATCCACACCATCTTTCAGCAGACAGTTACTGCCACAGGACGTCTCTCATCGACTGATCCAAATCTGCAGAACATCCCAGTGAGAAGCGAAGAAGGCAGGCGAATCCGAGATTGCTTCATCGCGCAAAAACCATATTCTCAACTTCTGACTGCTGATTACAGTCAGATAGAGATGCGAATCATGGCGCATCTCTCAGCTGATAAGCATCTCATCGAAGCTTTTAATTCAGGCGAAGATCTTCATAACTCGGTCGCAGGATTGGTATTTGGCGTAAAGCCCGATCAGGTTAGTAGTGAGATGCGCCGTACTATCAAAGCTATGTCATACGGGCTCGCCTATGGATTATCGGCATTCGGGCTCGCTCAGCAATTAGACCTCTCGCCATCTGAGGCGCAGAAGTTGATGGATGACTACTTCACCCGTTTTGGCGGAATCCGTGACTATCTTCAAAGTGTTGTTCGCACTGCAAGGGAGCGCGGTTTCACAGAGACGCTTCTAGGTAGGCGTCGATATCTTCCTGACCTAACGAGTGAGAATCGACAACGCCGAGAGATGGCGGAGCGGATGGCGCTCAATGCCCCTATTCAGGGTTCAGCCGCCGACATCATTAAGAGCGCCATGTTGATCGTTGAAGATGGGATCGAAAAAGCTGGTCTCCAATCAAGAATGATCTTGCAGGTACATGATGAGTTGATCTTCGAGGTGATGGCAGGCGAGGAGATGGAATTGGAAAAGTTGGTTCGGGATGGGATGAGTAAGGCCTATCCACTTGATTTACCGTTGGAGGTAAGCGTTGGGATAGGGGCAAGTTGGGACGAAGCGGCCCACTGACCCTCAGTTTGACCTCAAGGATGCCACGAAAGTAGCCTTCGCCTGCTCATTGATTGAGTCCTTTGATGGTCGTGCGGGTCACCCGTTCTTCAAATCCTTAGGAGTTCAAAAGTTTCGCCTTGAGCGCGTCCCTGTCCCTACTAGTCCCTGTCAACCGGAGTCCCTTGTCCACCTCACAAGTAACCATCAATGATGTCGGCACAGCCGAAGATTTTCTCGCAGCAATCGAAGGCACAATAAAGAATTTCAATGACGGCGACCTGGTCTCAGGCGTCGTAGTCCAGGTAGATCGTGAAGAAGTCCTACTGGATATCGGTTACAAGACAGAGGGTGTGATTCCTGCCCGTGAGCTCTCGATCCGTAATGACCTCGATCCATCTGAGATCGTCAAAGTCGGTGAGCGCGTTGAAGCGCTAGTTCTCACGAAAGAGGATAAAGAGGGACGACTAATTCTCTCGAAGAAGAGAGCGCAGTACGAGAAGGCTTGGGTCGATGTTGAAGAGAAGAAGAATCGTGATGAAGTGGTCGTTGGAACCGTCATCGAAGTCGTCAAAGGCGGCTTGATTGTCGATATCGGATTGCGTGGCTTTCTACCAGCATCACTGGTTGAACTTCGTCGCGTCCGAGATCTCACTCCATATATCGGCAAGCAGGTCGAAGCACGAATCATCGAACTCGATAAGAATCGAAATAACGTCGTGCTCTCACGTCGTGCCTATCTTGAGCAGACTCAATCTGAATCACGCACCTCATTCCTCAACCAACTTCAACGCGGACAGGTCCGAACTGGAGTTGTCTCTTCAATCGTCAACTTTGGCGCCTTCGTAGATCTTGGTGGCGTAGATGGCTTGGTTCACGTCTCTGAACTTTCATGGAAGCACATCGATCATCCAGGTGAAGTAGTTGCCGTCGGTGATGAAGTAACAGTAGAAGTGCTTGAAGTGGACTTTGAGCGCGAGCGTGTCTCACTCTCACTCAAAGCAACGCAAGAAGATCCTTGGCAGGCATTTGCTAGAACGCACACCATCAATCAAGTGGTCCCAGGAGAAGTAACGAAGTTGGTTCCATTTGGTGCATTCATTCGAGTATTCGATGGAATCGAAGGTCTTGTACATATCTCTGAGTTGGCCGAACGCCATGTCGAGATTCCAGAGCAGGTGGTTCAGGTCGGCGACCAACTCTTCGTCAAGATCATCGACATCGATCTCGAGCGACGTCGAATTTCTCTTTCGCTGAAGCAGGCCAATGAAGGTCATGATGTCGCGATTGAAGCCTTTGATCCGTCGCAATACGGGATGCAGGCTCGTTACGATGAGAACGGCAAATTCATCTACCCAGAAGGTTTCGATCCAGAGACGCAGGAATGGCGTCCGGGTTATGAATCCCAGCGTGAAGAGTGGGAGCGCCAATACGCAGAGGCGCAGGCTCGTTTCGTAGCCCATAAGAAGCAGAAGGCAGAAGCGAAAGCTGCTGATGCTGCTGCCGCTGAAGCTGGCGTAACTGCTGCGACAGCCGAGGGAGCCACCGAGTAGTTTCATCCCGTGCTCACCGTTGCGGTCACTGGGGGAATCGGTTCAGGTAAGTCACTCGTGGGTGACTACCTTGAGGCACTTGGCGCTATCGTCATCGATTCTGATCAACTTGCGCGTGCCGTAATCGAGCGTGGAACACCAGGTTTCGATGAAGTTGTCTCGCGATTTGGCGATAAAGTCCTTCGCGACGGGTTAATTGATCGAGTGGCTCTTGGTGAAATTGTTTTTGCAGACGCAGTGGCGCGGAAAGATCTTGAAGCGATCATTCATCCTCGAGTCCGGGCTGAAACTGAAGCAGTTATCGGTTCGGCTCCAGAAGGTTCGGTGGTGGTCAATCAGATTCCACTTCTGGTCGAGACCAATGGCGCATCACGTTTCGACTACGTGATTACCGTGGAAGCGCC
>Ga0169931_10005540_pt1 | contig 19228 bp, 18 predicted proteins | sample Kivu_15m_20L_FD_129675 | JGI IMG/M metagenome (GOLD analysis project Ga0169931, IMG submission 129675) | Freshwater microbial communities from Lake Kivu, Western Province, Rwanda to study Microbial Dark Matter (Phase II) - Kivu_15m_20L... | ecosystem: Environmental > Aquatic > Freshwater > Lake... | reverse complement strand
TCGGGGCGAGCTCGAAAGCGGTGCGGTAGTCCGGCGCGGCCGCCGCGGCAGGCGCCGGTGCCATCAGCGGTCCGACCGATTCACAGCAGCGCGTAGGTCGTCGTCGCGTGGGCGGCGAGACGGCCGTCGGCGGTGGCGATCTCGATCTCGCCGAAGGCCAGCGTCCGGCCGCGGCGCAGCACGGTGCAGGCCACGCGCAGCTCGCCGGCGTCGGCCGGCACCGGGCGCAGGAAGCTGGTCTGCAACTGCACCGTCGTCATCGGCCGGAAGGCGCCGAGCGCGCTGCTGAGCGCCAGCACCATGGCCGTGTCCGCCGCAGCGAGCAGGGCCTGGCCGCACAGCACGCCGCCGCCGTGGACCAGGGACGGCGTCACCGGCAGGCGCAGCGTGGTGCGTTCTCCCTCGGAGGAGAGGACCTCCATGCCGAGCTCGCGCACCCAGGGCGCGCCCACCTGGGCCAACAGGGCATTCAGCGCGTCGACCGGGAGCGGCGCAGGGGAGGCGGGTGGGTTCATCGGGGCTCTCTTGGCTGTGGATGGGGGGCAGGCTCTGGGTCCGCCCCTACGAAATTCTACGTAACGACTACTTAAGACCTTACGTAGTACCCTAGGCAGCTTTGCTCCGAATCCCGGCCCCGACTTCACCGAGGACCCCCGCATGAACAAGATCTACCCCAGCGCCGCGGCCGCCCTGCAGGGCATCGTCCGCGACGGCCAGTTGCTCGCCGTGGCCGGCTTCGGCCTGTGCGGCATCCCCGAGGCCTTGATCGTCGCGCTGCGCGACAGCGGCGCCAAGGACCTGACCATCGTCTCCAACAACGCCGGCGTCGACGGCTTCGGCCTCGGCCAACTGCTGCTGACGCGCCAGATCCGCAAGATGATCTCGAGCTACGTGGGCGAGAACAAGGAGTTCGAGCGCCAGTACCTGGCCGGCGAACTCGAGCTCGAGTTCACGCCCCAGGGCACGCTGGCCGAGCGCCTGCGCGCGGGCGGCGCCGGCATCCCCGCCTTCTTCACCCGCACCGGCGTGGGTACCCTGGTGGCCGAGGGCAAGGAGACGCGCGAGTTCGACGGCCACACCTATGTGATGGAGCGCGCGCTCGTGCCTGACGTCTCGCTGTCCAAGGCCTGGAAGGCCGACCGCGCGGGCAACCTCGTCTACCGCCGCACGGCGCGCAACTTCAACCCGGCGGTGGCGATGGCCGGGCGCATCAGCGTGGTCGAGGTCGAGGAGATCGTCGAGACCGGCGCGCTGGACCCCGACGCGATCCACCTGCCCGGCATCTACGTGCACCGCCTGGTGCTGAACGCCACGCCCGAGAAGCGCATCGAGAAGCGCACCGTGCGCGAGAAGACCGCGGCCTGAACCCCGCCCGCCCCCGCAACGAACACAGGAGTCTGACGCCATGCCCTGGACCCACGACGAGATGGCGGCGCGCGCCGCCAAGGAACTGCAGGACGGCTTCTACGTCAACCTCGGCATCGGCCTGCCGACGCTGGTTGCCAATTTCGTGCCGCCCGACATCGAGGTCTGGCTGCAGAGCGAGAACGGCATGCTGGGCATCGGCCCCTTCCCGACCGAGGACGAGGTCGATGCCGATCTCATCAACGCCGGCAAGCAGACGGTGACCACCATCCCCGGCTCGAGCATCTTCGGCAGCCACGACAGCTTCGCGATGATCCGCGGTGGCAAGATCAACCTCTCGATCCTGGGGGCGATGCAGGTCAGCGAGCACGGCGACCTGGCCAACTGGATGATCCCGGGCAAGATGGTCAAGGGCATGGGCGGGGCGATGGACCTGGTGGCCGGGGTGCGCAGCGTGGTCGTGCTGATGGAGCACGTGGCGCGCCGCAAGGACGGCGGTTTCGACCTGAAGATCCTGCCCAAGTGCACGCTGCCGCTGACCGGCGTGGGCGTCGTCGACCGCATCGTCACCGACCTCGCGGTGCTGGACGTCACGCCGCACGGCCTGAAGATCGTCGAGATGGCGCCCGGCGTCACGCGCGAGGAACTGCAGTCCAAGACGGGCGTGGCGCTGCAGTAAGCTGCGGGGCTCCGTGTTCGGGAGCCTCGATTGAAAACTGACCTGTTCTCGCTGCGGCCCGGCGCCGCTCTCCTGACCGCGGCCTGGCTGCTGGCCGGTGCCTGGGCCCATGCACAGGCCCCTGCGACGGGGTCTGCCACCTCGGCAGCCGCCCCGGCGTTGCCCGAGGGCGCCTCCGGCCTGCAGGCCAAGCCCGGCTGGTCGGCGCAGCGCTTCATGGTGGCAGCGGCCAACCCGCTGGCCACCCAGGCGGGCTACCGCATCCTGAAGGCCGGCGGCACGGCGGTGGACGCCGCGGTCGCGGTGCAGATGGTGCTGACCCTGGTCGAGCCGCAGTCCAGCGGCATCGGCGGCGGCGCCTTCCTGCTGCACTGGGACGGGCGGCAGTTGCAGGCCCTGGACGGCCGCGAGACGGCGCCGGCCGAGGCCGACGAGCGGCTCTTCCTCGGCCCCGAGGGCCGGCCGCTGCCCTTTGCCCAGGCCGTGGTCGGCGGGCGCTCGGTCGGCGTGCCGGGCACGGTCAGGATGCTGGAGGAGGCGCACCGCCGCCACGGCCGCCTGCCCTGGGCCAGCCTGTTCGAGCCGGCCGTCGCGCTGGCCGAGCAGGGCTTCCCGGTGAGCCCGCGCATGCACACCCTGCTGAAGGCGGAGACGGCGCTGCGCCAGTACCCGCCGGCCGCCGCCTTCTTCTACCGCGCCGATGGCGAGCCGCACCCGGTGGGGCATGTGCTGCGCAATCCGGCGCTGGCGGCCGTGCTGCGCCAGATCGCCACGCGCGGCAGCGCGGCGCTGCACCAGGGGCCGGTGGCCGAGGACCTGGTGCGCCGCGTGCGCGAGCACCCGACCAACCCCGGGCGCATGAGCCTGGCCGACCTCGCGGCCTACACCGTGCAGGTGCGCGAGCCGCTGTGCACGCCCTGGCGCACCTGGCGCGTGTGCGGCTTCCCGCCGCCCTCGTCAGGGCATCTGGCGGTGATGCAGATCCTCGGCATCGTCGACCACCTGGGCGCGGCCGTGCCCGGCACCTTGTCGGGCGGGCGCCCGGGCGCGGACTTCCTGCACCGTTACACCGAGGCCGCGCGCCTGGCCTACGCCGACCGGGCGCTGTACGTGGCCGACCCAGCCTTCGTGCCGGCCCCGGGCGGCCGCTGGGAGCAGATGCTCGATGCGGCCTACCTGCGCGAGCGGGCGGCCCAGGTCGGCGAGCGCAGCATGGGCGTGGCCACGGCCGGCGTGCCGCCCGCCTGGCAGCGCGCTGACACGGCGCCGCGCCCGCTGTTCGCCGCGCAGCCCGCCCAGCCCGAGGGCGGCACCAGCCACATCAGCATCGTCGACGCCGACGGCCGGGCCCTGGCCATGACGACGACGATCGAGGCCGTCTGGGGCGCCCGCATCCTGGCCGACGGCGGCACCGGCCTGCCGGGTGGCTACCTGCTGAACAACGAGCTGACCGACTTCTCCTTCGCCCCGGCCGATGCCCAGGGCCGGCCCATCGCCAACCGCGTCCAGCCGGGCAAGCGCCCGCGCTCGAGCATGAGCCCGACGCTGGTCTTCGACGCCGGCAGCGGGGCGCTGCGCATGAGCGCGGGCTCGCCGGGCGGCGCCGTCATCATCCACTTCACGGCCAAGACCCTGCTGGGCACGCTGGCCTTCGGGCTGGACGCGCAGCGCGCGATCGACCTGCCCAACTTCGGCAGCCTCAACGGGCCGACCCTGCTCGAACGCGGGCGCTTCGATGCCGCGACGGTCGACGCACTGAAGGCCCGCGGTCATGCGGTGCAGGAGGTCGAGATGACGAGCGGCCTGCAGGCCATCGAGCGCACGCCCACGGGCTGGTTCGGCGGCGCCGACCCCCGGCGCGAGGGCATCGCGATGGGCGATTGAGCCCGGGCCGGTCGACGCTCGGTCGCAGGGCTGCCGGGCGGTCCGATCAGCGCCTGGCCCGCGCCCCCCGCGCCCGCATCGCGGCCGCCGCCTCGCGCACCAGGGGCGGGCCGCGGTAGATGAAGCCGGTGTAGATCTGGACGAGGTCGGCTCCGGCGTCCAGCTTGGCCACGGCGTCGGCGCCGCTGGCCACCCCGCCCACGCCGATGATGGGGTAGGCCGGCCCGAGCGCGGCGCGCAGCGCGGCGATCACGCGGTTGCTGGCCTCGAACACCGGCGGCCCCGAGAGCCCGCCCGCCTCCTGCGCGTGCGGCAGGCCCTGGACGGCCTCGCGCGCCAGCGTGGTGTTGGTCGCGATCACGCCGTCGATGCCGTGCCGTTGCAAGGTCGCGGCGATCAGCGCCACCTGCTGCGCGTCCAGGTCGGGCGCGATCTTTACGAACAGCGGCACACGCCGCTGGTGCTGCGCGGCCAGAGCCTCGCGCCGGGCCTGCAGCGCCGCCAGCAGGGCGTCCAGCGCCTCGTCGGACTGCAGGGCGCGCAGGTTCTTCGTGTTGGGGCTCGAGATGTTGACCGTCACATAGTCGGCGTGCGGGTAGACGCCCTCGAGCCCGGCGAGATAGTCGTCCGCGGCGCGTTCGATCGGCGTGGCCGCGTTCTTGCCGATGTTCAGGCCCAGCACCCCGCCGGCGGCGCGGAAGCTGCGCGCGCGCCGCACATGGGCCACGAAGGACGCCAGCCCCTCGTTGTTGAAGCCCAGCCGGTTGATCAGTGCCTGGCGCTGCGGCAGGCGGAAGATGCGCGGCTTGGGGTTGCCCGGCTGCGGCTGGGGCGTCACCGTGCCCACCTCGACGAAGCCGAAGCCCATGGCGCCCAGGCCGTCGATGCAGCGGCCGTTCTTGTCCAGGCCGGCGGCCAGGCCGATGCGGTTGGGAAAGCGCAGCCCGGCCACCGTGACCGGATCGTCGACGCGCGGCTGCGCCCACAGGCATTGCGCCGGCGTGTTCTGCAGGGCCGCGATGGCCCCCAGCGTCAGGTCGTGCGCCTGCTCGGGGTCGAGCCCGAAGAGGAAGGGGCGGGTGAGCGCATAGGGGACGACGGCCATAATGCCGGCCATTGTCCCGCAGCCCCCAGTCCATGACCCAAGACGAACTGAAGGCCGAGGTTGGCCGCGCCGCGCTGGCCTATGTCACCCCGGGCAGCGTGCTCGGGGTGGGGACGGGCTCGACGGTGGACAAGTTCATCGACGCGCTCGCGGCCGCGGGCATGCCACTGGCCGGCGCGGTGTCGAGTTCCGAGCGCAGCACGCAGCGCCTGCGCGCGCACGGCTTTCGCGTCGTCGAGGCTTCGGAGGTCGAACGTCTGTCCGTCTGCATCGACGGTGCCGACGAGATCGACGGGCGCGGCTGCATGATCAAGGGCGGCGGGGGCGCGCTCACGCGCGAGAAGATCGTCGCCGACCTCGCCGAGCGCTTCGTCTGCATCGCCGACGAGAGCAAGCGTGTCGAGGTGCTGGGCCGCTTCCCGCTGCCGGTCGAAGTGATCCCGATGGCGGCGGCGCAGGTCGCCCGCCGCTTCGTCGCCCTCGGCGGCCGTGCCGTGCACCGGGCCGGCTTCGTCACCGACAACGCGCAGATCGTGCTCGACGTGCACGGGCTCGCGATCGGCGACCCGCTGGCGCTGGAGGCCGAGGTCAACCAGTGGCCGGGTGTGGTCACTGTCGGCCTGTTCGCGCGCCACCGCGCGCACACCTGCCTGCTCGGCACGGCGCAGGGCGTGCGCACGCTTGTGTTCTGATACGGCTTTCGCCTGCATTCAAGGGAGTTCGCGTGGCCAAACCCAATTACGCCTTCGAGAAGCGCCAGCGCGAGCTGGCGAAGAAGCGCAAGAAGGAAGAAAAGGCCCAGCGCAAGGCCCAGGGCAAGCCCGACGAGGCCGCCGGTGACGAGGCCGCCGGCGAAGGCGAAGGCGGCGAGGCCGAGGCTGCCGCCGACCCCGCGCCGTCTCCGGGTGAGGCGCGCCCGGCCTGAGAGCCTGAGAGTCTTTCCCCCTTGCCCGCCTTGCACCCCAAGACACCCCGTCTCGTCGTTGCAAATCCTCGCCATAGCCCGAGCTATGGCTGCGGTTTGCGCCTGGATACGGGGCGTCTTGGCGCGCCTTTCGGGCACGGCGGAGAAACTTTCAGGCGCTGAGGGCGGGGCCAACCGCTTCAGTCGGCGACGGCTCGCCGCGCCGCGCGCACCAGCCCGCGTGCCGGGTCGATCGCGTCCAGCAGTTCGGCCTCCAGCGGCAGGGGTGTGCCGTCGATCCAGCCCGCCAGCACCTCCGCGGCCAGCGGCGCCCAGGTCAAGCCGCGCGAGCCGAAGCCGCCGGCCACGAAGAGGCCCGGCAGCCGCGGCACCCAGCGTGCCTGCTCACGACGGCCGCGGGCCGCGGCGCGGGTGTCGGGCCAGGCCCCGACTACCGGGAGGCGGTCCACCGTGCCCAGGCGCCAGCCGACCCGGCCGCCGCAGGCCGCGCCGGCGCCGGGCTCGATGCCCGTGAGCGCCTTCAGTCGCCCGAGGTTGTAGGTGGTGTCGGCCTCCCGCAGGGCGGCCTCGGTCTCGGCGCGGTGCGCCGTCGCGCCGCACAGCAGGCGCCCGTCGGGCAGGCTCAAGGCATAGCCCTGGCCGGTGACGGGCCGCCGCAGCGCGGTGCTGCTGTCGAACCAGTTGATCTGGCCGCGCACCGGGTGCAGCCCCAGCCCGGTATCGGCCGGCCCGTCCGGGCCTTCCAGCGTGGGCAGCCCGGTGCCGTTGGCGATGACCACGAGCTCGGCGCTGTCGATCACGCGGCCATCGGGGCCCAGCAGTTCCCAGGCGGCGGGCAGGGGCGCCACCTCGGACGCTGCGGCTGGCGGTGGCGCCGCAGCGGTCGGGGCCGCGCGCCTGACCGCAGACACCTCGACGCCGCCGTGGAACTCCACTCCTGGTGTGGCGAGCCAGGCACGCACGACCGCCCCGGGATCCATCCATCCCGCCTGGTCGTACAGCGTGGCCGGCCCGGGAAGCGCCACGCCGGCCCAATCGGCCGCGGCCGCGGCATCGCCTTGTTGGGCGTAGCCCGGCGGGCCATCGACGGCCGGGCGCTCCCGCCGCCAGGCGACGAGCCCTCCCACCGCGCCGGGCACGCCGGCAGCCCCCAGCGCCGCGTATACCGGGGTGGCCAGCAGCGTGGCAGCGCGCAGCAGGCGCGTGTGCGGTCCCTCGTCCTCGGACAAGGTGCCGTGGAACAGGCCCGCCGGGTTGCCCGAGGCGCCGCTGGCCGGCTGGGGCGCCCGATCGAGCACGCAGCAGGACCAGCCCCGGCCCGCCAGGGCCTGGGCCACCGCGGCGCCCGCGAGCCCTGCGCCGACGATGACGGCGCGGCGGGGCCCGCCCGTGGGGACCGGGCCGCTGGGACGGCCGGGCAGTGGCCGCCGGGGCGCGCGCGGCAGGTGGCGCGCGACCGTCATCTCGCGCCTGCGGTCGTAACCGGGCTGGCGCGACAACTCGAAGCCGGCCTGCACCAGCCCCTCGCGCACGACGCGCGCGACGCTCCAGGTGGCGGCCGTGGCCCCCGGGGCGGCGAGCCGGCCCAGCCCCGCCAGCAGACGCCGGTCCCACATGTCGGGATTGCGCGCGGGCGCGAAGCCGTCCAGGTAGAAGGCATCGAAGCGGCCGACCAAGGCCGGCAGCAGGTCCCGGGCGTCGCCGAGGGCCAGCCAGAGCACGAAGCGTCCGCCATCGAAGGCCAGCCGGTGCAGGCCGGCGGTCGGCGGCGGCCAGACGGCGACGAGCGCGGCCGCCAGGTCGGCCGGCGCGCCCCCGGCGGCCAGCGCGCGCTCCAGGTCGGGGCGGCCGGGCGGGTGCAGCTCGACCGAGACGTAATCCAGCCGCTCGCAGCGCTGCGGGTCGTCGCGCCAGGCCTGCCAGGTGGCGAGCAGGTTGTGCCCGAGCCCGAAGCCCGTCTCGAGGATGGCGTAGCGTCTTCGGCCCTGCCAGGCCCCGGGCAAGCCGTTGCCGCCCAGGAAGACATGGCGCGCCTGCCCCAGGGCGCCCGCGCGGGCGTGGTAGACGTCGCCGAAGTCGGGCGCCAGCGGCACGCTGTCGACGAACTCGATGCGCGCCCAGGTCGGCGGGCGGCGCCTCATGGTGCCGCCGACCGGGCCTCGAGCCAACCCAGCAAGGCCGCGTGCACCGGGGTCAGGCCGCGGTAGTCCCGCACCTCGGGGCTCATCGTCGCCAGGGCGTCGCGCAGGCGACGGGCCCGCGCCGGCGAGTCCAGGGCCTGCGCGAGCGGCTGCACGTCCACCGCGATGGTGAACACCGCCTGCCCGACCGAAGGCACCGGCACGAAGGTCTGGCGCTCGGTGCGCCACCAGGCCTGCTGCGGCAGCACCGTGCCGGCGCCGGCAGGCCAGCGCTGCGCGTCCAGGCGCTGCGGGTGCGCGTGCAGGCGCGGGTGGTCGGTGACCGTCCAGACGAAGCGCTCCCAGCGTTGCGGCCCGCAGGCCAGGCGCATCAGGGCCGGCCCGGCCTCGATCAGCGTGCGGCTGTCGGCCACCGGGCCGTGGATCGTGCCGAAGTGGCGCCCGACCTTGTCCTCGGGAGCCCAGTGCGAGGGCAGGGCGACGGCCATCCAGGGCACGGTGCCGCTGGCGCCGTCGATGACCGCAAGGTCTTCGAGAAAGCTCAGCGCCAGCAGCCCGGCCAGGCGCCAGGGCCCGGGCAGGCCGCGCAGGCAGCGCCCGATCTCGTCACCCAGGCCGAAGGCTCCCGGGCCCAGGTCCTCGACCGTACCCTCGGCCACCGCCACGCCCAGCGTGGGCGCGACGGCGCGTGCGCCGTCCCACTGCCAATGCCGGGGGTGCTCGCCGGCGGCGTGCGAGGCGATCGCGTGCAGCGCAGGTGCGGGGTCGAAGCCGGGCGCCTGCACCAGGGCCTCGCGCCAGAAGGCGCTCAGGACCGCCAGCTTCTCGCGCTGCGCGCGGCTGCCCGGGCGCAGCGGCGTGAGCTGCGGCGCACCCGGTGGCAGGCGCCGCAGGCCGGGCTGCATGCGGAACGGGGCAGCGACCGCGGCTTCGAAGTCGAAGCCCTCGGGCCCGGCAGGCGCTGTCGGCGGACCCGCATCGCGGGAGGTGGGGGCAGGCGGCACGGCGGGGTTCCAAAAGCAAGAAGGGCGCCCGACGGGGCGCCCTTGCGATCACCAGGGCCCCGGGTGACGGGGCCGCGCGGGCTCCTGTCAGCCCAGGCAGCGTATCAGACGCGCTTGCGGTATTCGTGCGTGCGGGTGTCGATCTCGACGCGGTCGCCGTCCTCGACGAACAGCGGCACGCTGATCTCGAAGCCCGTGCCCACCAGACGCGCCGGCTTCATCACCTTGCCCGAGGTGTCACCCTTGACGGCAGGCTCGGTGTTGATCTCGCGCACGACGGTGGTGGGCATCTCCACCGAGATGGCCTTGCCGTCGTAGAAGGTGACCTCCACGGACATCGCGTCCTCCAGGTACTGGATCGCGTCGCCCATGTTCTCGGCCTCGACCTCGTACTGGTTGTACTCGGTGTCCATGAACACGTACATCGGGTCGGCGAAGTAGGAGTAGGTGCACTCCTTCTTGTCGAGCACGATCTGATCCATCTTGTCGTCGGCCTTGAAGACGACTTCCGCCCCGCCACCGTTGAGCAGGTTCTTCATCTTCATGCGCACGGTGGCGGCGCCGCGGCCGCCGCGGCTGTATTCGGTCTTGAGCACGACCATCGGGTCCTTGCCCTGCATGATCACGTTGCCGGCACGGATTTCTTGAGCGAGTTTCATGGGGCAGGTCGGAGGTTGGGAACCACGCAAGGGCGGCTCATGGAAAACCCGGCATTCTAGACCGTAGACCCTCTGGCTGCTCGAGCGTGCCGCGAGACGAATTGCAACAGGCAGGTGCCGAGGTCGGGCTGGCCGGCCTGCCGCTGCGCGAAGGCCCGGGCTGCGGCGGGCCAGGCGGCGCCTGGCGTGTGCCCGCCCGGCGCCGCCGGCGAGGGAAGCAAGGTCTGCAAGGCAGCGTGGAAGGTGTCCAGATGTGCCGGCGCGAGCCCGTTCCAGGCCCGGATCAGCGCCTCCACTGCAGCCGGCAGCGGCGCCTGCAGGGCCGCGTCGTCGCGCCAGCGCGCGATGAAGGCTTCGGCCTTCGGCCCATGAGCGCCGTCGTGCTGCGGGTACAACTGCCAGACGAAGGGCACGCCCGCCCAGAGCGCGCGCACGAGCGAATCTTCGCCGCGCACGAAGTTGAGGTCGGCGCACCACAGCAGGCGGTCGTAGTCGGGCTGTGCGAGCCAGGGCAACTCCACCGTGCGCAGGCCCGGCGGCAGCGGCAGCGCGCGCACCTGTGCGGTGGCCGGGCCGGGGGTCAGTGCCAGCAGGGTGGGCTGCGCTGCGAGCGCCTTCAGCAGCGAGGGCGAGGCCGGATTGGCGTAGCAGAAGAGGGTGACCAGCCTTTCCCCGGGCTGCGTCGCCAGCCCGAGCTCGTGCCGCCACGCAGGGGCGTCGAAGGCGGCGCGCTGAGCCAGCAGCCCGGGCTCGCGCAGCAGGCCACCGGTGGCGGCGGTGAAGCCGGGGTGGAAGAACCACTTGCGCAGGCCGGCCGCCGGCCCCTGCCATTGCGGCGAGGGCAGGCCGTGGCAGCGCTCGACCCAGGGCTCGGCGCTCAGGTACTCGAGGTTGATCCACACCGGCGCCGGTTGACGGCGCGCCATCGCTGCGACGAAGGAGGCTGGCGGGTCGCAGGCAAAGGCCTCGACCACGACGTCGCCGGGTTCGGCGTCCGGCAGGGGCTCGCGCCAATCCCGCACCTCGACGCCTTCGGCGCCGGACGGCGCCATCCACGCCAGCGCCGAGCGGTCGTCCACCCACAGGCGCACGCGCTGCCCGAGCGCGCCCAGGTCGGCCGCGAGGCGCCAGCACACGCCGATGTCCCCGTAGTTGTCGATGAGGCGGCAGAAGATGTCCCAGGAGCGCCTGGCGCAGGCCGGCGCGGCGGGGTCCGTGCGCGGTGCGGCGGGTGCGGCGGTCGGCGGCATCGGATCATCATGACACGCTGGCGCCCGCCCGTGCCGCGTCACGCGCGGGCGCCCGGCTCGCCCCGACAATGCCGCCCCGTGAACCCGCGCAACACCGACCCCGACCCGCCGACCGCGCCCGAGGCACGCCCCGGCGAGACGCCCGCCGAAGCCGCTGAAGCCGCCGACGGCGCGCAGGCCCTGCGCGCGCAGTTGCTGGCCGAGGTCGCCGCGCTGCCCGGCCTGCCGGGCGTGTACCGCTACTTCGACGCCCGCGGCGGCGTGCTCTACGTGGGCAAGGCACGCCACCTGCGCAAGCGGGTCTCGAGCTATTTCCAGAAGGACCACGGCGGCACCCGTATCGGCGCCATGGTGGCGCGGATCGCGCGCCTGGAGACCACGGTGGTGCGCACCGAGGCCGAGGCGCTGCTGCTCGAGAACAACCTGATCAAGACGCTGAACCCGCGGTTCAACATCCTGTTCCGGGACGACAAGAGCTACCCCTACCTGAAGCTCACCGGCTCCGCGGGTGGCGGCGCAGGACTCGGGCTGGCGCACAGCTTCCCGCGCGTGGCCTACTACCGCGGCGCGGTCGACCGCCGGCACCGCTACTTCGGCCCTTACCCGGGGGCCTGGGCGGTGAAGGAGACGATCCAGCTCATCCAGAAGGTCTTCCGCCTGCGCACCTGCGAGGACACGGTCTTCGCCAACCGCTCGCGGCCCTGCCTGCTCTACCAGATCCAGCGCTGCTCGGGCCCCTGCGTGGGTCTGGTGCCGGCGGCCGACTACGCGCGCGACGTGCGCGAGGCCGAGGCCTTCCTGCTCGGCCGCTCGCAGGAGGTCCTCGACGCCCTGCAGCAGCGCATGATGGCGCACGCCGAGGTGCTGGAGTACGAACGCGCGGCCCAGGTGCGCAACCAGATCGCGGCGCTGTCGCGCGTGCTGCACCAGCAGTCCGTGGAGCACAGCAGCCTGTCGGGCGAGGAGCAGGACGTCGACATCCTGGCGGTGAAGGTGCAGGGCGGGCGTGCCTGCGTGAACCTGGCCATGGTGCGCGGGGGGCGCCATCTCGGCGACCGGGCGCACTTCCCGGCCCATGTGGACGACGCGACTGCGCTGCGCGCGGAGGACGCGGCTGACGAAGGCGACGAGGCCGCCGAGGGCGCGCCGCCGCCCAGCCCCGAGGTGCAGGTGCTGCAGGCCTTCGTGCTGCAGCACTACGCCGGCCAGGCCGTGCCGCCGCTGCTGGTGCTCAGCGAGGCGCTGGGCGAGGCGGTGGTCGAGGCGCTCGGTGCCGCGGCCGGGCGCCGCGTGCGCGTGCTGCACCAGCCGCGCGGCCAGCGCAAGGTCTGGCTCGAGATGGCGGCCAAGGGCGCCGGGCTGGCTCTGGCCCGCCTGCTGGCCGAGGAGGGCTCGCAGCGCGAGCGCACCCGCGCCCTGGCCGAGGCGCTGGACCTGGACACCGGGGACCTGGCGCAATTGCGCGTCGAGTGCTTCGACGTCAGCCACACCGCCGGCGAGGCGACGCAGGCCTCCTGCGTCGTCTACGAAGGCCACGCGATGCGGCCGGACCAGTACCGGCGCTACAACGTCGAGGGCATCACCGGCGGCGACGACTACGCGGCGATGCGCCAGGTGCTGATGCGGCGCTATTCCAAGCTCGCCGAGGCGATCGAGGGCGAGGGCGTCGCAGCCGCGGCCGGCGACGAGACCCCATCTGACGACGGCGCAGCCGCGGCGTCGCCGGCCCGCAGCCGCGGCGCGGGCCGCGCCCGCCTGCCCGACCTGGTGCTCGTCGACGGCGGGCGCGGGCAGGTGGCGATGGCGCGCGAGGTGTTCGAGGAACTCGGCCTGGACCTCGCGCTCATCGTCGGCGTCGAGAAGGGCGATAAGCGCAAGGTCGGGCTCGAGGAACTCGTCTTCGCTGACGGCCGGCCGAAGGTGGCGCTGGGCCACGACTCGGCGGCGCTGATGCTGGTGGCGCAGATCCGCGACGAGGCGCACCGCTTCGCCATCACCGGCATGCGCGCGAAGCGTGCGAGCGTGCGCACCGGCGGCAGCCGGCTCGAGGACGTTCCCGGTGTGGGGCCGCGCAAGCGCGCGCGCCTGCTGCAGCGTTTCGGCGGCCTGCGCGGCGTCGCCCAGGCCAGCGTGGACGAACTGGCCGCCGTGGACGGCATCTCGCACGAACTGGCCGAGGAGATCTATCGAGCCCTGCATTGACCGCTGCCGCACCGGGGGGGCCGACGCGGGCACAATCCGCGGATGTTCCTGACGCTGCCGACACTGCTGACCTGGGCGCGCATCATCGCCATCCCGCTGATCGTCGGGGTGTTCTACCTGCCGCTGGACGCTCCCACGCGCAACCTGCTGGCCACGGTGTCCTTCGTCGTCGTGGCGCTGACCGACTGGCTGGACGGCTACCTGGCGCGCAAGCTGAACCAGACCTCGTCCTTCGGCGCCTTCCTCGACCCGGTGGCCGACAAGTTCCTGGTCTGCGCGGCGCTGCTGATCCTGCTGCAGCTCGACCGCGTCAACGCCTTCGTCGCGCTCGTCATCGTCGGGCGCGAGATCGCGATCTCGGCCCTGCGCGAGTGGATGGCGCAGATCGGCGCCTCGCGCAGCGTCGCCGTGCACATGCTGGGCAAGCTCAAGACCACGGTGCAGATGGTGGCCATCCCCTTCCTGCTCTACGACGGCGCCCTGTTCGGCGTCATCGACACGCGCATCTGGGGCACCGGCCTGATCTACATCGCCGCCGTGCTGACCATCTGGTCGATGGTCTACTACCTGCGCAAGGCCTTGCCCGAGATCCGCGCGAAGGCGCGCTGACACCCGCATGAGCGGCGCATCGGGGCCCGACAGCGCCGCGCTGCGCGCCGTGCCCTGGGTCTTCGTGCTGATCTGGAGCACGGGTTTCGTCGTCGCGCGCCTGGCCATGCCGCACGCGCCGCCGATGGGATTCCTGGCCTGGCGCTTCGCCCTGTCGGTGCTGGCCTTCCTGGTCTGGATCCGCGCGTCCGGCGCGGCCTGGCCGCAGGGGCGCTCCCAGTGGCTGCACCTGGGCGTGGTCGGCCTGCTGATGCACGCCGGCTACCTGGGCGGTGTCTGGGTCGCGGTCAAGGCCGGCATGTCGGCGGGCACGGCGGCGCTGATCGTCGGCCTGCAGCCCGTGCTCACCGCGCTGTGGCTGTCGTCGAGCGGGGCCGACGAGCGCGCCAGCCGTCGCCAGTGGCTCGGCCTGGCCCTCGGTCTGGCCGGCCTGGTGCTCGTGGTGTGGCGCAAGCTCGGCCTGGGCGAGGCCTCGGCACCGACGCTGGCGCTCGCGGTGCTGGCACTGCTGTGCATCACGGCCGGCACCCTGTGGCAGAAACGCTGGGTGCGCCCCGTGGACGTGCGCACCGCGAGCTGCGTGCAGTTGCTGGCGGCGCTGGCGGCCGTGCTGCCGCTGGCCCTGCTGGAGGACGAGAGCGTGCGCTGGACGGCACAGACCCTGGTGGCGCTGGCCTGGTCCGTCCTGGGCCTGACGCTGGCGGCCGGCTCGCTGCTGGTGCTGATGATCCAGCGCGGCGCGGCCACGCGGGTCACGAGCCTGATGTATCTGGTGCCGCCCTGCGCCGCCGTCCAGGCCTGGCTGCTGTTCGACGAAGCCCTGACCCCGCTGGTGCTGACCGGCATGGCGCTGACCGCCGCGGGCGTGGCCCTGGTCGTGCGCGAGCGCTCGGGATAGGGCCATTTCGGGCCGGGTCGGGTCGACACGGCCACAATGCCAGGATTTCCGGTGGATCGAGGACCAGACCCATGACGACCCCACACCGAATCGCCGTGCTCGCCGGCGACGGCATCGGCCAGGAGGTGATGCCCGAGGGCCTGCGCGTGCTCGACGCCGCGGCGCGGCGTTTCGGCATCGCGCTGCAGGTCGACGAGTTCGACTTCGCGCACTGCGGCCACTTCGAGCGCCACGGCAAGATGATGCCCGACGACTGGAAAGACCGCATCGGCGGGCACGAGGCCATCTTCTTCGGCGCGGTGGGCTGGCCCGCCACGGTGCCCGACCACATCTCGCTGTGGGGCTCGCTGCTGAAGTTCCGGCGCGAGTTCGACCAGTACGTCAACCTGCGACCGGCGCGGCTGATGCCGGGCATCCGCTCGCCGCTGGTGGACCGCCAGGGCCGCCCGCTCGGCCCGGGCGAGATCGACATGCTGATCGTGCGCGAGAACACCGAGGGTGAGTACTCGGCCGTGGGCGGCCGCATGTACGAGGGTACCGAACGCGAGATCGTGATGCAGCAGACCATCCTGTCGCGCCAGGGCGTGGACCGGGTGCTGAAGTTCGCCTTCGAGGCGGCCATGCGGCGCCCGCGGCGGCGCCTGACCTCGGCCACCAAGAGCAACGGCATCGCCATCACCATGCCCTACTGGGACGAGCGGGTCGACGCCATGGCCCGCGCCTACCCCGAGGTGCAGGTCGACCGCTTCCACATCGACATCCTGACCGCGCACTTCGTGCAGCGGCCGCAGCACTTCGACGTCGTGGTGGCGAGCAATCTGTTCGGCGACATCCTGTCCGACCTCGGTCCGGCCTGCACCGGCACCATCGGCATCGCGCCGTCGGCCAACCTCAACCCCACGCGCCAGTGGCCCAGCCTGTTCGAGCCCGTGCACGGCTCGGCGCCCGACATCGCCGGGCGCGGCATCGCCAACCCGATCGGGCAGATCTGGTCGGCAGCGCTGATGCTCGACTTCCTGGGTCACCGGGAGGCCCACGACGCGGTGCTGGCGGCGATCGAGGCCCTGCTGGCCGACCCGGCCGCGCCACGCACGCCGGACCTGGGCGGCACGGCCGGCACGCGCGACGTCGGGTCGGCGATCGCGGCCCGGGTCAGCCAAGCCCCCAGCGCATAGAATCCGCCCCTTTGCGCGCGGCACCCGCGCCGCAGGCAGACCCAGGGGTGGCCCTTGAACAGGACCGACTTGATCGAACACATCGCGAGCCAGGCCGACATCTCCAAGGCGGCTGCCGCGCGCGCGCTCGAGGCGCTCGTCGGCGGCATCCAGGCCGAGCTCAAGAAGGGCGGCAGCGTCACCGTGACCGGCTTTGGCACCTTCTCGGTCACGCGGCGCAAGGCGCGTGTCGGCCGCAACCCACGTACGGGGGCGGAGGTGCGCATCAAGGCGGCGAAGGTGCCGCGTTTCCGCCCGGGAAAGGGTCTGAAGGACCATCTCAACTGAACCCCGTGCCCTGGATGTCGATCTGGGGCAGGCGGGTGCTTAGCTCAGCTGGCAGAGCGGCGCCCTTACAAGGCGTAGGTCGGCGGTTCGATCCCGTCAGCACCCACCACATTGGAAGACCGCTGCCTGCGCAGGCAGCGGCGCAAGACCCGCGGCGCCAAGCGTCGCGGCCCTGAATGACGTTGCACACGGTGGCCGTCCATGTTCGAGTTCGTCCGGTCGCACAAGCGGGTCCTCCAGTTCGTCCTGGTGGTTCTGATCTTCCCGTCCTTCGTCTTCTTCGGCGTCCAGGGCTATTCGCGTTTCACCGACGAGTCCTTCGCGCCGGTGGCCGAGGTCGATGGCGCCAAGATCTCGCGCGTGGAGTGGGACCAGGCGCACCAGCGCAGTGTCGAGAACCTGCGGCGCCAGGTGCCCGGCCTGGACGTGAAGCTGCTCGACACGCCCGAGGCCAAGCGCCGCACCCTTGACGAGCTGGTGCGCGAGCGCGTGCTGGTGACCGCTGCCGTCAAGGACCACCTGCTGCCCGGCGACGAGCGCCTGGCGCGCCTGTTCCGCAGCGACGCGCAGTTCGCCGCCTTCCGCAACCCCGACGGCAGCGTCAACCGGGACCTGCTGACGGCCCAGGGCCTGACATCCGAGGGCTTCGCCGAGCGGCTGCGCCAGGACCTCGGCGTGCGCCAGGTGCTGGGCGCCGTCGAGGGCACGGCCTTCGCTCCGAAGGCGACGGTGTCTCGAGCGCTGGACGCGCTGCTGCAGCAGCGCGAGGTGCAGTGGCAGGTCTTCGACGCCGCCTCGCAGGCAGTCAAGGTGCAGCCCACCGACGCCGAGCTCGAGGCCTATTTCAAGGCCAACGAGGCCGAGTTCAAGCTGGCCGAGCAGGCCCGCATCGACTACGTCGTGCTCGACCTCGAGGCAGTGAAGAAGACCCTCGCCACCAGCGAGGAGGACCTGCGCCGCTACTACGCCGAGAACCAGAGCCGCTACACGCGTGCCGAGGAGCGGCGGGCGAGCCACATCCTCATCACCGCGCCGAAGGATGCCCCGGCCGCGGACCGCAAGAAGGCGCGCGAGCGGGCCGAGGAACTGCTCGCCGAGGCGCGCCGGGCGCCGAGCAAGTTCGGCGAGGTGGCGAAGAAGCACTCGCAGGACCCTGGGTCCGCCCCGCGCGGCGGCGACCTGGACTTCTTCGGCCGCGGGGCCATGGTCAAGCCCTTCGAGGACGCGGTCTTCGCGATGAAGCCGGGCGAGATCGGCAACATCGTCGAGACCGAGTTCGGTTACCACGTCATCCAGCTCACCGGCGTGCGCGGCGGCGAGAAGCAGGCCTTCGAGAGCGTGCGCGCCGAGATCGAGGCCGAGGTGCGCAAGCAACTCGCCCAGCGCAAGTTCGTTGAACTCGCCGAGCAGTTCACCAACACCGTCTACGAGCAGGCCGACAGCCTGCAGCCCGCGGTCGACAAGTTCAAGCTCGAGAAGCGCAGCGCCACCGTCACGCGCAACCCGGCGCCGGGCACGACCGGGCCGCTGGCCTCGCCCAAGCTGCTGGGGGCCGTGTTCGCCGAAGATGCGGTGCGCAACAAGCGCAACACCGACGCGGTGGACCTGGGCAACAGCACGCTGGTTTCGGCGCGGGTGGTGGAGCACCTGCCGGCGCGCACCCCGCCGCTGGCCGACGTGAAGGACCGCGTCCGCGCGGCGGTCGTCGCGCAGAAGGCGGCTGAGCTGGCGCGCAAGGAAGGCCAGGCCCGGCTCGAGGCCGTGAAGGCCGATGGGAACGCCGCGCTGCCGCAGAAGGGCGTGCTGTCGCGCGGCCAGGTGCAGGGCCTGCCGCGTTCGGTGGTCGACGCTGTGCTCGCGGCGCCGGCCGACAAGCTGCCGGCGGCTCTGGGCGTGGACCTCGGGCGCCAGGGCTACGCGGTGGTGCGGGTGCTGAAGGTGGTGCCGCGCGAGGGCTCGGAGGCCATCGATGCGCTGATCGCGCCCCAACTCGCCCAGGCCTGGGGCGCAGCCGAGTCGGAGGCTTACTACCAGGCCCTGAAGAAGCGCCTCGAGGTGGAGATCCGCGTGCCCGACGCGGCCAAGGCCGAGAAGGCTGCCGCCGCGGCGTCGCGCTGAAACATCGGGCGTCAGGCCTATAATGTCGGGCTCAACGGCGGTGGCTGTAGCTCAGTTGGTAGAGTCCCAGATTGTGATTCTGGTTGTCGTGGGTTCGAGTCCCATCAGCCACCCCATCCCAGCGTTTCATCAGGTCCCATGCCGGACCGAACTTCCCGCCAAATCAACGACTTAGCCGGTCGCTTGAGTCAGGAAGGTTCCTGCCGTCCCACGGCAGCGCAGCGCAAGTAGGGGAACATGTAGGGGAACAAATGGCGTTCGTCATGCCATTTGGAGCTTTGTTCCCCTATGCTCACCGACAAGCAGTGCAAGAACGCGTTCTGCCCAGAGGGCAAGGCCCGCGCACGGGCGACCGATTCAGGTGGTCTCTACCTCGAAGTTGCCGGCGCCGGGTCCAAGCGCTGGTTCTGGAAGTACTACTTCGACGGCAAAGAGAAGCGCCTCTCCTTGGGTTGCTGTCCGCGCCGACCGAATTTTGACCCCCCCTGCCGATCCAATATTGACCCGGGGATGGACGCTGGCCGCGTGGTGGCCAGCTGTGGATAAGTGTAGATTGATCTGTGGTTTGTTGACCTCCTCAGCGCAGTGATGTTCGCGCGGGGGAAGACGCGCAGGGCGTAGCCCGTAGCGGATTCCCCCGCGCGGCCGACCCTCAGGTGGCGTCGTCGTCCGGTGGTGGCTTTTCTTGCTTGTCCGCCTTGCGTGCCTGCTCGCGCGCCTTGATGCGTTTCTTGGCCACTGCCGAGCTGTGCAGGAAGCGATGGCTCTCGTTGCCTGTCTCCACGATGTGGCAGTGGTGCGTGAGCCGGTCCAGCAACGCCGTCGTCATCTTCGCGTCGCCGAACACGCTGGACCACTCGGCGAAGTCCAGGTTGGTCGTGATCATC
>Ga0169931_10005539_pt1 | contig 19233 bp, 12 predicted proteins | sample Kivu_15m_20L_FD_129675 | JGI IMG/M metagenome (GOLD analysis project Ga0169931, IMG submission 129675) | Freshwater microbial communities from Lake Kivu, Western Province, Rwanda to study Microbial Dark Matter (Phase II) - Kivu_15m_20L... | ecosystem: Environmental > Aquatic > Freshwater > Lake... | reverse complement strand
GCGCAGTGAAAGTGGGCGCAGTGAAAGTGGGCGCAGTGAAAGTGGCTCGCGTGGATACCGTGGCGGATCCGATGATCGCAGCAGCAAACGATCTGCTTGGAAGCACCCCGCTCGTTTTGAAACCACCCTGGAAGGACGTGGCCCAAGACGTGGCAAGCACCGAGGTGACGCTCCAACCGGTAAGGTCAAGAGTGGACCGACCGGCAAGAAAAATAAGCGTAAGCATTCCTGATTCGTGAAGCCGACATCCGCTTCACGATATGAATTCCCACACGCTGTGATAACTGGTATGTTGCTCGAAGTATTCGAGCATTCGCGCGAAAAATGCATGATTGGCGAGGGTGCTACTGTCGCCAATCATGATCAATTTTCTTTTGGCCCTTGTCATCGCGACATTCATTCGCCGCTGGTCGCCTAGGAAACCGATTTCACCTTCGGAGTTGGAACGCACCAACGAAATCAAGACCGCTTCCTTCTCGCGTCCTTGGAATCCATCCACCGTATCGATCTCGACTTTGGCTCCGCGATAATGGTCGCGCAACCAGCGCACTTGCGCGGCATACGGAGCGATGACGGCTATGTCGCGCGGATGCAGTCCACTATCGATCAATTCTTCGAGCATTTTCAGCAACAAACGCCCTTCATCCGGATTCAACTTGCTTTCCCCATCTGGCTCGATCTGCTCTTCCCAATTCGCGCCGGCCGAATCGATAAACAACAGCGGCGAAGAGGTCAACTCAGAAGGTATGATCTCGGGTGAATCGGTCAGCAAATGCTGGGTAACAGAAGGATCGGCGATGAGTGAATTGTTGTAAAACTCGGCGGACGAAAACCCCATGATGTCGCGATGCATGCGATACTGAACTGTTAGTTGACGGGTCACCTTTTTCCCCAAGTCATGTACCAAGCGTTCCATCATACTTACGGCAAAGCCTTCGGAAGCCGCTTCGGTAGAAAGAACAGTGGGGGGAAGTTGGCAATGATCACCTGCTAAAACAAGTCGATCTGCCCTTAAGACGACAGGCCATATACCGGGCTCGGTGCTTTGACAAGCTTCATCGATCACGGCTAAATCAAAGAGTCGATCACCGAGCACCTGCGGATCGTAGGTTGTGGTGGCGCACACGACGTCCGCGCCATCGAGTATGCCATCGGAAACTTGTCGTTCCAATCGTTTGGCCGCTTCGCGCAGATCGCGGATCTCCTCCCTCAATTGCTGTCGATAGCCTGGATGCGGTTTGGCTCGCGTGTAACGATTGGATTGCTTCGTCAATCGCTCCGCTTCACGCATGTAATCCTTGACTAAATCCATCGTCTCATCGTTTTCGATCAACGCATCGAGAGTATGGGACTGCAATGTCTCATGCACCCGGGCCGGATGGCCAACTCGAACCACTGGGATTCCAAGTGGCACCAGTCTCTCCAGCAAATTATCAACCCCCGCATTGCTCGGTGCACAGGCAAGCACTTTTTCACCTCGCTGCACAGCTTGTCGAATGATTTCGACGACGGTCGTCGTCTTTCCTGTGCCTGGCGGTCCATGAATAATGGCCAAATCGCGGGCCGAAAGGGCGAAGCGCACCGCCTCGCATTGCGATGAATTGAGATGCGCAGCGACCTCGATATCTTTGGGTTCCCAAAACGTCGCTTCCCGATCCAGCAATAAAATATCCCGCAACGCGGCAATGCGACCTCGCGATTGTTCGATGGTTCGCATCGCCGACATTTGCCGCTGCCGCGTCACTTCGTCTGCGGAAAGATCGATTCGAAAGATGTCCCCCTCCGGCCATTGATCGATCGAGACATCGATCGTCGCTTGAGTGCGGGCGCAGACCACGCCCGATAGATAACCCCCATCGCCTGTTTCATCGGATACCATCACCGGCGATCCAAGCCGCAAGCGATTCCAAGGAAGCGGTCTACCGGCAGAACGTTTGGCGAAGCGGATGATGTACCGCCCACCCACTCCCATCTTTCGGTCGGCGATAACCAAATCGACTATCGTTTCGCCACTTTTCTCAACATCGCCCGCTCCCTGTCGCCTCCGTCGCTCGGTCATCCGCAACCGCTCAGCCTCAGATTCCAGCGCTAGCCAGCGGCGTAATCGTTCAAAATGTTCGGTCTGATTAATAATCGTCGCTCTCCCCATCCAATTCGCATCTATCACCCGCCGCTGAATTAGAACATAATCGACACAAAGTAAAAGGCGATCCTTTTCCAACCAATGCCGAAATCATGTGGACTCAAGCCCTGCTGAACTCGATACTGATTTACGGGATGGTCTTAGCCCTTTCGCTCCCCTGTTCGATCTTGGTTGCCATCGTTTTGTCACGAACCCATTTGCCGGGTCGTCGAGCCTTAGCCATCCTGCTCTTTTCCACGTTGGCGATTCCGGTTTATGTCCAAGCGGGAGCATGGAATTCGATTTTTGGCGAATTCGGCTGGTGGAAACTCACGCAAGTCGGAGCGATTCAAAATGGTTGGTGGAGTGGATTCGCTGTCTGCTTCATACAAACGGCCTACGTGTTCCCCTGGATGACCGCCACTCTCTGCTACGGACTTCGCCACACCAACTCCAGTGCCGAAGAAAACGCCTGGCTTGACGCGGGTGTTACTCCAACATTATGTCGCGTTACGCTACCGATGCTCGGGCCATACATTCTGTTGTCTACGTTGATCGCTTTTATTTTGCTCAGCACCGACATGACGGTCACGAACCTATACCGTGTCGATACGATCACCGAGCGTTTCTATCAACAAGCTTCCGCCGGCGAAATCAACGGACAAACTTTGGCGATGCCGTTCCTGCTAGGCCTCAGCCTCCTGGCAATGCTTGCAGTACTCGCTTGGTGCCGGGGATTGTTCCGCGATTTTGTGTTGAATTCGCCTCGACAGGAACCACGAATCGCTGACCATGAATTCAAATTCCCGATTTCCACTTCGGCAATGATTCTGTGGGGAAGTCTAACTTGGGGAGCAGGGCTTTTTCTAACGCTGGTGCCGCAATTGAATCTTGTTTGGACGACCGGCTTGCAATCGCAAACGATAGGGGCGGACACAAAAGAATTGGAAACATGGAGCGCGACTAAACTGCTGATCAATCTTTGGCAAACACCCCAGGAGTTTAAAAGCGAGTTCGGCTGGTCGATCTACCTGGGCGTCTGCTCAGCCACATTTTGGCTCGCCTTCGCTCTCCTACTCTCTTTTTGTTGGGGACAGCGTCTATGGTTCCAGCGACTCGGCGGCACCATGTTACTGCTACTGATTTTTATTCCCGGTCCACTCGCGGGAATTGCCACGATTTATTTGTGGAATCGAAACTTCCCAAGCTTTTTCGGTTGGCTTTATGATCATACCTTGACGGCACCCGTGACCGCGTTAGGGGTCCGCATGTTTCCGCTCGCGGTCGCGGCCCTGGTGACCGTTCGCAATCTGCTGCCCGCCGCTTGTCTCGAGGTCGCCAAGGTGGATGGAATCGCAGCGTGGCGGTTGTGGTTCAGTTGGTATGTGAAGAATTATCGCGCACTTTTCGCAGCGTGGATTGTATTGTTTTTGCTGAGCGTAGCGGATTTATCGGCAATACTTTTGGTTTTGCCCCCGGGGGTTACCCCAATTTCCACTCGGATCTTCGAATTGCTGCATTACGGAGTACGATACCAAGAGTCTGGAATATGCCTGTTTTTGTCAACTGCAGCGATGGCAGGGGCCCTAATCGCATATTTCCTAGTTACCTATCCGAAAACCATCAGCCGACGGCCGTAGCCGCTGTTTCCATACAGCAGCGAAAAGTCAATCCGCTTTGCCACTAACCGCCGTCGATTTGGTCGCAGTATGCTGGGTTTATCGGATCGGGGTTTTTCGGATAGGGCTCTAAGTGTCCAGTCGAACTTGAAGATTCCATTTTAGCAACACATTTCGCACCAGCATCCGAATTGTGCGCAGACTTTTGAAGTTACCTATCGAATCGGCCGCCCAACTCCGCAATAATGATGAAGTATCGAAAACCTACCGATTCGAATTTTTTGGTCGCACGACCTCTCCCAGCCGGGATCGGTTCGGCAAACTTTCGCGCATAATGGAATGATTACGTTGACCGAACAGAAAAGGACAGCAATGTTCATGTCGCAACGATCCACAATGAGAATCGGCGAGTTGCCTTCGTTCGTTCGCCCGGGGACATTTCTGTTGATTTGGGTCTTCGCGATTTGTACGAACCCATATTGCTGGGCGACCTGCCAATCGGATGAACCCGCTGGGGAAAAAAAAGCTTACGAAGTTCGAGAAGTAAAATTCCGCGATGGAGATCAACTTCGGCAAGTCATCGGTGAGGTTTTGGTCGAAGCAGTTGATGGAGGAATTTTGCTGCAAGGTTCCGATGGCCGACAATGGGCCATTCAACCCGATGAGATAGAAAACTCTTTGGAATCGAATGCCGCTTTGCAACCGCTCTCCATCGAAGACATGGAACGAGAAATGTTAGCGGAGTTACCCTCTGGATTCAACGCTCTGCGCACGGATCATTATTTGATCATGTACAACACGACGAAAGCGTACAGCCAGTGGACGGGTAATCTTTTGGAGCGATTGTACAAAGCGCATTTCGCGTTTTGGAAAAAGAAAGGTGTCGATTTGGTGGAACCTCGCTTCCCTTTGGTTGCCATCATCTTCGAAACCAAGGATGGATATAAAACGTATGCCGCGAAAGAATTGGGCGATGGTGTGGATGCGATTATTGGCTACTATCATTTGCAGAGCAATCGCATCGCGATGTTCGATCTGACCGGCGTCGAAGGTTTGATTCCAAGCAATGCGAAAGTTTCAAAAAATGTTTTGCTCAACGAGATAATGCGACAACCAGGAGCTGAACGGACGGTTGCGACCATCGTTCATGAAGCATTTCACCAACTCGCGTACAACACCGGCTTACAAGTTCGATTAGCGGATAACCCATTTTGGGTCAGTGAAGGATTAGCGGTTTATTTTGAGTCACCCGACTTTGGATCCTCGCAGGGTTGGAGCACTATTGGCAAAGTCAATCAATACAATTTGCGGGAATTTTCCAACTATATCCGCATCCGACCAGCAGATTCTTTAATCACACTCTTAAGCGATGATCAACGATTCCGGAATTCGGCCACGTCAGGCGTTGCCTATGCCGAAGCTTGGGCATTGAACTATTATCTGCTGCGCAGACGTAGTAAGGAGTACGCGGAGTATTTGACCTATCTCGCCAAGAAGCCACCACTTGGGCAGAACGATCCCAAGAGCCGTATCGAAGAATTCAAAAAGTTCTTTGGAGACGATTTACAAAAGTTTGATCAGCAATTTGTAAACTATATCGCAACCCAAGTTCGGTAGTGCTGGCGACCAATAACGAAGTGGATGGACTCCATGATCGGCAATCGCCCCCAAAATAATGTCCTCATCCATCGCCTGATCTATCGCCTCATCGGTGGCTTACTTTTAATCGCCCTTTTGGCGCTCGGATGGTTCCTTGGAACCCAATATCAGGAAAAATCATCCTCGCGGTGGACATGGTCGGGTTATCTGCTTTCTTCAAAACCGAGTCAGTCGATTCGCTTGCCCGCCAACAGTTCGATCGCGGTCGGAGATCCTCTGTTTTTGGAGCTTTCCCCCAGCGTCTATGAATTCGCGGGAGACGTATTCTCGGTCGAAACGATTCCAAGCGGCGGAAAACGAGCCCGAATTCTATGGCGAAATTCAACGCCACTACCTCAACACGCCCGCGTAGAATTTTACGAAACTCCCCGCTCTTTAGTCTGGATCGCTCGCACACTTCTCCCACCTGAGAAGAAGAAAAAAGTGGTCGACAAGATTTTGGCCCACTACCAGGCTGAATCTCCCAAGATCAATGCGAAGCTGATGCCCGTGCTTCGCGAAGTTTTTGAAAAATCGATACCGGTCATCGAAAAATCCGCCCTAGACTACGTTCGCAGTCAACGATCACGAGTCCAAGGGCTCGGTCAAAAATACCAAGAGGAATTGGTTCGCAAGAAACTTATCCCTTTGCTCCGTCGCGATGTGATGCCCATCGTTGAAAAACATTCGGTTCCTGTTGTCGAAAAGATCGGAGAGGAACTATGGGACCGAGCATCGCTGTGGAGGTTCGGTTGGCGTTACGCCTACGATGTACTCCCACTGACCAATCGCAACCTGGTGCAAGCCGAATGGCGACGTTTCGTCGAGGAAGAAGCGATACCTGTCGTCGAGTCCCACTTTGATGAAATCGTCGACGTCCAAAAAAAAATTGTCGTGGAAACGACCGCCAATCCAGCCGTGCGAGCTGCGATCCAAGAATCGATCGAATCCCTCATCGATGATAAGGAACTGCGTACACTTTTGAGTGATATTTTGCAGCATGCAATCGTGAACAATCAAGAATTGCACCAAGTCCTGCAAGAAGTTATGCACAGCGAACAAGCACTTCAATTGGGCCAGCAATTTGAAGCCAGCTTGCAACCGCTCGCAAACGATATAGGCGTCGAACTCTTCGGCACTGAAACAGATGGCTTGACGCCGGAACTCGTCGCCGTCTTGCGAAGTCAGATTCTTGGAAAGGATCAGCGCTGGTTGGTCGTCCGATACGAGAAGTCAACGATGACTCCCACTGCAAACGAAGGCCAGGAATGGATCGCCGAATCAGGCCTGGATACACCGCTGTTCCCTTTTCAAAACGCTGATTTGCAACTCCGGCCTGTCGAAACGCCCCCGCGCGAGGTGTCACGATGAGTGAACCTGGTTCAAACCTGCAAGATAGGGAAGTGTTTTCACATACACCAGTTCAATTGCAAAACTTTGGTCTCCAAGTGGCCGAACGCTGGTTGCTAGAAAATGTTGAACTCGAATTCCCGGCCGGCAAACTGTGCGTCATCGTCGGAGCTAGCGGAAGCGGAAAATCGTCGCTGTTGAAAGTGCTGGCAGGTCTTAACGATGAAGATAGCCCACTGAAAACCTCCGGCAAAATAGTGACCGATCGCGACGGTAAACCGGGACACGTAGGCTTGGTGTTCCAAAGTTTTGCACTCCTGGATGAATTCTCAGCAGTCGAGAATGTAAAGATCGCTCTCGATCATCAACCCTCACATGGCAGAAGCATTCAGCAGCGGCAACTCTCCGCCCGCGAATGGCTCGAGGCATTGAATGTTCCCACACAAGGTTTCATTTCCAATTTGAGCGGCGGACAAAAGCAACGTTTAGCCATCGCACGAACGCTCGCCGGACACCCCGATATTCTGCTGTACGATGAACCGACTTCCGGACTCGATGCACTGGCCGCCCAGAGAGTCGCCCGCTTGATTCGGGAAACACAAGAGAAGTTCGGTATCACATCGATTGTTGTTACGCATGATTACGCAAGTTGGCTCGCTGTCGCCGATGTTGTCTATTTGCTGGAACCGAAAACTCGAAAGCTTGTCGAACTCCAATCGCGCACCGCCGCTGAGGTCGCCAGTCGTATCGAAAGCGGTTCGACCACTGAAGTTGAAACGGCAATTAGACCACTGCAAGTTGCGAGTCAACGCGATCGCATCATCAACAGCTTGCTGAAGCCCCTCGAAATCCTCGGCTGGTTAGCGATCGAATGGATCTGCTTGCCCTTCTTTATTGTGCCGATATGGAGAAGGCCAACCTGGGGCTGCCGATTTCTCCTCCATTACACCAACTTAGTAGCGGGATTATCCGCCTGGTTTTATATCGGTGTTGCCGGTGTGATTGTCGGTTTCGTCGCGACATACTTTACGTTTCGATATCTCCCCTACCAACTCTACACAAAACCGCTCTTGATGGAGGACTTGTTAGCCTCAATAGGTTTTGCACTCTATCGCATTCTGGTACCCGTCTTGGCAACCATTTTGATCGCGGCCCGCTGCGGTGCTGCCGTCGCAGCAGATGTTGGAGGCAAGAAGTATGGTGGCCAAATCGACGCTCTCAAAACTTTGGGCATTCGGGCCAAGGACTATGTGTTCACGCCCATTTTGATCGCATTTCTGGTGGGTACACCCCTGTTGACCCAATTCGCATTTTGGATCGCCAAGTTGACCAGCTTGATCGCCTTCAATTCGGTCCATTCCCACTTGGGACCATACTATTGGGAGTTTCACTTCCATCGCCGCTTGATGAGCGGTGATCAATGGCTCTATGAAGGCTTTGGCTGGAATCTTCTCAAGTGCCTCTTGTGCGGCTTGATGGTGGGATGGGTAGCTTATCTCTGCGGTTGCCAACCCAAATCCAGCTCGCGCGATGTGAGTCGCGCCATCACTTCGACCGTCCTCTGGGCAACGCTCGCCGTGCTGCTGGTACACTTTTGCCTCGCCTTCTTTGAATTCGATTCCCCTCAATAAACACTCTTTTGATAGCAATCCACGAGCAGAGCGGCACCGCTTGAAAGCCATTTTCTTATCGATTTCGCGGTTCATTCACCGCATTATGACATTGCTGTAAAGTCGTAGAATTGTTAATTACCCTCCATTCAGAACCCAAGTGGGACTGCACCAAGTGGGATTGCACTATACAGATTTGGCCAGAGCAGTCGGCTTGATTCGGCGGTCATGGAAGCAAATGGCGGCAGTTATTCATCACGGAAGAGACGCGATGCACATAAGAAATCTCTCGATTCTGCGTAGTTACGCGCGAATTGGGCTTATTCTATTTGTGCTTGCTTACGCTGCGGAAGTAGCACAAGCTCAACCGGGAGGTGGTGGTCAACCGGCATTGCCCGCTTTCGATGAACCGAAGTTCCGCGATCGTGTTTGGGAATCTGGCGGACCACGCATCAATGCGGCGGATGGTGGAAAAATTATTGTCGCGGTAGAGATTCGCGGCAATCGCACAGTGTCTGAACACCGAATTCTGTCTCATATGCAAACGCGAACCGACCGCGCATTCGACAGCAAGCAGTTAGAAGCGGATATCCGCGAATTGTGGCGAACGGAATTATTTGAATCGATCAAACCTGCCACCTACGATGCGGATGGAGGTGTTGTCGTTGTCTTGGAAGTACGCGAGCGACCGATCGCAACCGACGTTGTATTCCAGGGTAATCGCGGAATCAGCAACGGTATGCTGGAGAAGCACTGCGGCATCAAAAAAGGGGATCCAATCAATCCCGCTTCACTCGATTTGGCCCGACGTCGTTTGATCGAACTCTATCTCGAAAATGGATTCAATCATATCGATATACAAATTGGCTCGGGTAAAAAGCCGACCGAGCGGTTGGTGCTGTTTGAAATCAATGAAGGTCCGCTCGAACGAATTGACAAGATTTTGTTCGAAGGCAATACATTTGCGTCTGATGAATTGCTCAAAGTTCGCATCGAATCGCGCGATGCCCGTTGGGGATTGACGCAGTACATGGCGAATAAAGCTGTTATCTCTAAAATCGAATCCGATAAAGAAACACTGGCGGGCTATTATCGAAGTCTAGGTTTCTTCCAAGCTCGCGTCGGTTACCGCATGGATTACGATGAATCTGGAAAATGGATCACCCTGACCTTCGTTATTTATGAAGGCATACGCTTCCAGGTTCGCAATGTGGCCGTCATGGGAAATAAGTTCCACAATGAGTCCGAGCTGGGACAATTGCTGAAGATGCAAGGTGGCGAGTACTTCAACGAAGATAAAATGATGCGGGATGTGCGATCGATCAAAGATCTTTACGGCGCACAGGGCTTCGTCTTTGTGGATGTCCAGCCCGAGCCGCGTTACCTCGAACAACCAGGTATGATCGATATCGTCTATCGCGTTGAAGAGGGAGATCGATATCGAGCGGGCGACATTCGAGTGCATATCGAAGGCGACTCGAGCCATACCAAGCACACAGTGGCATTAAACTATCTCGGTAGAGTGCGGCCGGGGGCAATGATTGATATGCGAGAACTGCAGCGAGCCGAGCGAAGATTGGCAGCCTCAGGCATTTTCGCGACGCAGCAAACAGGGGGTGCTCCTCCATCGATTGAGGTGAAGCCACCGGATCAAGAAGAAACGAAAATGCGTTAAAGGTTTCGCTGAACGACATTGAATTGATTGTGAATAAACACTACTCTCCGCCGACCAAGCGAGAGTCGTTAAGAAAATTGGAAGACGCTTAGCGTATTATGTGGGAACAAGGATAGTTCATGGCCATCGACCCGGAAAAGCATCTCCATCGCTTGACCCGCTTTGCGGTCGTGGTTGCCGCATTGCTAATGGCGGGTTGCCATACGCTAGCTCCTATCAACACGCAAACTGCCGTTCCCTCCAATCCTGTATTACCAACCGCTCCACAAAAGCAAGAAAAGCCATCGCCCTCCTCAAGTCAGCAAACAACGCTCGGACATGTGGCACCTACGGGCTATACGGTCAGCGATAAAACATCAACCACAACTGCAGTCGCAGGGGTGTGGGATGAACTCGATGTCGTTCGCGGCCAAAATCCGCAGCAACCCGCCTCACCACAGCAGCCCGGACTACAGCAACCCGGACTACCAGGTACTCCCTACTATCCACAAACCGACGCTGGATCGGGCAACTACTTTCGCCAACCTTTAGTACCCTCGCAAGCTGGTACGCCAACCGCTGGAACCGCACCTCAAGCAGGAGTAATATCTGGCAACACAGCTGCGAATTATGGCACTACGGGAACAGTGCAAAGTGGTTATTTGGATACTGGGGCGAGTGGTATTCCCGTACCGGGCCAACCGATGGGCGTTAATCCCTATGGTATCGATGCCAGCAGCACGATGCCCGATTTAACATCACCCATTCTGCCACGTTATCAACCTCGGGAACGCGTCGCGCCGATCGATGTTTATGTTCAAGAGGAGCGAACCGGCCGAGTGATGCTGGGTGGTTCGGTCAACAGCGACCTCGGTGTGGCTGGTCAGTTTATCGTCGAAGAACGGAACTTTGATCTATTCCGGCCCGCTACCAGTTGGGAAGAAGTTTGGAGTGGTCGCGCCTATCGCGGAGCCGGCCAAAACTTTCGCTTAGAAATTATGCCCGGTAACCGTGTTGAGCGATACACGGTCAACTGGACAGAACGCAATTTATTCGGTTACTTGCCGGTAAGCTTAACCGTTGGTGGCTTTCTCTTTACACGGCGATTTCGCGACTGGGATGAACAACGTCTTGGAGCACGTGTCGGGTTGGGCTACGAACTAACGCCCGACTTATCGATCTCCTCCGAACTTCGCGGAGAAAACGTTAAAATTTTCGATCCGAGAATTTTGGGTGTACCCGAGCTGGATGAAGTCTTAGGCAGCAATGAACTATATACGGCACGCTTTCGACTTGCGCATGATACACGCGACAATCCCTTCATGGCGACCGAAGGACATTTGCTGGAATTAATTTACGATCAAGTCTTCGGTGACTATTCCTTCCCTCGCGGACAGGTGAATTACTCCAACTATTTGCTGATGCGTGAACGAGCCGACGGTAGTGGACGGCATGTTCTAGCGAACTCTCTGCGATTTGGTTTCAGCGGCGAAGATACGCCAGTCTTTGAAAATTATTTTGCCGGTGGTTACAGCACGATGCGCGGATTTAGCTTCCGCGGAGCTAGCCCGCGAGTCAACGATGTGATTGTCGGTGGTCGATTTCAAATGCTGGGTTCTTTAGAATACATCTTCCCGTTGACAGCAGACGATATGCTGCGAGGAATCGTTTTCTGCGATTATGGTACGATCGAACAGGATATCGAATTAAACTCCGAAAACTTCCGCGTCGCCCCAGGACTTGGTTTCCGAGTGATGATTCCCGCGATGGGCCCCGCTCCATTGGCATTCGACTTTGCATTCCCTGTCAACTACGCCGACACCGACGATCGACAAGTATTCAGCTTCTTCCTCGGCTTCACTCGCTAGTGATAGCCCAGTGATCGCAGGCTCCAACCAGAGATAATCCGCGCGTCTATGCCTGGGACGCTTGCGAACGAACTCGCCACTGATCGACGGCAACCGCAGCGATAATAATGGCGCCCAGTAAAATATCTTCCAATTGATTGGCGAGTCCCAGAGCGGAACAACCTTGCTTAATGACGCTCATAATGGCCGCACCGCAGAGTGTGCCAACAATAGATCCTCTTCCACCGCTCAGGCTCGCGCCGCCGATCACAACCGCCGCAATGATACGAAGCTCCAGTCCAACGCCCGAAGTTGCATCACCTTGAGACAGTCTAGCGAATTGAAATACTCCGCCGATACCCACCAAAAATCCTGCCAGCGTATAGATCACGATTTTGGTTTGCGCGATAGGAATACCGCATAATCGAGCAGTCGATTCATTGGAACCAATCGCAAAAATGTAGCGACCAAAAACGGTTCGATGAAGAATGGCAGCTACAATAACAGCCAGTCCCAATACGAACCAGATGCCCCACGCAAAATTGGGAAGCAAAGGATATGCGATCCATGAAGGGCTGGGAAACAGAGTGACCATTTCTGAAATCCAGTTGGGAATACTCCCCGCTGGCGGCTTAACCGTTCCACCATCGGTCGCAATCATCTTGCCGATACCCAAAAAAATGGTCATCGATCCCAGCGTAATGATAAAGGGAGGGAGTCGCATAAGACTGATGAGCGTTCCATTGAGCGCTCCGCAAAACGTCCCACATAAGACGCACAGAAAAACCGCTATTGTAAAAGGGAGTTCGGCTTCTAAACCCAGCCCCAGAACAACACCCGATAAAGCCAGCGCTGTTCCTGCCGATAGATCGATTCCACCAGAAATGATGATCATGGTCATTCCCAACGCCGCCACCGCAACAACAGCCGTCTGAAGCATGATGAGGCGAAAACTGGATAGCGACCAAAAATTACCTTCAAAACCCTGCCATGCATCGGCGATCGCGAACACAGCCGAAACTAATCCCAACACCACTAAGGGTCCAAGCACACCAATCAATTGCTCCGTTTGACGAGAAGGGAGCCAGTTTGCAAATATCGAGTTAGGCTGCTGAAGGTGAAGCTTTAGCGTTCGCAGAAAGCCCATTACCAAACCGATTCCCAAGAGCCAACCGCCAAGCGAAAAGTACTGCGACCTAAACTGTTGATCGATGCAGAAACCTACATAGACCAATAGTCCAAGCAAAAAAAAGATAGCGATGAGAATCGTGGGGGGAATGATTGAGCGTGGCATAGATGGAATACTAGGAATAAAGGCAAAAAAGAGTTCTTACAGCAGCGTGCTCTAAATGCGATTCGGCGAGTTATCACGCGGTGGATTGCATCGCGCTTTGCATCAGGTCATGTTCCGTCCACTGTTCAGTCGGACGAATATCGATCAGTTTCCCTTTCGCAATCACCGCAATTCGATCGCAAGTTGCCAGCAATTCCTGAAAATAGGAACTCACAAACAAAAGAGAGTCTCCCTGTTCGGCTAACTTTGCCATCCAGCGGTAAAGTTCTGCTTTGGTACCAACATCGATGCCTCGCGTAGGTTCATCAAGAAGCCAGACCGATCCCTGCTGATGCACTGCGCGGGCCAATGCTACTTTTTGTTGATTCCCTCCAGATAAAGTCCAGATGGGCGCATCGATACTGCTGGTCTTGACGGCAAACTTATCCTTCAGTTCATGAACCTTGCGTTCGCGCTGCGGCTCATTCAGCCACCCCAATAAGCTGTAGGGCTTCAGGTGGCTCAAGGTCATATTGTCCTTGATGGTCATGTTCTGAGCCAAGCCTTCTTGCTTTCGATCTTCAGAGATCATCGCGATACCAGCCCGAATGCGCGTGGCGGGACGACCATTGTTGGCAATCGTTTTTCCATCCAGTCGAACCTCGCCTGCATGAACCGCTGCGAGACCAAAGATCGATCGCAGCAGTTCGGTTCGCCCTGCGCCAACCAATCCAGCTAATCCAAGAATTTCACCGCGATGAAGCTGCAAACTTATCTGATTCGGTAACGAGCTGCCGCTGAGTTGCTCGATTTCAACTCGCACTGCGCCGGAACTTGCTTGTCGCGCAGGATATAGTTGCTCAATATCTCGGCCCGCCATCAGTTTGAGCAATTGACTTTGCGGTGTGTCTTGCAGTTTTCCGCTTCCTGCGATCATGCCATCGCGAAGAACGAGGTAGGACGAGCAGAGCGATCGAACTTCTTCCAGGAAATGGGAGATGTAGATCACCGCTAGCCCTCGATCACTTAAGCGTCTGACCACATCAAACAAACGTCGTGCATCTTCTTGGGTCAGCGAACTGGTCGGTTCATCGAGGATCAGAACTTTCGCATTTTGTGCGATAGCTCGCGCGATTTCAACGAGTTGCTTTTGACCGACGGATAAACTGGACACTGGCATGTCGAGCCACGAGTCCGACTGGCCGAGTTTGCTCAATGCCTCAACGGCAATTTTTCTTTGCGTCGAACGTTTCAAAAGACCGAATCGTCGATGTTCACGACCGAGCATAATATTATCTTCAACGGTCATTGAATCGCAGAGGCTCAGCTCTTGATAAACGACCGCCACTCCTTGCTGCCTCGCTCGAGCCGTATCGCCGAATTCGATTCTATGGCCATCGAGTGAGACAGTGCCGCTGTCGGGGCGGACAGCACCTGTGAGAATTTTGATTAAGGTGCTTTTGCCAGCCCCATTTTCGCCTAGTATCGCAAGAATTTCTCCTGGGGATAAATTAAAGCTGATATCCGCTAGCACTCGATTAGCCGCATAGCTCTTCGAAATTCCAGCGGCGTTCAATATTGGAGGAGTGTCCAAAATTCAACTTCCTTGAGTGGAGCAGAAAATAAAAGGACTATTTCTGAGCTGGATTGAGCAAGGTTTTCATTTTTTCGTCGTTGATATTTTCGGGGGTTGCGATGAATTCACCCGTGTCGATTCGCTTTTCAACCTCTGTGCCATTCAAATGTTCGATCATCGTCTTTACCGCTTGATATCCCATATTGACGGGGTCTTGCAAAATGATGGCGGACATCTTCTTTTCCGCCAGAGCAGCTCGCAGATTCTCGCTGGGATCAAAACCGACAAAGACAATCTTGCCAGCCAGTCCGCTATCTTCGATCGCCTTTAAGACTCCATCCGCATTGGATTCGCACACTGCAAAGATACCGTCGACTTTATTATCGAAGCGTTGAAAAAGCTGCTGCGTTTTATCCACGGACGACATGACAGAGGTACCCGCGTATTGATCGGAGGAGAGAACTTCGATTTGTGGATACTCTTTGATCTTTGCCAAGAAACCTTCCTCACGCTGCTCCGTACTCTCGCTCCCCACTGCGTAACGAAGCATGATGACTCGCCCTTTCTCATTCAACGCTTTTGCCATTGACTCGGCGGCCATTTGTCCACCAAGGTAATTGTCCGTAGCCACATAGCTGACGATTGAATCTGGCGCTTTCAGTCCACTATCGAAGATCACCGTTGGAATGCCCGCCTTTTTAGCTTCTTCAACAGGTCGAATAAGCGCTTCCGAGTCCAGCGGTGCCAGACAGATTCCATCGACGCCTTTGATCGTTAAGCTTTGGACCAAACTGATTTGTTGATCGCGATCATCTTCTTTTTGCGGACCTTGAAAGAGGATATCTGCACCGAACTCCTCGGCAGCTTTCGCGGCCCCATAATGCACCGACTTCCAAAATACGTGGGTTGTCCCTTTCGGAACCACGGCAATCTTATAACGTTTTGGAGTGTTGGCGTTTGAATCGCTCTTTGTTTGGGAATCTGCTGCGGGGCCATTTTCTTCGGGCGGTTGACAACCGAGAAAAAAAACCAGCAACAACAACAGCGGTGTCAGCAACAACTGAGCGCTGGAAAAATAGTTTGTAAACAATAGCGAGCGCAGGGGAGATAGTGGACTGGTTTTCATTGTGGGCATTCTTGACGATAATTTGGGGACGGTACGATTGAGACGATAAGGTTGAAAAGGGAATTCGAAGGGTAGGTCGAGAAAGCGACTCTGGGGAGTCGGTCTGATACATTTTTTGGATGCGTCCGGGCACTGCCCGTCGGAACGTTTATCGGGTAAAGTTCTGGGGAATGGTTTGGTGGAGGTTTTGCGTCGTAAGGCTCGGCAAGCGAGGGAGCACTATTTTCGTAGATGTCCCCCACGGAACGCGGTTCAATGGTAGCGAACCGGAGACCATTCTGTCAAAATACAAAGCCATTTTTTGTCCTAAGAACCCCAACGACTTCCTTTTTTCCATCGCTTTTCTGAACAGCAAACATTCATGAGTTTATCACCCATTCGAATTGCCGTAGATTTTGGTGCGTCTGGCGGGCGAGTGCTGGCCGGTCGCGTTTTAGCCAACAGTATCGAGTTGGAAGAAGTGTATCGATTTCCCAACGGTGGAATTCGGTGCGGTCGGCGTTTGCTCTGGAACGTCGTCGGACTTTGGCAGGAGACGCTGAAAGGATTGGCTTTAGCGGCTAAGAAGTATGGTGATGCCATTGAGAGTATCGGAGTGGATACTTGGGGCGTCGACTATGTTTTGCTTGATTCATTAGGAGACTTTGTTGGTCCATGTTTCCATTACCGCGATCAGCGTACGACGGGAATCTTTGAGCGAGCGTTTCGATTGTTGCCGCGCGAAGAGATTTTCTCGGAGACCGGTGTGCAGTTTATGGAAATCAACACCGCCTATCAGTTGCTTTCGATGCGATTAGAAAATTCTAATTTATTGGACGTTGCCGATCGCTTCTTGATGATGCCCGATTTATTTCACTGGCTTCTCAGCGGTGAAATTTGCAATGAGCGAACCAACGCCAGCACGACTCAGTTGATGAATGCCGTCACGGGTGATTGGTCGAAGAAAATTCTTGAGGCGTTTTTGATACCACCGCCGCTTTTCAGCAAACCAACTGAACCTGGGACAAAAATTGGTACAATACAAGCTTCGGTGCGCGAGTGGACCGGGCTTGGTGAAGTCGATGTGATTTTGCCGCCGACGCATGATACGGCTGCAGCAGTGGTCGCGATCCCAGCCGAGCAATTCGCGCCGACGAAACCGGAATGGTGTTATATCAGTTCGGGTACTTGGTCATTGATGGGGGTCGAGGTGCCGCGTCCTTATATTACTCCTGTTTGCAGTCGTTTGAATTTTACCAACGAAGCGGGAGTTCGCGGTAGCACTCGACTGTTGAAAAACATTTCTGGCTTGTGGATCTTTCAGCAATGTCGAGAGCAATGGGTTCGCGAAGGACGAACCTATGATTGGGATCATTTAGTGGAGAGCGCTGCGAAATCGGAACCGTTGCGATCATTGATCGATCCTGACCATCGCGATTTCATTGCTCCATCGAACATGCCTGAAGCGATTCGCAATTACTGCAAGCGAAGCGGGCAAGCGGTACCGGAGTCCGATGCAGCGGTGGCGCGTTGCAGCCTTGAAAGCTTAGCGATGCGTTATCGACTCTGCTTAGGTTGGCTGGAAGAACTCACCGGTTGCACCAAGAAGGTGATTCATATTGTGGGAGGTGGTACACAGAATAAATTGCTGTGCCAGATGACGGCGGATGTATGTCAGCGACCTGTGATAGCAGGTCCGGTTGAGGCAACGGCGCTCGGAAATATTGCAATGCAGGCGATTGGCGCAGGTGAATTGGCGGATGTGAACGCGGCGAGGGAACGCATTCGTCAAAGCGATGAGATTAAAATTTACGAGCCCAAAAATGTGGCGATGTGGGAAGAAGCCTATCAGCGATTTCTGGGGTTGCTTGGCCAGGATTAGCGAGAAGTTAGACTTTGCAAAAAGGTATGCAGCGATGATTCGAGTTGGATTGGTGGGCGTCGGCTTCATGGGCTGGATTCATTATCTGGCATATCAGCGGAGCGAGTTGGCGAAGCTGTGCGCGTTTAGTTCGAGAGACGACAAGAAGCGAGCGGGCGATTGGCGGGGCATTCGCGGCAACTTTGGGCCGCCGGGCGAGCAGATCGATGTGTCGGGTATGAAAACATCTGCGACGCTGGAAGAAATGCTCCGTGATCCGGAGCTTGACGTGATTGATATTTGCTTGCCGCCGCATCTGCATGTGGAAGCGGCAATTCAGTCCCTTGAGCATGGGAAGCATGTGTTTTGTGAGAAGCCGCTCGGTTTGAACACCGCCGACTGCGATCGCATTTTGAGTGCCGCTAAGGCGAATGGACGTTTGGTCATGGTGGCGCAAGTTTTGCCTTTCATTGGACCGTTCGCCTACGCGGTCAGGGTTGCCGCTTCGGGACAGTATGGCAAACCGATCGGCGGTTATTTTAAGCGGATCATATCGAATCCCGATTGGATTCCTGATTTTTTTGATCCTGATCGTGTCGGTGGGCCGCTGGTGGATTTGCATGTGCACGACGCGCATTACATCCGCTTGCTTTTTGGGATGCCCAAACGGGTGTATAGTCGAGGAGCAACGAAGGGGAGTGTGGTCAAGTTTTGTCATTCGCTGTTTGAGTTTGACGATGCTTCGATATCGGTCGCTGCGAGCAGTGGAACGATTGATCCTTCGGGTCGTCCCTTTACGCACGGCTTTGAGTTGTATTTGGAGCGAGCGACTTTGCAGTTTGAATTTGCGGGGTTCACCGATGGCGGCGAGACGATGCCGCTGAAGGTTTTGACGACTGAGGGTGAAGTGCTTCGGCCGGAACTACCTGTGGCGGATGATGTGTCTGCGTTTGTCGATGAGATTGCGGATATGGCGTCAAGTGTAAGCAGTGGGGTTGTGGCACCGCGGTTGGATGGCATGTTGGCTCGCGACGCGATTCATTTGTGTTTGTGCCAGCAGCGATCGGTGTTCGAGCAGCGGCCGATAGCGACCTAACGAGCAGAGCTGTGATGCAGTGCGCGGCTCACCCTGCGAGAGATCGTGTAACCCGTATGCCGTGAGGCTAGGCATCCCACCGCAAGACTCTCGGGCGAAGGACGCAACGAGAACGGTGCAAACTCGTTGAGCCGTGCGCACCACGCGCGCCCGAGAGCCAACTCTGCGCAAGCCTGGCCTCACGGCGGAATCGTTTAACCCGTATGCCGATAGGCTAGGCATCCCACCGCAAATCTCTCGGGCGAAGCGCGCAACGAGTACGGTGCAAACTCGTTGAGCCGTGCGCGCCACGCGCGCCCGAAACCCAACTCTGCGCAAGCCTGGCCTCACGGCGGAATCGTTTAACCCGTATGCCGATAGGCTAGGCATCCCGCCGCAAATCTCTCGAGCGAAGCGCGCAACGAGTACGGTGCAAACTCGTTGAGCCGTGCGCGCCACGTGCGCCCGAGAGCCAACTTTGCGCAAGCCTGGCCTCACGGCGG
>Ga0169931_10005537_pt1 | contig 19236 bp, 10 predicted proteins | sample Kivu_15m_20L_FD_129675 | JGI IMG/M metagenome (GOLD analysis project Ga0169931, IMG submission 129675) | Freshwater microbial communities from Lake Kivu, Western Province, Rwanda to study Microbial Dark Matter (Phase II) - Kivu_15m_20L... | ecosystem: Environmental > Aquatic > Freshwater > Lake... | reverse complement strand
ACGTTTTTTTTAATATTTTGTATCATAACTTACTAAAGTCTTAAAGTATTTTATTCTCAACAATAAAATTTTATATTTAAGTGCAAAATTATTTATCTATAGTTTGAATCTTTGTGATATTTTATCTAAGATTCTTTAATTTTATACTTTTTTCTGTCTTTTGATTGTAAATATTACAATAAGCTTTGATAATAATTATAGAGTATGAATGAGCTGAAGGAAAGTCATTTCTTGACAGTGCCGAAGGATAATCCTCAACACTTCATACTCCGTTCGATTCAGTCGCCGTCCAAAACGATTGCTGAACTTCCACTCGATCTCACCTGGGGTAGCAGGTACATTCTGTAGAATCCAGTACTCAGTCTGAGTCTTCTCGCATCGTCTTTAACACCGATAGCAAAGTCTACACTCCGGCCTTTATCTCTGCCTCCGATCAAGTAGATCCTTTTTGACGAAGCTACTGCTTTAACAGAGTGACGTCTCTATGAAGGAGTCATTTTAAGACAGAGTCAGGCAGAGTTTTGGAGGTTTAAGACAGCTTGCTAACCGTCAAAAAAAGTACTGTGGGGTTTGTCATGAGCACTTCACTCATTACAAAAAGGTAAAAAGCCTCTAAGCAAGCACATCAGTCATCCAGTTCATCTCAAAAGGATTGCTATATCGCAAGGATAGGCGTACATAAATGAACTTGTGCTGAGTTTCAGAAAAAAATCTTCGAAAAGCGACAAGAACGTAAGTGAAAAAGATAACAGCGCCACTAAGTATAGCTGTCAGCAAGTAGACTTTCGAAGGTCTAAAGCAAACAGTAGATCAAATAGTAGATCAAAATATAGGGTAAATTTGTTTTCAACCAATCGAATTCACTTTGTTCCATCGAATAGTGATATACTTTTACGTCAATACACTCAAAAATATACAAAAAAAAATAAAAAGGTTTTTAAACTTCTTTGTAAATAGCCTGAAAAAAGCCTTATTATCACCTGATCACTGTTCTAGTAAATACATTTCTTTTTTCAGCTGATCTATTTCTTTTTGTAAAGCTATTTTAGTGGCAATAAAATCTCCCATTTTAGTCTGCATTTGGCACTCATATTCCAAGGTTTATCGCTTTGCGTTCTAGCAGCTTTCCTTCTATAAGCTCAAACCCAAATTTTCCTAGGCTCTCATGCTGCGGATTTATATATGTATGCCCTATAACTGATCTAATGTGGTAGTTTTTTTATTCTGGCATTCTGAAGTTAAGTTGTTTAGTTGTGCAGATAACCCTGCCTTAGTTCTTTTCTTTATTTCCATATTCTTTGCAATTAATTATATTTGTTGACTGATTAGAAGTACCTGATCAGCCAGTTCTTCCTTAGAAAGTCCATTTGCTTTATTTTTCGTGTTTTGAGCTGAACCTTCGTTGTTCTTTTATACTTATTTGTTGTTATTTTTTATTAGTGATGCACATAACTGTAGTTTTTTGTTTGTAATATCGTGATTTAGCAACTGAGTGATTTACCTCCACTGACTATTTCTGTGTATGACTTCTTTTTGTTCCTCTTACTTGCTGGCTAGTTCTTTTTATAGCTCGACTATAGCTATTTTCAGACTGACAATGTTGTACTCCTGATCATTGATAACTTTCTGAACTGTTGCCATGTCTATGTATGGCTTCTTTGTAGTTGGATTCAGACTGCACTAGCCCAGATTCCAGCTCTTTATTTGTCTCTCCATGCGTCTATTTTCCTTTTCTACGTTCCAGATGCGAGCCCTGAGTGCACTATTATGTTCGGTAAGCTGGTTGATGTTACGCTGGTAGTCATACTTTTTATCCCACAGAATGTTTTGAGCTCTTTTGCCTCGGTACATATTCACATTAGATTGAAAAACATTCTGATCGCCGTATATCTACGAACGCAACAACTTAGGATTCCGCAGTCGTTTGTTTAATCGCTTTTTTTCAGCCTTGAAACTAGTGTTGTTGCGACGCAGACACACCAAAGGGTAATTATTGAGAGTTTCCATTAAGAATATTAAGGCTCACAGAAAATGCTATTTAACTCAATCTCGCATAACGACTAAAGATAGAGTAATATACTTGAAAGCTAAAAAATGAATAAAATTTAGTTGAAAGCCGACTTAAACTAAGACCATCATGAGCCCCAGTACATCTAACTGGAAATTTTTTTGCTGATTTTTCTCTGCGAAGATTTCTTGCTTCGAACCTTGCTTTTCTTTTTCTTGCTGAATACTAACACTCTTACGGTTTGGCTGTCTTCACTTTATCGTTCAAGCTAGTCCTGCGGTCTTCCAGGTTCATGAGGTCAAGACTGGCCTTGCTGAAGACGCTTGTGAGTGAAAACTTTTTATCTTTAGGGCTTATTTAGATGGACTTAGGATGCACATCATAGTGATTTTTCCAGCTGAGATGCTACTAGTTGTAGGCGCATAGGTAAGCCATTTCCTTTTTCTCGATTTGGGCTTCAATATTAGCGAGCTCTCCGTCCAACTGGTTCTGTCTATTAAGCATTTCCTGGAAAGTCTTGTATACTACCTCACTCATTATATTATATGAGCACCTCGCTAAAAAGATATGCTGATTTTGATAAACAGTCCTTTGTTTCTTAAAAAATATTTATTCTAGTTTTTTTGAACTAATATCGTAAGTCTAAATCACTCAAAAAGTGCATTAAAAATGAAAATTTTACAAAAAAATATTGATTTTTTTGTACTCTTTAAGATCATTTTGTTTTTGAAGTTGGATCCAGTTCTGCCAATAGGCTTAGTGTTTTGCGATTCCAGTCTTGCCAGACCTCGTGCATGTTCTGAACCAGATTTATCTCGTATCCACCAAGTTTTAGCAAAAATTGTCTGTAAAACCTTGTTTTTTAAGTGCGGAAGCGGTCCATTTCTATAAAGGCCACTAGAGCTACAATTATGTCGGTCAGACACGCTAAATCTTCTTTTTCTTTTCTCAACTGCTATATCTCAACCTCTAACTTGTACTTTAGTTCAGGATTATTTTTTCTACCGCTCAAAATTTCACTTAGCACCTTGTTCTGCTCGCTTATTTTGATTTCAACTTGATATTTTTTATTCTAGTACTCTTGAATGCAGCCCATACACTCCAGAAAGGCCTTACCATCACGATCTTCATGCTTTATAATGTCATAAAGCAACCAATAAGGATTTCGTTTTAAAGAAGACTACACCACTGCTTCATGTTATTGGAATTTCGCCTAGCTAAGGTTCATGGCTATAAGATGCTCTTACTTATCAGTGAAGCCGCTCATTACTTCTTTTTCAAAAGAGGGGAGAGTTTGTTTGAAAAAAGTTACTGAATAGATACATATCTACCAATGCTTTTGTCCATCTTGTCGCGACTCATTGCTAGCATCTTCAACTCGATCTTCATTCTATTTAGAGAGGCTTCAGTCTGACTTATCATCTTTCCGAATTCGTGAATATTGGCTCTGACTTATGTGCTGATGACTTGACCTGCCAGCTGGCTGAAGCTAGTTTTGTATTTATTGATGATGTCTGCAGTGGTCGGGTTTGGCCATTTTTCAAAGGAAGAACTTAAATCTTTTTCGGCGGATCGCAACAGGGCTTGAAACTCTTCAGAATTGTAAAGGTGTGGCAGTTTAGTCATCTTTTTTACAAAGTCATTCAGATATCTTTCTCGTTTATCATTTATTTGATCGTCAATTAGTGATATGCTTTTTTAAGGTATGGAAGGGATGAAGCAACCTGGGTAGCGTTTGACCAAAGCCACTCGCATTTTGTGGAATTAGTTATAGCGCCTGAAAACTTAGATCTTTCCATTCTTGTCCTACCCGAGGATCAGGTATACCGTGTACTTGCTGAAAGTAGTGCTACGGATTTCATGCTTATCGATACCTAGCTTAATGCCGTCTCCCAATTCACTTTCAACTGTTAAGGAGGAATCCGCCAATGTGCCCATCCGCTCGTGAATGGATCCAAGCCCTTCCTACTTTTATAGCTGAGCTGCTGTTGCAGATGGCGAAAATGGTTGTTTTTTGTTTTAAAGTTTGTCTTTTTGGTAATAAAAATCATCATCGTAGTCCATAGTGTATTGTGTTTATAATAATCAATCATCATCAGACTCATTGAGCTCCTATCTCTCCTGGTTTAGTTTCTTTCTGAGATTTTAAATTGTATTTTCATTGTTCTATTCGCCCGAAGACTAAGATTCGTCGGCGAATAAAGCAGGCGGCTGGTATGAGCCTTTATCAGTATTTTAGTAAGTAGAATCTGTTTCTGTCTTAGTAGTTTATGAAATTTTGCTAGTGTTTGCAGGTTCCAAGCTTGTTTTGATCGGCTTTACTGGCTAGACTTTTGTTATTTCAGGCTCTATCTTTGGCTTTGCTGTTTAAACTTTAGCTTCTTGAACTTTCAAGGGTACAAAAATTTCTTTCTTTTGCTATTTCTATTATTTCATCTCTTTTTTAACTGCTTCATTGATTGATGGCTTTTAAGGCTAAGCTTTAGAAAGATTCGAGGCTGCTACGACTGGAGCTGAAACCCTTTGCTGTTGAATTACAGGTTTTGGCTATTCTTATCGTTACTATTGATTGAAATTTGATTTCTGCATGGTAATTTCTTTCTGATGCCATTGCTACATTTCCATGTGTTCCTTCTTTTTCTAAGCCCTAATAAGCTTATCATGAATGATTTGCTTATCTTTTTACTACTGCTCGATCTTGTGCCTCTATTTAATACTTTTTCTACCTTCTTAATGATTTTTTTCTGCAATTGATCTATCGCACTTGTCAATTGTTAGTTCGCTTACTGGTACTTAATACACACAAAAATACCTGAATGTTTGCCATATTGAGTTCTCCCAACTCCTATGCACTTTTACGCAGCTGCTACTAGACTTCAGCCAGTCGTCTTTCGACTTCACTCATTATCAGATTCAATCAAATTATATAGTTTATATTAGCATGCAGTAAGACAATCCCTGGCGAAAGCAAATGGTCAATAGGGGTGCGAACAATACTCCTATTGCTCCAAATGTTAATAGCTCACCCTCTGCGTCAAATGCAAACGCAGTACATAGATACCTAGTCAGAACAGCAATACGCCATCTTGGGTCAAAAGTAGATAAGCGAACCCTAGTCCAAACTCATCAAGTCCGGGCAGTTATAATAAACCTAATAGGCCGCTTACTTAAACTATTGTTTCTGAGCCCAAGACGAACAATAATCAGAGTAATAATGCCTCTCAGCCCTCATGGGCTCAACCTAAGACTGACAACTCAAACAGCTTAGTTTCTTCTAGTGTAGGAAGATCTTCACCAGCCCAAGACAAGACTCCTCCGTGGGTCAAAACTCAGGGCAACAAATAAAGCGCTTAAGACAGTCCCTCAGTGGTAGTAAACACTACTAACAATAACAGTTCGCCTTCCACAGCTCCTTGGGTCAAAAACAATAACTCTGGCACTCAAGGTCAATCGTCTCAGCCTCCCTGGGCAAAAAGCAGTCCTAATAGCTCTCTAAATAAAGGACAAGTCTCTCAGCCTCCTTGGGTCAAAAGCAGCCCAAACTCATCGGTCAATCAGGGACAACCTAGTCAAGCGAGTCAGTCTAGTCAGCCATCCTGGGTTAAAAATAATCCAGGTAGCAGCAGTCCGGGTAGTCAGCCTTCATGGGCAAGCAGAAAGTAAGGCTAAGGAGTGAATCAAACAGCTCCGTGGATGAAAAAGGACGGCTAAGGTCAGAATGCTTGGAAGCTAAAGCAAGTGAGCGAAATATAGAAGCAGAAAAAGGAGCTAGAAGAAGCCATGCAGAGACAGGCGTAGTAATAAAAGTAAAGAAAAAGACTTTAAAAACTGAAAATGTAAAAGTAAAAAGAAGAAAAAGATATAACCAGATAGTTATAGAATATGGCCAGAGAAGACTAACACTCGCGAATAAGATAATAAGAGCAAAAACAAAAAGTTTTAGAGTAAGCGAAACTAAAGGAGGAAGAGAGATTAAATGAGGAGGAGAAGCTAAAGGAGTAAGCTAGAATGAAGTAAGAATAGGAAAAACAGAAGTAGCTGATTAAACAGAAGTAGTAAAACAAACAAAAAGAAGCTCATTCTCCTTAAGTCTTATAGTCAATCAAGAACTAAGCTTCTAAGTAGACGAGTCGATCACGGAAAGACAAGGCTCGCAAGATGCGCATATAGAACTTTGAGAGCTCTAAAATATCACATATTTCATCTATACAAGGTGTAGAAAATATCGAATCTTCGTTGTAGAAAGAAAACTACCTCAGCGACAATATGTTCAGACGCTATGTAAAGCTGCTTTCGGAATAGTCCGGAGAAAGCGATTACCGCCATAAAATTTTGCTACAGAAGTCCATTCTGATGATACAAATGGATTTAGCTAGAGAGTGTCAAGCAGAACTAACTAGTCTAATATCTTTGCGGAAAATCACTAGTCGAAAAAGAAAGGTTGTTTTTAGCAACAATCTGCAGATTCAATATGCTTTGTGTTAGGGTCGTAAAACATCTGCAGGCATCGATTTTTCTATGAACGAGATTCATCAAATGCAACTACTTTATCAGCAATACTAAGTGCTCAATAAATGCGTGTGGAGTTTGTTGCGTAAAAAGATAAACCTGCATTTGAGAGCTCCCTTGATGTGTCTCGCCGAGTACAAGGGCATAACTTTTCTCGTATAGTACGTATGCGAATAGCTTACTGACGTCATAGAGACTGACATCGGTATGTTTCAAGAAATCAGCAGTTAAGTAATCATGCTCGAAAGAGAACTTTAGACACAATAAGGACCCACATTGACCAAAGAGCGTCTAATGGTCAAAAAAATAGCTTTAGGAACAGATGATTTTTACGTACTCTACATAAAAAATTAACCTAAAGAAAAGAGTAACGAGGTCTAGAAATTCAAATTCGATTCTAAGAAGTTCACTGATATCAAAATACTATAGAACCTGACATCACACTCTAATATTTTGCCTTACTACACTCCAGTTCCTTCACTTTTGAAACAAAAAAGTGATTTATTGTTCAAAACATGCAGTCAAACCCAGCTCAACATTCTGTCCAAAGTGATTGTAGCCGAAGCTATATACACTGTCTACAGCAGCTGCCAAGGTTAAGTCAATGAAGAGTCCTTCTTCAGACTCTTGCTCGACGGCAGCTAACAGCTCTGGCAAATGATCGGACAACTGGGATGCTCGTAAAAATAGGCGAGTCCTTTAGTGCTCAACTATCTGCAGAATTACACTGACATTAGTTTTGATCATCTTCCCCGAATAAAAAAACTAGTTATGGAATGCAAGCCAAGAGTATATGTGCAACGATTTGATTTTTAGCTTGTCGAATTCGCTAAAAATCTATAAAAGTACATAGGGTAAGAAAGATAAGAGCTCGTTTAAGAATCTATGCATCTAAACCGCGCACTTTGGTAAGAAATCATCAAACTTTAGTCGAATTAGTTTAATTTTCAACAAGTAAAAAATCAAATAAGCTACCTCTTGTATAAGAATATGTAAAGCTAGGCTATTGAACTGCTTTAGAGCTGCAAGACCAAGCTGCCAGCAAGTTCCATTCATTTGCTACCGATTAGTCTTCTTTTTCTTAAAATTTACGTAGCGAATGATCAGGAAGTACCTCTGTTAAAAACTCTAGCTGAGCTTATTGAGCTGCTCGGGTTTTACTTTGGAGAGTAGACTACTATTCATGCACATGTATATGCAGTTGTAGGGTCGTACTATAGCAGAAAATCAAGCTAATATAAAGACAAAGTGATGACTTTTTACGAACATGCTCTCAGTATTGCACTCAAAATACACGGAGAAAAGGCATTGTAGGTCGCATAGATATATCTCAGCAGAGCTAATGCCTCAGTGAGTCTTCAAATACTGCCTCTTTTTCACAAAGATATAGTCTTAGCTCTAAAAATATACAAATCGCACTCAAAAAGAGGCATCAGGGTTGCAGAGTGCATGTATCTGCAAGGAAAAGTGGCATGTCTGTAAGGAAAAAAAGGTGAAGGAGTAAGTTTGATGCACGCTAGCGCTTAGTTGCTTCTGAAAATGTAGAATCACGTGTAAGCATTGTGCATTTTGTTTTAACTTTTTACCTTTTTAGCTAACGACTAAGCAAAATACGAGGTATCCATATCATAATACAGGTTGTAGTCGAGCAAATAGTGTCGGTTTGCTTTAATTACAAGTCAGTTTGGGCTTTCAAAAAAATAAATACGCTTATCCTCGATAGGTAACTCAACTGCTACACAACAGTCGGAATAACCCAGCTTCAGCAACTATTTTCCCAAGAATCTTCGCTGACTTCATAGGAAATCATGATCGATCTGTAGCAATAAATAAAAGGCTTTAGTAGTTTCGTCTAGATCGTACGATGGAGCGTATCTATCGTGGCTGCCAGAATGAGCACAAAAAGAGAATTTAGCAATTAATACGAAAAGGCTTGCAGAATCGTATAGGGAGTCATTCATTTTTATGCCAAGGAACAGCCAGAAATGTCTTTTGATGTCCGCGATTCTCAAATCCTATGATTCACGTCTTATCTTTTATTTTCATAATATGTAATATGGAATCATATATTATACAAGATAGTGTGTTTGATGGCTGTTTTCCGCAGACTTTTCAGAGCACTTATTTATACCTCTAAAGTCGGGTTAATAGCTGGCAGCTTGTATTCTTTGGGCGGCTGGCTGTACCATCAATAAATAAAGTTCCGTTTGGGAGACACTGATCAGTGTCGGTAAGCGGATTCTAGACATATAAAACGTCAAATATAGTAGTTCGGACATTCGTAGAATTCACTAGTACCTGTTGCCTTGGGACTCCATAGGCTATTTACGTTCTACGGTCGCATCTGGCATTTTCGGGACTATGAAAAACACTGTCTAAATGTTCATAAAAACGTAATTCAGAGCATTCTGAAGAACTACTAAGAGTACGGGATTTTCAAGCATCAACTTTAGATGTAAAAACAGATTACTAGAAACGATATTGACCCACAACTTTTGAGCAAAGTAGTCTTGGTAAAATAACTTAACGGACAGCTGACGTCCCTTTTTGCATAATAGCTGTTTAGTCTGATATAAAAACAAAGATTGATGCACACTGGCAAGATAATAGGAGTGACTGCTTAGTAAAAGTACAAACTGGGGCTTATCTTTACATATTTGTAATTAGGGGATCGCATCATTTTTCGCAGTGAAACACGATATTGGGCCAACAAGTGGCTACAGAGTTAATGGAAAAAACACGACTACGATGACACTATCTTCAAACTCATCTTCATATGAATCATGTTATAAAATACTTTTGAAATATTTGAAATTTAATATGATTTAAGTATGTACATCTATGAGTAGTGCTGATCAAGAGATGAGATCGAAGAAGTAAAACTTGTACATGAAAACCAGTAATATTTGCACTCCCACTACGAATGCACACAGCACTGTTCTTTCCTTAGGCCCCAAATTCCCCTATAGACTAATTTAACACAAAATTACCTTAAGATTCCTCTGACAAGAAAGGCAGTTGATAACAGAAAAGCCAGAAGTAGAAAAATTGTTTGCAAAAATGCATTATGAATGGCACAGAGGGCAGTTACTGGTAGAAAACTTGTTAGACTGTATCCATATATGCATATCAGCTGAGTTAGACATACTTACGTCCACCACTGACACTGCTCCTCCAAATATTTTAGCCATTATAGCAATTATGTACGGACAGCCAAAGGCGATCCCATATATCTTGATTAGAAAGTGGTACAAGAAAGGCTGCCACTGATAGTTCGTTAAAATTATAGGGCTCATCAGGTGTGGCGAAGAAGTTGAGAAGAGAACTAGAGCCTATGATTACTACGATAAGGGTAGTGGCCATCCAGAAGGGACCATAGAGGTCAGGTCGATCGTTGAGGACCTCTTTGAAAGGCCGATTCAAAATCACAGCAGACTTGATTCGTGAAAATATCTCTTCCTCTTCGATATCGAAAAATTGTCTGAGTGTTAGAGAGGATACTTGGCGTGGAAACAGCAAAAGAAATCAGTGGTTTTCTCTGAAGGGCTGACTCGAGGTTGCTATGGATCTGAAAGCGGGGTGGTCAAATCTGATTTCATTTATTATTAAAGACAACTCAGAATTACGAGTGTTTACCAGAATAAAAAGACAATCAAAATTGCCGAAAAATATTTTATTTTTAATTTAACTCAAATACTTAATTCAATCTAAGCTTTAAGTGAAGAATGATTTAAAGAGCTTATTGATAAAACATGACATCAGTCTTAATCCAACATACCGCCTTTTTCTTTAGTCGGTTTTTGCTCGTACTTTGGCTTGGGATTTTCCTAGTACTTTGGCTTTGTGTTTTCTTACTACTTTGCAGATGGTTGCACTGAACCTTTTTCTCTATAGCGCAGCTTAGTGGGACTCTCAACCGTCTCCTCTTTCTTTTACTCACGGTCCCTCCTTGCCCAGGTCTTGATCTCTTTAGGCTACTTGACTTCCTTCACCGATTGTTTCACTTATTATTCAACTACTGGCTTAGTTTACGTTATTGAGTCAGTTTTGCTTTTGTTTCTGAAGTTGCCCAGCTCAAGGCCTACCTTCTATGCCTATGAACGCGTGTAGTGACCTGCATAAGACTATAAGTACGCTATTTTTCAATAAGCATCTGCGATTAAGTGTCTTGCTTATTGGTTGGAGCTTTACCGGTTTGTTTGTCCACGTACACTTTCTTTTATCTTGGCTAGTTAGGGTCTCGCCTTTATCCTCTCCCTCTTCCTCTGCGCTATCCTCTCTATCCTCGATCGCCTCTTTCACCTCTTTCCCCTCTATCACCTCTTTACCCTCTATCACCTCTTTACCCTCTATCTCCTCTATCTCCTCTTTATCCTCTATCACCCCTATCTCTACCACCTCTGCCGCCTCTGTCCCCTCTACCTCGTCTACCATCACCCCTCCTTTCGCCATTATACTATCTTTTTTATCCATTTTTATCTTCTCTTTTTCTAAAATTTCTTTCATGAACAGACGCCCTGATTTTTCTATCTTGATCTATGCCATCAAGTATCCATTTTTATGCCAGAATGTCTTTCACTTTAAAGTCCCAGCCGCCCTTTACATCATCGCTGATGAAAATATTGAAAATATCTCTATTCTCGGATTCCTTAGTTTCGCGCACCCACTTGTCAAGCAGAGTCTGGTCCTAAGACTCTAAAAGAATCCATAGATCTGGATATCTTCTAGTGGCCGCATCGAGTTGCTTGATCTGGAAGTCCTCTGCATCAGTTTTAGTCTACTGAACTCGGATGAACGGTGGTCAAGAGTGAGGCAGCGGTAATCGACTGATGGCTAGCGATTTTCCTCTTTAGAGACGTTGCTGCCCATTTCGATATATGCGGGTGTGGACTGAGTAGTCCTGAGGGGGACTTCGTAGTCCTGATCGATTTATTCCTAACTATCCGAGGAGTAGTCTGCCCATTCTAGATGACAACATGCCTACTGTTCGACGATCTTTCACCTTACGACATTAATAATACAAGGCCACTGTTGAAAATCAGCCATACTATTTTTATACTATACATTAAAATATACCGCAAAAACTTTTTGGCTCTCTTTCTTAATGAAATTTTCAAAACAAAATTTAAACAAATTAAGATAATATTTGTTTCTAACATAATTTCTTTATTTTTATTCACAACCTGCAGTTTTATATATCAGTTGCGGACGTAGACTGCCCTCTAGCTGCCAGTAAGTGAGTCGAAGTATGGGTGTAGCAGGGCTTGCTTCATTGAAATTCTGTGAATTGGATCCAAAGTTATCATCTTCATCAGCAGATCTAACGCCAAATTATCCACGTTTTTAAAGTAAATTAAGGGGTTCACTGCCTTAAATTTCGGAAATGACGGCTTCATGTCTGGGAGTTTTGCTAGCTAAAAGTAATTTTACTAATATTTTCCCAGTCTCTAGGGGTAGGTGTGCCGTGAAATTGAAAAATCTTGAAAATTTGATCGATTTCGCTATCTCCACTGAAAAGCGGTTTCTTTTCAAGCAGTTAAGCAAAGATACATCCTACTGCCCAGATATCTACACCCAAACTGTACTGCTTCTGGCCGAGCAGGATCTCAGGAGCGCGGTACCAGAGAGTTTCTATCTAATGAGTGAGCGTTTTGATTGGCAGACTAAAGGCTCTAGCAAGTCCGAAATCAGCAATTTTCAAGTTTCCTAAATTGATTAATTTTTACCTACTTTTATACATTCCTACCTTTCTATAAATATTAGTACCTTTGTCGTTGATAAGCAGATTTTGAGGCTTGAGATCGCGATGGATTATTCTTTTAGAATGGCAGAAACAGACCCCGTTGATAAGCTGGAACATCAGCAATCGCACTTGGTTGTTCGTTAGTGAATGCTTATGCTCACCCAAAAAGTGTTTGAGGTCATAATCAATATACTCGAATATCAAGCGTAGATTTTTCTGAGCTGGCACGTAGTCGATGCTGAGCAAGCTTCATTAGCGAGACTTACTGTACGATGTTCGGATGTTCGTTAAGCTATTTGAGAATACTGATTTATCTCATGGCAGTAGATGGAATGCCCTCATCCTATTGCTAGAGCTTAATCCTTTTAATAGCTATTATCTGGCCAGTATCTCGCACCCTGGCCTTGTAGACCACGCCGTAAGTTCCCTCGCCTTTTTTGCTTATATTCTAGTACTTGTCCATCATTTCAAATTGAATATCAAAAACCTAATTGGCACATATATACCACAATACCTTACCGTCGCAAATATTGACTTTTTCAATATTATTTTTTTAAGTGCGTATAATAAAAATCAAGTAACAAATAGATATTTTTGCCTTAAATCTTACAAAAGATACCTTTTTAGTATTACATATGTATATAGTGTAAGTATATGTTTTTATGATAAGTATAATTGGCAACATGTAGTTGATCACTCTTTCCAATCGCGGTAATCGTTGACGAAGTGTCCTAGAAGGTTGAAGGCGGCCTCTGGCTGATCGGTAGGTACCATGTGTCCTGCATGATTGACCAGTGCGAACCATAAATTTCTGTATATCTTGACCCACCCCTTAACCTTTCCGTGGATGGTCCAGATCTCTTTTCTAGTCTGCTTCCACCTTCTGATGTTTTACCAGTTGAGTGAATTGATATATGCGAGCACTCCTGGGGTATTGACCACAAAATCGTCTTGACCGTTGTAGATCAGCACTCGCGTCTTTCTAAGCAGTCCTACCACATCTCCAGTGTAGGCACGAGCTATGTCTTCTTGGAAAGCGTTATAAATGTCATCGTTTCCGGGCGTGTATGGCACGTCCTTGGGCACTCCGAATTATTCACGGCTGTCGTTAAGCACTTTAATAAAGCTTTCGTCGCTGTCACCGTATTGTCGGAAATTGAAAGTACTCATTCCTCCCCAGTATTGCCAACGAGTATCATCGTTATTTGTCAAGAAATCAAAGAATGGAGTGGCCTGTATGAGTATTAAATTACATTTTTATAGGCTCCAAAGTTGATGTTTTGTATGGCTTGAGTTTGATACCAGGTGGCATAGTCTCTGAACTTGTTAGATACTATTCCGGTACTGTAAAGGTAGCTGTCGTAGTAGTTGATTTGGTTGATCGGGTCAGTCCAGCCGTCTCCGATGGCAACTCCTTCGAGAGTGATGCCAGTTTATTGAAGGAAAGTGCGATTGTTGGCTAGTCGGTTGCCGAATGCGGGCAGATAGTGACCTGCAAAGGACTCACCGGTAAGATAGAGAGGCGACTGCTTAAGAGCAGGCCATTGTTTGTACAAATTGGAGAGGAAATTGAGCAAATGTTCAGCTGCTTCTCTAGCTGAAGACACCAGGGGTTTCTTGGTGTTGCGTGTATATGAAAATCCAACGTTCAAAGGTTGATCGATGAACACAGTATGTCCAATGATGTTCCAGGCGTTTGCGTTGAACTTGAGACCGTCCTTAGTGATGTTGATGGGACCCAACTCAGTAAAGGCTCCGAACTGAGAACTAGCTCCGGGACCACCCTGCAACCAGATAATGAGAGGCACTCTGCTATCAGGGACAGTAGGTGAGTGACCCCAGGCACTGAAAAGACTGTAGTACATGTTAGACTGACCTTTGCCGTAGTACCAATCGATTTCTTCATAGCCTGTATAGATATGATGGTACCTGAGTAACATTCGAAGGGCAGGCCGTCAGCCTTGAGTTGTTTGCGCCAGAAATCAGTAGTGTTGACCATGCTGGTAGTTGCGCTCAGAGCAAGCACTGCCAACACTAAAACTTGGTGAAAATTCATATCTATCTTAATATTATGCCATTAATCTATCATTCCATCGGCATTAATCTATCTATTGACCTTAATCTACCTTAAATAAAAACAATTTTTAAACATTTAACAAAATCATAACAAATGCAATTATCAAGCTAATCTTTACCTTAAGTCGTCGCTGAATCTTCCTGCGCAAAAGTGTAGTCCAGAGTAGAGAATGCCTAGACCAAAAAGAATCATTGAACAGACCCAAGCGGCTACAGTTTAGTTGGAACCGCAGCTAAAATAGAAGAAAACTGCCGATGATAGACTATATAGCATCTAATTTACTATAAATAGAAGACTCCTTTGCCAATAAAAGTTTACATAAAATCGAACATACTTAACACCGATTTCACTCGAAACTAGACTGCAAACATAACCAAACCGAACAGACTTCCTAACACTACATGTACATAATGAAAATGGGCGAAAAAACTAGGAAAAATTTGATACTTAAAATGCTGTTAAGACTCATAAAGACGATGCCCAGTATGCCGAAGATCACTAGAAGTGAACTTAGTAAAACAATTTTTACGCTGCAAGCAGATTCAGTAAACGAATCACTATCCTAGACCACCGATGGCCTCCTATCTTTTCGTACATATTATTATCTTTAAATGTAAAAATGGTCATAATCTATGTAAGACATGCTATTGATATCAATTTTGTGAATCAAATGTGTTTAATAGCAAAAATAAACACGTTTATAGATCTAAAGTATCAAAGAGATGTTTTCTAATCTTTAGGTAAAGTTTCTGATGGTTCTGAAGATTCTTTTGGACCTATTTGTTGTAATTGCTGTACACTTTTTCTTTATACCGAAGAGTTTTTGATGATTCTGCTTCGCATTTGATGTCCCGTGAACGAAAGCGAGTTTTCTTCAGTTTCCTCTTCAAAATTTTATATAATTCTGTTGTCGGCTGACTTTACTTTGCTGTTTTTGTGCACATAAACCATTTTTTTGTCCTTTGTCTTGACTTTTGTGAAATTTTCTCGTAGAAACAAATCGATACAATCACGCGATAGACCTTACCTATGACTGTCTATTATTGATATAATTTAGTGCCTGCCTTTTCCGTTCATCATTTCAATCAATTAATGATCGAATTGTTAAGCATTTACTATATAAGGCAGCTATTCTTTGAAAATGGGCACAGCTTAGTACATCTCTAAATCATTTTATCGTTTTTCCCACCTACTGATAGCTAAACAAGGCTTGAACTAAATTTCTTAATTACTTGAATGATCTGACTCACACCCGTCGCTCACCAGGAAAGAGTGATTAGTTTCACTACAAAAAGAGGACTAGTCGCTTATTTTGTCGACATCCTCTGCGTTGTATTCATCAAATTACTATTCAGAATCGATTTAGTAGTTCACGAACTACAAAGTCTACAGCGGCTACTTGAGATTGACTCCTCTTGGATACTTGACCTCGTAGCCCCAGAAAGAAAAGAAGTACTACTTGCTCCAAATAAAGACGTTCTGACTCTAAAAATCCAGAACAATCTCAGAACTCTATTTTTTCAAGTTCTTTTTAAACTATTAACGCATCTGCCCTATCCCATGCTCTCTTTACTCTCTAGCGACTGCTTAATGAGCTTCAATTGATTATCTTTTCTTTTCATTCTACTCTCTCTCGGCATTCTCAACTTTATCTATGCATTAATTGTCGACATTCAAAATTTATATGAACTTTTATTTTTCATTTTCCTTTTTAGTCAGAGATCTCGTTTTCATAAACACTTGCGAGCCAACTAGCTGTAAATCGTTGACTACAACATCTTCCTTTGTTTTTTACTGCTTTTTCTTGCCACTCGACTGTCTTTTCTTGCCACTTTCCTTTTGTATAATATTTTCCCTTTAAATCACAGTTTACTGCTGGTCGACTTCGTTCTATTACTACGCCCTTTATTTAATCTAAAAAGAATACTTTTTTCTATCGCATTCAGACGGATTATCAGACTGATTGCTCAATCTAGACTGATTTTTACCATTTTTCTCTTTTTTGGCATCCATATTCTTTTTGTATCTTTCGTAAGTGGGAAACATTCTTGAATTTCTTTAGTGTCGCATTTATTGGAAAATGCTATCGAATTGTAGGTACTACTCACCCTACAGCTTGGTCAATGAACTTTTTAGCTCAGGTTTGTTTATAGTGAAATTGTAATTTTTGAGCGTATTGAGTTTGTTTTAGTTTTTTTTAATGAAGGACATAAGGGTGCTTGTAGGCTTGATTTTGCTTCGGTCTTTGTTTTACAGGAAAATGCCGCCTTTTTCGAGGTCCTTAAGGAAATCTATGTATTTCTCTTCGGCCCGTTTTTGTTTGAGAAAAGCGTCGTCTAATTTTTGCATATCATCTTCGTAAGGTCCACAGCGATCAATATGCTTCAGAAGATTGCTCACTGCTGCTAGGTAATTTTTAGCAAGATTGTGTTTTTTGCGAATATTTTTAGCAATCTAAGGACTTAAACCTATTTATTGCTCGTAAGCTCTGTTGATTTCCCACATTGAGAAGCTAGGATAGTATTGAACATTGGAGGCTACTTCTCTTATTTTATACATCCAAAACTTGACCTACCCGCCAAACTCACCAGCCAGTTTGCTTGCCAGTTCTATCAGTGAAGTGTTGATCACGAAGGTGATCTTATTGACGTAGACTTAATTGAAAGAGCCTTCTTCTTCATAAGGACGGTTTTGAGACAGGTAATCCTTGAGATCAATCATCTTTTGTTAGTATGCGGGAGAAGGCATCAGCAGCACAGGCTTAGAAATTTATGCTATGACAGTGTTTGCAGACTTCATGAAAGATTCCTTTTGCTCTCTCCACGTTTGTAGGGCCAGTTATCGCGAATTCATGGACGATTCAATTGCTAAAAAAATTATACTATACTAGCGAACTTGACCCAAAATTGACTTCAAAATTAAAATTGCATACATAATCGATATTTTTTACTTAAAAAGTTTACTTTAAATATAAAAAAATCACCGAAAACTATCAGCTTTACTACTGTAGTAACAAATTTTTTAGTCTTTTTCTGCGTGCTTCCAAATCTTCCTTACTTTCTTTCCTGCGAATAAGACATTCTCTGTAAGTATTAATGATGCCTCTGGGCATAAACTTCTAAATTCTTTTTATGTCATCTAGTCTCGAGTGCACGAAAGCGTACTGGTTTTCCTGAAGACCCATCAGCAAATCAAAATGAGATGGCAGCTAAGGATTCAAACTACTTTGATGTTCAGTCAGGGATCGAACGACTCTTGGCAGTGTCTTTACCTACCATCGCTTGGCATACTAAGCTCTTTTTGGTATATTTGATTTTAGGCTAAAAGGCATTTTTTTGCGAAATTTAATTGTCTAAAGGGCCTACTGAAACATCTATTATTCGTACCTATTTTAAGCTTTCTATTCTTTTTATGTGTATAAATTGTATTATTTATGTATTATTTATGATTTTTATGGAGTATTTTGATTGACTCTAGTTCCCTTCATATATAACTGCTAGAGGGCTTCCATGTGCCTAGAAAACTTCAATTTCATTTCATCGTAGCTTCCATCTACTTATACACTAGGCGGCTCAGTCTCTAATCTCATTTTAGGCTTTCTAACTCTGCTTCTGCTAGCGTTTTGTTGTTATTGATTGACATAAAGATCTGATTTATTTTTATTTAACTACAATGGCATATTCCGGGCATTGAAGATGGGAGTCTGCTATCGAAAGATGGACTATTTTAGTCTTTTATTGTTATCTCTTGTTTAATATTTAAGCTTAATTGGCTTTATTTATGGGTAAGGTTGTTTCAATTTTGGCAGAATCTACTTTCGAAACTTAGTAATATAAAAATTACTTGGTCAAGAGCTGGACTTTGACTGCTAACACTGGCATTTTTCCTTGAAAAATAGGACTACGGCTAAGATAAGAATAGTGATTTTTTGTCTAGGAAACTTTGGTGTTTAGGGGGAGTGTAGTTGTCGAGCGCGAACAGACTGCGGTACCTATTATAGAAATTAGTCATCTATTATATCCATACAATAAAATTATTTTCTTATTCTATTTAGACCATTTGCATTCATTTCTTGTTTATCTTGCCTTTGATTCAACCTATTTTATACTGCTTGCGTGTATAATGTGAAAGTGATGAGTAAGACCATAAAAAATCTTCTAATAGGTCTCAAGTACACAGTTTACTTGTTCATAGGTTCAGCTGCTGGAGGATTTACATACTTACAGTATATTAATTCTCAGCTTGGGCCCTTATAGATTGACCCTTAATAGTGCCAGAAACACTATCAGTAGTAGTTCAAGATGAGTCCTTAATAGGCGAAAAAAATGTATTTTTGGCTTACATTTGACATCGGAATGTTCAGAATCATTAACTACCATCGATATTCGTCATATTGCGACAAACTAAGGAGCAAACTGGTGACACAAACACTCAACAATTACTAGCAAGAACACATTTTTGAAGCCATCTAGCAGTGCACAGGTGGAAACAACAAACAAAGAGCTGAAATATTTGCCAGGATAAACAAAATTAGAGATGTCAATTTCGGAAATATATAGACCTACGAGTATATTGTCAAAGAGATACGCAGACTGACACGCATGCTGAATAGCTACAAAATAGTAGGACTTTCCTCAGAAGAACAGCAAAAAATAGACACATTACATACTTTTTTGTGCAAAGTAGGTCAAGAAGTAAAAGACAAATCTATTGTAAAATACGTGAAATAGCTATAAAACATAGACAAACTATTTCCCGGAGACTATCTTCACAAAATCCTCGTAATTTGATAGTGTATCTATTCTATGTATATTTCTCGAGATTATGTGTCAGTGCCTATAGTTTTAATCAAAGAAATCGATACCATATGTATTGTTGAAGGGGTTTGGGGTTGGGGTT
>Ga0169931_10005535_pt1 | contig 19242 bp, 17 predicted proteins | sample Kivu_15m_20L_FD_129675 | JGI IMG/M metagenome (GOLD analysis project Ga0169931, IMG submission 129675) | Freshwater microbial communities from Lake Kivu, Western Province, Rwanda to study Microbial Dark Matter (Phase II) - Kivu_15m_20L... | ecosystem: Environmental > Aquatic > Freshwater > Lake... | reverse complement strand
CGCCCCAGGTCTCAGCACACACACGCGTCAGAGCCGCTGTCAGTGTGGTTTTGCCGTGGTCAACGTGACCAATTGTACCGACGTTGACGTGCGTCTTCTTACGTTCAAATTTACCCTTAGCCATTGTGACCGCCTCTAATTTTCCAGCCGAGCTGCCTTTATGATGCGACTGCTATGCAGCCGCGCCTCAGAATTAATCGACGCACATCTACCGCGCCGCAGTGTAAAAACAAAATACTGGTGCTCACAACCAGATTCGAACTGGTGACCTCTTCATTACCAATGAAGTACTCTACCGACTGAGCTATGCGAGCAAACCGCTCCGCCTGTCTGAAACCACAGAACCCGTAAAAAAAATCAGGATTATCTGGAGCGGGTAGCGGGAATCGAACCCGCGCAACCAGCTTGGAAGGCTGGGGTTCTACCGCTGAACTATACCCGCCTGCTGCCAGAACTCTATGGATATCAATTATCTCTTAATGGTGGAGGGGGGTGGATTCGAACCACCGAAGCTCGCGCGTCAGATTTACAGTCTGATCCCTTTAGCCACTCGGGAACCCCTCCGTTAAGAGCCTACCGGATACCATTTCCCGGGGTCTCTAAAGCAGAGGCGGCATTTTATGGGAATTACTCTGCATGTGCAATCGTTTCGCATACATTTTCTGCTGTACTGAACTCAGGCATCAGCGCATCGACAACAATGTCGATTTCCTCTTTAAAATCATCATAATACTCACGTTTCAGTGCGACCAGGTATCGGCTTATTGAACGCCCCTCTTGCTCCACCATTACATCAATGCCCTGATCAGCAAGTGTGCGCTGGACATTTAGTGCATTGGCACGATCACTGAACAAACCTAGCGAGATCGCATTTTCTAACGGGCCTTCTGGAAGAATATAAGAATCTATCGGGACACCTGATCGCTCGATTGACTCACGAATACCCTCAAGAGCAACTAAAGCGACATCCCGGCTTTCAAAAGCAGGAGTCTGTACCCTGAAAAAGGTATTATCCATATCCAGCTCTTGGATCTCTTCAACACTGTACTCTAGCGCCAACCCATCAAGCGACGCAGAGAATTGATTAAGACCATCAAACTGTTCGAACTCCAGGCAAAGCATGGGCTCTATCTGGACGCCATCCGAACCAGATGCTGCGATATTCACAGCATCTGGCGCTTGCAGCAGAACCGCTTGCTGAGACCTGATGGACAGAGAATCAACCTCGCGCATATGAACCAATGTAACAACCGGGTTATCTTCTCGACGCCGATCTTCATTTGGACGAATCAAAAAATGCCAAAGGGCTAACAAAAAATTTGCTGCCACTAACATCAGAACAATTCTTGAAAATGCGCTCATATGCGATCGCCACGAGCAGCTCAGGATTGGTTCGCGCCCACTGGGCGAACGCTTGGCATAACCTCTCCACCAGATACGACCTTCCGGCCCTCGGTTGTATCCAGCAGCAATCGACCAGATTGATCAACACCCGCACAAACCCCCACCTGTGAATACCGGGGGCTACAGACCTCTATGTCAAGGCCGTGATAAGCATCGGCGACCGCCCACTCGGTCACAAACGACTTAAACCCGGAGACCTCAAACACACGAATCATCAGGACGAGCTCGCTCACCAATACCGAAGCAATATGATTACGATCCTCAACGTATCCGTTCACGGACCTTAAGTCACCAAAAGGCTGATCAATAACCGTTCCCGCAGAAACAGGCATGTCGGTGTTCAGACCGATACCGATGACCAACTTGCATGGCCCAGACACATCACCATTGACCTCCAGAAGTATGCCAGCCAGCTTTTTCCCGTTAAACAACACATCATTAGGCCACTTAACCCGCATCCCCGTATAAGACAGTTTGTTTAGTGTTCGCAATACCGCTAGGGCGCAAACCAGACTCAGCCCTTCCAGTTCTCCAACCCCTCCCGTGAAAGTCCAAAGCAAAGACATATAAAGGTTATGACCGAATGGGCTCACCCATGTGCGCCCGCGCCGCCCTCTGCCTCTAGACTGATGCTCCGCTAGAACAAGGTAAGTTGAATAATCCGCAGAAGCCTTGCACATAGCCTCGGTATTGGTAGACCCGATGGAAAAATGCACATCAACCCCGGACAAAGATTCAGCAATACCGGGATAAAGTCCTGTAATAATTCGCTCCTTACTAAGAAGCTGAATACCACCAGCTATCCGGTAACCCTTACCCGTTACTGCGTCGACACTCACTCCAAGGTCGCGAAGCGTTTTGATTTGCTTCCAGATTGCCGCTCGACTAATGCCAAGCCTGGCACCTAAGACTTCACCAGAATGGAACGAACCATCAGATAGGAGTTCCATTAGCGGTACAACATTCATACGATAATTCCTAAAGGATTCGCTCCAATTTTAAGCCAAAGCTATGGCTGCTGCGCTTCTGCGATACGCATCCACGTGATAAACATTTCATCCCACACCTGATCCCCCCACGAAACTGCCTGCCCGGCGTCCGGGTTCATGGGGTTATAACGCGAGTTATCGAATGCACCCTCTGCAACAATCTCGGTTCCCGCCGGCAGGAAAACAGGATCCCTGAGACGGTAAACCATTTGCCAATTGTGTTGAAAATTCGGTATCGACAACAAATTTTCGTGGCTACCATCCGGATATCGAGCAGAAAAGCGAATATGTTTCCCCCTGAAATGCATATGAGGGGCGAAGCTATACAAATAACTATCTTTTGCAATCAGCGTACTGGCACTTACCGGAAACTCACGAGCGCCCGGAGGAATCACAAAATCGCCGTTCATCACGGCCGTTCTGACAAGCTCACGTTTTGGGGGAGTATCCCTGAAGTAAAGCCCCAATCTGGAATTATCTAGTACCTCACGGCCAACGGCAGTGTAGTGAAACTGAATCATAAAACGCATGTCACGCTTCAAAAGAATCCCCGTGTCCGCATCAAGTACAACATATTCTCTTCCGGGCGCATAACCACCAAAGTTAGTACGACTTCCACCGCCGCTGGCATTCTGGCGACGCTGACGAGAATCTTGCGTGTAGAGAATTATATGATGCAAAGCAGCCTTATCACCCACATCAAATTCATACGCAGACACCCAACGATCTTCAGTTAACCCTATCTCCAATGGAACAAACACATATTCGAGAACCCCTGTCGCCGGAATAGTTTGTTCTGGAAAATCAACAATCAGATCGGGCTCGCCAAGAGCCCACGGCGAAGCATCAGGAAGAATCTCACCAAGAGGATCAACCATGTTCTCGTTGCGCGGCGCACCACCATCAATCCATGCAATTAAGAGGGACATCTCCTCATCAGTTATGTGATGAACGTCGACGTACCCAGAGGCAAAGGCCGGATCAATCTGCCCTGGAGGCATTCTTCGTGTTAGCAGGGTTTCCCGGATCATCTTACTCCAGCCCTGAACCATTAAATGGCTGTCCATTGCCCATGGCGCCATTCCGCCAGACTTGTGACAACTAACGCAACGTTGAATCAGAATGGGTGCCACTTGTGTTTCGTAAGAAACCGCAACAGCCCTGTGAGGAATCAGCTTATCAAGATCCAATGGCGGACCTTCTGACAAATCAGGGTTCTCCGTGAAGTTTTCATTTCTGAGGATAGAGTGAACCACATAATGAAGGTACGAGGATACGCCAGGCAGATTAGCAGCCAGCGCCTGATGCGCTGCACTATTACTGAAGAGCCCCACATCACCTCGATAAAGAACTGCTAACTCCAAAGGATCAATGACAAGCACCTCGCCGACTGACCTGACGCTCAGCGCATCTGCAATCAATTGCGATTCATCCAGTAAAAAAGGAATCTCGGTGCCAAGGCTGGAGGAGAGTTCTTTCAGGCTTTCTCTGGTCTCATTGGGGTCGGCAACCAACACCATGAACTGAACCGGAGCACCTTGGTATCTTCTTGATAGGGAAACAAATTCGGCCAAACCTGACCGCCCTGATTCGGAGTCTGGTTGGAAAGCCAGTACAACAACAACGCGCTGATCTACGAATCGGCTTAGCTGGTAAAATCTGCCATTTTGATCAATCAAGGCAAAGTCTGGCACAGAACTGGCGAAAATCTCACCGGTTGAGAGTGTGCATAACCAAAAGAATATCGCCAACAGTTTTTTCATTTAGGGCACAAAGCCAACAAACCCGAACGCCTAGTAACTTCAATCTCCCAGATTATAGACAATCAAAAGTTGGGAGACATACGGGCCTGCTTTAACTTTGCAATTATTTGTAACGCTCGCTCGACGAGGTGAGACTGAAACAACTCCAGCCTCACCCGTTGAGATAAGATTACCTATGCTCCAGCCTTGGCTGCGGCCTTCTCTTTCTTGATTTTAGAAACCACCGACGCAGCTTCCAGCATGACCAGAACGCTCACCACCAGCACCACAAAGTCGAGCGCCACCAGCAGGTAGTTCCCGGCATCGTAGAAAGCGAGCAACTGAATCATCCCTCCCAAAAACGAAGTGATGAGAATAAAAATCATCGGAATCATAGTGTAATAAGAGAGTCTGCCCATCTTGATCAGCATTACAGTTATCACCAACAGTGTAAGGCTGGCAAGAATCTGGTTCGTCGCTCCGAATAATGGCCAGATGATCATCCCGCCTGCTCCAGACGAGCCGCCAGCACCAAACGCCAGCAGCATACAAGCAGCGACCGCAACAAGCGTAGCAACAACCCCGGAATTAAAGAGCTTAATCCCATAGATATCGCCCCACTCCTGGATAATGTAACGCTGCAAGCGAACACCCGAATCCATCGTAGTGCCTGCGAACAAGGCCAGCATTGTAGCCAGCAAAACCTGCGCAAAGCTTTCAGAAAGCCCCCATGCCGAGTTGACCAGCACTGCTCCGCCAGTCACGAAGGCTTGAGCGCCGCCGGCACCAAACTGGTTATACAGTACGTGCCATTGTTCAGGACTTACCGCATAGGCAATGGAGCAGACGATAACGATAGTTATCAGTGCGAGTGAACCTTCCCCGATGGCTCCCAGATAGCCCACAAACCGCGCATCTGGCTCTTTATCCAACTGCTTGGAACTGGTTCCCGACGCCACGATGCCGTGGAATCCCGAAATTGCCCCGCAAGCGACTGTTATGAATAGTAACGGGAATATACTCGGAGTGCCTGGAGCTGTTTGTGTATTAAACGCAGGAGCAGTGATGTCTGGCATGAACAGGATGACCGCGCCGTACAACAGTGCCAGGCCAACTATCAGCTGCATCCCGTTAATAAAATCCCTTGGTTGCAGGAGCATCCATACCGGGAGCATTGATGCTACTGCTGCGTAAATAAACAAAATGATTATCCAGTTAGCTTCAGCAGTAAGCCCCATAAAACTCGAGGGAATCTCCCACTCAATGAAAGTTCCCATCCATATGGATATATACAAAACTATAACGCCGACCGCAGTCAGCAGCATGAGGCTAAAATTCCTACGCAATAACTGGCCTATCACCAGAGCCACAACTATTGCCATCCAGGCAGGAAATACCGAGCCTGGCGTAGCGACAAAACCATTAGCGATAATTACGCCGAAAACCGCGTTGACCATTAACAACAACAGGAATATGACAATAAGGAACAAGGATCGGGTTCTTTTCCCGATGACGCTCTCTGAAAGGGCACCGATTGACTTACCTTTGTTACGGTTACTCGCCCACAAGGCACCCATATCGTGGATACCAGCGAAGAATATCGTACCAAAAACCACCCACAAGAGTGCGGGAGCCCAACCCCAATATACTGCTATCGCTGGGCCAACAATTGGAGCCGCACCAGCTACGGAAGTGAAGTGATGACCCCAAAGTACGTACTTATTAGTCGGCACGAAGTCGGTTCCATCATTGAACTCATGCGCGGGAGTTCTGAAATCAGGATCCAGCCTGAAGATTCTTTCGGCGATAAACTTAGAGTATACGAACCAGCCAAAACAAAGGCCGGCGATACCAAACAAGACAATCATTATCCCGGTCATACAGTATCTCTCCGCATTATTATTATCAAACAGCCATACGGCAACTTTTCCAGCGCGGCATCATAACAATTTAAAGACTGACAAAACAACGAGGCGTTTGCAACCCTGCCGCCCCAAAGCCGCTCTACCTGCTGTCTTCAGGACCACTTACGCGCTCAGCCGTTCTTACTGAGTATCTAGAGAAAAACAAGTTCATCATCCAAATCATAACAGAGGCCAGAATTAGCAAGGCAGACCATTGTAACAACCCTACTAGAAACTCAGAGCCAAACGCAGGCAGCGAAATATCATAAGCAGACAGATTAACCCAGCGCTCCTCCATCCAGTGCCAAGCCCAGTGACCGACTATCGCGGATAACAGGATAACACCCGTCCTCTCCGGAAGCGCAAACCTGAAAAGCAGATAAACTATCGGCACAGTGATCAACACCACCAGAATTTGCCCAAGCTCAACCCCCAGGTTAAAGGCCAGCAACGACATCACCAAGTGAGAACCTGCGAACTGCATGCTCTCAGTGAGCAGGAAGGAAAACCCAAAACCATGAACCAGACCAAAAGCAAAGGTCATTATCCAGCGGTGCTGCTGCTTCACGCCGATGATATTTTCGCAGGCCATGTAGACGATTGATAATGCTATGAGAGTTTCAATCAGTGATGGAAACCAGATGCTTGACGGAACCCAACCCAAGGCGGAAGCGATAAGCGTCAAAGAGTGCGCTATCGTGAACGAAGTGATGACCGGAATTAAGGCAGAAATACGGCGCAAAGGAATCAGCAGGCAAAACAGAAACAGCAAGTGATCAGCCCCCTCAAGAATGTGATCGAACCCTAAAATCACAAAGTTAAGTACCGCCTGATACCAGCGGGGATCCATGTAGACCAAACCGGGATTCCCTACAAAACTGAAAGTACGCTCAGAGCCGTCAGCTAATACATACCTCAGTATTGTTGTCGTTTCGAGGCCCAACCCGCCAAGTCTGGCATCAACTGAAAATCTCGAGTCTGGTGACTCGATGCTGTACGTTGCATGAATGTCCAGAAAACCATGTCTGTAGTAAAGATCCTGAGAGTCTGGAATTGATGGGCTGTAAATATTCGCGATTGCAGAATCATAATCCACAAACGATCGATCTGAGGGAAAAGCTATTCTGACAGCCTCAAGGCTCGGCGATTGTAAAAAGCGATCCCCTTCAAAAAGTTGCACCCCAGGGAGAATTTCGCTGTTCGCAGCGCTCTCCATGGCTCCACCGGCCTCAGAAAAAATCACGTAGCCAATCTCACCTCTCAGGGGAAACTGAGCCTCTACCAGCGCGTCCATTGGCACACGCATCAGAAGGTTCAATCGCCCATCCTCGGCCTTCACAAAAGCTTGGACCGCAACTCTGGAAGGTATCTCGTCAGCAACCAAGACCGCAGGGGAGGTAAGCCAAATCAGTGCAACTAGGACGAGTTGGACACATGACCAATTGGCATTTACTTGCTTTAGGTTATTACAAATCAATTTTTCAGCCTCAAGTTATTCAGCCATGATTACTATGCAGAGGGTTGCTCTGGTCAAACCTTAATTTCAGTGAGTATACTGAGGGGGACGAACTGAGTATACTTGCGGTTCGCTCGAAATCCATGCTCGAAATGTTGAAACCCCGGAGGGGATAACATGACAATAAAAACGAAAATAGCAGTGGGAGCAAGTCTCGCACTTGCGGTGGCTGCACTCACTGCCGGGCAATCCTTGATGAAAGATCCGGTTGAAGCTCAATCTGGCACTATGGTCTCTGCTCCGAGCTTCGAAGTGGATCCTTTTTGGCCAAAGCCTTTGCCTAATCAGTGGATCATCGGCCGGGCAATTGGTGTAGAAGTCGACGCGCGCGACCACGTCTTCATAGTACATCGCGACCAAGAATCCATGTTTGGCGGAGCAACTGAAATAGGCCTGAAATTGGGGGTCAGCGAGTGCTGCACGCCAGCGCCTCCAATCCTCGAATTCGACCCTGCTGGCAACCTGGTTAACGCATGGGGCGGCCCGGGCGAAGGCTTCACATGGCCTGAATCCAATCACGGAATCGCGATTGCCCCAAACGGCAACGTTTGGATAGGTGGCAACGGTACTGGTGACTCTCACGTGCTGGTGTTTACTGGCGACGGGCAGTTTGTAGCACAGCACGGGATCCCGGGAAGCACCCCTGACAGCAATAGTACGACGTTCTTCGGCCAAGTTGCGGAACTTGCTATTGATGCGGCAAACAACGAGGTCTACCTTGCCGATGGTTATCGCCACAAGCGTGTAGCCGTGCTGGATTTGAATACCGGCGCTTTCAAACGCTATTGGGGCGCCTATGGCAACCGACCAGTGGATGAGCGGGTGGATTACACTCCCGGAGCACCACTGCCACAGCAGTTCCGTGGGCCGGTGCACTGCGCAATCCCGTCAAAAGATGGCTTAGTTTATGTTTGCGACCGAGGTTCCGACAGGATTCAGGTATTCCGCCCAAATGGCACATACGTCCGGGAAGTGGTAATTGCACCTGAAACACTAGCTCAGGGTTCAACTTGGGACATTTCTTTCTCCAACGATGAAGAACAAAAGTACATCTACCTAGCGGATGGTCAAAACTTCAAGGTTTATGTAATTGATCGTCAGTCTTTAGAAGTGTTGGTCAGTTTTGGCGGGGGCGGTCGACAGCCAGGACAGTTCTATGCCCCACATAGCATAGCAACAGACTCTCAGAACAACATCTATACGACGGAGACGTATGAAGGCAAGCGCGTGCAAAAATTTGTGTATCAAGGCATGAAAAATGTGCCACAGGGACATCAAGGCGTGCCTTGGCCAGCTGATAGGCTTTAAATTTGCTTGCTTCACAAAGTTGATTGTAACCGAGGCTGCTGCACCATCAGGTTCAGCAGCCTTTTTGATTTAGAGGTAAACACATGTACAAACACATTGCGACATGGATCTTTGCGACTCTATTGACGCTTTCCGCTTTGCATACATTTGCTGATGAACAAATCAACCTTGAATACCAGTATCAAGGTGAGACAGGGGTCGATCTCGGCGCAATCAGGGGCGGCCCACTGGCAATAAGCGCGTTCACTGATCATCGCAAAGAACCAGTAGCTCAAGGCATTCAGCGTATTGGAGGCGAACCAGTATTCCTTACCGGATTAGCACCTGAAGCACTGGTTCGTTCAGCGGTTCTGGGAGCTTTTACAAGCTCTGGTGCGTCATTAGCCGAGAGCGATGCTCGATTATCCCTCGAAGGCAAGTTGATTGAGATGAGTGTTCAGGATACGGCTACCGGCCTGGAGGTCTTAATACGATGCGAGCTGACACTTAACAACCGAGGGCGAAATGCATGGCAAAGCGCTGTTTTCAGCCGAACTTCCGTAGAAGGCAAGGATGTGAGCACAGCAATAGGACTAGGTTTGGACAGACTGATCACTGAACTTTTTCGCGATGATTATTTTCTCATAGAACTTGGCATATTCTGATCACGAACTGAATACAGCCAATTTTACTGTTCATCATTTGCCAGTGTATGCCCTGACACTTTGGTGCCAGCGCATACTCTTCTTACGTCAAGTAACCCCAAGCTTACCCATATGCCATTTCAAGGAATTCAAGCATTCCGACAAATTGATAACCCCAGTATATCAAAGCACTAATGATAATAGCTCCCGCGGCAACAGCGGCAATCTTTTCCTTAACATCCAGCTCTTTTTTGACAGTCATTGTTGAATCCCCCTGAAATTCAGCCTGAAAAACCAATCCATCGCCCAGTTGCAGCAACGCTGAACCAGACTAGAATTGAGGCGCAAGCGACCATTTTGATCACGATTGGATTAAGATCAGCGTGTGAGCCTTTCAGCAGTGGGCGTTTTATCGCGAAAACAAAGATGATCCCAACCAAAAGTGCTGACATTTTTGCCCAGAAAAAGTCGTTGTGATACATCCGCTGCGCAACTGCTGCAGCCATAAAGATCCCAGTGCAAATAATTACAACTAGCGCTATGCGAAACCATTTGTGCGCCTGTTCTGTCACTATTTCAGAAGGCACGTCCTTCATGATGACATTTAACAAACGCAAATCAGCAACCAGAACAGACCCGCCAAGAACAGCCAGCGCCATCAAATGCAATGACTGCCCAAAAGTGGCATAGACTCCCCCATAGGTCTTGCCGATGTAACCTAAAAATGTTGTTTCTGCCCACTCAAAAAAAGGTAATAGCTCCATGGGAACTCCTGACTCATCTCAAAACCAGCATGACGCCTGCATGGCGCCCAGAATTTTTATTTGACATTATTCAGCAACGCATCCCGCTGCCGCGCTTAGCCAGCCGGGAAGATCTCTGTAGCAATGATACCAATCGTAGGCAATTAGCCGCCCCGTAGTAACAACCCCAGCCCAAAGACCAAGCGACAATGCCGCACTTACACGCAAGTTAAAGGGTGCACGCGGCTCATTACACCAAGTTGAAGCCGATGCTTTCATATGGCGGTGAAACCTGATTGCATTAAAGAATGCGACCACCAACAGCACCATTTTGATACGGAACCAAATACTTTGGTTCGTGTAAGTTGGTTTGGCGTAAAACAATAACAGGCCTGTGACGAACATAATGGCAAAGCCGATCATCATTGGTACATTCAATCTGTCCGCGATAGTTGACGCAGACACATTGGGCAACGCATAACCAAGCATTCGAAGATCGATAAAGGCTAGCATCCCGAGACAAACCATGATTGTCAAAACATGCGTTGTTTCTATCCAGTTATATAGATAAAAGGACTCCTCAATCGCCCGGCTCCCCCCAGTAGCGTATAGCCACTCAGCGAATTGGACTAACATTTCGTTTATCACGCTACAGACCTCCCTCAGTCATTATTAACCAGCATAATCAGTATGTTATTTAACTTAAATTGCTGGCGAGGTAAAAATTACCTTGTGCCTTTCTGCCTCAAGCGCACCAGAGAGCACCGAGCCAGTATAATCTCCACAAAAGCAAGATTGTTGAGCCTGGTCAATAATACTGGGCAGGTCGTACACAGCTCAGTTTACCCAAAAAATAATTTTTAATGCTCAACAATAACCTGCGTGCCAACTCAGTTATCACGCGTGTGCAACCTAAAGGTTACCACAGAATATCTACCCCTTTAACTCACTCTGTCCCGAAAAGAGATATCCTCATATACTCAACTGAGTACTCCTTATGAACTACATGACTCCCCTTGGAGCTTTAATCAAAGATCAGTCAAATGGACAGCTCTCTCCTTGCTTAACAAGCAACCTTGTGCGAAAAAAAGGATCAATTGAGAACGGAAAGACCCTGGTTGTATCGCCATCTGATCGGGTCAACTTCCGGTATGGATTAGTGGATATAGGCGTGGCCGGTCGGCAGTGACTGATTTAACACACTATCGAACGACCTTCTGGCAAAGACTCTACCCACTCAAACCCTGAACAATTTGAAATCACCCATGGGTTATAAAAAGCATGTCCGCCCATTTCATACTCACAGAGTTTCATGGCAAGGGTGCGGTGTAATCCGCCGCCATAAGCCCCACTCATCAGGCTTGGAGGTATAGCACCTTACACCACTGCCGGTCTACAAAAGCTTAAAGCAAAGCTTGCCTTGAAGAAGGCCTTAATTCCACACAATCGATTTATCAGCAACAACTCGATTCAATTCTGAGCATCTATTTTTGCACCAAACAGACCCAATGAGACTGCTCAGAAAGATCCGTCTTGCCTGAAACCCTGTAACGACGATCATCGCACACCGATTGTTGTGGGGGCATGGAGAGTTCTTGGAGCACCTAATACTGCTATAGAGTCGTCCGTACTATTTGATACTCCATGGTTAGGAGCAGGCACTACGGATCAAACAAACGAATAATTGATGCGAAATCACATAGAGGTTATTGCACTATGAAAAAGTCCCATTTGCTCAAAGGCCTTGAGTGTTTTGGAACCGACTCAGAACGCTCCTTTCCCGGGGACATATAACATGAGTGTCAGTTATGTTTTACGATTTAGATCCAGAGTCTAACGGAACACCCAAGCGGTGATGCTATCAATTCAAATCATCAAATTGCCTATGACAAATTGAACAACTTGTCTTTTATCGTGCCAGACTTGATTTGCACCCGAATTTTTCAGTGACCACAAAATCAAGGAGGCAGGTGTCATATCCATCAGTAAATCCTATAAGGCAAAAATCGCCGTCTTCAAATTGCAAACAAATTAGCCTGGAGATACCGCCCGTGATTTATCGAATCTATCGCATCAATTTCGTAGCTACTTTCCTAAACAATGACCAATAGAACCTATCCAAATCAAGTGAACTGTATTCCCTCAGTAAAATAACTCACGGTTTAAATTCGTCAGAGGAGCTCTGATCTCTATTGTTTGAGTTAAAGCCAAAGGTGGTTTATCCTGATGGCCCATCAAGCCACCAGAAGGGAGTACACTCCACTCATGTTTAAATCTAGAAGCTCTTTAAAAACGGCAATGTTGACCCTGACTGTTGCTTTTGGCGTTATGTCTGCCACTGCAAACGCGCAAACTGATTTCAGCGACCCGGCAATGGCGCCTACAAATGATCTACCCAGTCCATACCAGACCATGGAAGGGTTTCTCAAGCTACCCGAGGGTAGGACTTGGGGTTCTGCTAGCGCTGTCCACGTTGATATCGATGGAACAAGCATCTGGGTGGCGGAACGATGCACCGGAAATACCAATGCGTGTGTCATAAACAGTCATCTGGACCCAGTCATGAAATTTGATGTCAACGGTAATCTGGTGACAAGTTTTGGTGCAGGTCTGATCGCATGGCCACACGGCATTGAAGTTGATTCCCAAGGAAACGTTTGGGTAACCGATGCGCGAGATAATCAAGTTGGCGATACAGTGCCGGCCCAGCGCTACGGGCACCAGGTTCATAAGTTTAGCCCAACCGGCGAGCATCTGATGACGTTAGGGGAACCTGGCGGCGCGCGAACCCCTGGCTACCTGTTTCAACCGAATGACGTTCTGGTAGCACCCGATGGTCATATCTTTGTTGCGGAAGGACATTCTAACGCCGCCGATGCAACTGCGAGAATTCTTAAGTTTAATGCTCAGGGCGAATTCGTCCAGGAGTGGGGATCACTGGGTAGCGGCCCAACAGAGTTTATGCAGCCTCACGCACTTGCAATGGATTCTCAAGGTCGTTTGTTTATTGCTGATAGAAGCAATAATCGAATTCAGATTTATTCTCAAAACGGCGAGTTATTGGATACTTGGTATCAATTCAGCCGTGCTAGCGGACTTTTTATCGACGCAGATGACACACTTTATGCGGCCGACTCAGAGTCAGGCTCTGTAAATCCTGCAAATGCTGCATGGTTGAGGGGTATTCGAATTGGTAGCGCGCGCACTGGAGAAGTAAACTATCTGATTCCTGATCCTCAGCCCGATTGCCGCGGAACTTGTACGGCTGAAGGCGTAACCGTAGACCGAAACGGCGTTATCTATGGTGCAGAAGTTGGCCCTGTAGGAGGGATCAAGCGTTACGTTCGTCAATAAGTGCTAATCAGTCATAAGGGGCGGTTGGTCACTCAGCCGCCCCTCGTTTATCCTCATAGACGTATTTACCTATCTCATAGATGGCCAAACTTGTTGTTTTGGTGGCTCATATCAAATCAAGCTTAGTCAAATGTAAGCGTCCGGCCAACCCATCTTGAGCCGGTAATTCGTTAACCCGATAGTGTCCGCTTATTTTTAAGTGGACACTTAATGTGAATCAACTAAGCGTAATCAATAAACCACGCGAGCGGCAACGTCATTCGCCACAGTTTAAACAACAAGTGGTGGCTGCTTGTGCAGAACCCGGTGCCTCCGTTGCTGGTATCGCCTTGGCGCATGGTCTCAATGCCAATATGCTGCGCAAGCGGATACGTGAGCACAGCTGTAACAATCAGGCTCTTGTGTCTCCTGCTTTTGTAGCGTTGCCGATGGCATCTGCAAAAACCAGACAGCTCATCACAGATAAGTCCGGTGTAAACACAGACAGCTTTTGTATCTATATCCCGTACCAACATCAGCCTGTACGGATTCACTGGCCGGTCTCACAAAGTGTTCAGTGCCTAGCGCTATTGCGTGAGCTGTTGCAGTGATCCGGATCGACCAGATCTGGTTGGCGACTGCGCCACCGGATATGCGGGCCGGGCCCGATACAGCGTTGGCCCGTGTGATTCAGGTGTTTGGTAGTGCCAGGCCGCACTGCGCGTACTTGTTCGCGAACAAGCGCGCCGATCTGATGAAAGTGTTGATCCACGACGGGCTTGGGATTTGGCTGTGTGCCCGGCGCATTTATCGGGGAAAGTTCCACTGGGCTGAGTCCTGGCACGCAGCGCAGGTGTTGATTACCGATGAGCAGCTTCACGCGCTGGTGCAAGGTCTGCCCTGGCACACGATTGGCGAGGCTGGCGTCATAAAACTGCTGTAAGTTAAACCGAATCATGACCTTACGATAAATGCTATTACCTATCCGGCGTATCGAAGTTGCCCCGAGTCGGTGGCATATTTGCGCCATGACTCAACCTGATCTGAACAACCTTGATGCCGAACAGCTGCGCGCTTTGGTCGCTCAGCTGAAGGGCATTGCATCGACGCAAGAGGCGCAACTGCAAACCCTGCAGCAGCATCATCAGATCGTTGAGCAACGTAATCAAAATTTGGAAGCGGTCAATGCCAAACTTTCACACGCGTTGTTGCTGCTTCGCCGATTAAAGTTCAGCGCACAGAGCGAAAAAATCAGCGCATTACAACGCAGTCTGCTCGACGACATTATTGCCGCCGATGCCAGTGCGATCGAGTTGGAGTGGGCGGATCTTGTTAAAGATGAACCCATCAATAACAAACCCAAACGGCAGCCTAAACGTGTCGCTATCCCGGCCGAACTACCACGCATCAAAATCGAACACGAACCAGAAAATACGCAGTGCCTGTGGCTGTCAGCTCAAGCGTATCGGTGAAGACGTTAGCGAGAAACTTGATTACACACAGGGTCAGTTCAGCATTGAGCAGCATGTCCGTGGCAAGTGGGTATGCACTGAGTGTGAAACACTGACTCAGGCACCGGTGCCTGCGCACGTGATCGACAAAGGTCTTCCAACAACAGGGCTGCTCGCTCACGTACTGGTTGCCAGGTACGCAGATCAGCTGCCGCTGTACCGACAGGAACAAATCTTTGGCCGTGCTGGCTTGCCCATTGCCCGCTCCACGCTGGCTGATTGGGTAGGCCGCTGCGGAGTTGCCTTGCAACCGCTGGCTGACGCTCTTCGGCAAACCATCCTGAGCCACCCAGTGGTGCGTGCCGATGAGACGCCGGTGCCGGTTCTTGAGCCGGGCAAAAAGAATACACACCGCGCTAACATCTGGGCGTACTGCACGACACCATATGCTGATACCAAAGCGGTTTGTGTATGACTTTGCAGCGACCCGTGCTGATGAACATGCCAGGCGTGTCCTTGAAGGTTGGCAGGGCAAACTGATCTGCGATTACTACAGCGGTTATAAAGCAAGCTTCGGCCAGGGTATTACCGAGATCGGTTGCATGACCCATGCACGGCGAAAGTTCTTTGAACTGCATGAAACCAACAAGAGCACGCTGGCAGCTGCGGCGCTGGAGAAAATAGTCAGGCTCTATGAGATCGAGCGTCAGGCCAAAACACTGGATGCCGATCAGCGCTATACCCTGTGGCAGCAAAACTCCAAACCGATAGCTGATGCGCTACACACCTGGCTCATTGCCAACAGGCAGAAGAAGCCGGAGGGCACAGCAACGGCTAAGGCTATCGATTACAGCTTAAAACGCTGGAGCGCGCTCACCCGTTATCTGGATGATGGTGCTGTGCCGATAGACAACAATCAAGTTGAGAACCAGATCAGGCCGTGGGCACTGGGTCGCAGTAACTGGCTATTTGCCGGATCGCTTCGCAGTGGTCAGCGCGCTGCAGCCGTGATTAGCCTGATACAATCCGCCAAACTCAATGGGCATGATCCATATGCTTATCTGAGAGATGTGTTGGCCAGACTGCCAACACACAGGGTCAGGGCCATTAATAAATTACTACCACACAACTGGCAGCCGGAAACGGCTGACAAGGTGTGATAGCCGGACGGTTACAGTCAAATCCCATAAGCATGGTTACTGCCATAGCTCTTGCAAGCGCTCATCGCAATATTGTCAACCACTTCGTGTAAGCACGTGAGGAAAAATGATGATAGCCGAAATGTGAAAAAATTTTGTTCCGGTATCAAGTGCGGCTTACCTTCTAAACTCGTGGGACATATAGCCTTCGCTTCATAGATTTACCCAGCAGTTGGGCACGCCATCTAAAAGTACTAACAAATGATACGAACACAGAGGCAGCGTAAGGGATAGCTTGTATTGTAAGAACAATATTCCACACACTCAGGTCCGGGCTACCAAACTCTCTTGGCGTGAATGACAGTGTCAACACTACTAAGGATAGACTCACTAACATTAGCAACTCTTCTCGGACATCGACCAAAGCCTGAATTACTGCTGAAGGTTGAGCACATTTTGGAGTTCTGACGAATGGCTGGTCGCTCGTCAGCAACCCTTTCAAGGTCGCCAACCCCACTGTATGAGACAAGGAAAGCCCAGCTACAGCGGCAGCCATTGTTTGCCGAAGATTCGCCTTCACACGGGAGCGATAAAGATAGATCATCTTTGATAGCTTGAAGACGAATAGAGAAAGCGGGAGAACCGAGAACATCATCAATGGTGGATCAATTTGATTAGGTGCAACAATCATAGCGACCGACCATGCAATAGCCGCGAGATTGAAAATCAAGTTGAAGCCGTCAGCAACCCATGGAAGCCATCCTGCCAAAAAGTGGTATCTTTGACCACTGGTCAGTTTAGTGGTTTTGGTTCCAAACAACTCCGCACTATGGCGCTTCAAGATTTGCATTGCACCATATGCCCACCTGAAGCGTTGCTTTTTGTAGTCGATAAACGTATCTGGCATCAAGCCTCTGCCATAACTGTAAGGCAGATACATGGCCTCATATCCTTGCTCAAAAATTCGAAGCCCCAGGTCCGCGTCCTCTGTGATACACCACTCGCCCCAGCCTCCGATATCATCCAGGACTTGGCGACGCACCATAGTCATCGTGCCATGCTGAATAATCGCGTTTCTTTCGTTTCTGGTGACCATGCCAATTTCAAAGAAGCCTCTGTACTCAGAGAAGCACATCGACTTGAATGCGCTCTCATCATTATCCCTGTAGTCTTGGGGCGACTGAATGATCGCTAATTTGGGATTTGTAAAAGCACCTGTAAGTTCGCTAAGCCAGTTAGACTCAACTTGATAATCACTATCAATCACTGCAACGATCTCTGCTGCACTGTCTGTTCTCGCGAGTGCAAAATTGAGCGCACCGGCTTTAAAGCCCTTCAGGGGCGATACGTGAAAGAATCTGAACCTCTCACCTAACTTCAGGCAGTGCGCCTCAACAGGCCGCCAGACAGCCTCGTCTTTGGTGTTGTTATCGATTACCAGAACTTCGAAGTCCGGGTAATCAAGACGAGCGAGACAGTTAAGCGTCTCGATCATCATATCTGCTGGTTCATTATATGCAGGTACATGAATTGAAACTTTAGGCGCAGCAAGAGGATTTATCTTTGCCGGTTCTATTTTTCGCTTGCGCACAGTATACCAATGAGCCTCAGCCCATTCGTGCGCCTCTGTAAGGAGTACGGTGATAACGCCTAGCATACCGACTATGAGCAAGAAGCCAACTATGATTGAAGTCACTGTGAGGTATTGCTGGGAATAGTCATAAATTATCCAGACCATCACAGTAGCCGTTCCGAACGAGACCAGCGCCATGAGTCCCCAACCCTTAGCCCTCAATGTCTCACTGTTTACAGCGAATACTCCGAGCATAATGATGGACGTTAGAATTGAAATAGCCGCCAATACATGCCAGTTGGGCAATTCAACTATTGGCTCGGCAAATGAGAATTTCGGACGCCTTTCTACGTCATAGACACCCCAGTATGCTCCAACGCCGCCTTCATTTTGAGCTTTCCAAGGCTGATCAAAAGCTTCCATCAAGAAATAAGTGTAGTTCTCTTGATCAGCACGATGCAGGAATCGACGGAGAAACAATGCCTCATTGGAAGTCGATGCAACTGCAGCCTCTCGAGTTCGGCCACTTGAAGGCCAGCCCACTTCACCAATCAAAATCTCTTTTTCCGGGAATGCTGTCTGAACATCATTTACCCGCTCAACAACATAATCTATGGCAGCGTCTACGTGAATGCCCTCCCAATAAGGGAGCATATGAACAGTTATGAAATCAACATAACTCGCAAGTTCTGGATACTTAATCCATACATGCCAAGGTTCTGATGTGCTTACTGGTTGGGTGACCGACTGCCTTACTCTCTCAATGTAGACTGCGAGTTCAGCGGCCTCGAACTCGCCGCGCAGGACGGTCTCGTTTCCCACCATAACGCTAGTGATGTTGCTATGCTTATTAGCGAGATCTATCGCTGCATTTATTTCATCTGTGTTGATTTGCTCATCAAGACCAAGCCAAACACCCAATACCACGTCTAAACCATATTCCTCAGCTATACTAGGTATCTCACCCAAGGACCTGAGACTGGAATATGTTCGAATCGCTTTTGTAGTTCCTGCCAACAGCTCAATGTCTTCCCTGATTTGCTCGGACGTGGGCATGACGTTAATTATCGCATTCTGTCCTGCTCGAAAAGGAGCAAATGCAAAACCATTTATTTGTTCTGGCCACGCTACCACCTCTGTAGGTCTATTGGTAAGAGCCCACAGAGTAAACGTAACCGCTGCAAACAATACTGCAACAATCAGACTCGAAATACGCATATTTGAAATTCGTAAGAGAATTATTAAAGGGTTCTGAGCGGCGCGAATCATAGATTCACGAACCGCATCAGTCAATAGGACGAATCATCAATATATTTTCTTGTCAATATATAAAATGGCAGGCTTTATGATCGATTGTGTCCAAATTATGGCCGACATTGTAATCCCTGAATCCTTTAAAATCCAGAGGCATAAAAAAAGGGCCATCCCCGTTGGGATGGCCCTTTTCGCTTTTAGATGCCTGACGATGTCCTACTCTCACATGGGGAGACCCCACACTACCATCGGCGCTGAGCGGT
>Ga0169931_10005533_pt1 | contig 19247 bp, 19 predicted proteins | sample Kivu_15m_20L_FD_129675 | JGI IMG/M metagenome (GOLD analysis project Ga0169931, IMG submission 129675) | Freshwater microbial communities from Lake Kivu, Western Province, Rwanda to study Microbial Dark Matter (Phase II) - Kivu_15m_20L... | ecosystem: Environmental > Aquatic > Freshwater > Lake... | reverse complement strand
GGGCCGGCGGCGATCAGGGTCTCCTTGTTGGCCAGGGCGATGTCCTTGCCGGCCTCGATCGCCGCCAGGGTGGGCAGCAGACCGGCGCAGCCCACGATCCCGGTGACCACCAGATCGGCGCTGCCCCAGGCGGCGGCGGCGCAGAGGCCATCGCTGCCGCCGAGCAGCTCAGGCATCCGTGGGGGTCGCTGGCTTGGTTCCAGGGCGGCCAATCGCTCGCGCAGTTTTGGGATCAGGGCGGGATCGGCCAGGGCCACCGCTTCGGGCTGGTGGCGCACGATCTGCTCCACCAGCCGATCGAGGTTGCTGGCGGCGGTGAGGGCCACCACCCGGAAGCGATCGGGAAACTCCTCCACGATCTCGAGGGTCTGGGTGCCGATCGAACCGGTGGACCCCAGCACGCTGAGAGCTTTCACGGGTGGATCGGCGCAGCTGACGGCCAGTCTCCCACCGGAGCGAATCGAGCTGCGGGAGCGGGATGCACCGCCGTCTCGCTGCCGACTGCTGGGAGGGGGGGCCGGTCAGCCGCTGCGCCTGCGCCTCGGCTGCCGCGCGATCCGTCTGGGGATCGTCTTGACTGAGGGCTCCTCGCCTCCGCTTCGATGGCCGCTCTGCCCGGGTTCCTGCAGCGCTGGAATTTCATCGAGCGGGCCCGGCTTGAGCGCCAGCTCTGGGATGCCTACGAGCGGGGGGACGATCTCGATGCCTTGCTGGCCTCGGAGGCGCCAGGATTCCGCCAGGAGGTGTGGACCACCACCCTGGGACGCATCCGGAAGATCGAGAACCTGATGCGCGATCAGCAGGGGCCAAAGGATTAGGTGGTTCGTGGGCCTTCAGCAGGGTTCCTGCTTCCAGGCCGGCCAGGTGGCGGAGCGACCGGGGCGCCTGGTCGATCGGGCAGAGCCGTTCATCGGGGTCTCCCCATGGCGGCCCGGCCCTCAGCTGCGCAGCCATTCGGTGATCCCGCCCGGTCGGTCGATCAGTTCGATGCCCTGGTCGCGCAGGGCGGCGCGGATGGCATCGGCGCGGGCGAAGTCGCGCGCGGCCTTGGCGGCCTTGCGGGCCTCGATCTGGGACTGGATCTCGGCCGCGCCGATCCCCGGGGCAGCTGAGGCCGCCTCGCCTTCCATCCCGTCTGCCTCCTCAGGTTGTTCGGGCACCAGGCCCAGCACCCCGGCCAGCTCCGCCAGCAGGGCCGCACGCCCCTGCATCGCAGCCGTGGTCGCTTCCGCTGCCGCGGCCTGATCACCCCGCTCCAGGCGGTTGGCGAGGGCCCGCAGCGGCCGGGCCAGTTCAAACAGCACCGCCATGGCGGCGGAGCTGTTGAGGTCGTCGTCCATGGCGGCGATGAAGCGGTCGCGCAGGTTCGCCAGCTCCGGAGAGAGTGCTTCGGGGGGGCTGGCTGCCAGGCGACTGGTGTTGCTGTCGGCGCTCGGGGCCGCGGGGCTGGATGTCGGGGTGATCGGGGTCGCGATGCCCGGCTCACTGGATGCAGCTCCAGCCGCCTCGCTGGATCGAGCACCACCCGCCTGGCTGGATCCTCCGTTCTCTCCTCCCGAAATGCTGCGGCTGAGCAGCAGGGCGGCATTCAGCCCCTTCCAGCCTGTGGCAGCGGCCTCGATCGCCTCGCCGGTGAAATCGAGCGGCTTGCGGTAGTGGGCCTGCAGCACGAACAGCCGCAGCGTCATCGGGCTGACGCCCGAAGCCAGCAGGGCGCGGATGGTGGTGAAGTTGCCCAGGGATTTGCTCATCTTCTCCCCATCCACATTCACCATGCCGTTGTGCAGCCACCAGCGCGCCAGCTCCTGGCCCGTGGCCGCCTCCGACTGGGCGATTTCGTTGTCGTGGTGGGGAAAGATCAGGTCGGCGCCGCCGAGGTGGATGTCGATCGTGTCGCCCAGCTCCTCGCGCACCATCGCCGAGCATTCGATGTGCCAGCCCGGCCGGCCCGGCCCCCAGGGCGAAGGGAAACTGGGCTCACCCGGTTTGGCGCCTTTCCAGAGGGCGAAATCGAAGGGATGGCGCTTGCGGGCCTCTTCTTCACTGGCCACCCGGCCAGAGGCATTCTCCTGCTGCTCGCTGAGATCGCGGCCGGAGAGCTTGCCGTAGCCGGCGTGTCTGAGCACGGCGAAATACACGTCACCGTCGGCGCTGTAGGCCGCCCCTTTCGCCTCCAGCTCCTGGATCAGCGCCTTGATCGACGCCAGGCTGGAGGTGGCCCGCGGCATCCGGTCCGCCGGCAGGATGTTGAGGGCGGCCATGTCGGCCACGAAGGCCTCGATGTTGCGCTCGCTCACCGTTTCCATCGTGCTGCCCTCGCTGGCGGCACGGGCGAGGATCTTGTCGTCGATGTCGGTGTAGTTCTGCACGAACCTGACCTGATAGCCACGCCAGATCAGGTAGCGCCGCAGCACGTCCCAGACGATGTAGCTGCGGGCATGGCCCAGGTGGCAGAGGTCGTAGACCGTGACCCCGCAGCAGTAGATCGAGACCTTGCCCTCCTGCAGCGGCACGAAGTCCGCCTTGGTGCGGGTGAGGGTGTTGGTGAGCCGCAGGGTCAAGGGCGATGGGGCCCGCCAGGGCCATGAGGACAAAGGGGATGCCCTGCACCGTAGGGCTTCAGGGGAGCGGGACATTCAGCGTCCGGTCCCGCTTGCGGTGGGCGATGGCGGCCTCCCTGGCGCGGCTTCGGTGATGGCATCGAAGCCAGCTGATGGGGTCTGTTCAGGCAGGCCAGGGCGAAGCCCAGGGTGCGGAAGCAGGGCGGGGAGATGCTGCAGTTCCGGACAGCCCCCCGATTACCCCTGCCCGAGCCTGCCGCCGCCGTAGCCGGCCCGCTCGCGCACAGCGCTGCACCAGTCCAGGTGGGCCAGGTACCAGTCCACCGTGGCGGCCAGCCCTGCCTCGAAATCGTGACGGGGCTGCCAGCCGAGCTCCTCGCTGATCCGGGCCGGATCGATGGCATAGCGGCGGTCGTGGCCTGGGCGGTCGCGAACCGGCGTGATCAGGGTGCTGTGGGGGGCGCCGGCGGGCAGGCGGTCGTCGAGCAGGGCGCAGATGGTTGCCACCACCTGCTTGTTGCTGCGCTCGCCATGGCCACCCACGCAGTAGCTGCGCCCGAGATCCCCCTGGCTGGCGGCCAGCAGCAGGGCATCCACGTGATCCTCCACATACAGCCAGTCGCGCACGTTGGCGCCATCGCCGTAGAGGGGGATCGGCTCGCCGGCGGCGGCCTTGAGGATCACCACCGGGATCAGCTTCTCGGGGAACTGCCAGCAGCCGTAGTTGTTGGAGCAGTTGGTGAGCACCACCGGCAGGCCGAAGGTGTGATGCCAGGCATTCACCAGATGGTCGCTGGCGGCCTTGCTGGCCGAATAGGGACTGCGCGGGTCGTAGGGGGTGGTTTCCGAGAAACGGCCCGTTTCGCCGAGGGAGCCGAACACCTCATCGGTGCTGATGTGATGCAGCCGGAAGGCTTCGCGCCGTTCGCCGCTCAGGCCCTCCCAATGGGCCCGCACCGCCTGCAGCAGATGGAAGGTGCCACTCACGTTGCTCTCGAGGAAGGCGCCCGGCCCGTCGATCGAGCGATCCACGTGGCTCTCGGCTGCCAGGTGCAGCACCAGATCGGGATCCGCCGCGCGCACGGCCGCCGCGGTGGCTTCGGCATCGGCCAGGTCCACCCGCAGCAGCTGGTGCCGATCCGCCGCCCCCGGGCCCAGGCGGCTCAGCAGCGTTTCGATGCCACGCAGATCACTGGCGTAGCCCATCTTGTCGAGGTTGAACACCGTGGCGCTGCTGTGCTCCAGCAGACGCCGCACCACCGCACCGCCGATGAAGCCGGCACCGCCGGTGATCAGCAGCCGCCGCCGGCCGCCGAGCAGAGTTTCCAGCTGATCGTCCTGAAAGGGGGAAGTGGGCGCTGCGGACATGGAGCGGGGACGGGGGGTGGAACAGGGATGGCGCTCCTCAGGGGCGCGGGACTGGAGGTGCGGGGCTGGACAGGAACGGCTGGCGGAGGATCCGGCCGGGGCTCGGGCCTTCAGGTCCTGGGTCGGGATCGGGCCATCAGGGGCCTGGCTCGGGATCGGCTTTCAGGGGCCTGCACCAGATCGGCTTTCAGGGGGCCTGGGCCGCCACCTGCCGCAGCACCTCCGCCAGGGCGGTGCGCCAGTGACAGGGCTGGAGGCCGAGGCTGCGGCGTGACGCCTCGCAGGCGAGCAACGAATAGGCCGGCCGGCGTGCCGGGGTGGGGTAGTCGGCCGTGGTGATCGGCCGTACCTCCGCCGCCCGCTCCAGAAGGCCCAGCTGCACCCCCAGCTCGCCGATCGCCACGGCGAAGTCGTACCAGCTGGCGGCTCCTGCATCGCTCCAGTGCAGCAACGCAGGGGTGTTGTCGGCCGCTGCCAGAACCCGCCAGCAGGCCATCGCCAGGGTGTGGGTGGCCGTGGGGCAGCCCACCTGATCGGCCACCACCGCCAGCTCCTCGCCCGCGGCCGCCCGGTTGGCATGAAGCCGCAGCATCGTGAGGCAGAAGTTGCGGCCCACGGGGCCATACACCCAGCTGGTGCGCAGCACCCGGGCTTCCGGCAGGGAAAGCACGGCCCTCTCTCCCTCGGCCTTGCTGGCGCCGTAGACGCCGAGGGGGTGGACCGGATGGTCGGGCTGGTAAGGGGTGCCGTGATGGCCGTCGAAGACGAAATCGGTGCTCACCTGCAGCAGCCTGCCGCCGCAGTCCGCCAGGGCCTCGGCGAAGGCGGCCGGAGCGCCGGCGTTCACGGCCATGGCCAGCTCCGGCTCCGATTCCGCACGATCCACCGCGGTGTAGGCCCCGCTGTTGAGCAGCCAGTCGGGTCGATGCGCGGCCACCATCTGCCGGCAGGCTGCGGGATCGGCGAGGTCAAGCTCGGCGCGGCCGGTGGCAACCAGCTCGATCCCTGGCGGCAGCGAAGCCATCAGGGCAGCCCCCAGCTGGCCATCACGGCCGGTGAGCAGCACCTTCATGCGGATGCGGCCTCGAACACATCCCCGGCGGCCAGAGCCTCGGCCAGGGTGGGTGCCTCCGCATCCTTGGCGGTGAGCAGGGGCTCAGGGTCGCCCGCAGCGGTGGGCCAGGCGATGGCCAGATCGGGATCGTTCCAGCGCAGGGAGCGCTCGCAGGCACGGCTCCAGTAGCCGGCGGTCTTGTAGAGCACCTCGGCCGTCTCGCTGAGGGTGAGGAAACCGTGGGCGAAGCCAACCGGCACCCAGAGCTGGCGATGGTTGATGCCGCTCAGCCGGGCCCCGGACCAGCGGCCGAAGGTGGGGGATCCCCGGCGCAGATCCACCGCCACATCAAAGATCTCGCCGGCCACGCAGCGCACCAGCTTGGCCTGGGGCTCCGGGGCCACCTGGTAGTGGAGGCCGCGCAGCACGCCGCGGCTGGAACGCGACTGGTTGTCCTGCACGAAGCTGGGCAGCCCGCTCTCCGGCAGCCCAAGGGCCTCGGCGAAACGGCGGCGGTTCCAGCTTTCGAGGAAATAGCCGCGGGCATCGCCGAACACCTCCGGGGTGAGCAGCAGAACGCCCTCCAGCGCCGTGGTCTCAACCTGCATGGGGCACCTCCAGCAGCTGCAGCAGATAGGAGCCGTAGCCACTCTTGCGCAGCGGTGCCGCCAGGGTCTCAAGAGCCGCGGCGTCGATCCAGCCCATCCGCCAGGCCACCTCCTCCGGACAGCCCACCTTCAGGCCCTGGCGGTGCTCCAGGGTGCGGATGTAGCTGGCCGCCTCGTGCAGCGAATCGGGGGTGCCGGTGTCGAGCCAGGCCATGCCGCGGCCCAGCAGCTCCACCCGCAGGCTTCCCTCCTCCAGATAGGAGCGATTGAGATCCGTGATCTCCAGCTCGCCGCGGGCCGATGGGCGCACGGCCTGCGCCCGTTCCGCCACGGTGTCGTCGTAGAAATAGAGGCCGGTCACGGCGTAGCGCGAGCGCGGCCGGGCCGGTTTCTCCTCGATGCTGATCACCCTGCCGGCGGGATCGAACTCCACCACGCCGTAGCGCTCCGGATCGCGCACCGGGTAGGCGAACACGGTGGCTCCGCTCCCGGGACCGTTGCAGGCCTGCAGCTGGGGTATGAGGTCGTGGCCGTGGAAGAGGTTGTCGCCCAGCACCAGGGCCGCTGGCCGGCGGTCGAGGAAGTCGGCGCCGATCAGAAAGGCCTGCGCCAGGCCATCCGGGCTGGGCTGGATGGCATAGCGGATCTCCACCCCCCAGGCGGATCCATCCCCCAGCAGCCGCTCGAAGGCGGGCTGATCACCGGGGGTGCTGATGATCAGGATCTCGCGGATGCCCGCCAGCATCAGGGTGGTGAGCGGGTAATAGATCATCGGCTTGTCGTACACCGGCATCAGCTGCTTGCTGACCGCGGTGGTGAGCGGAGCCAGGCGCGTGCCACTGCCCCCGGCCAGAACGATTCCTCTGCGCCCGCCCGCCTGAACCTCTCCCATCCAGCCTGCATCCAGGGCCTTGTCAGTGTCTCACGGGGCTCCTGGGCTCCTGCTCCTACTTGGCCTCCATCCAGTTCGCACCCACGCCCGTCTCCACCAGCAGCGGCACGCTCAGCCGCACGGCCCGTTCCATCGTGGAGCGGGTGAGCGTGCGCACCTCCTCCAGGGCCTCGGGGGCTGATTCGAGCACCAGTTCGTCGTGAACCTGCAGCAGCAGCCGCGCCGGCAGGGCCCGCTGCCGCAGGGTGCGATCGAGGCTCACCATCGCCAGCTTGATGATGTCGGCACTGGAGCCCTGGATCGGCGCATTGGCCGCGGCCCGCAGCTGCTGGCCCTCCATCCCGCCGCGGCGGGCCGCCTCCAGGTCGATCTCCAGGGGGTCGCGCCCCAGCAACCGGCCGAGACCGCCTGGATCGAAGTGGAACGGGCGGCGGCGCCCCAGGATCGTTTCCACATAGCCGCGGCTCAGGGCCAGCCGCTCCTGCAGCTCCAGGAAGGCGAACACCCGCGCGTAGCGCTCCCGATAACGGCTCAGGAAATCCTTGGCTTCGGCCTGGCTGACGCCGGTCTCGCGGGCGAAGCGCTGGGCGCCCATGCCGTAGATCACGCCGAAGTTGATCGTCTTGCCCAGCCGCCGCTCTTCGGGGGTCACCTCCTGCTTGTCGAGCAGCAGCCGGGCCGTGAGGGCGTGCACGTCGTCGCCGCTGTTGTAGGCGTCCAGCAGCACGGGCTCGCCGGAGAGATGGGTGAGGATGCGCAGCTCGATCTGGGAGTAGTCGGCGCTGAGAAGTTGCCAGCCCTCCTGGGGCAGGAAGGCCTTGCGGATCCGCCGGGAGAACTCCGTGCGCACGGGGATGTTCTGGAGGTTGGGATTGCTGCTGCTCAGCCGCCCCGTGGCCGTGACGGCCTGGTTGAAATCGGTGTGCACCCGGCCGGTTTCGGCCTCCACCAGGGCCGGCAGGGCCTCCACATAGGTGCTGCGCAGCTTGCTCAGGGTGCGGTGCTCCAGCACCAGGGGAACGACCGGGTGATCGGGCTCCAGCTTCTCGAGCACCGTGGCATCGGTGCTCCAGCCGGTCTTGGTGCGGCGCGACTTGCGGCGATCGAGCTTCAGCGTTTCAAACAGCAGTTCGCCCAGCTGCTTGGGAGAGGCGAGGTTGAAGTCCACACCGGCGGCCTCGCGGGCCTGACGCTCCAGCCGCTCCAGGGTGGCGGCGAGCTCCAGGGAGAGCGTCTGCAGATAGGGAATGTCGATGCGGATGCCGGTGGCCTCCATGCGGGCCAGCACCGGCTCCAGCGGCAGCTCCACCTGTTCCAGCAGGGCGGGCAGGGCCGGCCCCATCGCCTCCAGCTGGGCTCGCAGCAGGGCTGTGAGCCGCTGCGTCACGTGCACATCCATGCCGCAGTACAGCGCTGCGGCCGGCACCGGCACCGCGGCGAAGCTGGCCCCCTTCGGCACCAGTTCCGCGTAGCTGATGGGGCTGAACCCGAGGTTGCGCCCGGCCATCGCCTCGAGGCCGTGGCGGTCTCCGGCGTCGCGCAGGTAATCGGCCAGCAGGGTGTCCATCACCACCCCCTCCAGCTCCAGGCCATGGCGCAGCAGGATCAGCCGGTCGAACTTGGCGTTCTGAAGCGTCTTGGGGTGGGCTGCGCTGGTGAGCCAGGGCGCCAGGCCGGTGAGCACCGCAGCCAGGGGAAGCTGGCTGAAGCCGGCGGATGGTGCCGGCGCGGGATCGCGGCCGGGTCCTTCGGCGCTCAGCAGGGAGGCCTCCACTGCGGGTGCCTGATGACCGACCGGGATGTAGGCCAGATCCGCCGGCCCCACGCCCCAGCAGAGGCCGATGCCCACCAGCTCGGCACGGAAGGGATTGAGATCGGTGGTCTCGGTGTCGAGGGCCACCGGATGGGCCGGATCGGTGGCTGCCAGCAGCCTCTCCACGAGCTGCCGGAGCTGGGCTTCGCTGCTGATCAGCTCCGGGCTGAGCTGCGGCGGGACGGCTGACGGAGCGGTAGCGCCCGAGCCCGGCGGCGATGGCTCGGCGACGGGTTGCCGTGCTGGTTCACCCTGCGCCAGCGGGGCCGTGCCCGCTGGGTCGACAGGCGGGATCTCCAGGGCCGTGGCCCCAGCGGCGCTGGGGCCTGCCGGCGCGGAAGAGCCAGCGCTGGTGCCGCTGCCGGGGGCGCGTGCGGAGGCCTCGGATGCGGCGGGAGGCTCAGCCGAAAAGATCCGCGCAAACTGCTCCACCTGCCGCACCAGGCTGAGGAGCTCCAGCTCCTCGAGGCTTTGGCTGAGGCGATCGGCCCGCACCAGCCCCAGCGGCAGCCGTGGCTCGCTGGGCAGCGGCACCTGCAGCAGAATCTCCGCCAGCATGCGCGAGCGGTAGGCGCTGTCGCGCCCCTCGGCCAGCTTCAGGCGCAGGGCTCCCTTGAGAACACCCTTCGCCGCCTTGTCCCCCACGAGGGCATCGAGAGCGGCGTAGACCCCATCGAGACTGCCGTTCTCCTGCAGCAGACCCACGGCGGTCTTGGGGCCCACACCGCGCACGCCGGGGATGTTGTCGGAGCTGTCGCCGGTGAGGGCCTTGAGATCCACCACATCCTCCGGCGGCACCCCGAGGCGGGCGATCACCTGCTCGCGCCGCACCAGCACCGGCCCGCTGGACTTCGCATAGGGCCCGCCGCCCATGTAGAGCACGGCGATGTCGCGGTCGTCGTCGACCAGCTGAAACAGATCGCGGTCGCCGGAGAGGATGCGCACCGCCCAGCCTTCGGCGGCGGCCCGCACCGCCAGGGTGCCGAGCACGTCGTCGGCCTCGTAGCCGGGCGCTTCGCAGAGCGGCAGATCGAGATCCTCGGCCAGGATGCGCTGCAGATTGCCGAGATCCTTAAAGAAGTGGGCCGGCGCCTCCTCGCGGTGCGCTTTGTAGGCCTCGTCGGCCTCGTGGCGGAAGGAGGGCTGGGCGGTGTCGAAGGCGATCACCACCCCCTGGGGTGAGAGGCCCCGGCAGTTGTCGAGCAGGGCCTTGAGGAAGCCGTAGGTCACGCTGGTGGGAATGCCAGCCTTGGTGCTCAGGCCGCCATCGCCACCCTTGGCGAAGGCGTAGAAGCTGCGGAAGGCCAGGGAGTGACCATCCACCAGCAGCAGGAGGGGCCTGGCCGCTGCGGCGCCATCGCCGGTGCTGGTTGTGTGCTGCTCCGGCTGCGCTCCGGAGCCGGTGGCGGGCGTTTCCGAGGATGGTGCGGTCGCCGGCGGCGCAGCGCTGCCCTTCGCCGCCGTTCCCTTGCCCGTCGCTCGCTTCGCCATGTTCTGCCCGGCGGGCCCAGTGCGTGGCCTCAGCCTGCCAGAGGTTGCCGCTCGCGCACCGCTGGCGGTGTTCAGCCCCTGCGGCTGCTATCGCTGGTGGCTGCGTCGGAGCTGGCAGCCCGCCGCCCCGGCGCTGCTGTTCATCGGGCTGAATCCTTCCCGGGCCGATGCACGCCACGACGATCCCACGCTCCGGCGCCTGCTGGGCTTTGCCCGTGCCTGGGGTTTCGGCAGCCTGGAGGTGCTCAATCTCTTCGCCCGAGTGGCGTGCACCCCGCAGCTCCTGCGGCGGGCGGCCGATCCGGTGGGTCTGCGCAACGACGCCTGGATCCGGCACCGGCTGGGCTGCCGGCCGGAGGCGGTGGTGTGGATCGGCTGGGGCAATCTTGGCAGCTGGCGGCAGCGCGACCGCCAGGTGCTCCGCCTGCTGGCCGCCCGGGGCCGTGAGCCGCGGGCGCTGGCACTCACCGCCGCCGGCATGCCCCGGCACCCGCTCTATTGCCCGGCGACGCTGACGCTGCGATCGTTTGAGCCATCCTGAGGCGGATGCCGCCCCACGCCATGCCCCGCTCCCTCCGCAGCCTCTCCATCCATCTGATGCTGGAGGGAGGCCATGTGCAGATCGTCGAATTCAGCAGCCTGGAAGACTTTCAATCCTGGTATGGCGGCGTGCTGGCTCCTGCCGCCGCCGATGCCTTCGTCACCGTTCCCCTCACCGGTCTGGGATCGGAGTATCTGGTGGTGCGTGCCGGCAGCGTGGTGGGTATCCGTGTGGAGCCGGTGTTCGGCGCCAGCATGGAGTGATCGCGGGGGCCTGGTCAGGTCAGCGCCGCTGCCAGGCGCGGCCGGTCTTCCTCGCAGCGATGGAGCAGGCGCCAGGTGGTGAGCAGATCCGGACCCTGCAGGCTGCCGAGCAGGGCGGCGCGCAGGCTCTTCATCAGCACACCCTTCTTCACCCCCGCTGCCTCGGCGGCGGAGCCGAGCAGGCTCTGGGCCCCTTCGCTGCTGAGGTCCCCCTCGCCGAGCCGATCGAGCAGAGCGGTCAGAGCCGCCCGCGCCTCCGGCTGGCCGAGCTGCGCGCGTGCCGCCTCATCACAGACCGGTCGTTCGAAGAAGGGCGTGGCCTGCTCCACCCCGTCATGCAGCCGCGTCAGCGACGGGCCGAGCAGGGCACAGAGCTCTTCCTGCCAGCCGCTGTCAGCCCCGCCGCCGCTGACACCCCAGCCCCGTTCCTGCCAGAGGGGCTGCAGCATGGCCCGCAGTTCCGCGGCGGAACGTGCATGCAGCACCTGGCTGTTGAGCCAGTCGAGCTTGTCCCAGTCGAAGCGGGCGCCCGCCCGGTTGACCCGGTCGAAGTCGAACACGGCGGCGGCCTGCCCGAGGCTGAAACGCTCCCCCATTCCCTCGGGCGGTGACCAGCCCAGCAGGGTCATGTAGTTGGTGAGGGCCTCAGCCACGTAGCCCATCCGGCGGAAATCACCTACGGAGGTGACGCCATCGCGCTTGGAGAGCTTGCGGCCCTCCTGGTTGAGAATCAGGGGGGTGTGAGCGAAGACCGGCGCCGCCTGCCCGAGCGCTGCGTAGAGCAGCAGCTGCTTGGCGGTGTTGGCGATGTGGTCCTCGCCGCGGATCACGTGGCTGATCGCCATCGCCGCGTCGTCGACCACCACCACGAGGTTGTAGAGGGGATCGCCGATCCGATCGGCGGGAGCCCGGCGGGCGATCACCATGTCGCCGCCGAGATCGGCACCGCTCCAGTGCATCTCGCCGCGCACCAGGTCGTGCCAGGAGATCGCGGCTGAGTCGTCGATGCGGAAGCGCACCGTGGCCTCGCGACCCTCGGCGATGTAGGCCTGCTCCTGCTCCGGACTGAGGTCGCGGTGGCGGTTGTCGTAGCGGGGCGGCAGGTTGGCGGCGGCCTGCTGCTCCCGCATCGCCGTGAGTTCCTGCTCGCTGGCGTAGCAGCGGTAGGCGTGCCCGGAGGCCAGCAGCCGGGCGATCGCCGCACGGTGGGCCTCCACCCGCTCGCTCTGGATCACGGGCTCGCCATCCCAGTCGAGACCCAGCCAGGCCAGGCCATCAAGAATGTCGGCGGTGTACTCGGGCTTGCTGCGCTCCCGGTCGGTGTCTTCGATGCGGAGCAGAAACTCGCCGCCATGGCGACGGGCAAACAGCCAGTTGAACACCGCAGTGCGGGCGGTGCCGATGTGCAGGGTGCCGGTGGGGCTGGGTGCGAGACGAACCCGGACCGGAGCCATGGATGCCACCGTGCTGCTTCTCCTCAGATGCTGAATGAAGTGGAGTGCTGCTGAATCTCCGCAGACATTCAGCGGGTTCTGCAACGGGACTGACGGGGCTCGAACCCGCAACTTCCGCCGTGACAGGGCGGTGCTCTAACCGATTGAACTACAGTCCCAGACGGGATGAAGGGAGCGAAAACGGGAACAGCCCGGGGGCTGCCGGTCTCTCCTCACCGTCGACGTCGCCGTCGACAAGGGAAGTATCCACCGCGACCGGTCCCTGCGTCAACGCATCCGGCGGTGCCGCTTCGATCCCTGCCTGGCCGGCAGCCCAGCCAACAGAAAAGCCCTGCCACGGGGAATGGCAGGGGACGGTGTCGGCAAGCGGGGGCATCGCTGAGCCCAAGCCTGGCCGAATGGCTGTCTCAGCCAGGGAGTGCCAGGGATCACCTCAAGCGGGGTGCAGACAACCTCTGCTTGGCTGGACTGGGTGTGACGAAGGCTGAAACCTCCCCAGACCGGCGTGATCAGGGCCGGAAGCCGGCGGGCTCGATCAGCCGCACCTGATTGCCGCGGGCCGTGAACTCACGGCCCTGATCACTCTGAACCACGACGCGGCCACCGGATTTCACGCGGATCACCCGGGCGCGCACCCAGCCGAGGGCTGCGGATTCAAGCACTTTGACGACATCACCGGGTTGTAGATCCAACTCCATGCTCGGAACCACGAAACTGCAGGTGGGACCATCGGACGCGCCGTGGAGGACTTGAACCCCCGACATCAGGTTTTGGAGACCTGCGTTCTACCAACTGAACTAACGGCGCAAGGCGATGGCCCCGAATGAAAAGGGGGAGATTCCGCGAGGGATTCTCAGAACATCAAACAGCCGCGGAGGCGAGCCTCAGCGGTCGAAGCGCTGCTTTACACGTGTGGCTTTACCCACCCGGTCGCGCAGATAGAAGAGCTTCGCCCGCCGCACTTTACCGCGCCGCTCCACCTTGATGGAAGCGACCTGGGGGCTGTGCAGCATGAAGACGCGCTCCACGCCGATGCCCTGAAAGATGCGGCGTACCGTGATCGTGGCGTTGAGACCGCCATGGCGCCTGGCGATCACCACGCCCTCGTAGGGCTGCACCCGCTCCTTGTTGCCCTCCCGGATCCGCACACCCACCTTCACGGTGTCGCCCACGTAGATCTCAGGCAGATCCTGCTTGAGCTGGGCGGCTTCGAAGGCCTCCAGCAGGGCATGGGCGCTCATCCGGCCGGTGGTGGCCTTCACGGCGGACCCGGCCGCCACGGCCGTGGCGACGGGCGCCTCATCCAGGCCCTCCACGGCTGCCGTGGTGCCGGCCACCGCAGCCTCCACTGCCGCCTCCTCGGTGGTCTCCACAGACTGCTCTGCGGGTGTTTCCGCTGTCATCCCAGCTCTCCAGGGCCTGGCCAAACCGCCAGTGTAACGGCTCAGGAGACCCTCTTCCCTGCGCCGCCCCCCCTCCGCCGGCGCAGGCGCTCCAGCAGAAGCGCGGAGCCGCTGGCGAGCATCCACAGCAGGCCGAGGCCGTTGAGCAGCACATAGAGGGTCTCGCCATCCGAGCCCAGCCACTGCCGCAGCCATTCGCCCTCGTGCACCACCATCAGGGCGTGGGCACGGTCGCGGCTGAAGCCGCCCCAGTCGCGCAGCAGGCGGTAGCCCATGCCGGTGCTCACCGTGACCAGCAGGGGAGCCAGCACCCAGGGCGCAACGGCGGCGTGGGCGGCTCGCAGCCGCTGGGCCAGCGGAGGGGAGGCCCTGGTGGCGGAAGCTGCGGGCCGAGGCACGGGTGTTTCCGGTGGGGGATCCGGGGCCCCGGGGCTGGCTCCGGTGGGGCTGGGAGGGGTCGGCATCGCGGAGGGGGAGGGGGAGGCCGCCGCCAGGGGGTGGGCGACGGCATCGCTGCGCCATTGATAACTTGAAGCACCAGCCGGCGATCCGTCGCCGCCGTTTGCGCATGAATCTCTTCGCCGATCTCCTGGCCAGCTCCCAGGCCGGGCGCGGCTCCGGCGCCGTCACCGAGAGCGGGCCCCGCATCCAGAAGGGCCGCCGCGGCGTGGAGGTGAAATCCGCCCGGGAGATCGCCGTGATGCGCCGGGCCAGCCGCATCGTGGCCACGGTGCTGCGCGAGATGATCGAAATGGCCGCCCCCGGCCTCACCACCGGCGACCTCGACCGGCACGCCGAGCAGCGGATCCGCGAGCTGGGTGCCACGCCGAGCTTCAAGGGCTATCACGGCTTCCCGGCGAGCATCTGCGCCTCGATCAACCACGAGGTGGTGCACGGCATCCCCAGCAGCAGGCGCGTGATCCGGGCCGGCGATCTGCTGAAGGTGGATACGGGGGCGTACTTCGAGGGCTACCACGGCGACAGCTGCGTGACGATCTGCGTGGGCGAGGGCGTGCCGGAGCAGGCCCGCACCCTCAGCCGCGTGGCGCAGGAGGCGCTGATGCAGGGGCTGGCCACGGTGCGGGCCGGCAGCACCCTGCTGGAGCTGGCCGGAGCCGTGCAGGATCACGTGGAGGCCCACGGCTTCGCCGTGGTGGAGGACTACACAGGCCATGGCGTGGGCCGCAACCTGCACGAGGAACCCTCGGTGTTCAACTACCGCACCCGCGACCTGCCTAACGTGACCCTGCGCCCCGGGATGACGCTCGCGGTGGAGCCGATCCTCAACGCCGGCAGCAAGGCCTGCCGCACCCTCAAGGACCGCTGGACGGTGGTGACCGTGGATGGCAGCCTTTCGGCCCAGTGGGAGCACACGATCGTGGTGACCAGCGACGGCTGCGAGATCCTCACCGACCGCGACTTCTGAGGGGATTCCCGGCCCTGCCGCTCCGCCACAGACCGGCATGGCCTGCAGGCCCATCCCCGGGCAGGCGTTCCGGCCACTCCCACCCTGGCTGGCTCAGCCGGCGTCAGGGGGTGTGCGTCGGCTGGTGAGCCGCAGGTAGGCCCAGCGGCTGAGGCTGGTGAGCGGCATCAGCACATAGGTGAGCGGGTTCGGAGTGACGATCACCAGGCCGCAGTTCCAGTCGAGCGCCTGGCGCAGGATCTGCACCGCCACCCAGTCGGCGTCCAGCAGGCCGATCGGATTGAGTTCGGAGCGGAAGGGGCCGAGCACCAGGCGTCGCAGCCGCAGGGGGCCTCCGGCGGCATCCGCCAGATCGAGGCTGCGCAGGCTGAAGAGCTGGCCGACCAACCGCTTGCTGATCTCATAGAGCGGGCTCACCGCCGGCTGGATCTCGGCCTCCGAGCTGTTCAGCCAGAGTTCGGGCTGCGGCCGCCCCGGCATTGCGCCACGGCTGGCCGCGACTGCCGCGAAGAGCTCCAGCAGGCGCCAGCAGCTCAGGGCGTTCACCTCCAGGGAACGGGCCACGGCGGCTGGCGAGCGGTCGCCGTGCACGTTCACGCCATGGTTGAGAACCAGCACATCCACCTCGGCCAGCAGGGGCCGGAGCTCCTGCTCACAGCCCACCTGCCAGCGCACCTGCCGCAGCGGCAGCGGGCGGCCGGCGGCATCCAGGATCTCGATCGCTGCCTCGCTGCTGCTGAGGGCGATCAGCCGCGCCCCGCGCTCATGCCAGCGGCGCAGCAGGGCCCGGCCGAGGCTGCCTCCGGCGCCGCTGATCGCCACGCAGGGTGCGCTGCTGCCGGATCCGGCGCTGGAGGCTGCGGCCGGGGTGGGATCTGCCATCGGGTGTGTGGGGAGGCCGTGCTGCGGGGTGGAACGGGTCCGTGATGAACGGCCGCCGGCGCGCCGCTCCGCAAGGATGGTGCGGTAGCCGACGGGTCGCTGCCTAGATTGGCGCCCGGTCGGATCCCCAAGCGACCCCCGGCGATCGTCATGCCCACTCCGCTGCTGATCGGCTCCTGCGAACCCTTCAGCGGCAAGTCTGCGGTGGTCCTGGGCCTGGCCAGGCAGCTGATCCGCGAGGGGGTGCCGATCGTGTTCGGCAAGCCCCTCGCCGCTGCCAGCGCCGCCGCCGACTTCCCGATGGATCCCGAGGTGCGCTTCGTGGGCCGCACCCTCGGCCTCGGCGACGAGCAGCTGCTGCCCTCCCTGAATCTGCTCGAGGCGGGCTCCGTGCAGGCCCGCCTCCTCTCCGGAGATCTCGACAGCTCCGATGCCCTCGATCCCCTCCGCCGCCGCATCGCCGCCGAATCCGAGCGTCTGGTGCTGCTCGAAGGGCCGGGAACCCTGAGTGAAGGGCTGCTCTTCGGATTGTCGCTGGTGCAGCTGGCGCGGGGCCTGGATGCCCCGGTGGTGCTCGTGCACGGCTGGCGCGACAGCCTCAGCGTGGAGCCGCTGCTGGAGGCCCGCCAGCAGCTCGGTGCTCATCTGGCCGGCGTGGTGCTCAACGGTGTCGAACCCGAGGGTCTCGACGCCCTGCGGGCCGAGGTGGAGCCGGCTCTGGAGCGGCTCGGGCTGCCCGTGCTCGGGCTGATGCCCCGCAGCCCGCTGCTCCGCAGCGTGACGGTCGAGGAGCTCGCACGCCGCCTCGATGCCCGGGTGCTCTGCTGCCACGAGCGGCTCGATCTGCTGGTGGAAACGCTCTCGATCGGCGCGATGAACGTGAATTCGGCGATGGAATTCTTCCGCCGCCGCCGCAACATGGCGGTGGTCACCGGCGCCGACCGCACCGATATCCAGCTGGCCGCCCTGGAGGCCTCCACCCAGTGTCTGATCCTCACGGGTGTGGGCGAGCCCTTGCCGCAGCTGATCAACCGCGCCGAGGAGCTGGAGGTGCCGGTGCTCAAGGTCGACCACGACACACTCACCACCGTGGAGACGATCGAGGCCGCCTTCGGCCACGTGAATCTGCACGAGGCGGTGAAGGCCGGCTATGCCATCCGCCTCGTGCAGGAGCACTGCCGCTTCGAGCGCCTGTTCGAGCGCCTGCGTCTGCCGGTGAAGGCCTGAGGCGTTCGGCGCTGCGCTGCTAGTTTCGGTCTGAAGCTTGCGGGCGGCGGGTGACCCGGTCCCTAGACCTTCCGGCTCTCGACCGGATCGATACCCTTGCCCAGGAGCTGGCGATGCTCCAGGACCGGGGCAAACGGCGGATCGCCATCCTCGGCAGCCGCCATGTGCCGGTGGTGGCGATCCATCTGGTGGAGCTGGTCGCCCGGGCTCTGGTGCATGAGGGCCACAGCCTGATCACCTCCGGTTCGCAGGGTGTGAATGCGGCGGTTATCCGCAGTGCTCTGGAGGTGGATCCAAGCCGGCTCACCGTGCTGCTCCCCCAGAGCCTCGAGCGCCAGCCCGGCGAATCCCGGGAGCAGCTGGAGCGGGTGCTGCACCTGGTGGAGAAGCCCGAGCACGATGAGCTGCCGCTGCCGATGGCCAGCAGCCTGTGCAATCAGGAGATCATCTGCCGCTGTGATCAGCTGATCTGCTACGCCTTCCACGACAGCGAAACGCTGCTCTCCAGCTGCCGCACCGCCGAGGACATGGGCAAGGTGGTGAGCCTGATGTTTTTCGACTGACACGTCGACACGGAATCGGCTTCGACGGACCTGTCTTCGTGACGTGGGTTGTTGCAGCACCGGTGTTTGACGAACCGGTCTTGGCTCACCCAGGCTCTCAGTGCTCGCCGGCTCCCTCGGGGCCGGGCTCGGCCGGCAGCACCTGCAGCCGGTTGCCCTCCCGGCCCATCACGGTCACGCTGGCGCCGCTGGGAAGGGAGCGGGCCGGTTCGAGGCTGCGGGCGGCCCAGCTCTGCCCCTGCCAGCGCACCCGCCCCTCGCCCTGGGCATCGAAGGGGCTGATCACCTCGGCCCGCTCGGCGCCGGCGGCCGGGGGAATCGCCCGCTCGCCCTGGCGCCGCGACCAGCGCCGCACCAGCCCGTAGGCCCCTCCCGCCAGCGCCGCGAAGAGAAGCAGCTGGATCAGCAGCGGCAGCTGGGGAAGACCGCCGGCCAGCAAGGCCAGCAGCAGGGCTGTCAGGCCACCCACGAGCAGCAGGCCGTCGCCATCGAGCCCGATCAGCACCGCCGCCAGCAGCAGGCCGGCGAGCAGCAGCCAGAGCTGGGGGAGGGAGGGCATCCGAACGGACCCTGGCGGTGCGGCCGCCCCATCCTGCCTACGCTCGATCCAGCGGTGCAGGTGCGATGGAAGGCTTGGTCATCCCGGTGCTGGTGACTCTCGCCGCCCTGGGCATCAGCGGCGTGAAGGTCACCAGCAGCAGCCGTTCGATGCTGGTGGAGCGCCTGGGCAAGTACAACCGCCAGCTCTCACCGGGCCTGTCGCTGGTGATTCCCGGCCTGGAGCGGGTGGTGAGCCACGAATCGCTGAAGGAGCGGGTGCTCGATATCCCACCGCAGCAGTGCATCACCCGCGACAACGTCTCGATCGAGGTGGATGCGGTGGTGTACTGGCAGCTGCTGGAGCATGCCCGCGCCTATTACGCCGTCGACAATCTGCAGGCGGCGATGGTGAATCTGGTGCTCACCCAGATCCGCGCCGAGATGGGCAAGCTCGATCTCGATCAGACCTTCACCACCCGATCCGAGGTGAATGAGGTGCTGCTGCAGGAGCTCGATCAGGCCACCGATCCCTGGGGCGTGAAGGTGACCCGTGTGGAGCTGCGCGACATCATGCCCACCAAGGGCGTGCAGCAGGCGATGGAGCAGCAGATGACCGCCGAGCGCGAGAAGCGGGCTGCGATTCTGCGCTCCGAGGGTGAGAAGGAATCGCAGGTGAATGCGGCCCGCGGCCGGGCGGAGGCCCTGGTGCTCGATGCAAAGGCCAAGCAGGAGGCGCTGCTGCTGGAGGCCGATGCCCAGGCCAAGCAGCAGCTGCTGCTGGCGCAGGCCCGAGCCAATGCGGCCAAGGAGCTGGCGGCGGTGATCGAAACCCATCCGGCCGCGGCCGAAAGCCTGCGCCTGCTGCTCGCCAAAGACTGGATGGCCATGGGGGAAAAACTTGGCCAAGCCCCGGCCGGCAGCGTGCTGATGGTGGATCCTCAGAGCCCGGCCAGCCTGCTGGCGGCGCTGAAGGGGTTGCAGGAGAAGGGCTGAGCGGGGTCGCTAGTCTTGGCTTCAGCGCTGCGATCGATGGACTACCAACCCCCACGCCACTTGCTCGAAGTTCTGCAGAAGATTGAGTACGAAGAGGCGTTGCCCAACGGGGATCCCCGCTATGTGGATACGCGTGAAGCGCGGGGCAGCGAGAAAACCTACACCCGC
>Ga0169931_10005532_pt1 | contig 19252 bp, 21 predicted proteins | sample Kivu_15m_20L_FD_129675 | JGI IMG/M metagenome (GOLD analysis project Ga0169931, IMG submission 129675) | Freshwater microbial communities from Lake Kivu, Western Province, Rwanda to study Microbial Dark Matter (Phase II) - Kivu_15m_20L... | ecosystem: Environmental > Aquatic > Freshwater > Lake... | reverse complement strand
CCCTCCAGGGAGGAGGGTCCCCCTTGGTTGTCCCCCCCCCGGCCAAAGTCCCGCCCCCCCCCTCTTTCCCTTCCCCCCCCCCCAAAAAATGGCCGCCCCCCCCCCCCCCGCCTTCCTTCCCCCTCGCATTACTCCCTTTGCCATCATTTTGAGGCGCGGTTTGGGTGATCTCCCACTGTGCACATGAACCGAGCATCGCCCCTAATTTGATACTTCGATTGATTCCGCGTGCGCGGGGCGCGAGCAAGGGAGATCGCCCAGGCCGCGCCTCCCTCCCCCCTCTTCTTGACTCAACAACGGGGGCGTACCGACCGGCTCTCGATCAATACAGTTCGATCAGGTATTCGCCTTGTTGAAGATGTGCGACCACTTGAGAGAAGAGCGGTTGGAACCACTGAGTCAGTGCGGCGTTGGAACAATTTCCAATGCGCACCCACACAACGGGCGTTTTGCGGTCGGTAGCAAGCAGCAGCATGTTCTTGAAGTCTTCGTCCTTCGTGACGATCACATACTGCTGGTCGACCGCATACGCCCATATCGCCGCGTCGTGCGCGACGAGCAATTGGACCGTTTCGACGTGGATCGCACGATGACCGAAGGATGAATAGCGTGGGCGAGTGCGGGAGGAAGTTGCGCGTCGATTAAAAAAATCATCCGGCACGAAGCATGACGTGATCGGATTGGGCGGCAGCAAACTCAAGGGCCGCCTGAATATCGGCTTTCTCAAGATAGGGGTAGTCGCGAAGAATATCTTCCTGGGAGACTCCGGCGGCAAGAAGGTCTAAGAGATCCTTGACCCGTATTCGCATACCACGGATACACGGACGCCCCCCGCACTGCTCTGGATTGATGGTGATCCGGCTTAAGCGGTTCATAGTCGGTATTTTACTGCTACGTGGACAGCGAGATCAATGCTGCCCCTCCCCATCCTTCCCGGCCCTGCGCAATCTTCTCCTCCCGTTTTTCAGCGAGGCGGCTGGCGGAGTCTCACCTGCGCGCGTCGAACGGGATCTGGTTCATCTGGTCTATCTCGTCTATTTGGTTTGTCTGGTTGATCGGACTGGACATTCATCCAGCACAACCAGACAGACCAAATAGACCAGCCGACTAGACAGACAAACCCGCGCGCGTTCCGCGAGCACAGAGACTTGCCAGCCGCCTCGCCATCCCCTTCTTCTTGACTCAACAACAACGCCTATGATTAGGTCCACGGCTGTCATGTTGATTCGTACCGCATTCAAATTGGCGGCGCTTGCCCTTCTCCTCTTCAGCCTCGGCTGCGAGAAGGAGAGCGAGTCGATTGTGTCGATCGCGCTGCACCCAACCAATACCCAAATCCTCTACGTCGCCACGAACGATGCCGTGCACAAATCCCGCGACAGCGGGACCTCGTGGGAGCGGTTCCCGAGTTTCAGCGCGCGCCGCGTGACGACGCTGGCGATCGATCCGCAGTTTCCCGCCACGGTCTACGCCGGGACCATGGCCGACGCCGTCTACAAGAGCCCGGACGGCGGGCAGCATTGGCTCCCCCACAACGTCGGGCTCAAGGAACACGTGTCCTTCATCAATCAATTCGTATTCGATTCCACCAATAACGAGCAGATCTATATCGCGACCACCGTGGGCGTCTTCTCCACGAAAGATGGCGGACGTGAATGGGACGAGCGGATGGCGGGCATGAAAGAAGTGCACATCGTCGTGTCGATCGCCATACACCCGACGAATCCCCGCATCCTCTATGCGGGCACCACCGGAGGCGTCTACCGGTCGGACGACGGCGCGGCCTCGTGGAAGAAGATCAATACCGGCCTCATCCCCGAGACAGAGCTGATGGGGGCCATGGCGCTGGGGGTGAATGCGATTGCCATCGATCCGGTGACGCCGGACGTGGTCTATGCCGGGACGACCAAAGGCCTCTTCCGCACCGCCAACGGCGGCCAATCATGGGAACGGATCGGCCAAGGGCTGCACGATCCCTTTGTCAGCAGCCTGCTGATCGATCCGGCGCAGCCGGCACGGCTGTATCTTGGCGGACCGGGCGGAGTCTGGAAGAGCGCCGATAGCGGGACCACCTGGCAGGCGATGAATGCGGGGCTCACGTCGTTGAACATCCGTTCGCTGGCCATGAGCCCCAAGAATCCCCAAGACCTCTTTGTCGGCACCAACGGCAGCGGCCTCTACCACTCGACCGACGGCGGCACGAGCTGGACGCCCATGCCGCTGAAGGCCGCGCCGGCGAAGAACTAATATCCGGTCTTCGGGCCTTCGCTCCCGTGCTGATAGCGGCTGCGGTACGCCAGCATTTTATCGGATAGGGTCTTCCACTCGTCGGCCGTCATTAGATCTTTCATCTTGAAGCGCAGTCCGAGAATCTTCGCCGAGGTGCCCATGCGCTGGTTGTTGGCCTCGTCCATCACCTTGGTGAACTCTTCCGGCGTCGCCGCGTAATTGGCATTGAGCGCATAGAGCTGCCGATGCGCCGTGCGTTCCCGCTCACGGCCCGCCTTCAGCTCCGCCACGATCTCGCCGACGATGGCGTTCACTTGCTTCGCCTTCTCCGGATCTTTCACCGTGCGGTCGATCAAGCCGGCCATGTCCTGCTGGCCCTTCTGCCAATAGACATCGCTCTTGCCGCCTTCCATCATCCCGTGGTGGTGATGGCCCGAGCAGCCGCCCACTACCAACAAACTCGCGAACGAGAGTGCCACCCATTGCATGCCTCTCATACAGACCTCCTTGCGTAGAATAATGCCGATGATGCCCGCCCGCCTGTTGTCAGATCGCGTTATCATGCCGTATCATCCGCGTCAGCACAATGTCTGAACCGATTTCATCATCTGCCACGCAACTGCACGACCTGCGCGAAGAATTTCGGGCGCACCTCGAAACGTTTTACGCGCAGCTGAAACTCGCCCCGCCCTACGACAGCGTGGAAAAGGCGATTCGCGCCTTGACGACCGCCGTCCATGCCCTCCCGAAAGACGAGCAGGCCAGGATCGCGGCTGATTCGGCTGCGAAATGGCAGCAGTTCCGCGCGGCGTTCGACACCTCCGGCCTCTGCAAGAAGCATCGCGGCATCATTGCCGGTCTGGCCCGCAATCGGGCCGCCATCGCCCTGCCCGCCGAATACGACCACTTTTTGGGATTGTTTACCGCGTAGCCGACGAAGCCGCCGCCGTGCCCGTCAGCGCCTCGTGCAGTTCCTGGGAGACACGCGCCAGCCGGCTGTTCTCCATCCGGTAGGCCATCACCACCGTGACCAGGCCGGAAAAAAAGAAGAACGCGCCCAGGGTGAAAATCCCCGCGCCCATCAGCACGCCGCCCGAGCTGGACAAGCCCCCCTCGATCCCATAACTGATCAGCGTCGCGACGGTGCCGATCCCCACGATGGCGAACCAGGCGCCGGTCAGGATCGCCGAGCACCAGGGCATGCGTTTCGTGGACGACAGCACGACCGCGCCGCCCTCCGTGCGGAGGTCGATCGTCACCTTCATCGGCCAGATCCAGAGAAAGGCCCAGAGGGTCGGATAGCGCGGGCGCACCAGAATCCGCTGGGCATCGGCAAAGAAGCGGGCGACCCCGTTGTGCAGGGCGAGAATGCCGAGCGCATCGAACCGAGCCTGGATCTGCGCCGGGGTCAGCGACTCCAGCCGATGCTCCCCGCGCCCCACCCGGCACCCGTACCGGCTCGCCTCAAGCGAGAGCGTGCGAAAATACAGCCGGTCCCCGATCAGGAGGCCGAGAAATAACGCGCCGGCAAACAATCCCGCCAAGATCATGATGCGTACCTATCCCACAGGAATCAGCCGTGAATCAAGCCGCGCCGCGATGCCCCAATGGGGTCCGCCTCAGGGCAAGAAGAAGTTGACTGAGCCTGGGGACTTGGCTACAGTAGCCCCGTTTTGGAATCCGGGCGGGCATCTCACCTCGTGTTGTGCTTCCGCCTTCTGTATTTCCCCCCCTGGCGCGTCATCACTCTGCGCGGGCCTGCCTCAACAGGCTACGAGGAGTCTGAGCCCTGAGGGGTCGGAGGACACATGGATTTAAAGAAAGTCGAACGGGTGTACACCTCGTACGCCGGCGTCTACGATCAAATTTTCGGCAAAGTGTTTCACGAAGGGCGCGAATCCGCCATTCGGAACTTGAATGTGCAGCCTGACGAACGCATCCTCGAAGTGGGCGTGGGCACCGGCCTGGCCCTCCCCATGTATCCGCGCCATTGCCGGATCGTCGGGATCGATCTGTCGGAAGGCATGCTGGAACAGGCCAAGGTCAAGGCTGAACGCCACCAGATGACCCACGTCCAGCTGCACCGGATGGATGCCGGCGCCATGGAGTTTGCCGACAACAGCTTCGACACGGTCGTCGCCGCCTATGTCGTCACCGCCGTGCCGGACCATCGCAAGGTCGTGAACGAAATGATCCGTGTCTGCCGCCCGGGCGGCCGCATCATCATGCTCAATCACTTCAGCAACGGCAATAAAATCATCGCGGCGATGGAGAAAGTCATCTCCCCGCTCACGAAGCATCTCGGCTGGCGGACGGATCTGTCGCTTAATACCGTCTTAGAGGGGACTTCACTGCACGTGGCCCGCAAGCAGAGCGTGAACCCGCTGCGGTTCTGGGCGCTGGTGGAATGTGTGAATGCGAAAAACGGCCATGTCGTGAAAAACGGCACCGGCGCCTATGTCAACGGCCACACCGCCGAGCGCCCCGCCAACGGCAACGACCATTTTGCCAACGGCCATTCCCACTAATCTGGTCCGTTTCGTCTATCTGGTCTCGTTGGTCTATTCGGTCCAAAGAGACCAGATAGACCGAACAGACCAGACAGACTACAAGGGCCGCATCCCGCCTCGGGATCGCCAATACTCCCACTCCCGTCCCGGAATCATCGTCGTCCCGACCAGACAGGTCCCGGCATAGCGCTGCGTGATGCGATCGGCCAGCACCGCCAGCACCTGGCTCACGTGGCGGTTCTGCTCGCCCAGCGCCCGCAAGACGATCCCGAATCCCTCTCCATCCTGCGCGCCATACACCATCACGCGCACCGCATGGAGCTGATCGTCATCGGCATCGCTGTCAGGCGTAAGATCGCCCTCCCACCGCATTAAAGAATCCGTGACCCGCCGTTTCCTCGCCGCCACCCAGGAACAGGGCACCCCGGCTTGCTCCAGCTCCGTCAACAGCCAGGAGACCGTCGGCCCCTCGGGAGACTGGCCTTGAAAGGTCCACCGGGCCAGCTCCGGAAGCGGATGCACCGGCACCAGCGGAGCCGCCACTTCTTCAAAGTGCGCCTCCTCGCAGACCGCATACAGCTCCCCTTGCGGATCGAACCAGAACCGCAATCGCCCGGCGGTGCATTCCGCCTGGATGATGCTGAGCGACGAACAGTCGGCGCCTTCCTGCTCGAAAATCGAAAAGTCCGTGATGCCGTTCATCACCAGCTTGGCCACCCGCACCATCCCGCGCAGCTGATAGCGAATAGTGATCGTCACGGTCGTGTCGGCCAGCACATCCCGCCCGGTTTCTTCGTCGAAGAGGCGGCGTTTGCTCATCTGCACATCCGTGACATAGCCCGAGCGAAACCCGCCCGTATGGGCCATGAGCCACCGAAGATCTTCAATCGTCTTGATACCGTGTTGCATCGCCATGGATTGTATCGTAGGGCCGCGCGAAACCGCTAGCAGCGGCTCCAGCACGTAATAATTGCCGGCACGCGCCGCGCGCGCAGGGTCGCGCGGACCTCCGATGAATGGCGGAACACCAACCCCGCCTTGCGGCAGAACCGGGCGGCACAAGCAGCCTCGTCCTGCCCCTGATTGATCATCACGAAGAGGCCGCTCGGATTCAGATTCGCGGCGATGCGGGAGAACAGCGCCTGCGGGGCAAAGACCCTCAACGGCATGCGCCAGGCCAAAACCGGATCCGGCGTCACGAAGGGATACCAGGAAACGATCGTATCCGCCGGCTGAACATACTCCGCATAGTCGGCCACGACAAACTTGGTTCGCGGCACACCCTTTACATAGCCCTGAGCATAGTCCCACCGGCTGTAACCGTTGGCGTAGAGCCGATAGCCCTCCACCTCGATACCCGTCAACGCCGTCGGCCGGAAGAACGCATGGAGCGCGCGGGCATACCAAAAATTCGAGGCCCCGACATCGTGCAACACGCCACCGGCCGGCCGGGACATCCCCCAGTCCGCCCATGTTTGCGCGAGCAGATCGAGATACTCGTAGTTCTTGAGCGCCGTCAGCGCATGACAGTGCCGCTCGAACTCAACCCCAAATTGGCGGCGCAGCACCGCCACCCTCGTCCGCTGACTATTGCTCAGCTCGGTTAACAACTGGCCGGCCGGTTGTTCGCGGTAGATTCCGCGCGACCAGCGCAACTGCTCGCCCAAGCGGTACCACAGGGCGCTGTAGCAAGACCGCAGCCGCTGGCTCACCGTATACCGCGTGGCAGCCGCAGGCCTGTCGCCAGGCAGCGCATGGCCAAATCCAGAAACCGAATAAACACTCTCGGTCGTCATGTCTTACTTTTCGGCAGATGGGGCGGGAAGCTGAAGAGGAGACGGAGAAGATTTATGCGGGCAGAGGGAAGGAACCCACGGTAAACCGCCCCGCCTGCTTGCCGACTGAATCAGAGACAGTGTATGTATCCCTCCTGAGAATATCCAGGTTGAGGACTCTTTCTCCACGATCCACACACAGGCCATCATGCCCCACGCCATCTGTCTCCAACATGTGCCCTTTGAAGGCCCTGGTGCTTTTGCAACGGCGCTGAGGAGTCGCGGGGTCAGCCTCGATTCCTATCTCGTCCCTCAAGACGGACTGCCACGGGACGCGGGGGACCTGCTCATCGTGATGGGCGGGCCGATGTCGGTGAATGATTCGGATAGATGGATCGCGGAGGAAACCGCCTTCATTCGCGCCGCACTGCTGGCAGGGACGCCGGTAGTCGGTGTCTGTCTGGGCAGCCAGTTCATGGCGAAAGCCTTGGGCGCCACGGTGCGCGCCGGGAAGGCGCTGGAAATTGGCATGACGCCGATCAGCCTCACGCCCGAGGCGAAGCAAGATCCCGTCTTCAGCACTCTACCAGACTCCTTCGACGTCTTCGAATGGCACGGTGAAATCTTTGATCTCCCCCAAAACTGTATCCCGCTGGCCTGTTCGGAGATTGCCCCCTTGCAGGCCTTTCGCTTTGGCCCTCGTGCCTACGGGCTGCTCTTCCATTTAGAGATGGAAGCGCAGGGCCTCGACGCGCTCTGCCGGGAATGTGCGGCTGACCTGACGAACGCGCGGCTGACCGCTCCAGCCGTTACATCCGCTGCCCTCCCCAAGCTCCCGCACCTCCACCGGATCGCCGATCGGCTGATCGGACATCTACTCCAAGCCAAGCATTGATTACCGGCTCATTCCTGAAGTAGCCTAGGAGCTTCGATTCGGCTCTTCCAGAGCCTCATTCTAGAAAAGGAGCGCATCGGACATGGCTGGTTTCCCTATCGAAGTCGCAACCCGCATCAAGACCTTGCCCCCCTATCTGTTCGCCGCCATCGATAAGATGAAGCAAGAGGCGATCGCCAAGGGCGTTGATATCATCAACCTCGGCATCGGCGATCCCGATTTGCCGACCCCGGCCCCCATCATCGAGAGCCTCGCGCAGGCCGCCAAGAATCCCAAGCACCATCAATATCCCTCGTACGAAGGCATGCTGTCGTTCCGGAAGGCCGTGGCGGACTGGTATCTGCGGCGGTTCAACGTGGCGCTGAACCCGGCCGATGAAGTGCTGACCTTGATCGGGTCGAAAGAAGGGATCGGCCACATCCACCTGGCGTTCATCGATCCGGGCGATGTCGTGCTGGTGCCGAGCCCCGGCTATCCGGTCTATCCGGTCGGCACGAGTTTCTGCGGCGGCGTCTCGCATATCATGCCGCTCACGAAGGCCAACGGCTTCCTGCCGGACCTCACGGCGATCCCCAAGGACGTGGCGAAGAAGGCCAAGCTGATGTGGCTGAATTCGCCGAACAATCCCACCTCCGTCATCATGACGAAGGACTACTTCAAGCGGGCCATCGAGTTCGCGCAGGAACACCAGATCATCATCTGCCACGACGCGGCCTACTCGGAAATTTATTACGATGGGAAGCGCCCGGCGAGCTTTATGGAAGTCGAGGGCGCCAAGGACGTTGGCGTGGAGTTCCACTCGCTCTCCAAGACCTACAATATGACCGGCTGGCGTCTCGGGTTTGTGGTTGGCAACAAGACGGTCTTGGCCGCGCTGGGCAAGGTGAAGAGCCAGCTGGACTCGGGCGTGTTCGAAGCGGTGCAGGCCGCCGGCATCACGGCGCTGGGCCTGGATGATTCCGTCACCGACGGCATCCGGAAGATCTACCAGGAGCGCCGCGATACGCTCATTCCCGGGCTCAAGCAACTCGGATTGGAAGTGGATGCGCCGCCCGCCGCTTTCTACATCTGGGTGACGGTGCCGAAGGGCTACACCTCGGCGTCCTTCACCGCCCACTTGCTGGAAAAGGCCGGGATCGTCACGACGCCGGGCAACGGGTTCGGAGCGCCGGGCGAGGGCTATATCCGCATGACCGTCTGCACGACCAAAGAACGCTTGGCGGAAGCGGTGGATCGGATCAAGAAAGTGGGATTCTGAACTGCCGTGATGGGTGATGTGTGATCACCATGAGAGAGACCGGCTTCATCGGCTTCGGGTCCAACGTCGGCGACCGCCTCGACTTCTGCGACCGGGCGGTCACGCTCCTGAGCCTGCTCCCGCATTCGCAGGTCACCGCCGTATCGCTGCTCTACGAAACCGAGCCGGTGAACGACCACGCTCAGCCCGGAGACGGCTGGTTTCTGAACGGCGTGGTGCAGTTGGAGACCGATATCACGCCGCGCAGCCTGCTGATGGTCCTGCGCGAGATCGAACGCTCGTTGGGGCGGGACGAGGACCATCGTTCCGGCCCCAGAACGCTCGATCTGGACATCCTGTTCTATGGCCAGCGCATCATCGATGAACCGGATCTCGTGGTGCCTCACCCCCGGCTGCACCAGCGGCGCTTCGTCCTCATGCCCCTGAACGAACTCGATCCCCTCTTGGTCCACCCCGTCTTGCAGCGAACGGTCAGCCAATTGCTGAACGAGGCCGGAACACAATCGGAAGTGCGCCTGCTCTTTCCCCAACCCTCCACTCGCTACGGCTCACGCCCGGCCTGCAGCCCGCCGCCCGGATCATGAAGATTCTTCGCTCCCCCAAGGCCATGACGGCCTGGAGTCACGGACTGCGGCGCGAGGGCGTCACCATCGGCTTCGTCCCGACGATGGGCGCGCTGCATGACGGCCATCGGGCCCTGATCCGCGCGGCGCGCTTGCAATGCGATGCGCTCGTGGTCAGCATTTTTGTGAACCCCACGCAGTTCGGCCCGGCCGAAGACCTGTCGAAATATCCGCGGCCCATCACCAAAGACCGGGCCTTATGCCGGCAAGAGGACGTGGACATCTGCTTCGAGCCTACGGCGGCCAGCATGTACCCCGAGGGCTTTCAGACAGCCGTCACGGTCCCCGACCTTGCGAGCCGTTGGGAAGGCGCCGTCAGACCCCATCACTTTGCCGGCGTGGCCACCGTCGTGACCAAGCTCTTCTGCATGGTCCGGCCTGATCTCGCCCTGTTCGGGCAGAAGGATTTTCAGCAGGCCGCGCTGGTACGGAGGCTCATCGACGACCTGAACCTCGGGGTGACGCTGATCGTGCACCCGACCGTGCGTGAACAGGACGGGCTGGCGATGAGTTCCCGTAATGTGTATTTGTCCGCGGCGCAACGGTCAGTGGCGCCAATCCTCTACAAGAGCTTGCAAGCCGGGGTAGCCGCGATTCGGGGAGGCATGAAAGATGGAGCGCGGATTCAATCCCTGATGACAACAACGCTCCGGCAGCAGGCCGATGCGGTCATCGACTACCTCGCCGCCTGCGATCCGCACACACTGGCCCCGCTCCAGACCGTCGCCTCACGGGCCGTGCTGCTCGGCGCCATCCGCATCGGGCCCGTGCGGCTCATCGACAATGTGCTGGTATCGGCTCCCGCAAAGAAGACGCGCTAACGGCAGGGAGGCCCCATACGGAAAAGAAACCCGTCACAATGGGATTTAGATGAGATTCTGTCCGACCAAGAGGCCCAGCACGACCTGGCTTAACCGGTGTTGGGCATCGGGACGGAGCTCCAGAAACCGCACCCCCACCGCATCCGGCCTGACGGAACAGACCATGGCCGCCTTAATATGAATGTCCTCCGCCTCGGACGCCGGCTTCAGCATCAGTTCCAGGAACGACCCTTTGGGCAACTTCACGCCCGAGAGCGCGCACCCGCCCATTGAAATATCGGACACCCGTTTCGTGCCTGTCACCTCGCTGCTGCCGAGGACGTGCGCTTCCATCGACGTGGCCAGCCGTGTGAACTGACGCCGATCCTTCTCCGCTTTTTCCCGCCCCGCCCCGAGCGACGCGGCGCGGCGCGAAACTCATGGGTACAGAGCTGGCAACGGAACGGATCGATGCTGAACCAGCTCAAGACGTGATCCAACCTGCGCGACGGCGCGACGACTCGGACAAACGGCGTTCCGCAATTCGGGCAATGCCGATCCCTCATGCCGGTTTCGCAACCTCCGTGAGCTCTCCCGGGGCCGCGATTGCGCCCCCTGCTTGCGCGGCCAGAATCGGCGCAACCTGAGCCGGTGAATAGGTCGGCGGCTTCACCCATTTGCCGTCGGCCCGCTTATACCCGCCGACCTTGCTCAGGTTCGAGCGATGCACCTCGCGAAATACGGGGTCCATATCGATGCCATAGGACACGGCGGTTCCATAGACCACATACAGCAAATCAGCCATCTCCTTGGCGACCGCCGCCAAATCTCCGGCGGCCATCGATTCTTTCAGTTCATCGAACTCTTCCTGAATCAGACGGATACGGAGGCCTTTCGTGGCGACGCTCATCTCGGTGGGAGCCGCCTGAATGGCGATCTCGAACTTGCGGTGAAACTCCTCAACCATCGCCTGCTCATCGGTCATGGACGCTCCTTTACTCCGTCTCAAACGGCAACGACTTTCGGGGAAGCAGCTCGGCCGGTTCCAAGACCGGAATCTCTTTCTCCGACGAAATCCCCAGCTCCTTGAACCGGCGGGCCGCCGGCAAGATGCGCGTTTCCAGAGACCCCACCGCGCGATTGTAGGCGGAGACGCTCTTGCCCAGCGCATGCCCGACATCATTCAGATGCTCGGTCAGGACCGCCATCCGCTCATAGAGATCCTTGCCCAATCTCCCGGCCTCTTCCGCATGCGCCGTCAACTGCTCTTGCCGCCACCCATAGGCCACCGCGCGCAAGAGCGCGATCAATGTGGCCGGCGTGGCCAGCACCACACTGCGCGCAAAGCCTTCTTCCATGAGGCGCGGATCCTGATCCAGGGCCGCGCCGAGAAATTGCTCGCCAGGGAGAAAGAGCACGACAAACTCGGGCGCGCGGTCGAACTGGCTCCAATAGGCTTTCAGCGACAGCTCGTCCATCCGGCTCCGCACCTGCTCCGCGTGACGGCGCAAGGCTTCGGCCCGGACTGCATCGTCTTGCGCCTCATGGGCGTCGAGATAGGCCGCCAGGACCGTCTTGGCATCCACGATGATCTGGCGCCCGCCCGGCAGCTGCACGACCATATCGGGCCGAAAGCGCCCTTCGTCCCCGGTCACGGACTCCTGCTCGACAAAGTCGCAATGATCGACCATGCCTGCGAGTTCCGCTACCCGCTTCAACGTGATCTCCCCCCACTGCCCGCGGACGGTCGGAGCACGGAGGGCCTTGACCAGATTGCCCGTCTCCTGCTGCAACCGCTGATGCGATTCCGCCAGGGATTTCAAATGCTGGTCCAGCCCGCCATAGGCCGACTGCCGCGATTGTTCCAGCAAGCGCATTTGCTCATCGTACCGCTGCAGCGACTCGTGCAGCGGCTTGACCAGGCTGTCGATGGCCTGCTGGCGCTGCGACAAATCGCCTTCGGCTTTGGCGTGCAGGGTTTCAAACGACACGCGGGCGAGATTCAAAAAGGCCTGATTGTTTTGCGTGAGAGCTTCATTGGAGAGGGCTTGAAACGACTCCAGCAGCTGCTGGCGCGCCTGATCCAGCAAGTGCTTTTGTTCGGCCGCGTGCCGCTGGGCTTCTTCGACTCTGGTGTCGGAAGAGGCGCGCGCCTGTTGGGCCTGCGCCAGATCGGCTCGGAGACGCTCTCCCTCCAGGCGATCCTGCTCGGCTTGGCGCCGCAACTCGGCTGCGAGCGACTCCGCCCGTTCGGCACGCCCAAGTTGTTCCATTGAATGCTGCTGAAATTGCCGGGAGGCTCGGCTGGACACCAGGAACCAACTGCTCATCGCGCCAAGAAACAGGCCGACCAGAATTCCCAGTAATAAGGCGCCGACATCCATAGAGCACTCCGCGTGACTCTGGGGAACCCACCTGTCCTACACGCGAAAAAACGTTTCAGCGTCAATCTGTTTGGGGGATACACTTCAATGAGGGTACGGAAATTGCCGTAAAAGATCAACTCTGAAAATGCCCCAGTGTCATTTGGCCCTAGCCCACATTATTTATGAGGGGAGCGCTCAGGCCGCCACACGTCGCCGGTGGTCGCATTCATTTCTACCCTCTCGCCATCTTGTAGCAAGACTGTCACACCGGGAACGTTGGCCACGGCCGGCAACCCGTATTCCCGGGCAATGATGGCGCCATGCGATAAGGTGCCGCCCATCTCCACGACCAATCCGGCCGCAATGCCGAAGAGCGGCGCCATGCCAGGGTCGATCACGGGGGCCACTAGAATATCGCCCTCCCGCACCTTCTTCCAATCCGCGCTTGTTCGGACAATCCTCGCCGGACCTGTTGCACGGCCTGCGCTGATCGGAATGCCCCGCCAGATCCCCTCCGTTGCAAGAGGAGCCTCACACTGAGAATCGCTTCCTTCATCCATTAAACGATCCGGCACTGTGAGGCGGGCATTTGCGCTGTGCTCCTCTTTGCGCGACTGCACCAAGGCCCGCCAATCGCGCGCGGTGGGCCGCAACAGATCAATCTGCTCTTCCACCCGGATGAAAAAGACATCCTCGCGCTGGTCAAGCACCCCCTGCTGCACGAGCAACGCGCCAGCCCGCAGCAGGAGTTGCCGCAACGCACCGGCGTAATACATCAGATGATGCCGGTTCGCCTCCCGCAGCGCGAAGAACCGGCAGAGCCGCCGATACCACCAGGAGAAGACCGTCCACCGATGCACCCGCCAGCCGCAACGAGACCGGATCTCTGCGAGGGCGCGCTCCCGCACGGCCTGCTGCCGCGCCACAATCTCGGCCGGCGAGTGAGCCCCCACGGCCAGCACCTGATGCCGCAGGACCTCCAGCACCAACTCAGGCTGATCGGCAAAACGCGGCGACATGATGTCGGATTCGCCCACGCCCCGCTGGCCATAGTCCTCCAAATATCGATCGAACAACCGGCGGAACTCTGTGCCCGCCAGCACCGCTCCCCCTGCCAACGCCTCCCACTCAGACTCCGCAAACAGGCGGCGCACGAGCTCGTCACGTCGCGCCACCTCGGCCAATGCCGCCAGCCTGACAATCTGCTGCGCACTGATCGCCTGGGCTCGCCCTTGCAGCGCCGCGTTCAGCAGCCCGCGCCAATCGGCTCCCAGCCAGCGCGGCAGCAGATACCCCAGCGCTTGCAGACATTGCGTCACACCGCCGGCAATGCCGAACGTCATTTCCCGCGCCGCAAACTCGTCGTTGAATGCGCGCACCCGCCCACGCACATCTTCCAGTGTGAGTGATTGCACCCGATCGGGACGATGCTCCATCGCCATCTGCTTCATATCGGCAAACCAACGCGACGAACCACGCGTGGCCTGGCCAATCCACCAGGTAATCAAGAGGCCGGCGCGCAGCATCGCCCAGAATCCCAAGGGGTGCACCGGCAGTGGCCTGGTGACCGTTTGCCCGCCCATATGTTCCGCCAAAATCGAGGGATCGCCGTGCAACTGCTCGATCAACGCATGCATCAGGCTCACGTTGAGATAGGGCCGGCCATGATGCACCCGCACAGGGGACAGGCCTGGAGGAATGTGGCAGCCCAGCTTCCGGTAGGGCCCCATCAAAAACAGGTCCATAAATTGTTCAAGAAACGAGAGGCCCAGCGGACTGGGCACGTCCGGCAGGGTTTCCTTGAAATTGGTGCGCGACCATTCACAGGCTTGCGTCGGCTGCGGCGCTTGCGCGGCCACGACGGTCACCGGCCTGGCCTGCAGGAGCCAGATTCCCCGCTCGTCCATTGCCCATTCGACATCGACCGGATGCCGCCACACCGTTTCGACCTGCTTCGCGAGCTGCGCAAGCGCCACGACATCCTCATCTCCCAGCGACGGACATTCCCGTTGAACCTGATCGATCGGTTCGGTCCGCATTCCGCCGGCGCTCGCCAGCATCATGGACTGTTTCGAAGCGATGATCCGTTCACGCACGGCAGCACGGGAAGCGGATGAGTCCCACCGCAGCACGAACTGATCCGGCGGCATCGTGCCCTCGACCAGCCCTTGCGCAAGGCCCGGGACGGCGTTCACGACAACCGCATCCGCCTGGCCGGTGACAGGATGGATGGTATAGGCCACCCCTGCCGCCCGCGCCCGGATCACGGGCTGAATCACAACCGCCATCGCCGGCATGGAACCAGCCCGCCCGATTCGTTGGTGATAGTCCAAGACAGGGTCTTCCCACAGCGACGCCCAGCAGGCCTGAACGCTCGCACCGATCTGTTCTCGCCTCACGGCCAAGGATGTGCGGTAGAGGCCGGCAAAACTGGCATCGGCGGCATCTTCGTTGGTCGCGGATGACCGCACAGCCCACAGCTGGTCGGGGGGCTGCTGCAGCACATCGAGCCGTTGCGTGAGGGCGCTCAGAATCTGGTCCGGCAAGGCGGCCTGCAGAAGACGATCGCGGACCGCCGCAAGCCGTTTCCGGCCTGTCTCTCCGTCCGCCTGAATCGCCTCCAGCCACAAGGCCTCCGCATCGATCTTCTGATCATGCAAGAACCGGCGATAGCTGTCCGTGGTGACACAGACTCCCGGCGGAACGGGAAATCCTTCCGCCAGGAGACGAGCCAATCCCCGGGCTTTTCCACCGGCCAACAATCGGTCGGTGCAGGCTTCTATGGGAATCACGAGCTGAGCAGTCATGGACAGGAATACTGCTACAAGGCGAGCAGGATGTACAGGTCGTTCACATTGGTTCCTGTGGGGCCGGTCACGATGTGGCTCTTGAGCGACTTCAGCGCGCGATAGGTGTCGTGCGTCAGGAGGGCTCGCCGCAGGCTGATTCCTGTTCCTTTCGCCTGCTCCATCGTGCCTCCGGATACCACGGCCCCGGCCACATCGGTCGGACCGTCGGTCCCATCGGTCCCCACAGCGGCAATCCAGATATTGGGAAGGCCTCCAATCTTGCGCGCCGCCGCCACGGCGAATGCTTGCGCGCGGCCACCCTTGCCATACCCTGTGACCGTCACCGTCGGTTCTCCGCCGGCCACCACACAACAAGGCCGCCGAAGGATTCCCTTCCCTGCCGCCAACCGATGCGCCAGCGAGGCAACGGCTTCTCCGGCCTGCGCAGCCTCGCCGATGAGCGCCGTCGAGAACAGGACCGTGCGCAACCCCGCGTGCCTCGCGGCTGCCTCAATGGCCGCCAACGCCTGGGCGTTGTTTCCAATAATCTCGTGCTGCACGCGCCGGAATCGGGCACCCGGCTTGGGTGTCTCACGCACCACACCCTGCCGCCCCCGCGTCAGATATTCGCGAATAGAGTCCGGCACCGTGGCCCAGAGGCGATAGCGTTTCAGCACGGCAATGGCATCCTGAAAGCTGGACGGGTCCGGCGCCGTCGGCCCGGATCCGATGGAGGCAAGGTCGTCCCCGATCACGTCAGACAAGATGAGCGTGACCATTGTGGCCTTGGTGGATTCGGCAAGCCGCCCGCCCTTGATGGCGGACAGATGCTTCCGGACAATATTGATGTCTTGAATTGTGGCGCCGCTGCGAAGAAGCAGTTCCGTCATTCTCTGCTTGTCGGCCAGCTGCACCCCTGGAACGGGGGCAGGAATCAGGCTGGAGGCCCCGCCGGAGATGACCACAAACAGGAGATCGCGAGCGCCACAGCTGGCCACGTGCTTGCGCAGCTCCACCGCCGCCTTGAGCCCGGCACGATCGGGAATAGGATGCCCCGCCTCCATGACCGTCACCCGCCTGGTCGGCACGCGATGGCCTTTCTTGACCACGACGAGCCCGCCTTCCAGGCGCGGCCCCAGCACGCGTTCAAGGGCTTGCGCCATGCGAGCGGTGGCTTTTCCGGCACCGACCGCCACCACTCGATCGAACGACCGCAGGTCGTAGCGCCGCCGCCCGACATGCAGGATGTGGCCCTCTCGGCGGACTTTGCGGGGAAGCACGAGGGCAGGATCCGTGGCCTGCAACCCCGCCCGGATCAACCGAACAAGGACCGATCGAGCGGGGGAGGCCGGAATCTGAAGGCGCATGGAAAATTAAGGTGTTTTCTCTTGTTTAAAACACCGGTTTGGGCACGTCTGTCGAGGCACCTTGATCTGGTACGTGCCCTTTGGCAGCACATCTTTCTTGAACTCCGGATTGAGCATCTTGAGTTCGAGGAAATAGGTCCCAAACTCTTCGGCGATGGACGTGAGGTTCCGTTGCGCCTCCTTCACATTCACCGTCACCGTCTCGACCTCGACCGGCATGTAGAGATCTTTCTTCGTCAATCCCAGATACTTTTCCGGCTGTGAGTAAATCTCCTTGGCTGCGATGATCCGCGGCACATAGCGCATGGTCTCGCGCGGCCCATGCATCTTCCAATAGTCGGTGATCTTCTGTTCCTTCAACAGTTTCCTGACTCGCTCCTCACCGGCATTGTAGGAGGCCATGGCCAGAAACCAATCGTTCTGCTGAAAGTCTTTCAAATACTTGAGGTACTTGATCGCGGCTTCCGTGGACATCTCCAGGCTCCGCCGCTCATCCAGCACCGCATCGCTCTTCAAATGATACCGGCGGCCCGTCGAAGGGATGAATTGCCAGGGGCCTGAGGCCTTGGCCTTAGAATAGGCCGCCGCGATGCACTTGCTCTCGACCAACAGCATATACTTGAGATCGTCCGGCAGCCCGTTGTCCGCCAACTGTTTTTCAGCCGGGGGGAAGCAGCGGCCGGTGCGTTTCGCCAGAATGATGCTTTCGCCCTGGTCTTCCAAAAATTGATAGAACTCGTACTCGATGCGTTCGCGCACTTGCCAATTATCGAGCGGGATGGTCTGGCCGGCAAAGGTGATCTTTTCCGGCAACTTGAAGGAGCTGAGGAAGTACCGTTCACCCTCGCGCTTGATCTCAGGCAGAATGACCAGGCGGTCTTCCGGTTCCATCTGCCCTTCCAGCGGTTCTGGCAAGATGATATCTGCCTTGGCTGCATCCTTGCTCTCCGATGGATCCGCGCCCGCTTGCGCCATCACCGGGCCTGTGCCACAGGAGAGAAGAACCGTCAGAACCCAAGACCCTACTCGTGCATGACTCCCTGCCATCCGTGGTACTCCTCTTGTTCAGACGAACGATGAATGCGGAGCGATTGTCGCCATGCTAACAGCAAGGGGGGGACCCGGCAAGTACGAATCATCTTCTCGGTCATGCTACACTGCGCGGGCTATGCGGTCGATCACGGTTCTGAATCGAGACATCGTCCACTGCACCGCCTGCCCGCGTCTGGTGGCCTATCGGGAATCCATCGCCAGAACGAAACGCCGCCAATTCATAGAAGAAACCTACTGGGGGCGTCCGATTCCAGGGTTCGGCGATCCACAGGCGCAGCTCTATGTGCTGGGCCTCGCCCCTGCGGCTCATGGAGGCAACCGCACGGGCCGTGTCTTCACCGGCGATCGCAGCGGCGATTGGCTGTACGAAGCCCTGCACCGGTTCGGCTTTGCCAGCCAAGCGGCCTCAACGCACCGCGATGACGGCCTGGTGCTAACCGATTGTTATATCGGCGCGACCGTGCGCTGCGCCCCGCCGGACAATAAGCCGCTGCAGGATGAATTTGCCCATTGCCAGAGCTTCCTGCTGGAAGAAATCAGACTGCTCACACAGATGCGGGTGATGGTGGCACTGGGGAAAATCGCCTTCGATCACTATCTCAAAGCCTGCCAGACCGCCGGTTTCACGAAGCCATCCCCCGCGCCGAAATTCGGCCACGGTGTGGCCTATGCGCTTCCCTGGGGGATCACGCTGCTCGGGTCCTATCACCCGAGCCAGCAAAATACCTTTACCGGGAAACTGACCAGGCCGATGTTCCACTCCGTGTTTGCAAAGGCGCGAGCCGAGCTGGAGAAGCCGCCCGCGCCCCTGCATTCCACGCTTACTTCTTCGCCTGAGCCTCCCAATCGGCCAAAAACTTCTTAAGGCCGATATCCGTCAGCGGATGCTTCACCATTTGCTGGAAGATTGAAAACGGCATCGTGCAAATATGCCCGCCGGCCAAAGCCGCTTCCACCACATGCTGCGGATGACGCACACTGGCCACTAAGACGAAGGTCTTGTAATCGTAATTCTTGTAGATCGTGAGGATTTGACGGATCAGCTCCATGCCATTGGAACTGATATCGTCGAGCCGCCCAATAAAGGGCGAGACGCACCAGGCACCGGCTTTGGCCGCGAGCAGCGCTTGGGTGGGGGAGAAACAGAGGGTGACGTTCACCTTGATGCCTTCGGCAGCCAGTCGCTTGGTCGCCTTCAATCCTTCGGCAATCAACGGAACCTTGACCACAATATTCTTGTGGATCTTCGCCAGCTCTTTGCCCTCTTTCACCATCGCATCGGCTTCGACACTGACGACTTCGGCGCTGATCGGCCCATCCACGATGTTGCAGATTTCGACCAGCATCTCCTTGAAGCTGCGGCCTTCCTTGGCTACGAGGGAGGGATTCGTCGTCACGCCATCGAGCAACCCCAAACTGGCGGCTTCCTGAATCTCTTTCACATTGGCGGTATCGAGATAGAATTTCATGTGCGGATCCTTTCGTATCTGATTGAAGAAGCGCTCACCGAATTCGATGGCGCATTGTAAGGAGAACGTTCGCGTCCCGCAACGGCGTAACGCTGTTTGACAGGTTTCCGACCCATGG
>Ga0169931_10005531_pt1 | contig 19255 bp, 19 predicted proteins | sample Kivu_15m_20L_FD_129675 | JGI IMG/M metagenome (GOLD analysis project Ga0169931, IMG submission 129675) | Freshwater microbial communities from Lake Kivu, Western Province, Rwanda to study Microbial Dark Matter (Phase II) - Kivu_15m_20L... | ecosystem: Environmental > Aquatic > Freshwater > Lake... | reverse complement strand
CACCGTAGCGGTCGTGCAAAAGCATTTTGCGCATGTGTGGCCGGAGCACGCCGCAGCATCAGACGCGAATTTAACCGTGAACTCTGCCGTGAATTCTGACTTGAAATCTGGTGTGGAATCCTTCTCGGAATCTGACTCGGACGCTGACTCACTATCAACTGCTCCCCAAGTAACACGCTATGAGCTACCAAATTTACTCGCACTGAAGTTTGTGTTGCGAGGCGCACTAAATGGCGGCGCCGCCTCCAGCCTGCGTAGCGATAACCTCGGCAAGACCCTGGGTGCTCAACTGCTCAGGCTGACGATTGATGTACCGGATGAGCAAGCTCAACCGGTACTGCAAGCCACAGAAAAAGTGTTGGCTGATTTTTAGACCATGGGCAATATTCAGACCTTGCTCGATTTTCATGATCTTGGTTTTCATGAACTTGATTTTCATGGTCGCGATTTTTATTCGCTTAGTTGATCAATAAACGGATTCATGACAAGCCACCATACCCAACCCACCGTCAGACAAGCTTTCATACAGCTGCTAAGGGACTTTGGCGTCGACACGGTATTCGGCAATCCCGGCTCGACCGAGTTACCACTCTTTCGTGATTTCCCGAGCGACATGCGCTACGTGCTTGGCCTGCAAGAGTCTGTGGTGGTTGGCATGGCTGATGGATACGCCCAAGCGACCAAGAACGTTGCTTTCGTTAACTTGCATTCAGCGGTTGGTGTTGGCCACGCAATGGGCAATATTTTCACTGCGTTCAAAAATCAAACGCCGCTCATCATCACCGCAGGCCAGCAAGCGCGGTCTATTCTGCCGTTCGATCCGTATTTATTCGCGACACAATCGACCGAACTACCCAAACCCTATATGAAGTGGGCGTACGAACCCGCGCGTGCAGCAGATGTACCGCTGGCCTTGGCGCGCGCCTATTACATGGCTATGCAAGCGCCGCGTGGCCCGGTGTTTTTATCGATTCCTGTCGATGATTGGGAGCATCCATCGGCATGGGTCTCAACTCGATTAGTCAGTCAGGCGATCGGACCCGACCCGCAGTTAATGCACAACATGGCTGCTGCATTCAAACAAGCAAAGCGGGCGGCGGTCATTGCGGGCGCCGGTGTCGCCAGAGATGGCGCCGTCGAGCGCTTGGTAAAACTGGCAGAACTTCATCAAGCGGCGGTATACGCCGCACCGATGAGTGCGCGTTGCGGGTTCCCTGAACGTCACACTTTGTTCATGGGGTTTTTACCAGCAATGCGCGAAAAAATAGTCGCTCTGCTGGAAGGCTACGACTTTATTCTCGTGCTAGGTGCGCCAGTATTTACTTATCACATCGAGGGCACTGGACCACATATTCCAACTGGTGCCACATGTTGGCAAATTGTGGATGATGTACATACTGCAGCCTGGACGCCGACGGGAACGTCGATTGTGTCGAGTATTGATCTGGCACTTGATTCACTTTTGTCTAACTGTGAGCCAGCGACTAATCGTACACCGTCATTCGCCCGTACGACCCTACCAGCACCTGTGCTCAGCATGCCGATGAGTACTGCATATGTACTGCATCAGCTTGATCAACTTCGCGGCAAGGATGATGTTGTAGTGGAGGAAGCGCCGGGCGCACGTACCAACATGCAGCAGTATTTACCGATGAATGGTGAAGAAAGTTTTTATACGATGGCCAGCGGCGGATTAGGCTGGGGCATGCCAGCGGCAGTGGGTATCGCACTCGGTAGAAAAAAATTAGGCTTACCAGGCAGAGTAATCGGTCTGATTGGTGATGGCTCGGCGATGTACTCAATACAAGCGCTGTATAGCGCGGCTGAACTTGATTTGCCGATCACCTTTCTGATTATGAATAATCGCCGCTACGCGGCGTTGCAAGAGTTTGCACCCGTGTTTGGCTACGCGTTACATGAAAAACCCGTCGGCACCAATTTGACAGGCATTGATTTTGTTCAGCTCGCCGAAGCGCAAGGTGTTCACGGCTCTCAAGTCGAAGATCCAACGAAATTGCAATTATCAATACTCGCCGCGTTGAGTGCAGAAGGGCCGTATCTTTTGGAAGTGGTGATTATCTGAATGGATCAATGAAAATGTATTGACGCTAATTGCCCGCGTCACGTTAACCGAAAAGCCTCAGCTAAATTCCAAATTGCTCACAAAATTCAGCAACCCGAACGATCGGATACTGATCGGATAATTCCAGCAGATCTTTGTCACCGGTCACCAAACAAATAGTTGGGTCAAATATCAGTGCCGAAACCAAGGTGCCTAACACGAGCGCATCGTTAGGGTCGCGACACACGTTTTTCTCCAGCGAGATTGGCTCAATGAGATCAACCTGTAATAAAAGAATATCAATAAGGTCGTCTATCTCGGTAGCAGACAATCCATGACGACTTGATAAACGTGGAAGCACCCTTCGCAATTCTTCCAGGATAAAGCGTGAAAGCACCAAATCCAGAGACCCTCGACGCCACTCAGCAACGATGCGACCGGGTGCACTTTTGGGGAAAGCCAAGCCGGACAACAGGACATTCGTGTCGAGTACAACGCGCAATCGAATTCGCCCTGGACAAATTAGCCCTGTTTAAGTCTCATCTGTTGAGCTCGGTCCTCCGAGATCGCTTTTTCAATTTCAGCCATCCCTTCAGACTCTGGTACCTCCGAAAAGCCTGCCTCCAACCGATCACACAAGGCATCAAAGCGCGCTTGCATGCGGCGGATCCGATCGAACAAACGGGCATCGACCAGCGCAGCAACAGGCCTCCCATCTTTGTTAATCACCACCGAGTCGCGGCGGTACTGCACCTGATTGAGCATCTCACCGAGATTTTGGCGGAATGCCACAGCACTAGTTTGTCGGATCATAGGTCCCACCTATTTATATAATTAAATAGCAATAAACATATTGACCATTACAACCAGTATGATCAAAGCATAGTTGAGAGTCAAGTCTGGCCACTTTGGTTTATTGCGGGCAGAGGCGCATTCCGAAAACGGCCGACCCAACTCAGGCACAATCCCGTCATGTCTGAACCCACCAACTACAACCGTGTCGCCTTGGCCGCATGCTTCGGCACCTTTATCGAGTGGTATGACTTTCTGACCTTTGCCACGCTCGCGATTCATTTCGCGGCATTGTTCTTTCCAGCGGATGACCCCGTCGCCGGCCTGCTCTATAGCTTGGCTGCCTTCGGCATTGGCATGGTGGTGCGTCCGATTGGCGCCGCCGTGTTTGGATCATTCGGTGACAGATACGGTCGCCGAAAAGTATTCATCGCGACGATAGGCATCATGGGCGGCGCTACCTTTTTAGTCGGGCTACTCCCCACCTTCGCTGAATGGGGATGGTGGGCCACCGGCTGTCTGCTCGTGCTTCGGGTCATACAAGGTTTGGCAATGGGCGGGGAAATTGGCGGCGCCAATGTGTACCTTGCTGAGCATGCGCCGCGCGACAAGCGTGGCGCCGCCACCAGCGTACTGCAGTGGATGGGGGGCTTGGGGATTTTGGCCTCCACGGCGCAACTGATCATGCTTCAGACTTGGCTCAGCCCGGAAGAATTTACTAGCTGGGGTTGGCGCGTACCTTTTTTGTTTTCTGCGGTGCTGCTACTGCTGAGCTTCAAAGCCAGATTAGCTTTACTTGAATCACCGGTCTTCAGCGAATTACAAAATACTGGCCACACCAGTGTCACGCCGCTTAGAGACTGTCTGCGTGATGGGCCGACGTTGAAGCGTATGTTGTTGCTGTTTTTTGGTGTATCCGCGGGTGGCAGCGTTTTGTTTTTCAGTTCGCAAGTGTACTTGGCGGTTTATCTGAAGACAGTCGTGCACATGGATGCGGTGACCGTCGGTTGGTTGAGTGCTGCCAGCACCGTGTGCCTGTTTCCTTTGACGTTTTTAGCGGGGGCTTTATCAGATCGATTTGGACGACGGCCGATTGTTTTATCAGGTCTTTTGCTTGGTGTCGTAGCGATTTTGCCGATCTACACTGCTTTACCTTTTTTCGCCGATCAGTTGGCTTTAGTTTTTCTGCTGCAGCTGATCTTGGTGATTGCAGTGGCACTCGTCACTGGGCCGCAAACTGCATTGCTGTCCGAGTTGTTTAATGCTCGCACTCGGTACACTGCCGTAGGCTTGCCGCATAACCTTTCTGCAGGGTGGATCGGTGGTTTATCTCCCTACATGGTGAACCTCATCGCCAGTCAATCAGGCCTTGCCCTGGTTGGTCTGACCTACCCGAACGCTTTGTTAGTGATGGCCTTGCTGGTGTGTTATTTCCATTTACCCGAGACGCGCGGGCGAGATCTGACTGAGTAAAGATTCAGGTGTCTATCGATCGGCACGCTATTCTCGTAGCGAGCGGGTGAGGTGCTGGACTCTGGATTTTTAAATTTGGAAAAACCCGAGGATGTCGACGAGCTTAGCTAGGCAGTGATCTTGAAGCGTATCTCGCTCGTCCATACACATGGATCACGTTCTTCATATACTCAACCTCCGCGCAACCAATCGCGTTTCGGACCAGCCGAGTTGCTGGTAATACGCCAACGCTTGAAAATTATCTAAGTCAGCTAGTAACTGCGCGCGCGTGGCGCCCTGCGCACTAGCCCAATCAAGAACAGCCTTCAGCACAGCACGACCTACCCTCCGACCGCGCCACTCGGGGTGTACCACCATGTCTTCAACCCATGCCGACGGCGCGCCTTCGGCCGTCGAGAACACCAACTGCGCTGAACACATGGCGATCGGCTTACCTTGCGGTGAACGCGCCACCATGATGCGGGCGTTAGGGCTGCTCAGTAGGGCGACCAAGCCGCGTGATTGACGCGCCGGATCAGGATGAAAATCCTGCTCTATGCTGAATAACTCGGCGAGTAACTCCACCAGTGCCGGAATATCGTCGTCACGGGCTGGCTCGATCAAGCATTCGTTATCGTTCACTCAGCCCCCCCGACCACAAACAATCACCGATTCGCCAGCGCTCATTCACGGCCCCGGCCATAAATAATGATGGCCAAGAACAGCGCCGGCGTCTCGCTCAATACCTCGGGGCCATGCGGCACGTCACCCCGAAAAGTCAGCGTGTCGCCCGGACCAATCTCGTAGGTTTCATTGCCATGACGATAAGTCATGCGTCCCTGCAGCATGTAAATCAGCTCGGTGCCCGGATGCTGAAATGTCGGAAACACCTCGGAGGCATCGTCCAGGCTGATCAAGAAAGGCTCGAACAGTTTTTCCGGACCTTGGTCGTAGGCCAGTAGCCGGTAGGTATGGCCGGAACGCGTGCCGCGCCGCACCACCTCCATGCCCTCGCCGGCGCGCACCAGCTGCGCATTGCCCTCGATGACGTCGACGTCGCGAAACAGCGCCGACAGCGAAATCCCGAGCGAGCGAGCCAAGCGGTGCAGCGTATCGAGGCTGGTGGCGCACTGGCCATTCTCGATCTTGGACAGCATCCCGCGCGAGATGCCGGCCAGCGTCGAGACCTCGGCAATGGTGAGCCCGTGCGCCAGCCGCTTCTCGCGCAAGGCGGCGCCGAGGTGGCGCGCTACCGCTAAACCCTCGCTGCCGACTGCCTCTTCGTTTGCTGCCGCGACCACCGCAGGTACTGTCCGCCTGTTGCCCATGATTCCCCTGGAGATGTTGTTGACCGACAATAAAAAGTGAGATATAAGAATAATTGTTTATTCTGAAGAAACAAAGCCCCGCTGTCAAAGCGGCTCTCCCCAACCTAAAAGTTCAGTCGTATGCCCTGGAGTCTGCTCCGTTTTGGCCTCAGCCGCTCGCACCCCGAGCCGAGGATGTTCACCACGCCAACCGAGCTGAAGTCGGAATATGACGTGGTCATTATTGGCGCCGGCGGCCACGGCTTGGCCGCTGCGTATTATCTGGCGCGCGACCACGGCATTACGCGCGTGGCGGTGCTGGAGAAGGGCTATATCGGTGGCGGCAACACAGGGCGCAACACCACCATTATTCGCTCCAACTACCTAACGCCCGAGGGCGTGAAGTTTTACGATGCCTCAGTCAATCTGTGGCAAGACCTGAGCGAAGACCTCGACCTCAACCTGTTTTACTCAACGCGCGGACATTTCACGCTGGCGCACACCGACTCAGCGGTACGCACCATGCGCTGGCGCGCAGAGGTCAATAAGCACTACGGGGTTGACTCGGAGTTGGTAGGACCGGATTTCATCAAGCGCGCCTGCCCCTCCATCGACATCAGCTGCGGTGGGCATGCGCCGATTCTCGGTGCGCTCTATCACGCGCCGGGAGCGATTGCGCGGCATGACGCGGTGGCATGGGGCTATGGTCGCGGCGCATGCAATCGGGGTGTCGAGATTCATCAGCAAACCGCAGTCACTGGCATTGAGGTTAAAGCAGGCAAAGTGACTGGCGTGCACACCACGCGCGGGACGATCGCCACCAGCAAAGTGCTGTGCGCTGTCGCAGGTTTCACGCCGCGCGTGACCGATATGGTCGGCATTCGCACGCCGCTCTATATTCACCCGCTACAGGCTATGGTGAGCGAGCCAATGAAGCCGTGGCTGGATCAGATTTTTGTTTCTGGCAGCTTGCATATATATATCAGCCAGAGTGCGCGCGGTGAGTTGGTGATGGGCGCGTCGCTCGACCCCTATGAAGTACATTCAACGCGCTCGACGCTAGATTTCACCGAGACCTTGTCGGCGCATATGCTCGATATGTTCCCGTTTCTGTCGCATGTGAAAGTGAACCGGCAGTGGTCGGGCATGGCAGATATGACACCGGACTTTGCGCCCATCATGGGCATGACGCCGGTTGAGGGTTTTTATCTGGATGCAGGATGGGGCACGTGGGGTTTCAAGGCAACGCCGGTGTGCGGCAAAACCATGGCATGGACGGTGGCAAACAATCAGCCGCACGAATTGATTACAGGATTTTCTTTGGATCGGTTCCGCAATTATTCGCTTACCGGCGAAAAAGGCGCGGCCAGCGTGGGGCATTGAGATGAAACTGATGCCCTGCCCTGTGAACGGCCTGCGCGCCATCTCTGAATTTATTTGCTGGGGTGAGATGCGCGTGAGTCCCAACCCCGATACCTGTACCGATGATGAGTGGGCCGATTACGTATTCAACCGGAATGGCTCACCCGGTATCAAACGCGAGTGGTGGTGCCACACACCATCTAACACGTGGTTTATTGCAGAGCGCGACACCCTGGAAGATCGCGTACTACGCACGTGGTTGCCAGGAGCCGAGCCATGAGCCGCCTTCCAGTCATGCCGGACGAGTGGATCGATCGATCGCGCTCGATTCGCTTCCGCTTTGAAGGTAAAGAGTACACCGCGTTTGAGGGTGACGCTATCAGCAGTGCGCTGTGGGCGGCGGGTGTTAAAACACTTGGCCGCAGCTTCAAATACCATCGACCACGCGGCATTTTGTCGATGGCGAATCATGACGTCAACGTGATGGTTCAGGATGGCCAGCGCCACAATGTACGCGGCGATGTAATTCCTGTGCGCGCCGGCATGGATTTATCCGCCGTGAACACATGGGGCGGCGTTGAAAACGATCGCGCCAGATTCCTCGATAAGCTCTCAGCATTTTTACCCGTAGGCTTTTACTACAAGGCATTTCATAGCAAGCGCTGGTTCCCGATGTGGGAACGTATGTTCCGCACCATCACGGGCTTGGGTAAGCTTGATCTGTCGACACCGCATATTCGAACAGCCAAGCGCTATGACTATTGTGATGTGCTGATTATTGGCGCGGGCCCATCGGGTCTCAGTGCAGCGTTGTCAGCCGCTGATGCAGGTGCACACGTTGTGCTGGTGGATGAGAACGCGCGCGCCGGCGGTTCGGGTCTGTACCAACTGGGTGCTGACAATGCGCGACGCGATCGCACCAAAGCCTTGCTGCAATCTGCGCGCCAGCACGCCAACATTCGTATTCTTGAATCAACATTGGCCGCGGCTTGGTACGCCGATCAGTGGATACCACTGATTGATGCCGACAAGATGGTGAAACTGCGTGCCAAAGCCACCATCGTTGCCGGTGGCGCGTATGAGCAACCAACGGTATTCCGCAACAATGATTTGCCCGGCGTGATGCTGGGCTCGGCCATGCAGCGCCTGATCTATCGCTACGGCGTTCAACCTGCACGACGCGTCGTCATCAGCACGGCGAACGAAGATGGCTATCGATTGGCGTTGGATCTGCTGCAAGCGGGCGTACAAGTACAAGCGCTGGCCGATCTGCGCGACAGTATTCCGGCATCGGCAGTGGTTGAAGCAGTACGACAGCGTGGCGTTGAGTGCTTGCTCAGCAGCGCGGTGTACGAAGCGCATGCCAATGATCGCGGCGAGCTTGGTGCAGTCACCTTGTGCAAGGTACGTGACGGTGTCGCCGACACTGCCAGTGCGTGGCGGCTTGATTGTGATGGCGTGGCAATGAGCACGGGTTGGGCACCATCGGCCAATCTGCTTTACCAAAGTGGCGCCAAGATGCGGTTTGATGAGCGCACGCAGCAGTTCGTACCCGCCTGGTTGCCGGAGGGCGTGTTTGCCTGTGGTCGCGTGAATGGTGTGTACGACTTCGATGCACGTATTGCAGATGGCGCACGCGCCGGTAGCTCGGCTGCAGCGTTTGCGCTTGGCATCGCGTTGAATATTCCTGCAGTACCGGCGGATAGCAGCCGACCCAGCCATCCGTGGCCTGTGATTGAGCACCCGAAAGCAAAAAACTTTGTCGACTTTGATGAAGATCTGCAGGTCAAAGACTTCGCCAATGCAGCGCAAGAGGGCTACGACAACATCGAGCTGCTAAAGCGCTACACCACCGTGGGCATGGGTCCGAGTCAGGGCAAGCACTCGAACATGACGGCGCTGCGGATTTTGGCGCGCTTGCTCGGCAAATCACCCGAGCAAGTTGGCACGACCACGGCGCGTCCGTTTTTTCATCCAGTGCCAATGTCGCATCTGGCCGGTCGGGGATTTCACCCACAGCGGCGCAGCCCGTTGCATGGTCGGCATGCTGCACTGGGTGCGGTGTTCATGCCGGCCGGCGTATGGGAAAGACCAGAGTACTACGCACAGGCAGGCAAGTCGCGGACTGATTGTATTCATGACGAGGTACGCCGCGTTCGGACCAAGGTTGCACTGATTGATGTCGGCACACTCGGCAAGATTGAAGTACGTGGCCCGCAAGCCGCCGAATTCTTGAATCGTGTGTATACCGCGCGTATAGATCTGCTGAAAGTCGGTGGTACCCGTTACGCCATCATGTGTGACGAGTCGGGCGTGGTCACCGATGAAGGTGTCATCGCGCATCTTGAGCAAAATGTGTACTACTTCACCACTACCACCTCCGGTGCTGCGAATGTCTATCGCGAGATGTCGCGGCTGAATGCCGAGTGGGGTCTGCAGTGCGGCATCATCAACCTCACCGGCGCCTTTGCCTCAGTTAACTTGGCCGGGCCGGATTCGCGCAAATTACTGGCGCCGCTGACGGATGTCGATTTGTCGAGTGCCGCTTTCCCCTATCTGGCCGTCCGGCAAGGCAAGATTGCCGGTATCGACGCGCGCATCATGCGGGTCGGTTTTGTCGGTGAATGGGGCTACGAAATTCACGTACCGGCCGAGTACGGCGCCACGCTGTGGGATGCATTGATGGCTGCCGGGAGCACCTATGGCATTGGCCCGTTCGGTGTGGAAGCACAGCGGTTGCTGCGTCTGGAAAAAGGCCACCTGATCGTCAGCCAAGATACCGACGGCCTGACCAACCCCTTTGAGGTCTCGATGGAATGGGCGGTCAAAATGGACAAGCCCTTCTTCGTCGGACAGCGCTCACTAAAAATCGTGCGCGAGATGCCGCTCAAGCGCAAGCTGGCTGGCTTCCAACTGCCGGCGAGCCACAGCGGCGCAGTCCCGCAAGAGTGTCATTTGATTATTCACCAAGGTGAAATCGCCGGTCGCGTGACTAGTTGCTACTGGAGCCCGAATCTTGGTCATCACATTGGCCTCGCGTTCTTGCCGCCCGAGATGTGCGAACCGGGTACGCGTTTCCAGATTCGATTGAGTGACGGCAGCACGGTTAGCGCCGAAGTCTGTGCCACTCCGTTCTTTGATCCGGAGAACTTGCGTCAAAAGGAGAGCGCATGAGCACGCCAGCCCGCGTGAGCCCACTCAGCGATGCGCAAATGAACGATGCCGCGCGCTGGGTCGAGCATGAGCAGATGCGTGTAGTCGCCGCTTTCCATCATGAGCAGGCTGCTTCACTCAATTCGGTTGTAATAGGCGATTTGAGTTTTCGTCGTCGTACCGGCGTTAAAGGACCTGGTGCTGCATCCGCATTGAACGCTGCAGGCATCAGTACACCGACTCAGCCTAACCAATGGTGCACCAGCGAAGGCGCACTCGTCGCGCGGCTTGGTCTTACCGAGTACCTGATAGAACAACAAAGCGCACCGGATGCAGTCTCGCGTGTGCTGTCGCTGCCCGTTGCAGCCGATGTCTACCCGGTGCCGCACTACGACGCAGCACTGATCATTCTGGGCCCACTTGCAGCGGATCTGTTTCGCCAGACCTGTTCGGTAGACATGGCCACACTCGATGCCAGCCAAGGTGCGTTGGTGTTGACCTCGGTAGTCGGTGTGGGCGCCACCGTTGCTGCGATCAACACGGCAGCGGGCATCGCGTACCGGATGTGGTTTGACGGAACCTACGGCAGTTATATGTGGGAGACCCTGTGCGAAATCGCGCAGGACATGGGCGGTGGGCCGATTGGTTATGACAGTTTGTTGAAGGCCATCGGATGAAATGCAGATAACAGAGGCAAACAGGCTCATGTGACGAGCCGTAGAAAGGGGAGACCATGAAACCAGCAGAGGCCAAGAAATTCCTGAAAGAGAACGGCGTCAAGTATGTGCTGGCGCAGTTCGTTGATATACACGGCGCCGCAAAAGCGAAATCGGTACCGGTTGAGCACTACGACACCGTGATTACTGATGGTGCAGGTTTCGCTGGTTTTGCATTAGCTGGCATGGGCATGAAGCCGAACGCCGATGGCGATTACATGGCGGTTGGCGATCCGAACACACTTAGCCTGATACCTTGGCAACCCGGTTACGCACGCATGGCATCCGATGGTCATGTGCATGGCGAACCGTGGCCGTATTGCTCACGCGTGATTTTACAAACGCAGCTGGAGCGCATGGAAGCGAAAGGCTGGACTTTCTACACCGGTATGGAGCCGGAGTTCTCCTTGCTCAGAAAAGTCGAAGGTCGCTTGGTACCGTGCGATGCCTCCGACACACTGGCCAAACCCTGCTACGACTACAAAGGCTTGTCACGCTCACGTGCGTTTCTCGAGAAGCTGGCCGAATCGATGCGTGCAGTGGGTATCGATGTCTATCAGATTGATCATGAAGACGCCAATGGTCAGTTCGAGATTAACTATACCTACGCTGATGCATTAACCTCTTGCGATCACTACACCTTCTTCAAGATGGGTGCGGCCGAGATTGCGGCCGAGATGGGACTGATCTGCTCGTTCATGCCCAAGCCATTCAGTAATCGTCCGGGCAATGGCTTGCATATGCACATGAGCATAGGCAACGGCAAAAAAAATCTGTTTGAAGATAAATCGGACAAGCGCGGGCTGGACCTCTCCACCATGGCGTATCACTTTGCTGGTGGTTTGCTGGCGCATGCATCTGCACTGGCCGCGGTGTGCTGCCCTACCGTCAACAGCTACAAGCGTCTGGTGGTGGGTCGCTCACTCACCGGTGCAACTTGGGCACCGGCGTATATCTGCTACGGCAATAACAATCGCTCCGGCATGATTCGTGGTCCGGGCGGTCGCATTGAATTGCGCCTGCCGGATGGCTCAGCCAATCCTTACCTTGCGACTGCTGCCGTGATCGCAGCGGGTCTGGATGGTATCGAGCGCAAGCTGGATCCGGGTGATCCGGTGACTGAAAGCTTGTACGAGATGAGCCCCGCGCAGTTGCGCAAGCAAGGCATACGGATGCTGCCGCAGAACCTGAAAGAAGCGCTCGACGCATTCGAAAAAGATGATGTTGTTCAGGGCGCGCTCGGGCCACTCGCACCGGATTTTCTGGAGCTCAAGCGCATGGAGTGGGTCGAGTACATGCGTCATGTATCGGATTGGGAAGTCGATCAGTACCTGCAGTTCTTCTGATCGAGGTTGAGGAGAAAAATCATGTGTGGAATCGTGGGACTGCTGGTGAAGAAGCCAGCGCTCAAACAGCAACTCGGTCAGCTGATGGTGCCGATGCTGATTGGTATGACAGAACGCGGGCCGGACTCAGCAGGGCTGGCTGTGTTCGCCGAGCCGTTGAAAGGCTCGGCGCGCAAGCTCAGCTTGTATTCAGGTTTGACCGAGGCCGGCGCAGATTTTGATTGGCATGGTCTGACACACGGCTTGCAGCAGCATCTCGGTGTGACATCGACAATCGATGTCAAACATAATCACGCTGTGCTCAGCTTCGAGGTATCGCCCGACATCGTGAAGAAATGGCTACGCGAACATCACCCGAAGCTGCATATCCTGTCGACCGGCCAGACGATCGATTTGTACAAAGATATCGGTACACCTGCAATGGTGTCTGATCGCTACGACTTCAGCTCACTCACTGGCTCACACCTGGTTGGTCATACCCGTATGGCGACCGAGTCGGCAGTAACGCCGGATCGTGCCCACCCGTTTACTGCGGGTGAAGATTTTTGCCTTGTGCATAACGGCTCGCTATCGAATCCGTATGGTTTGCGCCGCAAGCTAGAACCGCATGGCATTCATTTCGATACCGATAACGATACGGAGGCAGCGTGCCGCTTTCTTGAGTGGCGTTTGCGTGAAGGCGATGATCTGGAAACTGCGCTACATGCCGGCTTCGAAGAGCTGGATGGTTTCTTTACCTTCTTGATGGGCACCCCCGACAAATTGGCACTGATTCGTGATCCGTTTGCTTGCAAACCCGCAGTGGTTGCGGAGACAGATGATTATGTAGCGATCGCCAGCGAGTTTCGCTCGCTTGCACATCTGCCGGATGTGAAGCACGCCAAAGTATTCGAGCCAGCGCCGGAGGAAATGTACGTATGGAACGCGTGAGCTTTGACCTCGCCAGCACACCGCTGCGCGAAGTAAACCAGTTTTTGCATCAGAAACTACAAGCCGAAGATAAGCGCCATGTTGAGGTGCATAACCCCGATGGTGCGCACAACATCGCAGTCGGTCTTGATCAACCGGTCACGGTGGAGATTCATGGCCATGCCGGTTACTACGCGGCGGGCTTGAACAAGAAAGCACATGTGATTGTGCACGGTAGTGCAGGTACCGGTGTCGCTGAAAACATGATGAGCGGTGTTGTCCATGTCAAGGGCTTTGCATCGAATGGTGCAGGCGCTACTGCACACGGTGGCTTGCTGGTGATTGATGGTGATGCTGGTCTGCGCTGCGGTATTTCGCTGAAAGGCGCGGACATCGTGGTCGGTGGCTCGGTCGGTAGTTTTTCCGGGTTCATGGCGCAAGCCGGTCGTATGGTGATTTGCGGTAACGCGGGTGATGCACTAGGCGATTCTTTGTATGAAGCAGTGATCTACATTCGCGGCGAAGTGAAATCGCTCGGTGCCGATGCACAGTTTGAGCCGATGACCGATGAAGATCGCGCCACCGTCGCCGACTTGCTGCGCCAGGCAGGCTTGCAGCACGAACCTGCCTCGTTCAAACGTATTGCCTCAGCGCGTAGCCTGTACCACTGGAACGCTGACGCTAACCAGGAATATTAAGCCGCGTGTCGGCAGGAAAATCATCATGGATATGAAACCCGTTCAGTTCAAGCGCCGTTCTACCGAAGAATCGGCTGGCTTTGATCGCAGTGTGATCGATTACATACAAAATGCTGCAGCACATGGCTTGTATGAGATTCGCGGCCTCGGCGCCAAGCGTCGCGTGCCGCATTTTGATGATCTGCTGTTTTTGGCAGGCTCGTTATCGCGCTATCCATTGGAAGGCTATCGCGAAAAATGCTCGACCAAAACCCTGCTGGGTACACGCTTTGCAAAAAAGCCGGTAGAACTCGAGATTCCAATCACGATTGCCGGCATGAGCTTCGGTGCATTGTCAGCGAATGTGAAAGAAGCACTTGGCCGCGCTGCGACGGAGATGGGTACCAGCACCACCACCGGCGACGGCGGCATGACGCAAGAAGAACGCGGCTCATCGAAAACGCTGGTGTACCAGTGTCTCCCCTCACGCTATGGTTTCAACCCGGATGATTTACGTAAAGCCGATGCGATTGAAGTCGTGATCGGCCAAGGCGCCAAACCCGGCGGCGGCGGTATGCTGCTCGGCCAAAAAGTGAATCCGCGTGTGGCCAAAATGCGCACGCTGCCGCAAGGTGTTGATCAGCGCTCTGCTTGCCGTCACCCTGACTGGACCGGGCCGGATGATCTCGCCATCAAAATTCTCGAGCTGCGCGAAATGACTGACTGGGAAAAACCGGTCTACGTGAAGGTCGGTGCTACCCGTACCTTTCACGACGTGAAGCTGGCCGTACACTCCGGTGCGGATGTCGTCGTCGTCGATGGCATGCAAGGCGGTACGGCGGCGACCCAAACCTGCTTCATCGAACATGTCGGCATTCCTACACTGGCCGCGGTCCGTCAAGCGGTTGAGGCACTGGAAGACCTGAACATGAAAGGCACGGTGCAGCTGATTGTTTCGGGTGGTATCCGCACCGGCGCAGATGTCGCGAAGGCGCTGGCGATGGGCGCCGATGCAGTCGCGATCGGCCAAGGCGTATTGTTTGCGCTCGGCTGCAATTCCGAGACTTACGTACGGAATGGTCAGCATCACTCGGCACTGGATGCGTATGACGCCATCGGTACCGCACCCGGCTACTGCCATCACTGCCATACAGGTAAGTGCCCGGTGGGTGTGACCACGCAAGACGCTGAACTCGAGCAGCGCTTGGAACCCGCCGTCGGTGCAAAACGCGTCCGAAATTATCTAAAGACGCTGAACATGGAGCTGACCACCATCGCGCGCGCCTGCGGCAAGCAAAATGTGCATCATCTCGAGCGCGAAGATCTGGTCGCGCTGACATTGGAGGCTGCTGCAATGGCGGGTGTACCGCTGGCCGGTACCAACTGGGTACCGGGTCGATAAAATGTTTCCAATCGACAAAATGCTCGTCTATCATCAGTTGGGTTAAACGTTCCATCAAGGGCTTGCAGTTTTAGCAAGCCACTTCGTTTATCAGTTTCAGAGAGGAGGTTAGCGGCACCATCGGCACATGCCCCACAGAGGGCAGGCCACGTTCCATGCATATTTCAACAAGAAAGCTAGAACGAAAAGGAGGAGACGTAAATGAACCAACGAAACCAATCGGCCCTCGACCCCGAGATGCAGCGGCGGGCCGAGGCCATGTATTCCCGCGACCGGTGGAGCGCCCTGCTCATACTCGCCGTGTTATGGGCTTCTATCATCTACACCTATATCAAAGTGCCACTCGGCTTTTTCGGTACGCCGATTGGCGTGGTGCTGATTATTGCTGGCGCGCTCCTGCTGCTGTTCAACACCAGCTCAGTGCTCGCGATGCTGTCGCACTACCGAGAGGACCGCGATCACATCTACGGTCAAGATCTCCGTAACCTCGACCTGAACCGGCAACGTCTGCGCGAGCTCGCGTTGCGCCCGGCGCATGTCGATACCGAACCGGGAGCACCATGATGAGCAAACCCTACGAACCCCCTGTACAAAGCAGCGCCGGACAAATGTTCGACAGCTTGGTGGTACTGGTACTGGTGTACGCCAGCTTGCTGGCGCCGTTGCTATTCAAAGCAGCGGCTGAGCCACCCAAAACTGATGACAAAGCGGTACCCACTTGGGAGTCGCTGAATCAAACCCCGGCCATGGTCGAGCAATGGGAAAAGCTGGGTGTCAAGGTTGAGGCCGCAGCACCCATGATTACTAATCGCTTTGACTACACGATTGAGCCGATCAGCCTGCTGCTGACGTTCATTGTGATTGTTGGCTATTTTGTGTTCGTGCTGCGCGTCTCTGAAAAAGAGTATCGCGAAGTGATTCGCGAGCGCTTTGACTCGTCTGAGGGAGGTTGAGATGGATTTCTGGACAGCTTTGGAGTACGCGGCATGGATCATCTCGATTGTCCTGTTCGCATGGATGCTAGCTGACGCGCGCTTCACCAGTTCGCAATATGGTGAAGACTTCCTGTTGAGTTCTCGCGAAGGCGAAGAAGAATAAGGGGGCGTGATGACAGCGCAAAGCATCGCGGCCTCTGCGCCGCAAAAAAATTCGCTACTCAAAGTACTCGGGCCGATTCATGTGTGGGCACTCGGTGTCGGTATCGTGCTGGTGGGCGAGTACATGGGCTGGAACTTCTCGGTCGGTAAGGGTGGCGCCTACGGCTCACTGATCGCCTGCTGGATTATTGGCCTGCTGTATACCTGCGTGGCGATGATTGACTCGGAGGTTACGTCAACTGTCGCAGCGGCCGGTGGTCAGTACACGCAAGCCAAGCACATCATCGGGCCGCTGATGGCATTCAATGTGGGGCTGTATCTGGTGATGGCTTACACCATGCTGGAAGCCTCAGATGCGATCGTGGTGGGCGACTTGATAAAAACCATCGCGTTGCAATACGGTGCCGAGGTGGATACCAAGCCTTTCGTCGTACTGACGATTGCCGTACTCGCCTGGCTCAACTATCGCGGTGTATTCATGACACTCACCGTGAACTTCGTGATCACTGCGTTTGCTTTTGTGGCGATCATTGTGCTGTTCTTTGCGGTCGAAGGTGTGGGCACAGGCGGCTCGATCTTGCGTCACCGCGAGCTACTGACCGACCTGCCTTATGGCTGGATCGGCGTGCTGGCGGCGCTGCAGTTTGGCATGTGGTATTACCTCGGTATTGAGGGTACGTGTCAGGCCGCAGAAGAGGTTCGTTCACCGGGTCGCTCGATTCCACTCGGCACCATGGGCGGCATGATCACCCTGCTGATCGCAGCAACGCTCACCTGGTATGTCTGCGCTGGCTTGATGCCATGGGAATATCTCGGCCAAGCCGTCACACCGCTGTACGACGCAGCACGACTCACCGGTGTGCTCGAGCTTGAAGTGATCCTGTTCGTTGGGACTATTTTTGCGGCAGTGGCCTCGGCCAATGGCTGTATTAATGATGCTTCGCGCGCATGGTTCTCGATGGCCCGTGATCGCTACATGCCGCAGTGGTTTGGTGCAGTCCATCCACGCTACCGCACGCCGTATCGCGCGATCTTGTTCCTGATACCTATTGCGGTGTCGTTTGCCTTTACCGGGCTGCTGGATCAGGTGATCACGTTCTCGATTCTGTCGGGCTTGCTGGGCTACACCTTCATGTCGTTTAACGTGGTGCGCTTCCGTCGTATGTGGCCACTGGGCACGATCAACCGTGGCTATGTTCACCCGTTCCACCCTATCCCGTGCATCTTGCTCGGGCTATTGTGTGCGGCGACTTACTTCGCGACCTACCTCGGCTATGGCGCTTCACTGTTGTCGATTATGGCGTTCTACATCCTAATCTCGATCTGGTTCGTCTTAAGACGCTATCAGTTCGTGCGGCGCGGTGATCAGTTCACCATGCCATGGCCTAAACCCAAAGGTTACTAAGGAGACTGAGTTGGGTGGCGAACTCACCGGCGGCGCTGTTGCCGCCGGTTTTCTTTTATTGGTGGGCTGCGTGCTTTGGCAGCGTCGTGCGCAAAGACACTTTGCAGCGCAGCGGGCCGCTATTTTTGATGACTGCCGTGAGTTGATTCAATCGGCAGAACAAATCCATCCAGGTAGCGACTATCCACTGCTGCGCGGCAGGTATGGCGACGCCAACGTTTTGCTGCAACCTTTGCTCGATCATGTTGGCTACCGCAAGGTACCTTCGTTGTGGTTGGTGCTGACGCTGGATACGCCAACGCCGATAGGTGGTAGTTTGGATGTACTTTTCCGACCGGCGAATATTGAATTTTTTTCGCAAATCGATCAGCTACCGCAACGTATTTATCTAGATGAAGCGTGGCCATCACATCATATGGCCCGAGTTTCGCCCACTGGCTGGCAGGCGCCGCTTGAAACTATCCATGAGGCGCTTGGCGACGCACTCGACAGCGCCGATCTGAAAGAAATTGTTGTAACGCCGCGCGGGGTACGTTTGGTCGTGCGCGTCTGCGGCGTTGAGCGCGGTCAGTACATGGTGCTGCGTGCGATGGTGCCGGAAGTTGAACGGATCCCGCCCGATTGGCTGCGCTATTGGCTGCATACCTTGGTCAGTGTTTCAAGCGCACTACGCGCGGATCTTGCTAAGGCTGCCTGAGATGTTTTCTCGTCCACTGCATCCGCTGCTGATACTGGTGGTTGCGATCATACTGCCGGGCATGGGCCAGGTACTGAATGGCATGTTGGTACGCGCCTGGATCATGATTTTTTTCGCACTGAGTTTGGGTGTTGTCACCTACCACCTCACCACGCCAGCACATTCATTTATCGGCCGACACGCGGGCGGTTTTTTTATTTACGCGATCATGGTCATGGATGCCTATCTGTGGGCACGTTACCGTTACGTGCGCTGGCAGCAAGCGCTAGATCCAACTACGCCTTGATGTCCGCGCCACGGCAACATGTTTTTTTGGAAGGAAGTGCGTATTCATGAGTAGTTTCAAAAAACCGATTGCCATATTTGTTCACTCGGCTGCGGATGGCCCGGCTTATTTCGCTACTTTCTTGCAGCAGCTTGGTGTGCCGTATCAAGAAATTCGAATTGATCTAAGCGAGGCCGTACCTGAGCATGCGGATCAATTTGCCGGCATTGCGCTAATGGGCGGGCCGATGAGCGTTAATGATGATTTGCCGTGGATTCCTGCCTCACTTGCATTGATTCGAGACGCGGTGGAACGAGACATTCCCCTGATTGGCCACTGCCTGGGCGGACAACTGATGAGCAAAGCGCTGGGTGGTGAGGTCACACGCAACCCTAACGGCAAGGAAATCGGATGGCACCGCATCGAGGTGACCGACTCCGCCCTCGGACGGCAGTGGCTCGGCACAGACCAAGGATTGGTGGGCTTTCACTGGCACGGTGAAACTTTCACCTTGCCACCGGGCGCGCAGTGGCTGGCGCGCAGCCAAGCCTGTGCCCATCAGGCCTATGTGCTGGGCCCGCATATCGGGATGCAGTTTCATATCGAGATGGAT
>Ga0169931_10005529_pt1 | contig 19258 bp, 10 predicted proteins | sample Kivu_15m_20L_FD_129675 | JGI IMG/M metagenome (GOLD analysis project Ga0169931, IMG submission 129675) | Freshwater microbial communities from Lake Kivu, Western Province, Rwanda to study Microbial Dark Matter (Phase II) - Kivu_15m_20L... | ecosystem: Environmental > Aquatic > Freshwater > Lake... | reverse complement strand
TATCTTTGTTGATTAGAAATATAAAATACTATAAAATTAAAAAATTATAAATTACTATTGGGGATTGGGGATTGGGGATTGGCCCAATCCCCAATCCCCAATCCCCAATCCCCAATCCCCAAAAAAATCAAATTCAATAATTAAATTAAAATAACATTTAAATATTTAATATTAATTTTTCAAATATTTAAATATCCGAATAAGTCATATCTAATAATTAAAAAATATGAAAAATGCAAATGACGGAAGAAATTCCGAGGAAGAAAACCTCGATAAAGTAAATAATTATGATGACTTTTTAAAGACTAATTATGAGAAAATGCAAAAAATCAAACAATATGATCTCATATCGAAATCTAATATAAATAAAGTAAGTGGTAGTAGTCAAAATTTAGGTCGATCAGCCACAAGCGCTAATCCGAACATAAATTTAAATTCTACAAGCAATCCTATAATACCAGAAAAAATTTTAATAGAAAAATCAAAAAATTGGAGACAATTAAATTCGAAAAAATTCGCAGAGAAAAGAAAATTTGGATTTGTAGAAGGACAGAAAGAAAAATTGCCATGCGAAGTATTGAGAAAAATAGTTAAAGATCATGGGGACATGAGCTCAAAAAAGTTTCGACAAGATAAGAGAGTATATTTAGGGGCACTCAAGTACATACCACACGCAGTCTATAAGCTTTTAGAAAACATGCCATTTCCGTGGGAGCAAGTAAGAAATGTTAATGTGCTTTACCACATTACCGGAGCGATCACTTTCATTAATGAGGTTCCGAAAGTCATAGAGCCGCTTTACATCGCACAGTGGGGATCTATGTGGATTGTAATGAGGAGAGAAAAAAGAGACAGAAGACATTTCAAGAGAATGAGATTTCCGCCTTTTGATGACGAAGAGCCTCCACTTGACTATGGAGATAATATCCTCTCTATCGAACCTGAATTTCCTATTCAAATGCAACTTGATGAAGATGACGACAATGCAGTATACGATTTCTTCTATGATCACCAGCCTTTGAGATATACAAAATTCGTCAACGGCCCTAGTTACAGGTATCTAAATTATTCCTTTTTTATAAATTTGAATATTGGGAATCATTAACACTTAGTTAGCTAATTATGCTTACTAAATATCCACGGTTCCCAAAGCAATACAACGATTGAGTATTCGTTTATATTTATTTTAAACGGATAATTAGCGTTGTTACATATTTTTATTTTTTATTTTAAAATTTATTTAAATGAGCAATTTATTTATTATTTTAGGTTTTGGCAGCTTCCTTTAAATATAATGTCGAACATTCACAGACTTGCAAATCAACTCCTTTCAGATTTAGTCGATAAAAATTACTTTTATTTGTTCGATTTAAAATCTTTCTATACTGCTAAAGCTTTGAATATCGCAATCCCCGGAGGACCTAAATTTGAGCCTTTATTTAGAGACATGTATGATGAAGATGAAGACTGGAATGAATTTAACGATATAAATAAAATTATTATCAGAAATATGATTAGAACAGAATACAAAATTGCTTTTCCTTATCTTTACAATAATAGACCTAGAAAAGTACACATTAGTGTTTACCATTATCCTGCTTGTGCTTTTATTAAACCAGAGGATCCTGATACTCCTGCTTTCTTTTTTGATAAGGTGATAAATCCTATATCTGCTTATAGAGTGGCTAAAAAAGATTATAAAACTAAGTCAAACAAAGAATATGAAGATTTTATAAAAGAAAACAGTATGAATGATGAAGAATTTGAAAGTTTCGAGCTTGACGAAAATATAAAACCATTTTTGGAGGATGAACCTCTCTATACCCAGAATACTTCTCAGGGAATATCTTTACTATGGGCTCCCAAACCTTTTAATCAAAGAACAGGCAAAACGAGAAGAGCTTTTGATATTCCTCTCGTATCAAGTTGGTTCCAAGAAAGATGCCCTACAACTTTCCCTGTTAAAGTCAGAGTAAGTTACCAGAAACTTTTGAAATGCTGGGTTCTAAACTCTTTACATCATTCAAAGCCTAAATCTTTGAATAAAAGAAATCTTTTCAAAGCTTTTGCTGGAACCAAATTTTTCCAATCGACTGAGACTGATTGGGTCGAAGTTGGCTTGCAAGTTTGTAGACAAGGATATAATATGCTAAATCTCCTTATTCACAGAAAAAATCTAAATTACTTGCATCTGGATTACAATTTTAACTTGAAGCCAGTGAAAACTCTAACTACAAAAGAAAGGAAAAAGTCAAGATTCGGTAATGCATTCCATTTGTGTAGAGAAATTCTTAGATTGACAAAATTGATTGTAGATACTCATGTTCAGTATAGATTGGGTAATGTAGATGCTTTCCAACTAGCAGACGGACTTCAATATATATTTGCACATGTCGGCCAGTTAACAGGTATGTACCGATATAAATATCGTCTTATGAGACAAGTCAGAATGTGTAAAGACTATAAACATCTAATATACTACCGTTTCAATACTGGTCCTGTTGGAAAAGGACCCGGATGTGGATTTTGGGCACCCATGTGGAGAGTATGGCTATTCTTCATGAGAGGAATTATTCCTTTATTGGAAAGATGGTTAGGAAATCTTCTTGCAAGACAATTCGAAGGAAGACATAGTAAGGGAATTGCAAAGACTGTCACCAAACAAAGAGTAGAATCTCAGTTTGACTTGGAATTAAGAGCAAGTGTAATGTTAGATATCACAGATATGATGCCAGAGGGTGTAAAAGCGAATAAGGCAAAAACTATTTTGCAACATTTATCAGAAGCATGGAGATGTTGGAAGGCAAATATTCCATGGAAAGTACCTGGACTCCCAGCACCAATTGAAAATATGATATTGAGATATGTTAAATCAAAAGCAGATTGGTGGACAAATGCAGCCTATTATAATAGAGAAAGAATACGCCGTGGGGCTACTGTCGATAAGACAGTTTGCAAAAAGAATCTTGGTAGATTGACAAGATTATACTTAAAACAAGAACAAGAGCGACAACATAATTATTTAAAAGATGGGCCCTACATATCTCCAGAAGAAGCTGTAGCTATTTACACAACTACAGTACATTGGTTGGAATCCAGGAAATTTAGTCACATTCCATTTCCTCCTTTAAATTACAAACATGATACAAAATTGTTTGTTTTAGCGCTAGAAAGATTAAAAGAAAGCTACTCAGTTAAGTCAAGATTAAATCAAGCACAAAGAGAAGAACTGGGATTGATAGAGCAAGCATATGATAATCCTCACGAAGCATTGACCAGAGTAAAAAGACATTTATTATCCCATCGTGCTTTTAAAGAGATCGGAATTCAATTCATGGACCTTTATTCATATTTAGTTCCTGTTTATGAAATAGAACCTTTGGAAAAGATAACTGACGCTTACTTAGATCAATATATTTGGTTTGAGGCAGAGAAAAGAAATCTTTTCCCTAATTGGATTAAGCCAAGTGATTCAGAACCTCCCCCACTTTTAGTTTACAAATGGTGTCAGGGTATTAACAATCTGACCAACATCTGGGACACTAGTGAAAATCAATGTAATGTGCTCCTAGAAAGTAAGTTCGAAAAAGTCTATGAGAAAATAGATTTCACTCTACTAAACAGATTGCTTCGTCTTATAGTAGACCACAATATTGCAGATTATATCACTACAAAAAATAATGTTGCAATTACATATAAAGATATGTCTCATGTTAACTCATACGGAATGATACGTGGTTTACAATTTTCAAGTTTTGTGTTTCAGTATTATGGCTTGATTCTTGATTTGCTAATTCTAGGACTTACCAGAGCTACAGAATTAGCAGGACCCCCAAATGCTCCAAATGAATTTATGACCTTCAAAGACGTTGAAACAGAGATTAGACACCCGATAAGACTCTACTGCAGATATATCGACAAAATTTTTATTCTCTTTAGATTTAGTAATGAAGAATCTAAAGATTTGATTCAAAGATATCTAACTGAAAACCCTGATCCTAACAATGAAAATATCGTTGGATATAATAACAAAAAATGCTGGCCTAGAGATGCTAGAATGAGATTAATGAAACATGATGTAAATCTCGGCCGTGCTACTTTTTGGGAAGTAAAGAATCGTCTTCCTAGGAGTTTAACAACTATCGAATGGGAAAATTCATTTGCTTCAGTTTATTCTAAAGACAATCCAAATTTACTATTCAATATGTGCGGATTTGAAGTTAGAATCTTACCAAAAATAAGATCTACAAAAGATGAGTTCACATTTAAAGACGGAGAATGGAAATTGATAAATGAAATTACAAAGGAAATCACTGCGAAAGCTATTCTCCGAGTCGACGATGAGGCATTAAAAAAATTCGAAAATAGGGTTAGACAAATCCTGATGGCAAGTGGTTCCACGACTTTTACGAAAATTGCTAATAAATGGAACACAACCTTGATAGGTATAATGACATACTTCAGAGAAGCAGTAGTGAATACGGAACAATTACTAGATTCGTTAGTAAAATGTGAAAATAAAATTCAAACTAGAATAAAGATAGGACTTAATTCGAAAATGCCTAGTAGATTCCCTCCTGTGGTTTTTTATACTCCTAAGGAACTAGGGGGGCTAGGGATGTTATCAATGGGACATATACTAATTCCTCAATCTGATTTAAGATATTGTAAGCAAACTGAAACTGGAATTACGCATTATCGTGCTGGTATGAGTCATGAAGAGGACCAACTCATCCCTAACCTGTATAGATACATACAATCTTGGGAAAGTGAATTTGTAGACTCTCAAAGAGTATGGGCTGAGTATGCACTAAAGCGTCAAGAAGCGACTACTCAAAATAGACGTCTTACATTGGAAGATTTAGAAGACAGTTGGGACAGAGGTATCCCAAGAATAAATACACTTTTCCAAAAAGATCGTCTCACTCTTGCTTATGACAGGGGATGGAGAGTAAGACAAGATTTCAAGCAATATCAAGTTTTGAAACACAATCCGTTCTGGTGGACTCATCAAAAACATGATGGCAAGCTATGGAATTTGAACAATTACAGAACAGACATGATACAAGCACTAGGTGGAGTCGAAGGTATCTTGGAACATACCTTATTTAAGGGAACCTATTTTGTAACCTGGGAAGGTCTTTTCTGGGAAAAAGCATCCGGCTTTGAAGAGAGTATGAAGTATAAAAAACTTACCCACGCACAAAGATCCGGTCTCAATCAAATCCCGAACAGAAGATTTACTTTATGGTGGTCACCAACTATTAATAGATCAAATGTTTATGTTGGTTTCCAAGTTCAACTGGATTTGACTGGAATATTCATGCACGGAAAAATTCCGACTCTTAAAATTTCTCTAATCCAAATTTTCCGAGCGCATTTATGGCAAAAAGTTCATGAAAGTGTAGTGATGGACTTATGTCAAGTTTTCGACAAAGAAATGGATTCTTTAGAAATAGAAACAGTTCAAAAAGAAACAATCCATCCAAGAAAAAGTTACAAAATGAATAGTTCCTGCGCTGATATTTTACTATTTTCTACATTCAAATGGCAGATATCTAAGCCAAGTCTGTTGACAGATAATAAAGAGTCATATGATGGAAGTACTTCCACTAAATTTTGGGTAGATGTTCAACTTAGATGGGGAGATTATGATTCACATGATATAGAAAGATATTCCAGATCTAAGTTCCTTGATTATTCATCAGACAATCTGTCAATTTATCCATCACCAACTGGGGTTTTAATAGGAATAGACTTAGCCTATAATCTACATTCAGGTTTCGGTAATTGGTACCCTGGATTAAAGCCAATTATGCAACAAGCCATGAATAAGATAATGAAATCTAATCCAGCACTTTATGTTTTAAGAGAAAGAATCAGGAAAGGACTTCAATTGTATTCTTCAGAGCCAACAGAGCCATATTTAACTTCTCAAAATTATTCTGAATTGTTTTCGAATCAAATCATATGGTTTGTTGATGATACAAATGTTTATAGAGTTACTATTCATAAAACATTTGAAGGAAATCTTACCACAAAACCAATAAACGGGGCAATATTCATTTTTAATCCTAGATCTGGTCAGCTATACCTCAAAATCATTCATACTTCTGTTTGGGCTGGTCAAAAACGTCTAGGTCAATTAGCAAAGTGGAAAACAGCAGAAGAAGTTGCAGCTTTAATCAGATCACTACCAGTCGAAGAGCAACCTAAGCAGATCATAGTCACACGTAAAGGAATGCTGGATCCTCTTGAAGTACATCTTTTGGATTTCCCTAACATAGTAATAAAAGGATCCGAGCTTCAGCTTCCCTATCAAGCCTGTTTGAAAATAGAAAAACTCGGTGACAAGATCTTAAAAGCAACTCAACCAGAAATGGTTACTTGCAATCTCTACGACGATTGGACTGACACAATCTCCAGCTACACTGCGTTTATTAGACTTATTCTAATTTTGCGAGCTCTTCATGTAAACCACGAAAAAGCTAAAATTATTTTGAAACCTGACAAGAATACTGTTACTTTACCTAGTCATATTTGGCCCAATCTGACACCAGAAGAGTGGGTAAAAGTAGAAGTGGAATTGAAAAATTTGATCCTTGCAGATTATGGAAAAAAAAGTAATGTTAATGTCGCAAGTTTAACACAAAGCGAAATTAGAGATATCATTCTTGGAATGGAAATTTCTCCACCTGGAATGCAACAAAAACAGATCAACGAGATAGATAAACAAGCGAAAGAAGCCTCACAATTAAATTCAACTATTTCTACAACAACTAGTAAATTAGGGGAGCAAATTACTACTCAAACAATATCTCCTTATGAACAGCAAAAATTTTATTCGAAAACAGATTGGAGAGTCAAAGCAGTGTCCTCTTCAAATTTACATCTCAGGACTAATCACATTTATGTAAACTCTGAAGATATAAAAGAAACAGGTTTTACATACGTTCTTCCAAAAAATATTCTAAAGAAATTTATCATGATTTCGGATCTCAGGACTCAAATAGCAGGATATATTTATGGAATATCCCCAGAAGAAAATTCAATGGTCAAGGAAATCAGATGTATTGTTATAGTCCCTCAAACAGGATCCCATTTGAATGTGAACTTGCCTAATCAATTACCCGAACATCCCTATCTCAGAGATTTAGAACCCTTAGGATGGATACACACCCAACCACAGGAAACAGGACAGCTTTCAGCTTTCGATGTTACAACACATTCTAAAGTTTTATCAGAAAATGTTGCATGGGATGTTGAAACAAGTATTGTTATCACCTGTTCATTTACTCAGGGTTCATGTACTCTTACATCTTACAAACTTTCTCCCTATGGATTGGAATGGGGACGCACTAATAAGGATACTTCTCCCAGTCCCTCTGGTTACAGCTCCAATTGCTTTGAAAAAGTACAGATGCTACTCTCTGATAAATTTATGGGATTCTTCATGGTTCCTGATAATGAAGTATGGAACTACAACTTCATAGGTATTGAACACGCTACCTCTATGAAATATTCGCTTACACTGGCTAACCCTAAAGATTTCTATCACGAAATTCACAGACCCTCACATTTCATGAATTTTTCCAAAGCTTTTGATGAAAATGTACCAGACAATTATGAAAGAGAAGATAATTTCTCTTAGATAAAGCTAAATTTAAAATTAATAATATTGAATGACTAATTGAAACTTATTATATGATTTCCCTTCAAATTTAATACAAAACATATATTATTGTAATGTTCTATATTTTTAATTCAACAATACTGAGAAAAAATATACAAACTAATCATCAAATATAGAATTTCTAAAATAAATGGTAAAATATTCCAAATGAATAATCAGAATTTTATATATTAAGAAATATCCTTAAAATAAAATAAATAATTACTCTAGCAGGTGAATAAAATTTATTAAACAATCAAAAAAATAAACAAAATTTATATATAATAGTTGAATATTATAATATCATAATTTAATAAAATTTATATAATCAAGAAATGTCAACCAGGAAGAGATTTCTTCTTAAAGTAATAATTTTAGGAGACGCAGGGTAAAATTAATATATAATTTAATTCCACTTTAGAGTAGGAAAAACCTCCCTTTTGAACCAGTAAATTTAAAATTTAATCTCAAGGTACGTAAAAAATCAATTCTCATACCAATACAAAGCAACAATCGGTGCTGATTTTTTAACAAAAGAAATTATTTTGGATAACACCGTAGTTCAGCTACAAGTAAAAATAATTTTAATTGCAGCTATGGGATACAGCAGGTCAAGAAAAATTCCACTCAATGGGGGCTGCCTTTTACAGAAATGCCGAGTGTTGTATCCTCTGCTTCGATTTGACCGATTCTAAGACATTCGAAACAATAGACACATGGAAGACAGAATTCTTATCTCAGTTGAATCCAAAAGACCCTGAAAGTTTTCCTTTTGTGATCATAGGAAATAAATGCGACAGAGCTGAAGACAGAAAAGTTCCCGAATCAAAAGTAAAACAATACTGTGCACAAAAAGGTAATATCGCCTACTTCGAAACATCCGCTAAGGACAAAATTAATGTAGAAAAAGCATTCGAGGAAGTCGCAAGATTAGCCTTTAAAAGAGAACAAAAGGACGAAGAAATGTAAAATTATCAAATAAATTTTTAGCTTCATTCCCAAAGCCGTAGTAGACTTAAAAAAACCTGTTCAACAAAATAAGAGCGGGGGTTGCTGCTAAAATATTCGATATAATTATGATAGTTTATAGATTATAAAAAAAAAGCAACACTTTTATTACATCTTATATTTATAACTAATATTTCTTATTAAAATATTCATATTTTAAAACATATTTATTTATGCTACTTTAATTAAGAAAAAATAATTTTTTTATAATGAAAATCACAGTTAAATCGAAGAAAACAGTATATAACCGAATTGAGTTAGAAAAAAAAGAGAATGATAATATACTTCAGACTCATAAAATTACGAGTCATCAGAATCTCGGCAAAAGCTTGAATGAAAGTGAAATTCAGAACAATCAACAAAAAAGAGCTCATATATTAGTATCTAAGAATAACTACGAATCTGAAGATTTTGATTTTTTATCGAATAATTCGATCACAACAAGGGAAAATTACAATGAAAAGGTAGTAATCAAAGATAATCTAATTCTAAAGAATGTCAGTAATCTGGTTCAAGAAAAAAATCAATTTAAAATAAATAAGGACGATCAAGTAATTAAATTAGTAATAAGGACAAAAAGTTATGATGACTTTCTGAATAAGAAACACAAAGAGAAAATTTCCGAGTATAACATCTACAAGAAAAAATCGGCTAGAACTAAACGGACTAATATAGGTTTTAAATGTAATACTCCTTATGAAATCTATTCACATTTTATAAATTCTTATAAGATCGTACCTCGTGATAATTATTCCAAAGAGTTAAAAACACCTAACAAACTTGATAAAATTAGAAATAAACAGATTCGACTTAGTACAGATATGAGTTTCCCTAACAAATCAAATATAACATTAAACACATTACATAACAAAAACGGTACCTGTAGGTTATTAAACCTCCCTAATAATATTAAGTTAAATCATGCAACTCAAAGCGCAAATAAGTCGTCAAATAATCCTAAATACGAAAAGAATAATGTTCTTAATAAATTCAAAAAAGAGGCAGAATCTAAGCCTCTATTGGATAAAATTAATCAAATATATGATAGTAATCAATTACAAAATTCTAAGCAGCAAAATACAAACATATGGGAGAAAAACAAGCCAAATAACCCAAATTCAAAACCTTCGAAAAATCAAAAACTGACAACATCCATCCCTAACATAATCAATAACTTGTCTCATAAATTCCAAAATAACGATTACGCATCTAATAAAGAACCAGATTTATTCAGCAAAATTATGACAAATAAAATTAACCCTTATAATATTAATCTTAATCACACGAATAATAATAATTTAAGTAATTCTAATAATATCCCTAACAGCAGCGCAAAAAAAATTCCTTTAAGAAAAATATCTGATGGTAACGAAAAAAACAAAAATGAAAACTTGAATTTGAAAGATGGGAGCTCTAATTTTATTAAAAGCAATAACGACAACAAAATTTTCAATCGTAATTTAAATTTCCTCAATAAATTAAATACGAAAAATATGATGAATAATATACAGACTTTAGGGAATATTAGTATAGAAAATCCTTTTCAATTAAAACATCGTCAAGCAAAATTAAAAGATGCTAAGGATATCCAAGATGTAAAAGATTCTTTAGAAAAATCTGATAAGAAAAAAGATATTTTTAACGGGACCTTCAAAATGAACCAGATGAAGGACATACCAAAGTTCTTTCTGAATGAAAAACTAAATCAAGATAAGGTTAATAATAAGAAAAACTCTTGTAATGTAGGCATATCAAGTGAAATCGACAAAACTCTTTTAACTCCAAATTTAAGCACAGAATTAACAGATAAAACATTTAAAGGAATAAGAAAAGACGAGGAATCATCTCCATTAAGAATTTATGAAATCGAAAGATTTGAAGATAACGTGGAGATGATTAGAAACAGTTTAGATGAAAAAACTGGAGTGAATGAAGACCTTGCTACATATAATAATCCAGATGTTCATGATAATGATCATGATAAAACCTTAAAATTAACTAACTTAGAGGCAATTATAAAGAATAATCTCAATTATATAAATCAAAATATAAAGAAGGATACTCCTCCTCAAGAATTGCTAAGAACCAAAAAATTTTCATACACTGATTTAACTCCCGTTTATACTACAGATAACCCAAACAAATTAAAAATTACAGAAGGTTTTCTTAAAAATATCGATAATAAACAAATTATCGTAGACGAACTGTGTAAGACCTTTTTGCATTTCGTGGATGAAGAAACAGGAATCGAAAATAATATTGATGAACGTACAAATAATTTAGAAAACAATTTAATTTATCATTCATCAGATGAAGCAGATAATAGTATTGATGAGAGAGAAGATAATTTAAATGACAAAAAATCTATAAGAATAAACAATCCAATAGTATCAAGGATTAAGAAAAATTCTTTCGCAATAAATATTTCAGATGATGAATTTCCCTTTTCTGACGATGAAAAGATTCAAATAACTAACGTTCCTGTCTTTAAATCCAAAAAATTAGAATATTATGTAAATTTTCTACAGGCTAATCATCATAAAATCCAAAGAGAAAATTTCTCTCATAAAATTTCAGGGGGGAAAATGCTTCACTATCTATTAATACAAAATAGAAAATTTAAAGAAAATTTTGTGTCCTATCTCACCTATAAAGATCTTTCTAATCTCTCTTTTACAAACAAACCATTCAGAAGGGAATTCAAAACTATTCTAATAGATAAGTTAATTGATAAAATAATCAACAATGAAGATAATAATTTCCATTACAAATTATGGAAATCGATTTTAATATATTCCAATTTGATAAACGTGAAATATTTAAGAAAAGAATTTTTGGACAATCTCTTTCAAAAATCAAACTATGAGGAAGAAATAAGAAAGGACTTGTTAAGAACGATGCCTGATGATCCTACATTTCAGCCTGGCAAGGAAAATTATAAAAAATTATTCAACATTTTGTTTGCCTATTCTAATTACAATAAAAAAATTGGCTACGCACAAGGAATAAATTTTATAATCGCTAATTCTTTACACATTTTTTCCAAGGAAGAAGAGGCGTTTATGTTCATTGATGCTTTAGTCAATAAATTGAATTTAAATGATTTAATCGGGATAACAGAATTGGAAATTCAACATAAATTAGAAACTGTCGGAAAATTATTAGAAAAACATACGCCATCTATAGTAAAATATTTGGAAAGAAATTTACTCAATCATGAATTTTTCACTACCGGATGGATTATCCCTTTATTTTCGAATTCGATGAAAAAGGAAATTTTATTCAAATTTTGGGATTTTTTTATCATTTACGGATGGAATTTTTTTTATTATTTTATTGTATCTATTTTGTTCTTTTTCGAAAAAAGAATATTGGCAGCAGATCCAAACACCCTTTCATTATTTATTAAAAAACTTCTAAAATCTGAAATATTCGAAAAATCTTTTGGTAAAATAGTCCAGAAAACTTTTGAGTTGTTAAACAATACAATAATATGACTAATCTTAGTACAATTGGTTTTTCCTTTAATTTTTAATATTCATTAAAGTTGTATTTTTAAAATTACTTTTATAAAACCATTTTTAATATTATAATTATACTAGAAATAAATTTCCGATACTTATTTATAAATTATCCTTGGTAAAATATACATACATTGAAATTCAGCATGGATTCTTTGTTTCTGTTGTAAGAATACTATTTTCATCACTTGCAGTAGAAAATTTTGAAGATGTATATTCTTGCTTTCCTGTTTGTGGCATCATGGGGGGTGTCATTTTTCTTTTCAGCAAATCAGAAAAATTAAAATTTGTAAAATATTTATCAAATTTTATTTCTGCTACCTTAATTCGCATACTTTGGTTTCTATCAAGCATTTTTTTTATGAGTTGATTTGCTTCATCTGGAATAGTGACATTGAACAAATTGAAGTTTATATCAGCGAATAAAATTTTTTTGAAAAGCTTCTCTTTATTTTTTTCAAAAAAGGGGGGGAGACCATAATACATTTCATATAACAAAACACCCAAACACCAGACATCAACAGGCTTACCGTAGCTCTCACCTAAAATAATTTCAGGGGCAAGGTACTCATTAGTGCCACAAAATGTAAATGTTGGGTTATCTTCTTCCATTTTATCCTTGGCTAACCCAAAATCTGTAAGTCTCAAATATCCCCCTGCATCTAGGACGATATTCTCAGGTTTAAGATCTCGGTATATAATATTCTTTCCATGGAGAAAGTCTATGGCCATAACAATCTGAGCAAAGTAGAATTGACATAGCCTGTGTTCAAATCTTTTTAAATTTCTGAGGTGAAAGAATAATTCTCCTCCTGAGTAATATTCTGTCATTAGGTATATTTTCTTTTCTGTCTGAAAAGATGCCAGTAATTTTAATATAAATGGATGTTCTACTATTTCTAAAATCTTCAACTCATAGTTGATGTGTTCAATGTCTTTGGACATTTTGATTTTTGATTTATTCAAACATTTCAATGCGTATATTTTCCCATCTTTTTTATACCTTGTCATATATACTTTACCGATAAATCCTCTACCTATCAACTCTATTTTTTCTAAATCTTCTATTTTCACATCCATTCCGTAATTTATTGTTATAAACTCATTCTTAGGAATGTTTGATAATATACTATTTTTGTCATAAAAAAAGTTTTGTAATTGAAATTCTGGATAGAAATAATCATCTACCAGAATGTTTTCGATGTTTAAATCCTGATCAAATACAACAGAATATTCATCACTTTCTAAATTATGTAGTGTTTTAGAAATGTCTTACCTTTACCTATGTCAAACTTGATGTCTACTTTTCGATTATTTTCTAATATTTCGGTAGATTTGTTAAAATATTGTGTTATCAATTTTTTTAAAAACATATTTCAATTATATTAATTATTATATTGTTATATTTGAAATTAAATATAATTATCGATTCCTCATATTATATAGTGCTTAAATTTTAAATAATTCAAACATTTTTGTTTGTATTTCATTAGAAAAAATAATTTTCGTAACTTTAAAAAATTAGAAAATCTTCAAAAATCCCAAAAACATAATTCTATACTTTGGAAATTAATTTCTCTATTTTTAAATATCAAATGTTTGAAAAAATTTCAACCATATATTTGTCTGAATTCTTATACGACTTGTATTTCATCATTTAGGTGTTAAATGTAGAATCAAATAGTTTATCATCCCTATATTTACTATTTGAATTAATATTTTCGAAATTTTATAAAATGAGACATATTATATATATAAATATATTCATATATATATAAGTATAATAAATTCATCATTTCAATCCTAAAATTAAACTTACTTTTTATCATATATTTATTAATATATCGCATTAAAATAAATGGCAAACATTGATTTTAAATTAAAATATGCTGTAAAATGAATCAAAAGTATATTCTTTAACTCTTAATTATTTTAAATTACAATAATACATAATGACTATCAATATCATTTATTAGTTATTCAATTGTAAATTGAATATTAATATTACTTAAGTAATTTCATAAAATATATAAATGAGTACTTGGATAGATATCAATTCAACGTTAGACTGTTCCACCGATGTATTTCATATTTTATATTATAAAAATTAGACAAAAAGCATCAAAGAATTTTGTATGTATGAAAAGAAGTTCACAGTTGAATCCTCTATTTTACTTTCGTATCAGCCGCAGCCTATTCAGTTGTTCAAAGACAAATATAAAACAGATAAGAAAATTTACGATCAGGAACTAAATTCAACTTACGTCTACATCGGTACAGACACTACAGAAAATTCGAAGGTTGCTATCAAACAAATAAAAAAGAACAGGATGGATAAAAACTTTTTGCATGAGATGACTAGAAATGAGTTGGCAGTACACTACTCATTGAGCAGAACGAAATGCAACAACATCGTCAAAGCCAAAAATTATTTTGAGGATGCATCCTCATATTATCTAGTGATGGAATGCTCTCCAGAGCCGAATTTTTTTGAAGACATGTTAGAAAATGTAAAATAATTTTTATAATATTTATAATATAGAGATATAATCCTATTTCAGATGAGAGAACTTTACAGAGTTATGCTTTAGACGTTTTAAATGGGCTTATAGAAATTCACCGGAACAATGTGATACACTGTGATCTTAAACCTCAAAACTTTTTAATTTTTTATAATGAAAGTGAAAATGAATCCGACAATCGCACAAATGGGGAGTTTATTTCTGATGACGTCAGTGTAACAAGTTACGATCCTAATAGTTTTGTTAAAATTTCTGATTTCGGATTTTCTCACATTATTCCTTATGGGGATACAAAGGCATACATGAAATATAAAACAGGGACCTTTTCCTATACGGCACCTGAAATAGCAAATGTATATTCTAATTATTTAAAAACACAGGATTGTTACATTGATCAGTCAGTAGATATATGGAGCTTTGGTTTGAGTTTGTATCAGATGGCTGTTGCTTACCTCCCTACTGCAATTAAGGATTATAGATATGGTAAATTTCAATTATTAAAAAACATTTTCAAAGGCACTGGCCCTATTCCATTCCGAAAAGTGGATTGGAAAAACTTCGACTTTGTAAATTTAAAGAATTTGATCGATAGCTGCATGGAATCCGATCCTGCCAAGAGAATTTCAGCCGAGGATGCTTTAAATCACGTATGGTTTGATTCTTTTTAATATTTAATCGTCTTTTTATAATTGTAATTATCCATCATATAATTCAAATAATACAATATAAAGTATATAAATAAATCAAGGGATTTTAATAATTAATTGGATGCTTATTACAAAATATAAATAATTTTTGAATTTTTATATAAGTAATTAAAAGGAAATGAATGAAAAATTAAAAAATGTAAAATAAAATAAGTTAAATAATTAGATAAAACTTCCTCCTGAAGTAAATCGAATAATTTTCGTAAGAAATTTGCCTTTTAAAATAACTGCAGAAGAGCTCTACGATATTTTCGGAAAGTTCGGACCAATCAGACAAATAAGAAAGTAAATTACATAAAGAAGAATAAAATTAAAATTTTAGAGGCAATTCGAATGAAACTAGGGGAACAGCATTTGTTGTATATGAAGATATTTATGATGCAAAGAATGCAGTGGATCATCTCTCAGGATTTAATGTTGCTGGAAGGTAAGAATTTTATATGATTACATTACTTTAGATATCTAATATGTTTATATTATCAACATTGGAAAAAAAAGTAGACTGAATATATTTTATAGATATTTAATTCTGTTTTAAATTCATAAATTCTGAATTATATCATATGCTGTCGCATATATAAAACTATTCTAAAATTAATTTATTTTCTCCAGTTCGATCTATAGGCTTGATTTCTTCTTTCCTCTTCATAATGGTTTTCTATTCTCTTTTCATTTTCGACACTCTTCTTTCTATCTATATTGATATTATTATTACCATTCTTCAAATCTCTTTGACTATGGTTTTTATTTTCTTTTAATTGATTATTTTCTTCCAATCTTTTAAAGGCATTTGTTAAATTTGGTTTAGAAATACTTTCAATTTTTATTTTCTCTTTGTCTATTAATTTAGGTAATTTCAATTTTAGATTAGTTTCAGACTCCTTTATTTTTAAAAATTCTTGATAAAATTTCTTTTTTCTTTCAAGTTCTTCCAAAAGTTTTTCTTCATAGGAATTTTTTCTTTTTTCTTTACTGATGGATTTTTTGAATGTGAAGTTTTTTTCGTGATCAATTTTGTGTTTATGACGAATGTTTTCTTTATGATGATCCTGTTTGCTTTCATCTTTAGAAATTTTTTTATCGACTGAAGTATTTTCGAGATTATCTCTGGATTTATTTTTCTTATTGAACGATCTAGATCTGGATCTTGACCTTTTCCTAATAGGCGATCGTGATTTTCTCCATTTTTGATGGGATTTAGATCTGGATTTCTTATTCGATTTACTACGACTAAATAAATTGTTAACGAGATTATAATACCTTCTTTTATTTCTATCCTTATTTTTATCCTTCGGTCTATCAACTTTTTTTTCTTCACTTTTTTTATATCTGCGGGACAATTTGTCTTCATTTTCTCTAGTTTTATTTCTGATATTTTCAGATGAAGCTGAGGACGAAGAAGAAGAAACTGAATCTTTTCTTCCGGAATCCCTAATTTTCCTATCATTATCCCTTACTTTTTCTTTTGGCTCCTCTTGAGGATCAGATTCTGTTTACAATTAATATTACAATAGTACCAGAGATCATCAAATAGAATTTTGACTCTCCAAAATTAATTTTAGAATTAAGATTGACTTTTGTCTGTTTCTTAGCTTCAATCTGCTCGCCATCGATAAAAGTACCATTAGCTGATATTAAAATTCTAGTCTTACCTGATCCTAAATCTTTGATAAATAATTTCCCTTCTGATGAGTAGGTTAGCTCAGCATGTATTCTTGAAATTGTCCCTTCAGATATTGTGATGTTAGTCTTTTCAGGATTTCTCCCAATTAAATACAATCTTAATATAAAAAATATTTAATCATTACTTTCCTTGCTCAATTTTCCATTCTTGTATGTAAATTTGATCCTTTTCATTTTCTTTTGAGTATAAAATACCTTTAAGAGCTTTCATTAAAATAATTTAATTTATTTATAATATTTTTATTTGGGAGAAAATTAATTTAATAAGAGAACAGAAAATAAAATTTATTTATATAAATAGGCTAATTAATAAATGAGTCTTTCAAAGGTAATAATTCACTTTCGGAGATATTCTTAATCGTTTCAAAAATTTCATGAATGACTAAAAAGATTTTAATTTTAATAAAATTTAAACGCCATACCTTGTTTCTCTTTTTTCGTTATCAATTTTAAAATCAACTTAAATCTGTTTATCTTTGTAAGATTCTTTAAATACTCAACGACCAATGCTTCTTTCGTAGAAATAGATCTATGAAATATTAATAAGAATATTTTTACTGATCGTCTTTTCTATTAAGAATTGATTTTAGACAATTTAAAATTTCTATTAAAATATTTTTATCCATGTCATTAACAAATATTTTAGGTAAGTAACCAGGATTTACTTTTAGTAGAAATTCTTCTTTTTCTTTTAGATTATCATCGAAATTTCTAAAGGCTAATTTAAAGGATGAAGATGTTAAATTTTCTTTAGTCAAGTCATAAACAAATTTTCTGATTTCTTCATTACTCAAGATATTTTGAGAGACCTGAGAGTTGATAATATATGTTTTATTATTAGTAAGATTATTCGAATTTGATTTGACATTCTCATTGTTTGTTTGATTAACCCCATTGATATTTTTATCCTTAGACTCGTTAAGATTTTCTAAAAAACGTCTTATGTCTATGTTACTGCATTCTAAATTGTTGAAATTTTCCTTATTAAATTCGAAGGATTTTAACTTCGTATATTTTGTGCTTTCACTATACTCGAATTTCTCCATTTTCAACTTTTGATTTGATATAATCACATTTATCTCATTCAACGAATCTTTAATCAACGGAGAAATCGAATTCTTTTCTAATTCTTCGCTTAAGTCCAAAGCTATCTGAAGATCTTCGATTGCTTTGATAAACTTCTGCATTTTATAATAACTCAATCCTCTTCTGAAATAGGCCTTTATATTATTTTTATCATTTTCTACAACATAATTAAAATCTTTGATTGCTTCCTTGTAATTCCCTAATTTTAGGTGACTGTTTCCTCGATTATTAGATATGGCTATTTTCATTTTAATTTGTACGTCCTCATTTAGATTATTGCTTTGTTCGTCGATGAATTTCAAAATTGCTGAGTTGAGTTCAATAGTTTTGTTGTAATTGCCCATTGCGAAATAAGCGTTCGCTTCTGTTTTTATTTTTTCTACGTATCCTTCTTGATTTAGCAACCCTTGTCTATTATTTTTGATTTTTATACTTGTGTTTGGTTTAGCTGTTGAAATCTTTTTTGGATTTGTGAAGAATTCCTTTTGTATTGTGTCTTCTGTTCTATTAGTCACTATCTGAGATTCTTCTTTTTCTATTAATTCTTCATTGTCTATGTCGATTTTATTCCATGCGTCATAATAGTCTTTTATTGAATTCTTATCTCGTTTAAAATTTTTTTCACCTGGTTTGTTGTTTTCAATTTGAGATTTGGATTCATTTTTAGTTTCTGTTTGTAAATTTTTTGAGTTTTCTTTGTTTGCTTTGATTCCTTTGGATTGGGTCTTTAAAATCTTATCTTTAGAATTAATTTCTTTTTCCCATTCATGAAGGTCTTTTAGATAGTCGCTGATCGACATTGAATTTTCTTTGATTTGTCTTTGGATTTCAAAAAGTTTTGGGTCCATTTAAAATTTAAAAATGGAAATATATTTAATTTTTATATATAAATGAACAAATTATAATGAAAAAACTATGTTTGATTAAAATTTTAAATGGGGATTGGGGATTGGGGATTGGGGATTGGCCCAATCCCCAATCCCCAATCCCCCAATCCCCAATCCCCAATCCCCAAACAAAATTTGAGAATAAAATTTTAAAATATTAATTTATTCTAAC
>Ga0169931_10005528_pt1 | contig 19260 bp, 13 predicted proteins | sample Kivu_15m_20L_FD_129675 | JGI IMG/M metagenome (GOLD analysis project Ga0169931, IMG submission 129675) | Freshwater microbial communities from Lake Kivu, Western Province, Rwanda to study Microbial Dark Matter (Phase II) - Kivu_15m_20L... | ecosystem: Environmental > Aquatic > Freshwater > Lake... | reverse complement strand
TGTCTCTCACCGTGTTTTCAACCGCACCTCGATAGGGGACTTCTACCGTCCTACCTTCCGAACTGCGGTATTCTGCTACACCACCATGATGTTTTGTCATGGCAGTATCTGAACTCATTCCGTAGAAGGTTACCATCCCATCCTTGACTTCTCCGCCACCTTCGTCGTGCCCTGCCAACATTCCACCCAGCATGACAAAGTCTGCGCCTGCGCCAAATGCTTTAGCCACATCGCCTGGGCAAGTACAACCACCATCAGCAACGATATGGGCACCGAGCCCATGTGCCGCATCACTGCACTCAATGATCGCAGAAAGTTGCGGGTAGCCAACTCCAGTCTGTATCCTAGTCGTGCATACCGATCCCGGTCCGATTCCAATTTTGACAATGTCGGCTCCTCGTAAAATAAGTTCTTGGGTCATATCAGCCGTGACCACATTGCCGGCGATGATTGTGCAGTGGGGAAAGGTTTCTCGTACTTTGTGGATAAAGTCACCAAAGTGTTCGCTGTAACCATTGGCCACATCAACACAGATAAACTTGATCTGTGGTTGGGCCTGCATGATGACCGATAATTTTCCAAACTCGATCTCGCTGGTACCAATACTCACGGCAAAGCGATCGGGATCAACATACTGGCATTCACGATTCCAGTCTGCGACGGTATGATTCTTGACCAAACAAGTAAACAAGTTTTGTTCGGACAGGCTCTTGGCCATGGCCCATGTACCTACACCATCCATGTTGGAAGCCATGATGGGAATTCCGGTCCAGCACTGCTGGCTGTGTCGGAAACGATAACTGCGACTCAAGTTTACTTCTCGTCTGGTTCCAAGAGTACTACGCTTGGGCCTGATCAACACATCACGGAAATCCAGTTTGATATCTTCTTCTATACGCATTCTTCTTCTGCCAGATATCGTCGGAGTTCTTTGTCAGTGGGTTTTACCGAGTAATTTTGTTTGAAAAATATTTCATAACGTAGTGGTGTGAACATAGTAAGATTTTACACTAAATCTAAGAAAAGTCAACGGATTTTTTAGTCTTTGAGCAGATACTTTTCTAGAGACGGTGGCTGCCAACCTTCTGGTTTGAGCACTTTGCCATCTCCTCGTTTTATGACTTTTTTGGTATCTGGATTGATTTTAGCGAAGTTTGTCCGCATCACCTCATTCCAAGCACCTTCTCCATCTGCGCCCATGCTGTGGATAGCACCTACGGTAACTACTAAGATGTCTATGAGCGCATCTAACTGTTCTACACGATCACCTCGGTTATGGGCCTGCATGAGCTCACTGACTTCTTCTTTGATCAATCCATAGTACATTTCGTACTGGCTGACGTTTTTTTCGCCCACTGTTTGATCACAGGCTGCCATGAATGTAGCTTGATCTTGGAATGGATTGGTCATGCCAGCACCGCCGATTTAGGCTCTTCATCGCTCCACATCATCACGGCTTCGTGATCGATCATCCTTATAGTGATTTCTTCTTCGGTGTTTTCGGGCAGATATTTGATACCACGTGTCCATCGTCCATGCTCGACTAGGACCCAATCACCCACCGCATAGTCATCTGCGTTATCTGGGCCCTTGGCCATGACACGACCCCAGCGTGGATGCACGCCAAAATCTCTGCCATCGTCTCCGGGTATGACTAGGCCTCCGAGGGTCCTTTGTTCCCCGAAGTTCATTTCTGATACCATGACTTTCTTGCCCAAGGGTTTGATGTTTCCTCTAACTGCCATTTATTTTACCTTTCCAGCCTTTCTCTCGGCTTCTGCATAAAAATCTTTGAGTATTTCTTCTCTTTTACGTATGATCTGACCACCGGGACCTAGCTCATCGCCGCGTGCGTTTACTCGTGCGTTACCTACTGCAGGAGTGAGCTCATTCCTTTGGCGTAGCAGATCCATGTCTACGATCTTTCCATTAGCGGATCGATATACTTTTTTTGGTGTTTCTCTTTGTACCATTTTATTGTCTCCTTAAACGAAAATACTTATCTTAAAAATTCGGACCACGAAAGATTATATTTTACGCTGTCTATTTTATGTACTCCTATTAAATAAAGAACATAACTAGACACACTAGAACCTCTACCTACTCCCCAAACTATTTTATTCTTCCTACAGGTGTCTACGAAATATTTAAGCCACCTAAGAAGATCTATCATATTCCTTTCTCGGAATTCACTAAGTTCCTCGATGAGCCTTTGATAATTCTGTTTAGGACATTGGTTTACTAAAAATCCTTCTATATCTAAAATCTTATATTCTTCGGGCATCAGCCAATTCGATGACAAAATCTTATCGAATTCTTTTGGATCGATCATCGGTTCTTGATATATTTTTAGATTTGGAATATCCAATGCATCCTTTGATTCTAGATATTTTATAACGTCAGGGTCAGCCGCATCTACTAAGACTCGGTCTATATCGATATCTTTATATATTAGATCCACAAGATCCGAAGAGTTGTATTTTAGAAGACCAAATTTATCAGAGATCATACATCAATATTAATTGACGTTGATCAAGCTGTCAAGATCAGTATCTCTTTTTTGGTATTCTTCGACCCATATTTTAGCCCTTCTTGCAGCCAACTCAGATTTATACATATCTAAAAATAACGAAATCTGATATTGCAGTGCAGGATTAGTGCATTGGAAATATTTTTTACCGAGATCTTGTATCCGATTCTCGATCTCGGTTTCTTTAAGCTTGCTAAAATCTTCTGATAACGGGTGAAACATGATTATGTTACAGTGATGGTAAATGTTCCAATGGTAGTCCTCGGTACTTCCCAAGAATCGACCATCGTCACAGTATAAAATGTTGATGTTGATGCAACGGTAGCAGTCCCACTAAGGATTCCAGTTGAAGTATTGAACACTAATCCTGTTGGTGGTAGAGGTTGTATAGAATAAGTGATCGGGTTCACACCATTAATTGGTGTAAACGGGTTAAATGGAGAAATCGCTACATTCTTTTCGAATGTCACTGAGGCAAACGCTCTAGTATTAGTAAAGTTTTGAGGATTAACTTTTAGATTAAAGCTACCTGCGCTAGTCTGCCCGGCTTCGTCTGTGACAGTTACGATGTATGTAGTCAACGATCTAGCCACAGTAGGATTACCCGAAATAGATCCGTTAGATGCATTTAAGATTAGACCTGTGGGTAATAGCGGAGTTATGCTGTATGTATATGATCCCACACCCCCGCTGGCAACTATTGGAGTCTGGGTAGTAAACCCGCTATTCGCGTCTACTTCTATAGCTGAAATAGAAACAGAAGTCTGCAGTACTTGGCTAGTGTCAGATACGAATCCACATCCGTTGTTGCCTATGCACATCCATTTACCGCTGATGAATTGTAACATGCATCCTTTCCCTTGGGCATCTATTATGATTCTTCCAGATCCGACGTTCCAACCTGCAGATGTGACTAAAACTTCCATGTTACCGTTATAGCTTCGCATGGATAAGAATTTAATCTGTCCTTCAGCCCCAATATCGAGAGTAGCAGAAGCTGGTCCTGCGGTTTCGAACCAAGTAGTAGTGGTAGTTAATGGAATGATAGTAGTGTTTGGTTGTTTAGCCAATCCCGAATAGATTATTTTTCCGGCGAAGTCGGCATCACCGTTTACATCTAGATTTTCACCGACGTTGAGATTTTTAGCTACCCCAAGGCCACCGGCCACTGTTAAAGCACCTGTAGTGGTATTAGTAGACTGAGCAGTATTTTTGATAGAAATACCATCTTTGGTATTATCGGTAGTGGTCCAATTGCTGCCATCGAATATCATTTCGATATTAGCGTAATTTGTAGTTAACACTCTGTTAGCAGCTAGGCCGTCGATAGTCTTTCCGTTTCTATCTATAGTAATATTATTAGTAGCAGCATTGCCAGAATCAGCGATCACTATCAGGGTACCTACTTCTGGCGTGATCGGTAGCTTGATCGTTATTGGTCCGGCAGTCGTATCCACTATAATTCTCTGAGAACCTAGGACATTATAAACTTTATTAGTGACTTTTACAGCACCGTCTCCTATTTGTATAGGATAGGCTGCGCCAATTAGTGAAGTATCTAGTCCTACTTCTAGACCATAGATATATAGTGGGCTAGGTGTATAATCCGTGACGTTGATTTCTACATATGATCCTGTCTGCCCAGCAGTTCCAAATGTGAATACCTCTTGAGGTTTTCCCTGAGGTCCGCTGTAAGGAGTTACTGTGTCTGGGACTACAGTATCTGGAGTAGTTGAAAATCTTAGAGGACCTAACGCATTAGTACTGTTGTCTAATTTAAATCGATACTTCTTTCCTCGAGCGAGCCGGAATCCGTTTTGTAAGTTAGTCGAAGTTTGGAGAGCAAAACCATTAAAGAAAAATACATTTTGATTTCCTGCCCCAGTTTGGCCGATAGACACAGTATATTCAATGACATCTTTAGAATTAGACCAATTCTGTCTGCTAGCATTAAAGGTTAGAGTATCCCCGTCGGCAGGGTTAGTTATGTCAATATCGCCAATCGCGGTCAACGATGACACAGACAGTCCAGTAGGTATAGGAACATTAAAGTTTCCGATTACTGTGAGGTCACCATCAACTGTGACATTTTTTAGATTAGTGTCTCCCTGTACGTCGAGATCTCCATCAACTTCTGTGTCATTACCTACCGAAAGATTGTTAGTAACGGTGACGTTGTTTAATGCAGTTAAGTCCTGCACTGAAAAATTTCCGGTGCCCTGATTAGGTGATGTTTGATCATACTCTCCGAGGTATCTAGCGAATACTAAAGTGCCACCCGACCTAGTCCAAAACTCGAAGGTCTTTATTTTTTGGCCCACCAAATGTGTTTCACTCATTCCGTTTTTGATCAACTGAGAATTATTGTTTCCTAGTTCAAGGAATGTAGTTTCTTGATCGTAGCTCATCGTACCGGTCGCGGTTCTAAATTTTATCACATGTTCGGAAGTAGTAGTCGAGTAAATAGCAACTCTTATCTTAGCATAGTTGTCCGAAGATGGCCAACCTTGTAGAACGAAATCAGAATTTTTATCTACTTTAAATTCTTGATAGGTACCGCTAATGTAGTCGATGATTTGATCGCTGTTGCTAGGTGTAGTTTTTAAAAAAGCATCTTCTGAGCAATTTACTAACTTTGCTTGTATTATTTGATTCCCATTAAAGTTATTGTTGGCTGTAATCTTTGCAGTAGTATCTTGAAGATTCTCGATTTCTTCTTTGGCATCGAAGAGAGAGTTTTTTATAGTGCTAAAATTATCTCTAAATCCCTGTGTGGGGTTATCAACCCCGGCTTTAGGGAAATTCTCATCGATATCTTCGTAATTTATATTGCTTGGCATGGCTAATCCTCGGTTCTATCAATATTTATATATTATAACGGTGGTTTCCAAACTTTAAGAACTGTTCTTCGCTATTGTTTATCGTCGAATCGACGATAAATCTATCGACTTCATAGTCTATATCAGTGAAATCAAATTCTGAATTTTTGATATTTTCTATAATAAAGTCCGCCTCCCCAGGCTTGCAATAACACAACGGAACAGCTTTGATAAACCCTGTAGCTGCAGTTAATGGATTTTGAGAAGTTTTCATCCATAATGGCAGATATTCGTTTTCTATCTCGATATTTCTATTTCCTACCTTGATATTTTCTAAATTATTTCTGACATTAGTGATAGTCATGGGATAGACATATTCCAGATCTTTGCCACTAATTTTAAGACCGTCGCTGCTTACTTTTATGTGATCCAATGGCAGTCGTTGTCTACGATGTTCGTCTCTATTTTGTTTTTCTAGATTAGCAGAAGATCCGGGATTTCCCTGTATTTTGTCAAACGGCGACTGATTTATTGTAATAGGCGCATTTATCTTGGAAGGCAGCTTAATCGCATTCGGTAGGCCGGCGTTGTCTTTTTCGTAGGGATCGACGATATCAATATATACTACTTCATAGACCACGGTACTTGACCCGGGCTTTTTAGCCAACGCCTTTTTTATTTCTCCTAATCTGAATCTTTTTTTCTTAGTGTTCTTTTCCAAAGAAGATATTAACTTGGGTATTTCTACGGTTTCGATTCCGGGATATATCAACATTTTTAAATCGGATTGTATGCCGAATGCCGGATCGCTAGGTCGATATATTTTATCTATTTCAAAAATAGAATTATCACTGATAAAGTTTTCCCATAAAGCTCGCTTATCGGATCGTTGATAAGGTTTAGCATAGAGGCTACTGTAAAGCCTGTCGTCGGAATCTAATACTTTTATAATGAAATCTTTTTTTAATCCGCTGTATTTAAACTGATCTTCTGCTAGAATACCTACAGTATATTCTCTATCGAACGTGGTCCGTGCGTTATCGAAAGTAGTAGTTTTGGTATCTAACAATGTTAATCCCAATGTTTGTGTATTTCCAAACTGTAATACTTTTCCGATTATTTCTCCAGTTGATCTTAGTTCCAATCCTGGAGGTAGGCTACCGGATACTACTTTATAAGTTACTACGGCTCTCGGTACTGATGAAACAGCGTTGACTGCCAATTGGCTAGAAAAATTACTTCTTAATGGTTCTAAATTCTTATCTGTAGTATATTTTATAACACTATCAACTTCTCCGATGATAGAAATATAAAATTCTTTAGTTGCTGTAGTAAAAGTTTGGGCAGCATTAGATACGAAGTAATCCTTGCTTATTATGAATTCTGCCGGAACATCTAAAAACAAAGGTCTCGACAGACGTAAAATCGCGTAGTTCTGATATGGCTGATCTGTGCCTGGATCTCGATCTTCGTACGATGTTATCTGATAACTGTAATTCGCTATACGAATAGTATCAAATTCTACTAGTGTTCGATCTGAAGATATTAAAGGATATATTTTTAAAAACGTCTGTCCTATATTAGCATTTTCGAACATGCGTATAGCAACTTCAACTCTACTTACTGCAGTTGCATCATATTTAACAGCAGTAATACTAAATGTATATTCCTTGGTAATTGCAGGTTGGTACGGAAGGAATCCAAATAGTTCCCCGTTGCTTTCGTCTAAAAATAAACCAGGGGGAAGTTGGCTAAGAGATGTATCACTGTTAAATCTTTCTAATCTATAAACCAAAGGTCCCGATTCTGGGTTAGCGTCGAAGGTGTCTAGAAAAATCGTTAGATAATTACTGGCTCTTTTTGTTCCGAGATTATTTGGAGTCAGCCAAACTGGAGCTCTTAGATATGTATTATCAGCCGTGAAAACACCAGTACCAACTTTAACTACAGTGTTATCGGCTCTAAGAAAATCGTCGCCGACTACGTAGATTTGAAAAGTTCGATCGACTAACTGCTCCCCGTCTGACACTGTTACAGTAAATTCGTAGGTACGGTTTAATTTTTTAGGAGTTCTTACTTTGGTATTAAAATCAAAGGTAGCAGCATCATAGGGAAATGTATCCATACCGTTATTAGGGGGCTCACCGAAATCAAACGGATTTCGATCATAAAACGAACCGTCAAAAAATGTTTGTTGGTCAAACACATCTAAGGCTAATGTAGGTGCTATGATTCCTTTTAGTTTTCCGTCCGGATACAGCATTAACCCAGGAGGTAACAATCCCTTGCCTTCTGATATAAAAAATTCTAGTTGATCACCTGCTGATAAGTCTCTGTCAAACGCAATGAGTTGAAAATCGATATACGTGTTATCTAGCACAAATAATCTTTGCTTATCTTCTAATTTTAATCGTCCAGGCGGAGTCCGCCATTCGGGGGTATCGAACCCCTCCACGGTAATGCTGTAAGTCCTGTCTTCTAATTTTATTCTTTTATTAGACTGATATTCTTCTGCTCTGATTACAAATGTCGAAGTAGTTGGTCTTTGTACTTCGATCGAAACTCCTACTATAAATTTATTCTCTAAAAATAATCCTGTCGGCAGTTGACCGGATATTATTTTAAATCTTATGTCTTTATTAATAGATTCGTTAGCTAGCGGCAGGGGTAAATTAACTTTGTTGCGTTCTAGGATAGTTCCTAAGTTAGTGCCAGACCTTAATCTCCAAATATTGGACATGATTTTCCTTAGACTATGTTACCGTAATCGATGCTAATATTATTAGGAGAACTAATAGTCCCCATATCTACCCCTATTTGTTCTAACAGATATTGGATTCCGGTCTGATATACACCAGACAATCCTCCAAAATCAAATCCTATAACAGAAGTATTAAGATCTTTAACAGCTATCCCATCTACCGTAGCTGGTTGATAGTTTGGGTTCAATATTCCCACATTAGGATTTCTTCCGACTACATTCCCCTGTAGTCCGAAAGTTCCTACAGGTGCATACACAGTGCCCTGCATTGTACCTACATGATTCCCGGTCGTAGTTCCTATTAATTCAGCACTTGGGCTATTCGGATCCAACACTATGCGACCTTTTACAAATAAATCTCCGACATTTTCGATGTCGAAATTTTTTAAATCTAATCCTTCTGTGGTCGAAATTAAAATATTATTGTCTGTGGTCTGTATTTCTATATTATCACTACCTACTAGACTTTTAAAATAAAGAGTATTATTAAGTTTTTCCTTAAAAATTCCTTGACCGGAGACACCTACGTTTTCAGCTACTGTTGGTCTTGGTATGATATCTTCTAGATATTGAAAGTTTTTAATAACCTTTTCAAAAGCAGATCGAAGATCGTCTCCGGTACCGTCATTGACTGTCTGACCTATGTTAATGATTTCTAGAGCCATAATTATTCCTTATAATCTTCCAACTGCTACTTCGACCATGCCTTCGTCGCTAGTTTCCTTGTTAGCGATAGCTTTACCTATCACACTACCAATTTTAGGATCATGGCTAACGATCGCGTAACCAGGTTTAGCAGAAGCGACTAAAATATCACCCTTTCTCACTCTGCCTATAACTTTGACTGGTACCCGTCCCTGTAAAGCTATGGCTATTTTTAATCCTTGGCATTCATTATTCATGACGAACGCAGGATTTTCTGTGACCACGCCAGCTACACGTTGATCGTGGAATAGATTAGTGACAGTGACTTCTTTTTCTCCGCCGAATATTAGCACAGTACCGATTTCGTATTCTTTGTCGCCTTCATAAAATTCAGCTAGGTCGGCATAAGTGGCTTCCAATCTACTACCTGAAGATAGTCCCCAATACCCTTGTATAGTACCATTGGTAGTGCTTAAGGTATTGCCATTAGCAGCCATAGCTACTAATTTGCTGGTTTTAACTTCACTGAAGAAAGATCCCGAATTACCAGTCACTTCACCATTACAGGTAATATTAAATCTCGTAGTGCTTTGATTTACGCCTGGCGGTAATGCGGTAGTGATATTACCAAATACTGTGGTATTACCATTTAATCGTACTTCGATGTTTCTAGCTGCAGCCGAAGGATTAAACACTGATCCTGGAGCTTCGGTACCGGTATTAGTTCCAGCGTTGGTACCAGATCCTGAAATTAAATTTAGACCTGACGGTGCCAGTATTTGAATAACTGAGCTATCTGAGATCACAGTATCTTTTTCATTTAATTGCAGAGCAACTGCGCTGACTTTTCCAGTCGATGTTCTTTGTACGATAGTGTTATTGGTAGCATTAATATCTATACCTGTAACTCCGAATGTCTTAGTAGGAGTAAGAGCAGTAACAGTCATCGCTCCTAATGAAGTGAATGACGATGCAGAAACAGCGCCGCCTCCGCTGACAATGTCTGTAAATGACACAGCAGTTGGAGCGGCGGTAATTCCTTGATTGTTTGCTACGACTGTTTTAGTTCCAATTTGTTCTAATCTACTTAATAATACTCCGTTGGTTCTTAATCTTATAAACCCGTTAGTTGAAGTAAATTCTCTGCTGTCGAACACAGAAATTCCTCTCTGTGCTTCTACGGTTCCGCTAGTCGAAGCCATGGAAGTCTCGGTACTAGCAAAACTAACAGTAGATATAGTGCAGGCAGTCACAGTATGTGTACCGTTATATCCTTGTGGTATCACTCCAGACACGATTATTTTTGAATTAATTTCAAACGGTGCCTGCGCCTGGGTAGCGAAAGTTAGAGTAGCAGTGGTGCCGTTCCCTGCAACTGCATTGACATTTAACGACGCTAATAACGTTATCGATGATCTGTTTAAGTCGATCTTAGTCTGTGTTATCGCAGCATTGGAATTGATATCACTGTCTACTATAGTGTTAGCTTTGATATTCAATGCTAATGCATTGTTAGATAATGCTGCACTAATATCTCCGGTAGATGCTGTCTCGGCATTAACCCATCGAGTTCCATTATAGACTAATAGATCATTGTTAGCTCTCGAGGTAGTTAACACCCGATCATTTGATAATTCTTGATCTCGTACATATTTCTTAGTAGCAGCATCTTGGTCGCCGTCGGGGTCGCCTAGATTGCTAATTCTCGCGTTGTTTAGATTAAGAGGAACTAGTCCTGGTACTCCTACTTGAATACCTCGATACCCTATAACTCCGTCCCGATCTATGAATCCGCTACCGCCGATTGATGTTCCTGAAAATGCTGTTCCCGCCCTCACTTTTCCTAGACGTGCGTTGACATACCCTTCGATAGCCTGCATCGTAGGAACTTTTTCGTTGTTGGCATTGGCAAACGTAGTATCGGGACTGAATTCAGTGACCCTAACACCGCTTCTAAATTTCAATCCAGTAACGCCAGATAATGATATCCGACCAGCGTCGATGGATACTTCTCCAGTTCCTTGATCTACAGAAAAGAATCTCCCGATCCTAAAGAATCCGTTTTGATCTGTCGACGCATGGAAAACCCTGCCTCGAGTTTTTTCTAAAACAATCCTGTCGTCTGGATTTACGGAATTTATCGGAGCGCCATAGATTTTTTCTGGGTAGTTGGTATCATTATAACCACCAGTACCTATATCTAGGAAGTCATGTCCGGTAGCTCGACAAGTGGAAATGTTGACAGTTATTTCAGCGGATTCGCCTTCGGCTAGACCTACTTGTATTTCCGCACCAGGAGGTACCGGGGTATTAAATCCAGGAATTACTATCCCATTAATGTTTTGTAATGGCGTTAAATTATCTTTTTTTAGATCGGATATACGTATTAGATCATACCCTGCCCCCCCACCGAACGTTTCAGGGCCTGGTATATAATCAATGATTCTATGTATTTTTCCGTCCCACCCAAAAATCATATCACCGGTGTCTAATCTAGTTTTTAATAGAGTATCTAAGATCTTCCTGATTGCTAGATAAGTATCTTGGCTAGTAGCTCCTACGGTCTTAGATGCAGAACCACCTGGTATTAATGTAGTGGCACTCTCGGTCAGTGTTGTGGCAGTTGGGTGTGCGATCAATTCTATATATTTGTAAGGTTCGTCCGATTCTAATATAGATAGATCATAATTTACAGTAACTCTTTCTGTACCACGAGCGCTAAATGCTTCTGAAATACCGGAAGAATTTACACCGGTGGTTAGGTTTTGATTTAAAAATACGGCAAAGGTATCCGGTGCATACGTAGTAGCTTTTACATAATATCTATTGTCGGTCAGCGAATCATAATTTATAGAACCCCAGGCAGGTTGTAGGCCTACTATTCTTATATAATCACCATCTACGAAACCGTGATTTTCGCCTACGGTAACGACCATGGGGTTAGATCTAGTAGCAGAAATTATAGTCTGTGTTCTAGATAAAGGATTTCCTAGAGGATCATTAGGAACATACGCTATGACTCTGTAAACTGGAGCATTGCTAAGACCGGTATCGGGATCTATGGCATCATTAGGATCACCTACATAAGTTAGCGCTGTAGATGGTCTTGTTGGTCTAACTTCTAAAATATTATTGAATTTTAATTGAGAACCGTTTCTGATCAAGACCTTCTGGCCATCAACGAGATCTAGTTCTAATCCGCTTGAAATTCCTTCAACATTGGAAATAGTTAGTGTTACTCGGATGATGGTGCCGAATACAGGATTTTGAGGATCGCCTGCCCCTTCTGTGGCATCACTGTAGTTAGATACCGGGTAAGTAGCAACTCCGATCAAACCACCGTGATCTATTTCTACAAAGCCACCGTCGTAGGGCAGATATTGAAATCCTGATATCATGAATTCGAATTTTGTGGCCTGCCCTGTGTTAGCAGCATAGGAGTTTCTTTTGTATACTCTAGCCCATTGATTCATATTATCGGCTAGATTTACTTGATCGGGGACTTCCAACGAATCTGAACCCTCAGCGATCAATCCATACTCGCCCTGACAGCTCGATCCATTTAAGGATCTTAATTGGGCTCCGCTGTTGACATAAAATGATGCTCGACAGTAGTAAGTAAACACCGACACTGTTTCGATCAATGCATTATTAACACCCACTAGTCCGTACCCGAGATCGTTGACCTGTGTAAAGTCATTGCTCAGCATCGAAGTATTACCGGCTGTTAATAATGTTATATTTGACGGGGTTCCTTTGATCGGGGTCGATGGATCTAAAATTAATTTAAAAACAGGAAATTCATAACCGGGCCCCCCTCTCTGTGGAGCACTGCTGGGACCATCGGTTAGAACATCGTTGATGATATCGATAAGGCTGTCAATCTTAATTCTAGATAATGAATTACCTGCGGGCAAAGAGATATTCTGGGAGACTGTTCCTTGGAAAGACTGTGCCACGGGAGTGTTGATAACTAAATCCTTGGCTATCGTAGCTAGATGCAGATACGCTGAAATAGTGGCTGAGGTTTCGTTGCTAGGCAGTTTTGATAAAACCCCATAGTAATATCTCCTGGCTGCGAATATCGATTGTGTGTTTCCACCGTAGGTAAGATCGAATACTAGGGCATCGACTATATATCCAATATCTCGTCGACATTTCATATCATTGTAATCAGTAAATCCAAGACCACCATCGCTGATAGAAGATCTGATATATCCCGTGACTTCTTCTATGACGAATTGTCTGTTTATTTTTAATATTTCTGCAGCCAACACATCGCCATTTGTATGATATGTAAATGCATTAATTTTAAATCTTTGTCCAGATATAAAAAATGACGTGGGTACCTGCGGAACCCTAGGCATGCCAGTGACTACTAGACTCTGGTTGTCGGGTATAGACGAAATAGTAGCAGTTAAATTACCGCAGAATCCATCGACGAATTGACCACCTGCGAATCTTTGTTTGTTTATGCTTCCAGAAAAACTAGAACCTTGTTGGCAGTATGGCGATTTGGATAATATCTGTGTTTCTGGATCTAGGATCATCATAAATCCGCCTTGCCCCTGCACAGTTATTTGGCGCACGATGGTAGCATCACCGCAGAGAAAACAGTCTATTTCTTGATTGTTTTTAGGTGTAGAATTGATGTCATTAGGGTCTGTGAGATAATGATAGCCATAGTAACCATATGTTTCATTAGTCTGGGAATCTATGTATGGGACGCCGCCAGTGGAAATCGTTAGTCCATCGAACTTGATATCACGATAGAACCATATATTCACCCATCGGCTCTGGCTGATACGATTTTTTGGTCGTATTATGCAACGACGATATTCGTCCCCGAGTATAGAAGTGTTTGCTGGAATACGTATAGGAAAGTCTTCAAAATAAATCCCGCTTTCGATTATTATAGTGATCTGTTGTATTTTTACAGGTTCTGCAAACTCGAGATTTTCTCCTTGCGCGGTCACTGTGACTGTCCCCGAAGCTAGGGTGCCACCTGGGGCGATAGATACTTGATATGTAAAACTGTTAGCATTGATTACACGATCTACGATAAATGTACCATTAGGAGCATTTGATGCAGTTATCGCTCCTGATACCGTAATAGTCTGTCCCGAGTATAGACCATGTGCGGTGGCATTAATCGTGATTTCTTTTTGGTTGAAACTCCAATTAGTTATGCCTGTGATCTGCTTAGATTCTGCAAATCTACCAGATACTTCTTTTAAGTCTAGATAGTCTGAGTCAGCTACTCGATTATCGGCAGCGATTTGTGTGGAATTAGAAAATCCATAATATTCAGTGATGAATCCTCTGGCATTAGAAAGTACTCCCCTAACTAGTTTACCCGGAACTAGATCTTGGTTGGCCGGATCTCCTTGGTCTACCCTGTTACCAGCATTATTACCAAAGAACAGCCGCTGTGTAGCACCCCCCGAACCAGGTCTTAGAGAAACAGAACTAGCGGAAGTGTGTACGGCATTTAATTTAGAATAGTTATTTCCATTATTAAACGCGATCAATTGTCTATAAGGGCCCGGTTCCCAATCTGAGTCGTTGATGAGTTCTTCAGCGACTTCACAGGCTTTAGCCACAGATGCAAATGCATAAGCTAGGGACCTACCTTCTCTACCTGGTGGCGTCAAGGGTTGATCATCTAATCCTGATGTAGATACATAGAGATTGACTTGGCTAGCAAAACTAGAGTTATCCACATAAAACTTTGTCGCGGCTCGGAGGTCCTCGATACCGTTAGGAGAACCTAACCCCTCGAGAGGAAATGGATGATCGTTTAGGTATAATCCCCCGGTCATAGAATCGCCTTGCCTACGAACTACGTAATTCCTAGGCATGAATTCGTCAGGATTCCAATTTCCTGCTAGGGTCGGATTGTAATAAAATCCTTTGATAGTCTGAATACCAGTGCCGCCAGCCATGATTCTAGTACCAGTTCCAGTTAATGCTCCTGCTGCATCAGTATGTAGAGAAACTTTGTTAGTAGTAACTACTCTTAGATAATAAACAGTATTGTTTGATACTCCGGACGCCGCAGTTCCGGTACTAGAATAGATCCAAGGTGCTCCGTCGACTTCAGCTGAATTTAACCCATGATTGGGTATGTTAATAGTTCCGTCAACGTCATATGATGATATGATTCTAAATTCGGGCTGTGCTCTTTCAGTGATCACCGTCCTTAAATTGCCATTGACTAAGTCGCCATCTTTATCTAGATATCTGGAATCAGCATAACCTTTATTGATGGCAAATGAGTTAATATCTATAGTAGCATCGGGGTGTGCTACAGCATACTCAGATAACACGCTGTTGCCTAGTCCGGGTACTACTAGATTACCTATAGACTTATTCTGTGCGTTTAAGTGGGTAGCTAATCTAGGCTGATTGTCGTCGATGAGCCTAGATAATGGATTTGATATTAGAGTGATATTATCATTAGTGATAGTGATACCAATGCCATCGCCGGCTACGATTTCTTTAAAAACCACAGCACTTTCTAGCTGATTTACCATCAGTAATTTGTTAGCGGCACCGTTAAAATTATCGGGAGTATCTCCTAGATCATTAAATGACAGTTCCCCTTCTTTGGTGAAGATTGCGTATAATTCTCTGAAATTCTCGTTGGATTTTCTAAAAGATTCTCGTATACTGTCACCGGTACCGTCATTGCCTTCGAGTCCGATGTCTATAATTTGTCTTGCCATTAAGTAGCTCCGCTAATTTTAGATATTTATCAGATGCAGCATGGCCATTTTAAGCCATTTTTTTCTTTCATCTAATATTTACCTATAAATAGAAACACTCACAAGGAGACACAAAATGGAATTAATCGTAGGTTTGATCGTGATAGTTTTGGTTGGTGCGATGCTATATTACACCAGATCACCTAAATCACTAGACCTTAACAAAGACGGAAAAGTCGACCTAGCAGATGCTAAAACTGCTGTCAATAACGCAGTGAGTGGCGCAAAGAAAGCCGCTGACCTGAACAATGATGGCGAAGTAGACGCTGCAGATGCTAAAGCCGCAGTATCGATGGCTAGAACCACCGCGAAAAAAGCAGCGGTCAAAGCCAAAACTGCAGTTAAGAAAGCAACAACTCGCGGTCGCAAACCAAAGGCGTAGTTAGGGATTTGGCCTGTTCGTAGAGTGCGAAACTGGCCAAGTTCTTAGCCTTTGACTCACACATAATATCTGCGGTATCTAAAAATGATAACGCATATTCATTTACACATCTATTAGGATAGAAGTCACTATGGGCTCTTAACTTTTGTTTTTTATGCCCTGCTTCTAATAGCATGGGCAAATTGGGCATACTATCATGCTTAAAGTCTATCGGTAGGTGTTCATTTCTGCTGTAGGAATAATGTATAACTGGCCTACGGGCACCCCGCCAACTATCAATTATACGTAGATATCTATCGTCGGTGGGTTGAATATATCTTCCTTCATTAATCCATGCATGGTGTATATCAAGAACGAGAGCGCAGTGTTCGACGAGTTCGAGGCTGGCATCGATGCCCCAACTGATTTCGTCGTTTTCGATGGTGATGGTGTTTCGGGCTTCGGGAGTAAGACGTCTGAGTACATCTTTGATACCCTGCGGACCTTTGCGGCCTGCGATGTGTACATTGATCTTGAAGTCTTGAAATTGTCTGCCGTATCCCATCCAGCGGGCCATATCCACATGATATTCAAACTCCTCTATAGAGCGGTTGACAATATCCGGATTATCACTTGCAAGCACAGTAAACTGACCGGGATGAAAACTAAGGCGAACACAATTCTCACGGGCCAGGTCACCCACTCTCGAAAAGTTTCTTTCGCAGTAGTCTCTGACATCAGGAAGCCGCCAAAACCATGACCAAGTAGGCTCAGTGTATACAGGCAGTATATCACTGCTAAGTCGTACCATTCTAAGATCTTCATCTAAACTCCCCACACGTTCTACCAACAGGCGGATGGATTCTATATTCTGTTCCATCAGCGACCATAGCTTTTCAACTGCCACATCCTCGGTCTGTCTATTTAACCAAGCGACAGTGGTTGAGCCTGTGTTGTATTTCTTACAGTCGTCTTTGGGCTTGATACCATCGACCTGTCCGGGATGATCGATCCATTTGCAAGCGAAACCAATTCGTTTGATATTGTCCATGAATGTATTATAGCATATATAAAGCTATGGGTCAATCTTTAAGAATATCTTTGTTTGAGCAATATGGAGCCATAGGCAGCCAGCCAGTGTTCGATGCTTTTAAGAAAGGTATGTCAAAAAATGGTACTATTATCCAAAGCAATATCATGGACGCAGATGTTGCCGTGATTTGGAGCGTGCTTTGGCGAGGAAAGATGGCCCAAAATAAACTGATATGGGATAGATTCCGGAAATCCAACAAACCGGTGATAGTGCTCGAATCTGGAACTCTGGATCGGGGAAAATTGTTTCGAGTGGGCTTAAATGGGATCAATTTAGGCTGCTACGATTATATCACTGAGCTAGATCCCTGCCGCCCAGAAAAGCTAGGCCTAAAATTACTAGATTGGTCCGTGACTGGAGAACATATATTGCTCTGTACACAGCATCATACCAGCCAGCAATGGGCTGGCAAGGAAGATCTCCGCAGCTACATCGAAAACACGATCGCAGATATTAGAAAATTTTCTGACAGAAAAATAGTGCTGAGATCGCATCCTCGCAATCGTGTCGCACATGATATAATTAACAAATTTAAAAACGTCGTCCATATTCCAGCCAAAGCAATCAACGAATCAGATGATTTTTATCAAGCTTTGGACAACACGTTTGTGACAGTGAACTATTCCAGCAGCCCTGGTATCGAGTCTATAATAAGAGGAACGCCTGCTATAGTTGGCCCTAAGAGCCTAGCCCGACCAATGGGTTCAGAGTTCGAAGAAATAGAATCGCCTCGAAGACCAGATAGAAGCCAATGGTTCAGAGATATCTGCCATACTGAATGGTCTCAGGAAGAGCTCGAAGAAGGTTCAGTTCAGCGCCAGTTACTGGCTATGATTGGGTCTTCGACTTGATGTGGCTGTGGATAACCATGGAATGCCAGTATCATGGTTTCGGGATCTAGATCTACGTTTTTCTTTTCTTTGAACCTAGCGTTTTCACCGAAACCTGATAGTTCTTGCTTTTTCCTTACTTCCCATTTGTAGCTCATTATCCATTTCTCGGGATAGAATTCTAGATCTTTTTGATACAGGCTAAAGATCCAATCTTGATCACCTCTGAATTTAGTCATGACACTGGAATTAAGTTTTTCCCATATATCAGAATATGCGCCACTTGGCCAACGCATTATCGCGGAACCCAGCCTGTTTTTTCTACCCCAAACTCTTCCAGGATCCTCGAGACCTAGAAATTTTCCTGGTCGATAGTCAAATATCTTATCTATGTTTTTCACTATGACCATATCAAGGTCTATGAATAGATTAATATCGCCCTGTGGGAAATGATCTCGTTTAAACGCATAAGGTTTCCACCACCAACCTTTATAGCCAATGTCAGTGGGTAGACCGATGACATCTATTTTTTGATCTAACCCATTGGTGGTTTCAGTGAAGCAGACGAATTTGTGCGGCAGGGCCAGATGCCTCTCTATCATATTATAGAGATTGTTTACATATTCTGGCCCGTATTTTTTCCCGTGTTTAAGACAAAGTACATTGATCATTACCAGTGCCTGATTACATTAGCGACGATGAAAAAGCAGGTAACGACATGTATGACTACCCAGAAAGTTTTTCATATATTAATTTAGCCAATTTTTTAGCCGTGGCCGGACTTATGGTCCACCCTAGATGTCCGTGCCCTGTGTGGTAAAATATTTTAGGTTCTCGTGAGCTCTGCCGGACTATGGGCATCATGTTTGGAGTCATAGGTCTCAGGCAGGCCCAACTGGAATATTGGGAGGTGTTGATCTCGGGGAAATTTTCATGGACCCATCTTAACAGGGGTTCGATCCTGGATCTCCGTATATCGTAATTCTCACCACAGAGCTCCGCAGTGCCTGCTACTCGCAATCTACGACCTAATTTCGCCGTGACGATTTTGGCTTCATCGTCTAACAGGCTAACTGATGGGGCATGTTTGAGACTCTGGTCATCAAGCTCTATGGTTATGCTGTAGCCTTTGACAGGATAGATAGGCAGATCATCACCGACCATTCTAGCGGACCTCACGCTGCCTACACCATTGGAGACTACCACCGCATCATAGTAGGCTTTCAATTCTTGTAGATCCTCTACTTTGACGTTGAACTGGAATTCTACCTGATATTTTTCCGCCATCTTTTCCGCCAGGTCATAACAGAATTTGTGTATATCACCAGTCCAATCACTAGGCGTCCAAGCGCCACCTATGATACCGGAACTGGATTTCAGTGCAGGTTCTATGTCTATGATCTTCTCGAGATCTACGATATCCCATTGGCTACCGTTGGTTTCGTAGAGGCCTT
>Ga0169931_10005527_pt1 | contig 19261 bp, 12 predicted proteins | sample Kivu_15m_20L_FD_129675 | JGI IMG/M metagenome (GOLD analysis project Ga0169931, IMG submission 129675) | Freshwater microbial communities from Lake Kivu, Western Province, Rwanda to study Microbial Dark Matter (Phase II) - Kivu_15m_20L... | ecosystem: Environmental > Aquatic > Freshwater > Lake... | reverse complement strand
TATATTAATTTCAAATATTTTTCTATGCAAACAGGTCGCCTAAAAACAATTAACAACAAAATATAATCCATGTTCCAGCATCCTTTCGCCCCATTGAAAAAATCAATCAAACTGGAAGAAAAGTATTCATACTAGAAATGTTCTTATTGTGAGGACATCCGTAGATAGAATTATAGACTAAAGCAATAAATTTTAACAAAATAGTAAATCGACGATGAAAAATAATAGCTCCGAAAACAACTGGCAGCGATGAAGTAACTATACGATCTAAAATGCAAGGAAACTTAGTTTTTGGCATGTTAGTTATAGTAACAAAGAAACAAAGTTTAGTATTTGTAGCAGAAATAAGAAAGATTTAGTAGGAATTCAATAGAATATTTCGAAAGATTACTTTAAAGACAGATAAACAAATGATTGATGTATTTTGTTAATATTTTTAATGCTATTGAAAGAAACACTATCACAATAGTTCGAGCTGTCTTTTCTATATCTTTGTCGAAAACGCTTTCTTTTCTTTCTAATGTTCACTCTTAATCCTGATCAAGTAGTCTTATTTCATGGCTAAAAACTTAGGATCAGTATCGGTTGCTTATCCTTTCGAGATCAGTTGATGATGGTTTTTTAGTCGAAGCGAATACTATTTGAGTAGGAAACTTGTTTTGGTAAAATGCTGTAGCACTTATTTTTGTATGAAAAACTTGCCATGACTAAGCTTGTAGTCCAGAGACAACTCGCCCTAGAGATGGTTGATGCAATGCTGTATCATATGCGCTTGTTTTCCTTTAAATATTTCTTACCGTTCAACTTTGTCAAAATCTCTCCATTGAAGTTTGATTTCGTTGTATCTAGGGATCACAAACCTGAAAAAAGGGAAGATAAGGCATCCCTCTTCGATCTAAGTCTGGTCTTCTCCAGTGATTATCTAAGGGTTGATAAACACTTCGTAATCTAGAGGTTTGTTGTATATAGTATCCGACATGATATTTTATGCCTCGAGCAAAAGCTTGTTCATAATGAAAACTCGACTCATAATTTGAACCTGATTCGATGTCAAATATCCCATCCTATGATACGCAGCTGTATTTCTCATTTGTTCAATCTACTTAAAAAGTGCCTGGTTAAGCGCAACCCGACTGTTACCTTGAGGATACGTCAGACTTTCCGCCATTTTAACCCCGAAAACTTAAGCTAGCTAGAAGACAGCTATTTTGGCTGGTTTGGTTATCCTCTTTCTTCTCATAATAATAATTGAGATGTACGATATGTACAATATGTATGATATTTACGATAATACGATAATAACTATTACGCTAATAGCTAATATAATAAATAAAGTTTCACAAAATGATGTAAGTGGACCAACGATAATAACTCTAAAAGGCATATTCCCTCTAACGCAAGGTAAACTGCTCCAAACACCCTTCAAAATCATACTAATATTTCTGCAAACATCCTCAATGCACCTAACGTCTTTCATGTTCTTCATGTATTCTTAAAAAACAATACTGTCGACACGATATGAGCACTTATATTGTTGATATAGCTTAGCTGCTTTATTAACAAAAAATGGCGTTTAGTATGAAAGGGTTATCTAAAGATGCGGATATTCATGATTATTTGGTTAATAAGGAAAGTCGTAGGAAGATGTATGATGATGTTGTTAATACGGAAATCAGTAGGTTTGAGGGGTAACTTGATGATATGCTCAAATCAATAACGAAGACTATAACTGAACTTAAAGAAAATATTGTAGGACAGCTAGATTAGTTCAAACTCAGCTATAAAAAGGTATGAAATTGTGTATATAGACTTAAGAGCTTATGCTTAGACGAGTGTAGTAAGCGTTTTCTACCAGCTATATGGCGCAATACTAAACTTTTTAAGATGTATTAGCTTCTAAGGATATAACAAATAGTATTGGTCTTCGTGAGTTGCTTTAAAAACTGGTATTTGAGGCTGGAGACGAGACTAAATCTAAGGATATTCGTAAATTTTACTAAAACTTGATGTCCATGCATGACTAGACTCCTTAAATCGACTACAACCGTCTCTAGAGCATTAAATCATATTTCAATGTCTTCTAAAACAAACTTTCACAAGCCGGACCTCTTCTGATCAACCTCCACAAAGGCACTAGTGCCATTTCCCCTCAAAAAGAGTTAAATCCTAACGCTTTGTTAGATAATCTAGCAAACGTGCCTCCATCTGGAGTTAAAAAGATAGCAAAATCTGCTTCGTTTTCATCAGTAATAGTATAATAATACAGAATCATAGCAGAACTGTTTATGTGGCTTTGAAACTACCCTAAAGAAAGGTGTTGACTGGTTCAGATGACGGTGCAGTCAATATGTTCGACATGACTACTTTTGAAAATATAGGCAATTTCCAATGCCATATCGGAGGTATCCGCTCTATGATCCTCCTTCCCAACAACCATCTAGTCACAGGTTCCTACGACAAAACAATCAAAATATGGCCAGATCCTAACAAATTCTAGACCATGAATAGCAGCAACTTACAACTCTCACAGGTGAGTAGTGCATCCAAAAAGAATCCAACTCTTAATCCTATAAAAACTCTTACAGGGCATACTTCTTGTATTATTTCGTTGAAGTATTTGAATGATGGGGCTAATTTTGCATCAGGAAGTGCAGATTACTCAATAAAAGTATGGGATTATGAGAAAGGAGAGAATATTAAGAATTTCACAGGGCATATGAGTGATATTTTGTGTTTGTAGTGCACGTCAACAGGCAATACTTTGATTTCTGGTAGTGCTGATAGGACGATAAAGGTGTGGAGTTTGACTAAAAAATACAGTTCTGCGTGTTTGAAGACCATGACAGGTCATTTAGATTTCATCTGGACTATTGTTTTACTACAAGATAACATAACGTTACTCAGTGCTGGACTAGATAAGACAATCAAGATGTGGGACATAACAAACGGTAATCTGATCCGTAACTTGCCTAATGAGCACACATCTCATATAACGAAACTGATCCAGTTTGCGAAATAGATAGTGATAAGTTGTTCTAACGATGGAACTATCAAATTCTGGGATTATAAGGGTAACGCATGTGTGCATACTATTCAACTCGAATCAGGTTTGAGTACTATGATGTTGACTAACGAACAAGGGATTATCGGGGTAGGTCAGGACAAAAACGTATACTTGTGTGACTGATCTATATGTATTGATCAATAAGCATATATTTATGGATATTTGTTGTATGGTAATGTAATATATTTGTTGTATGGTAATGTAATATATTTGTTGTATGGTAATGTAGTATATTTGTTGTATGGTAATGTAGTAAAAAATATCATTTTTATTGTTATTTAGTAAAAAAATAGCTTTGGTAAAGAGCTTCTACTAGTTAATGTGCTTTACTAAGATCATAACAATATTTTCCGTAATCTTATATTTTTACCCAATATTTGTGGTTCAAAACATTGTCCATCTCCCCCAAAATCCTGTAGCCATACAAACAATCAAGAATAAAATTGAACATGTCTTGATTGTTTATCCGTTAATTCAATATTTTATTGTAAATTTAAATCAATGAACTAAGACCTATCTTGGTTAGTTGTGGACGTAGATTTAAGGATTTCGAAAATGATACTTTTGAACGACTTTTGATGAATTTGAGCACTTTTGGTTAAAATTAACACTATTATATGGCTTTGGTTGTAAATTTGTTTAAATCTACTAATATTTGCATATTCTAGTTAGTCAAAATATTCTGCAATTAGTTTCTATTTGGACTCTGCATCCATTTTTACATATCCGTCGGATCAATTTTCCTATTAGCTCGAATGCTGGGCTATGCACCTATTTTTAAAGCCTATTATAGTTTGTTTCTTTAGAATAGAAAGCGTTAGTAAATAAAATATACCGGTTTTCTCCATTTAAGGCTCCATAACTTGTCTTTGTTTTTTATCACTTGAATGCATACAGATCCAAGCAAATTTATCAGTTTTGTATACTATTGAATACAATCTTAAATTTTATCGTATTTTTGCTAGTTTTGTGCCTTATTATGGTTTTTGATTATAAAGTTGTTTACATTTTTTGTATAAATCTGATTTTAATTTGAAACTTGATCGACTATTTTTGTATCTAACTTAATTTACTAGATTTATTATGTTTGATCTAATTCTTATTTAGATAAAGGTTTTTTATGCATTCTGATTATCTTTATGGGATTTCTAGAGTTATTTTGCATGACTAAATGTTACTATTGTATAGTTTATTTTTTTTATTTTTGTTCATCTACTGTCTTTAGCACTTATTTTTAAGACTTTTAAATAATTTTTAAAGTTTCTGAATGGTTTAACTATTATACTATTTATTTTTGCTTTTATAAGGGCTACAAATCAACCAAAGGATCTGTATATGATTTCAAAATTTTAATCTGTTTTTATGTTTACTCAAATTACTCTAAAAGATTTCTATTCACAGGCACAATACTCTATTATTTTACTTAAATTTAAATAGGAATCTAGTTTTTTTAATGATTTTTAGTGATCTACTAAGTTCGATTGGATAGATTTAATAAGTTATAACTACGATTCGTTTTTATTTTATTTATACGACTCACCAGTTTGTTTTTAAGATTTTAGAAATCATTTTTTTAAATCAACTATCGATGTCGACCGTTGCTTATTGATTTACTAAACACTTATTTGGCTATTGTACTTTGATTTTTGATTTTTTATTCAATTTATGAAAATTACGCATATCTCAATCTTTGACTCTGTTGTTTAAAAGATTGATTCGATGTCAAAACATCCTTAAATCTTTTCAAAAAGGACCCTTAAATTTGACTACCTTTTTGAACATAGCTCAGGTTGCTAAGTTGAGTTATCATTTTCATTCTTTTCTATAAAAATGGTAAATTCTTAGCCTTATTTTAATATCTATTGATATTTTCCTAAATAGCCGAAGTAAGTAATCTTTTTCTGCTGTTTGTCTACTCTGGTGATTAGAATTAATGTATTTCAGTATTGTATCTAGATACTGTATTCAAGTTTCTCTTCTTTTTGTTTATTTTTAGCTTTTTTATTGCTGAACCTTTGTCTTATCCAATCAAAGCATCTATTTTCATCTTTAAAAAACTGAAGGTTATTGTCTATTTTATCATTATTAAAAGCAAATTTTCAATCTAACTTGTTTCCATTGATTTTTTCTAGCAGTTATAGGGAGATCCGTGGATGATCTACCACATAAATATTCCAAACATTCGTACTATTTTTAACTAAGAACTTATCAGCTCATCTATAGAAAAGTTATTTTTAGGACTCAAATCATGCTTTTTTTAAGACCTGTTCAAAGATCTCGGATACTCTTTGCCTCTAAAAACCAAAAGAATGTACAGCTAATTGCTTATCAAAACTGCATTTTGGATGTTTAAGTACTGTCTTACTTCTTTGACGGAGAACAAAAGCAACTATTTGAGTACATTTTTGATGGATTTGACTACAAAATTAAAAAGAAACTAATTACCTTTATTCTTAAATTGGTTAACCTTACAAAGCCACGATATTTCCGAACTGGGCACATGAAATACTTGATACCTTATATTAGCTATTTAAATCTACTAGCATGCCTACAACAAAAATTGTGATTGTTTACTCCTATGATTGATAGATGGTTTTGGTCTTAGTAAGATGGTGACAGCAGTGAGCAAATAAAACTATCTGCGATTATCAATGGCTAGATAATCTTTGTTTTAGAGTACTTTTAGGATCCTGTAACAATTATTTTTCTATTTTTATGAACTTTTTATCATTAACTACTATATAATAATCACATCAATGTAAAGTAGTAGTAGTGATACTATGTTTAATGTAAGTACAAATAATATGAAATAGCATTGATATATAATTTGAAACTTTCATCCATAATTTGAAATGAGACCTGTCAATTTTAGAGTAAAGAAAATACTATAGACTCTTCCCGAATTAAAACACGTAGTTCCCAACAGTGCTTCAAATGCCAATCAATAGGCAAAAGTGGGGTAACTTCTCAAAATGATCCAAGAACTAGTCAAACAAAAATAAGATCATTAAGACGAGTAAGATTAAATGCAAAGTTAATACGAATGCCGAGATAGGATACCTCTAATAGATTTACCTCAAAAACAATAGGGATAAAATTTGACTAATAGAGAGTTAGAGATATGGCTGGCTTAGGTTTGCAAAAAAACTTTATCGATTTCATACAACTACTTCTACAAAGACGATCTCACATATTATCAAGCCAGAATATTTTGCTCAGAAAGCATAATCAGAAACCTATTACGACTGAGTGATAAATTCGGACTAAACGACAACCAATTCGGAATGATGGACTAACACTTCCAAAAACGCATAGTACCTTATCTATTAAAAAAATACCCAGCCACAGGCGACTCGACTATAAACAAAAAGCTCTAAAGCATAGTCTAATCAATAAACAGCTACTAATAACTCTAAAACGATTTCATAACCCTAACAGGAGTCAAGTTCACTTATCGCAGGGATGGAAATTATAGCGATTTGATTATGAAAGTTATGAATACCATCCTAGAAGAGATATAACATAATGCGGAGGGTAAGGAGATTAGCAATTACACTGATTTTTAGCAAACTATTTCGGGTTTGTTTAAAAAAGTGTAGGATAAGTAGTGGATGCATGAGTCTTAGGGTGCTAGTTTTGTGGATATTTTGGTTAAAAATATAGGGAAATAAGATACGATTAAGTAGTAGAAGTAGAAATAAAAGTATAGATAAAAAGTGAGCTAGTACACTCACTACCTTATAGGTAGAAAAGTATCATAGAACGTGAAGTTATTTAGCTAAAAAGACATATAAAATCATCATCTAGTAATATCCCATCCGTCAATTTTAAGAATCCTAACAAAATGGTGCGAATAACTCTAATCGAAATTCGACAACCCGAACTACATGAAAGAAAGATGGTAGGACATCGCTACTCTAGGTGGGGATATTAACAGCATAACAGATGAAGATAGATAGAATTTAGACCAAAGATTGCAGGCATAGAGACAGTTGATTGGTGATTACTTGGTTAATTTGAAACAAAGTTACTATTACCAGCAGACGGAACAGATTAAAAAACATATGGCCGATAGTAGCTGTACCTATATTGATAAGGAATAAAGTGCTTTTGGGAAATATTGTGTCTTATCGGTTAAAAATCTACATAGCTTTATCATCCATTACCTGAATAGATTGATCCATGGGTTAGTTAGAGTCAGCTATGACTGGCATCGGGACAGCGTATATAAGAAAAATTATTAAAAATGGAGTTATCCACCTAATCTAGTTACTTTCAAAATAGGAGATTTGATAAGATGCAAATGTTCATCCAAGGAAAGATAGATCGTTGCTATTTTTAAGTAACTTACTAGAATCAGTTCAACGTAACCTTTGAAACTTAAAATAATAAGGATAAAAAACAGATTGAGAGGACTCACCAACGATATCCTCATTAATGTTAAATTTAATAATAAAATACTAGGGTAGATACAACTGGCAGTCAACTCCAAACAAACCAAAAACACCCAATGCTCAAATTCATTCAGCCATTATCTGTATTAGCTGGAAAGGGGTACTTTTGGACCATTTGCGTAGTTGACGAATATTTGGAAAAATTTAGATCCGAGGGGGAAAGAGTTCTAAAATATGATACGAGCATAAAGCAAAAATAAATAGATTACGGGTGAAGAAATCAAGAAAATGTAGGATGAGATTAGAAATTTAAAGGGTATGATTAAATACTAAAACTACGATTTACCTTTTCGATGTAATTTTTGTGGCAACTATCACTCCCACAACGACGTCATCATCTCCAACAAAAGATGCCCTCTCACCATGACTTTCAAATGCATTCGATGCCAAATGAAATCCATCGGGCATCAGTAGTTATGTGCCTCGGTACTCGGTAGACATTACTAATAACTAAAAGACAAGATCTAAAGAACAAGTTAGATGCCCTATTATGGATTTTATATATAAATCGATTCGAAAGATTCAAAGCTACAATTTTTCAGAAGCTACAAAATAAACGGGATAATATATTATCTAAGCCACAAAAATAAATAAATTTCCAAATTTGTTAATTCTGATTCAAAATCTATCTAATAGTTCATGTACCACAACATAGTTTTCAAGCTAAACGCTGAGATAGACAACTCTATTTTTTTACGCCACGCCTAGGTCAAAGCCGGATACATAATACCTTAATATTTAAAATAGATCTATCGTAGTGGTAAGAAAGTGGTGTTTTTGAACCAGAAAATGATAGATCCTTAAAGATGGCCGTAGATACTTAATATGAAGAAGTATGAATAACAGGCTAGGAAGGTGTAAAAATTGGAGATTTCGCATAATAAGCTTTAAAATATCGATTTTATTTATCAGGTTTACCCTAATTTGTCGTCTTTGAATGTAGGTAAATGTGTGTTTAAGTAGGCAAGAACAAGGGTTGTAGAATAGAAGGAGCTACGCATCTGTCGAATCTTAAGTTTTTATGTTTATAGTTCAATTAACTATACGTTTTACCCTAAAAACTATTCGAACTGACAAAACTCTAAGAGCTCGATATATACAGAAATCATATATCTGAGCTACCAGCCGAGCTATGCAAATTAAAAAATCTTACCATTCTCAATCTCAAGTATAATAATATTACTACGTTTCCAGCTGAATTCGATCAGTTGAAGCAACTTAAGTAACTTTTGTTGAAAGGAAATCCTATTAAACAAATTTCTGATCAACTGACTAGATTCCCTAAGCTGTAAGTACTTAACGTAGCCAAGTGTCAGCTTAGCTCGATCAATCCTAAAATATAAAATCTAAAATAGCTCAAAATCCTTTAAATTTCTTAAAATCAAGTGTAGTAATTCCCTGAAAGTTTATCCCAACTAACAAATCTTCAAAAACTAAAATTCCACTAAAACAAAATAAAGCACCTCCCTGACTTCGTCTCCCTCCTTACAAATCTAAAACTAATCCAAGCGAGTAACAACAAATTAAAACAAATCAACTTCGATTTTTCTCGTCTGGATGATTTATCGATAGTCGAGTTTGCAGGCAACTAGATGTAAAATGTTAATAGTAGTTTATTTGAATTAAAAAGCATCAAGGAAATGTACCTGCATGGTAATAGAATTAAATAGATTGAGAAGATTTCTTTTATGAATAATTTGGAGGAACTTTCTTTTGATCAAATAGAGGAGTTTCCTGAATAGTTTTGTTAGTTGAAAAATTTGCTTACTTTGAAAGTACAAACTACATAGTATCCGCTTCTATTGCCTACTAGATTGGCAGAACTAGCTCAGCTACAAGAACTACACGTCTCTAGATGTAAACTTATATCACTTCCTGTTTAAATTTTGGTTTTGAATTCTCTAAAAAAACTGCATTTCAACAACAACTAGATATCTGATTTTCCATTACAATTTGCTTAAAAACTAGCCAAATTATAGTAAGTATACGGTAGATGCAATAAATTCAAAACTATTCCAAAAATACTCCTACAAATGAAAGTCCTAGATCTGAGATAAAATCTAATAGAATAGTTATCGATATAGCCGGTCAAAAACAGGATAATTAATACTTTGATTTTGTCGAAAAACAAGATAAAAAGGATTCCATAGAGTATCCGTTGGCTGAGGAGATTGAAAGAAATTGATCTAAGTGATAATTTGATTGAAGTTTTATAGAGTCATTTGAAGGAAATGAAGAGGATTGAGTATCTTTAGTTCAAGATGTGTAAGTATGGTGTTATGTAGATGGTAATCCGATCAGAGAGGTGCAGTGTATGCCTTTTGTCTAGGCTCAGAATTGCGATAAAAGCAAAGAATATATCAAAAATAGACCATTAGCTTGATGGATGATTTATGTGGATCAGTATAATTTATGTAGATATTGATGAGTATAAAGTTAGTGAATGATTATTATTTATTTAAAATTTAATTGTTTTTGGTTAATCAGGTCACGGCTTTCTTAATCTTGTCACCAAAACGAAGTGATCGAAGGGATGCTCATCGGAAGGAACTACAGCTTTGTCGCTTGGCTTATCGTTGTTTATATAAGAAATCCTGGGTTACTCGATACGCAGAGTCGTCAGAATTTTATCTTTGGATTCCTTTACCAGGGTGTCTCGCTTGTGGAACTGAGCCTGTGTCCATGTTCGCATCTTCACTGTAGTCAAAAGCGAGTCACGATCCGGGAACATTTCAAACCCTTTTAGTGCAGGATCAGGTTCCATGAAAGAATTAATATCTCCTCCAACCACAATGTGATGCTCGGGAAACGCTTGTTTCAAGGTCATTATGCCTACTTTGAACTGATCAGTTTGTTGTTTACTGAGCTCAGCTTTGGAACTAAAATGAATACCCACAACGATCAGCGAATCCAACATCATATACGAAGTGTTATTGTTACAGTTGAGTTGATCGAATGCGTTTTGACCGATCTTAGTCTTTATTTAATTGACGTTTCCGATATTGGCAAAAGAAGACTTTCGAGCGATGATCATGGTGTCCTAGCTGGCACTTGTAGACATGTGGAATGCTTCTAATTATGAGATCTTCTTTTTAAGAATAGGGGAGTACTACTGAAAAATAAATATATCAGTTTTTAGTTTCTCAAAGTTTTTGATTAATTTCTGCACTTTTCGTTATTATTTCAAAAAACTAAGCTCAAAGAAAGGTTTTATTTTTTATAAGTATTGAGAAGCTTTATGATTTTTGACTTAATCGAGGGATTTCAGTGAAGGGAAAACATATTTGACCAAAGAATGGTACATGATGAGATCGTAATTTCTCAAGTTTTCCCTCTACTATGGTTTGAATTCAATCTTGTAATTTTTTATCTTGCTGTCGAAGACTTCATCCCATTTGCTCTAAAATTACTTTTGATTGAGCAACTAGCCATTGACTGTTCCAACATCCGGATTGAACATGGGCGAGTAACGTTATTATCTGAACTTGTGATCGATTTTAGCGCCGATCCATTTGAAAGAAGCCACCTCGAATGAGGGTATGTATTGTGGTATTAATTTTTGAAAATTTTGACCTATGGTTCTTAGTTGATTTTCGATATCATCGACATAGAACTAGTAAGGACTGTTCATGATGCCACAGTAATTCAACGTTGCCACTTTGAAAGAACCCTTGCCTGTGGGTCCGAATCCGGATACGCTATAGTCTTTATCGCAGGTGCCTCCCATTTATCAGTTGTGTAAATCGGGAAAAGATATATTTATAGTTTAGGTGACTTAATATAAGTCCACGATTAAATTATCATCTATGTACGTTTTTAATTCTTGAAACGCAAATCAAACAAGCATAATACAGATTGATTTTTATTAATATGACAAATAAAAGGTCATTCAAGAAATATAGTAAATGTATGTTGTAAAACTTGACTATACTTCGATGCCTTTACATCTCTTATATATTTGTTAAATAATTCTACATAGTCTATCATATTTCATTGTTGCTTACTCTATTTTGCATCTTCTACTAGTATCGCAATCGTATCTATATTTTGTGTTTTTTTATATCCTACAAAGCCATCTAGTACTTCCTCGGAACAAGCTTATATTGCTATCTACTACTAGAGTTCGGAATCATCAAATTTTATTCAAAACTGCGTTGCATGTAGTCCTAATACAACGACTAAAATGCCCAGAATCGATTCCTATAAATATATATAACTTGTCCGGAAGAAGCTTTAACAAAGATAGTGTGTCCTTAATGATATGTCTTGGCATGAGTCATAAGATTAGTTGTATGGCAGTTGATGCACGTAATAAACCCACAGATCAAACAGATGCTGAGCTGATGAGTTATTATCTGACAATTTGGGCATTTGCCTCTGTATTTAGACGCTAGTTCTTATAAGGTTTAAGGCAGACGGGAAAAAGATATGGTCGATTTTAAATGAATTACTTCATTAGGCCAAATAATAGTATTCTATTTATTAGTGCTTATTTATTTTTAGAATTGGCTCAAAATCGACTTCAAAAATATCTAAAATTTTATATCAGTTTAATTTTGTTACTTTTCTATTTTAGTGTTTAATATTGTTTAAATGAGTACTTTTTTTGAGCACTAAACGATCTTCGACGCCTCAGGATTTGCATTTTACTAAAGCAAAATATGCTATATCGTAATATTACTTAGCTAATCCAAGCTTCTTTTAAGAATTTAATACCTCGATTTCAAACATTTCATTTATTTCTATGACTAAGTTGCAAAACAGACAGATCTAAGGCATATTTCTAAGGCAAAAGAATTAAAAAGATCAGAAACTATCTGGTTAGTACTTGTTTAAGCGCCTTCTTGGACTGTTAGCAATACCTGGACGTGATCTTTAAAAAAAATGTGGACATTTTATCTAGAATTTACTAGAGGAACAGTTATGTTGGTAGGCTGCTTGCAAAGATAACAGTTACTATATACTCTATTCTTCGCCAAGTGTTATTTATAGCAGCTTCTATGCGCGTAATGTCCGCAAGTGCTTATCACTGGAAACAGTTGATCTTTTTTCAAGTCGTACCACCCGTGGTAGTTGGTGAAACTGAGAAAACTTATCAGTGACAGGTCTTATTATTTTTAGGGATCCTGACAAATGCTGCAAACATCAGCCACTTCTTTCTATTTGTATGAATTCTATAAGTAATACTATGCACCTTTGTTTATTTGTTTCATTAATTTCCCTTTTTTCGCCAAAAGCTTCTATCGTTTTGAAGCTACTTTATCTTACTCTTCTTATCTTTTCTTCGGACTCTACTTACCTTGTTTGAGCAAGTATTATTATATTTATCCTCTAAGTGAGTTTAGTTCTTTGGCTATTTTCTGATCCCGGAGCAATCCGCAGACAAATTATCTCAGCTATTAGTCTTATATCAGAAAGGACACTCGCCACATTTATGCTAGAAGAGGGTAGTACATCATCTAAGGGCTTATTTTTAGATTTGGTAGGATTCCTAGTTGCTTTATCATCAGAATACCTTTCTAGCAGTATCTTATAAAATCCATTTTTATTATTCTTTTGAAATGATATCTTTTAAGATAAGGTATTTGGTTCAATTTTCCAGTAAATTTTATATCACCCAATCGTACTACAGTAGACTTGAAATAATCTATATTCATTTGTTAGCATTCTATCATTTGCGCATTCAAACGATGATGATCTTACCTATCAATTGCCCTGTGAGCGATCTACCTGAATACTTGTTCCTACTTGAAAAAACACTATGATATTAATTTGGTCTATTTGATTGGTATTTTCATCCGACCATTCGATTTGATAATCTTTTCGTAGTAATGAAACGCTAATTTATCGTATTTCAACGATGGAGTTTGGCGATTTATGACTTGAGCTTTGTTTTTAGCCTACAAAGAACATATAATCGATAACTAAGGCACGTCAGAATAAAGTGCTTATGTGAGTATACCGATATAAGTTATGGTGTTTTTTAGATCATCGGAAATCAAATAGAATTATTAGCAGTTTTACTAGACATCTTCGTTTATGATTGGTAGTTTATTGAATTTGCTTAAAATGTCAAAAGATTAATTGTATTCACCTTGTAGGATTTTTTCATATTCGAATATAGATTTAGGGTGTAAATTGTTGTGGTAGTCTGCTAATTTTAAACAAATTTTTAGAAGAAAGCAATCTAGGTTAAAAAGAATGTCAGATTTTTTTATATACATTGAAAAGAATGTGTAAAATCTGCTAAGTTCGGCTCCGTTTTAAAGAACTTTTGACAAATGATTGAAGATTACACATAAATTAGTAAGAATAGTCGACAATTATTTTGGGAAATTATTAACTTAAAGTATTATTAGCAGCTACTAGATTATACTTTATTCGTTAAGTTTTTAGAGGTCTCCGTCGAGATAGACAAGCATGATGAGAGCAAATAATCGTTATTGTGGTCTAAAAAAATTAGTTTTTTTAGTTTAAAAACTAGTTATAAAATGGTATAATTCTTTAATAGCTATTTTCATAATATTTTTAGTTTAATCTCTCATTATTACCCTCACCACATTTTCCATTTTTTAAATGTATATATTTTCCAACCCATATAGATCTATTGATTCTGGGTGATCGTTCAATAATATCCTGTAATAACCGAAGTCTTTAAAACATTGTTTTTTAGCGTGATAGCTGAAGTACTATAGAGCAGCGTTTCCATAGAGGCGAGATAGGTAAGCAACATCATAATAGTACCTACAAAATTACTAAGCTTGGTTTAAAAGCAATTTCTATTTTGTAAGAACGGGATGGAAGATAAGAGGCTCTATTTTATCTTACCTGACTAACTATGATATGGTAATGTGCGAGGTTAAAAGCTGTGAACTTAGCTGCCCGTAACCTGAAACAGCAAACTAAGTATTTCGGTTGTATTTTTGTATGAACATGATGGTGACTTCTTTGCGGAAAAAAGGTAAAGGAAAAACACTGATCATAACATTGACAAAATGCTATGCAACTATATCTATTAATTGAAATTAAAAAAGAAGTTAGAAATACCTATCTTTTCTATAAATTTAAGCCAGATGAGGTTACATGACTACTTTCGATTTAAGGAGTATTTCTGACATGGCAAGTGCGTATTTGCCTGCTTGGTTGAACTGTATCAAACAATCTGTGAGTTGTTTGGAGTACAACTCTATCAATTTTACTATAAGTTCCTTTGCTTTATACTTCAACTGAGCTATATGTTAGAAATGGGTTTAATTCTCGCTACTCGAATAATATTTATCAAGTTCTTTTTAGTATTTGATATACTACGCATACATCTACAGCAAAACAATCAAAGCGTAGTGTTGTTATTCCAAAAAACTATTCATAAGTGTCTAATCCACCCTAACCTACAAAGATTCTTAATGTGAATGTTTAGAGCATGTTCCTGATTTTTTCCACTTCTAAATATCCCCACAATCACAACAACCTCCCTAAACCTGAATTAACTCATAATGATGTCCCTGATGCTTTTAAAGATCAAAACAATTTACACAAACAATCGAGTTTTATTCCGTCATGCACTCATAACACCGATACGCTGTTTCTTTTCGATTCAAAACAGCCGCACAAATATTGCTTTTGGTGTGAGGAATATCACAGCTATGATTGAATTGTTTGAAGATGTTGGCTAAAAATTAGTAATTGTTTTTGGGGTTGTGGATGTATTATGCAAATATTTTTGATAGTTTTTTGCAGTTGTCATTCAGATTGACTGCGTTTGGAATTGTTATTTTGGTCTTGAATTTGTGGTATTACTATTATGGTTTTTTTGGGGGTCTGAGGGGCAGAGGCAAGTCGATCCACATGATTATAAGTAATAAAAATAAATCAATAGCATCGTATTATTACAATTTAATTCAAATCGTTAGTTAATTAAACTTTATCTAAACTAAATATAAGTATTGAGTATGATGTTTGAGTAGTATATATAGAGTAGCTTAAACCAACATCTTATTAATTATATACAACTTATCATGAATTAAATCCCACTCCAACCCAACTGCTCCATACCCTACTTCAACGATGAAATCTTAATCACATCATAGGAATAATTCGATCAGGCCATGTACTACTTGAGACATATAGCTCACAAAAATAGTTTTGCGAAAATAGTTTTATCTTGATCGAGGATGCCAAAAAGAAAGATTCAACTCTTTACGTGCCTTGTTATGCAAGATGCCATTTTAGAAACATGACTGAAATGGATATTCAAAACTTATCCTCGCGCTTCGTGGCTTCCATGAATATTGATTTTTACCTGGGTAAGATTAAATACATTCAGGCAAATCGAAATCGGATTCTTGTCCCGCTATCGTCATGAGTCTACACAACTAGTTAGTTAAAAATCTCAAAATTACCTTTCAGAACGATTTCGTGTTGAGTCTTAATGATGATGTTAGCAACAATTCCTCGGAGGGGGACAAACTGGTACGCGTCGAAATGCGACCTTATACAACACAAGGATACACTCGTTACTATACCAGCGTTTTGGTGTCCACAGAATTCAAATTCGGTCTGCATTCGGACATATTTTTCTTCCCACTCTAGTCCAACAAGCTCGACATGGTAATGTGTTTCAACCCATTCAAATCAAAAATTATGGGTCAGAAAGTAACAATTCGTTTCAATTGCATGGACTTGTAGATGCAATAAAAAGATAACCCTGGGGATAGACAACCTAATAGCGTGCTTTATGAGCATTTGAAATAACTTCATCAAGAATAAAATGGTGGATAGCAGCTTACAGATTAAATCCTTAAAAATTAGTATATTGATAACACCAATAATAATTTTTTTAGGAATATTAGAGTATCTTTTCCCAAAAGACCAGATGCTACAGATTTCGGCTACTATAGTGTCATTTAGCAAGATATCGATATACAGTATACTAACGATAAGCAACTGGTTACCTAACCAAGTTGCTACTAAGCACTCAAAAAATGTCTGTTTTGCAAGAAGACTCCAATCGACTACACAGAAACACAATATCATCACTAGTAAGAATAAAGGAAAAAATTGCTAGAAGATTAACCTTTGAAAAGGTAGGGGGAAGTCGCCATGGCTAGACATGTTAGAATGCCTAAAGAAAGATAACTTGATGAAGTCAAAGACCAGCTTAAAGAAAAATCATTTTGCAGTGCCATTCTTAAAATACCGTTGCTCAAGGCATCCCTCGGAACAATCATCCAGCTCTGCATACCTATCTTCTTCTTGTCATTCTTGACTCTTGTAGAGTTTCTCTACAGCGCTTCAAGTAGTACTGACTAAGTGCGAGGACTCAAAATAGGAGCTAGTTCTTTGATAGTGGCAACTTACATCAGTTTTATCTATTCCATGCGTACAGTCATCCCTCCCACTCCTTCCTGGTCGATATTCGAAGTAGCAGTCCTCATCCTAGCTGCCTCCTCGATCATGCCTATCATCTAGACACTATACGCGCCGAGTTACACTACAACTGAGGACCCCTTTGAAGTTAAAAATGGTCTATTTATCGCAGCTTTCATCATCAATACCATCCTATGTGGGCTTATTGTTATCTTGTTAGTTATAATTCAGATTTACATGGCTAAAAAGTTGAGACGTACACCTATGAAAAGAGTTAAAATGAACGGATTGATCAGATAGCTTACTAAAAAATATTTCTATGTCTGGCGCAACACTGCATGTCGCCAATTCATGGTGTAATAAATAAAAAAAGAACTCAAAGCAGGCAAGTCTGTGAGATTCTAAAAATGGATCTTCGAATGGCGTTGATACTAGCCCTCTTATCATACAAAACATATATATTTAATATTAATTCTTTGATAATATAAGTTATAATATGATAGATGAGAGCTTAGAATGATATAAGAGTTCGATGATCCATAATTGATTTTTGTTGTTTTTGTTGGGTATTTAGGTGAGTTAGGCTATTAGTGTTAGTTCCTTCGGGAACATCAGTTAAAATTGGAACAATACAGAGAAGATTAGCATGGCCCCTGCGCGAAGGATGACACGCTCAAATCGAGAAGTGTATCCCATTATGTTTTTATCAGAAAAATACCACCATCATAATTCCTTTTTAGATATGAACACAAATCCACTTATACTCCTCCTCTTGGTATCCGCATGCGTGTGCCTACCTGATGAGTTTAGTTGGGGTCCCGAAGGCAAAGACGGCAACTTCCTGACTGCCTCTTTAAACCAGAACAATCCGCATAGGTGTGAGAGTGCATGGGCTATCGCAGCTGTCAACTCGCTCAGTGCTAGAATCAACATTAAAAGAAATATTTTTAGGACCAAAGTGCCAGCTGTTGCTCTATCTGCTCAACTTTTATTGTAATGCGATAGCTACGATTTCGGTTGTCTCGGGGTAATGCTTTAGATATTCAGGGTGAGCCTAGTCAAGCTTTCCAGTGGATCCAGTAAAACGGAGTGACAGATACTGCTTGCAAGGGCTATAAAGGCCGCGGATACACAAACGGAGCTACTTGCTCTAAACGAAGTAGATGCGAAGTTTGTTTATCTAAAGGAAACTGCACCTTCGCATCTACCCCCATAACTTACACAGTCTAAAGTTTAGGAATTGTTTCAGGCTAAAGCAATATCATGTAGGAAATTTTACAAAACGGACCAGTGACTTGTAGCATGTCGACTACTAATCAATTCAAAACATACACCACAGGTATCATCGATGATGCCTCCAAAATAATAGCTTTCAATCATTATGTTGTCGTGTATGGATGGGGGCAAACCAAAGAAGGTGTCAAGTATTGGCTGGGACAAAATTCTTATGGGCCGGTTTGGGGAGATCAAGGTAGTTTCAAGATTCTCAGAGGGAAAAATACACTCAATATATAGTCTTTGTGTAGTTTTGGAAAAGTTAAAGATACTTGGAGCGACTCACCGGTTAGATTGTAAACTCTCAATTTACCTAATGCGTTGACCCCTACTCTTTCACAACTAAATCCCAACTATTGTTAGGCTTCCTGGGCATTCGCAGTCACCCAGGCTATCGGCGATGCGTAGTTCATTAGAAGCAACGGAAAAAGTGTTCGAAGTTTCTCAGTTCAAGCCTTACTCAACTGTGGTGTAGGTAACTGTTAAAATGAAGGCAATCCTAACGACGTCCTTGTTTTTATCCAAAAATACGGTGTTCCTGAGACCGGTTGTCAGCAATACCAAGCCAGCAATCCTGCGAAATAATCTTGTTCAGGCATCAACAACTGCGCCAGTTGCGGAGGCAACTCTATTTTAGTCGACAACTGCACTGAAGTGAAAGGCTACAAAAGATGGAGAATCTTAAGTTTCGGAGTAGTTTCTGGTGTATAAAACATTAAAAGAGAGCTAATAAACAGTAAAGCTCTTATTTGTGGTATATAACTGACAAAAAGTTTCAGATAATACAAGAAAGGAATATTTTAGCAAATAACTATAGCACCAAAAGTGAACTACTACGTCGAATTGGTGGGTCAGGGTAGATAAAACGGTCAGGATTATTGGATCGGCAGAGCTTTCTTCGGAACTGTATGGGGGATCTCTGGCTTTTTTAAAATGAAGATGGGATTCAATACTCTAGGCATATAAAAACATTGTTTCTGGGCCGGACCTGTAATCTGATTATCTCTGACATAAGATATCATTTCTGTTTTAATTTTATTCAAAAACTATAATATACCATTAAATCTATTTAAATTATATCACATTTTCAAAGTATCTAAAG
>Ga0169931_10005525_pt1 | contig 19263 bp, 10 predicted proteins | sample Kivu_15m_20L_FD_129675 | JGI IMG/M metagenome (GOLD analysis project Ga0169931, IMG submission 129675) | Freshwater microbial communities from Lake Kivu, Western Province, Rwanda to study Microbial Dark Matter (Phase II) - Kivu_15m_20L... | ecosystem: Environmental > Aquatic > Freshwater > Lake... | reverse complement strand
CGGGGCATCAGCCGGGGCAGCAGCCGGGGCATCAGCCGGGGCATCAGCCGGCCCAGCAGCTTCCCTTTCCGCCGAGTTTTCCCCAGCCCGAGACAGAACGAGCGGCATTGCGCCGAATCGCTCGCGAAGTCGATGCTCTGGCTGAACAACTGGAAAACATCAAACACTACTCGGAAGCTGACGCGCTCCGCCGGTCGGCTCAGCAATTTCGCGAGTCAGTCCGCTGAAACGAGTTCCTCTCGGGGGACTCATTAAAACCGCTAAATTCGGATTAGCTGGGTTATGCGAAGAAGATTGGCTTTGGCTCGTGTCCTCTGGGATGGCCGATTTCGACCAATGAATGATTACCGAGCGACGTCTTGGCGCGGGAATCGGAGTTTACCCCTGAGCCGAGGGAAATCCTGATTCAAAATCGCGCGTTACCAGATATGATATAGATGCGGGAATCTCGCAATTTTGGGCTGTCTCCAGCCTGCAGCATCCCGCGGAACGGCAGTACAGCCCCCGAGCCCCCCAGCTCGGCGGATCAGGACTCAAGAGGAACCGGAATGGTCGCGACCGGAACAAGCGGAAAACAGGGCGGTGACGCCTCTACCAATACCTTCATCAACCTGCTGATCAAAAGCGGAGTGTTGAGCAAGGACCAAGCTGTCGATGCGGATAACCTGGCCCGACAGCAAAACACCACACTCGCCGCGGCTTTGATCAAGCTCGGGTACGCCACTGAAGAAGAAGTCATGCGGGCGCTGGCGAAAACCCACCGCCTCCCCTACGTCGACCTCGACTCGCTCAACATTCCCGAGCGAATCATCGAGTTGATGCCAGAGTCAGTCGCCCGCGAAAACGCGGTCCTTCCACTGATGGTCGAAGACGGCAGCCTGACCGTCGCAATGAGCAACCCGGCCGACGTCGACACGATGGACAAGTTGCGGTTTATTCTTAACCGCGATATTCGAGTGGCACTCACCTCACGCTCCAAAATCCTCGAATACATCAACAAAATGTACGGGCAGGTCGAAGGTGAATCGGCTGACTCGATTTTGCAGGAATTCACCGACACGGCGATCGACTTCACCGAAACCGAAGACGAATCGACCAGTTCAGCGGAAACGAGCGACGAATCCAGCGCCCCGATCGTCCGGTTGGTGAATTTGATGATCACCGAAGCCGTCCAGTTGCGGGCCTCGGATATTCACGTCGAACCGTTCGAGGACCGGGTCCGAATCCGGTACCGGATCGACGGCGTGCTCCATGAACGCGATACCCTGCCGAAACGGCAGCTGGGTGCAGTCATTTCCCGCATCAAAATTCTGGCCAAAATCGACATCGCCGAACGCCGGCGCCCCCAAGACGGCCGGATTAAGGTCACTGTGGGCGAGAAAGAGCTCGATCTCCGGGTCAGCATCATTCCGACCAACCACGGCCAATCCTCGGTCATGCGGCTGCTCGACAAGGACAATATTCGGGTCAGCGTCAAGCAACTCGGCTTCTCCGAAAACACTTACCGAACCTTCCAGCAGCTGATTCGGCGCCCCAACGGCATCATTCTGGTGACCGGTCCGACGGGGTCCGGAAAGACGACGACCCTCTACGCGGCTCTCAACCAAATGAACCGCCCCGACCGAAAGATCATTACCGCCGAAGACCCGGTCGAGTACTACCTCCCGGGCATCAACCAAGTCGAAGTTCGACACAACATCGGCTTGGACTTCGCCCGCATCATTCGCTCCATGCTCCGCCAGGCACCCAACATCATCCTTGTCGGTGAGATGCGTGATGCCGAAACCGTATCGATGGGTATTCAAGCCAGCCTAACTGGACACTTGGTTTTTAGTACGCTGCATACGAACGATGCGCCCAGTGCTATTACACGCATGGTCGACATGGGTGTGCCGTCATACTTGGTCGCCAGTTCCGTTGTGGCGATTGTAGCCCAGCGTCTGGTCCGTACGATCTGCTCCAAGTGCAAAGCGAGATACACCCCTCCCGAGAGCACCATCCGAGAATTGGGAATCACCCCTGAAGAACTCGCTGGCGCGAACTTCATGAAGGGCAAGGGCTGCAACACCTGTCAGAAGACTGGCTTCAAAGGTCGTATCGGCATCTACGAACTTTTGGTCATCAACAATAAGATTCGGGAGATGATCTTTAAGAATCAGTCGAGTACCGAGATCCGGAAGTACGCCATGCAGAACGGGATGGACACGCTTTTCCGAGACGGTATCCGCAAGGTTCTCAACGGCGTGACGACCTTCGAAGAGGTTTACCGGATCGCCAAACGGACCGAACAGGACGTCGCTTCGATGTAGCGAGGCCAGCCCGATCCGCGTCTCAAACCCCAAAAAAACCTGAACTTTTCCGATATTTCCAGCCCCAACTGAGCCCCTATGGCAACCGTCCTGATCGACAAACTGCTCGAGGCCTGTGTCAAGCAAGGCGCGAGCGACATCCACATCTCTGTCGGCCAGCCCCCCGTTTTTCGGCTGCACGGACGTCTCCGTCGCCTCGAAACGAAGGTGCTCGAGCCTGAGGACACCGTGGGCTTGATGAAAAGTATCGCCCCGGAGCGTTGCCAGCGGGAATTACAGGAATCGGGCAGCTCCGACTTCGGGTTTGCGTTCGCCGACAAAGCTCGTTTCCGCGTGTCGATTTTCAAGCAGCGCGGCAACATCTCGATGGTGCTGAGGCAGATTCCCAACCAGATGATGCCGCCGGAATTTCTCGGCGTGCCGGAGGTCTTCACCCGGCTTTGCATGCGGCCTCGCGGACTGATTCTTGTCACCGGTCCGACCGGTTCCGGAAAAAGCACCACGCTCGCTTCGCTGGTCAACTACATCAACGAGCGAACCGATCACCACATCATCACGATCGAAGACCCGATCGAGTTTTATCACTACCACAAGAAGTCGACCGTCAACCAACGCGAAGTCCACGTCGATGTGCCAACGTTCGCCGAAGCTATCCGCCGCGCTTTGCGACAGGACCCTGACGTAATCCTTGTCGGTGAAATGCGTGACTTGGAAACGATTGAAGCTGCGATTACGGCGGCCGAAACGGGTCACATCGTGTTCGGTACACTGCACACCAATAGCGCCCAAGGCACGGTCAACCGAATCATCGACGCCTTCCCCGGCAACCTCCAAGACCAGATTCGCACGCAGCTCTCGACTTCGCTTATCGGCGTGCTCGCCCAGACCCTGCTGCCTCGGATTGGCGGCGGCCGCGTGGCGGCTTACGAGTCGCTGGTCGTGACTCCTGGCGTGGGAAACCTGATCCGCGAAAACAAGACCTTCCGAATCAATTCGGCCATTCAGACCGGCGCCAAGTTCGGCATGATGCTGATGGACGACTGCCTCTTCAAGCTTTGGCTGGAAGAAAAAGTTGAAATGGACGATGTCCTCAGCAAGGCTCAGGACGCGGACTCGCTTGCCAAGCGAATTGCAACTGCCCGCCGTCAAATGGCTTCGGGTATGGCGGTCGAATTCACCACCACCCCGCCTCCAGCAGAGTGACCAACCTTCGCAAGTTGATTTTTTTTCGTCTCTATGACTTCAAGAATTTCGAGCTGAAAACGTCATGGCAATCCGTCGCATCGGTCAGATTCTGGTTGACTTGGGTTTCATTACCGACGACCAGTTGGCAATGCTGCTCGAGGAGCAATCCCAAAACCCCGGTCAAAAGCTGGGCAAAACGGCGATCGACATGGGCCTGATCAACGAAGATCAATTGGTCCTCGCGCTGGCCGAGCAGTTCGGCCTGCAAACGGTCGACCTCGAAGGCTTCGTGCCGCCAGATGAAGCACGAACGGCAATCACCGATTCGATGGCACAACTCTATCGCGTCATTCCGCTGCAACTTCGCGACAATGTCCTGACCATTGCCAGCTGCGATCCGCAAAACCTTTCGGTTCAAGACGAACTGCGGCGTTTCCTCGGCTATGAAATTCGCCTGCTTGTCGCCAGCGAAAACCAAGTCCTCCGCAGCATCGACAAGTTTTTCAATGCCGAAGTCGAAAGCATCGAGAAAATCATTGCCGAGCTTCAGTCCGACAACGAGCTGATGGAAGCGAGCAAAAAGCTTTCGGGCGACGGCCCGATCAACCTTAGCGATGTGTCCGAACTGGTCGATAGCGCACCGGTCCGCAAGCTGCTGAACATGGTGCTGCTGCTGGCGATCAAGGACCACGCCAGCGACATTCACTTCGAGCCGTTCGAAGAAGAATTCCGGATTCGAATCAAGGCCGACGGCGTGCTCTTCGAAATGGTTCCTCCGCCTCGCCACCTCGCCTTTGCAATCACCACGCGAATCAAAGTGATGGCGAACCTCGACATCGCCGAACGGCGGTTGCCGCAAGACGGCCGAATCGAACTGACCGTCGGTGGTCACAACGTCGACTTGCGCGTCAGCGTGCTGCCGACCATGTTCGGCGAAAGCGTTGTCTGTCGAGTGCTCGACCGCTCGGTCGTTTCGCTCGACTTGAACAACGTCGGCATGGACGCAGCCACGATGGCCGAATTCCGTAAAGTCATCGGCAAACCCAATGGAATTATTCTCGTTACAGGCCCGACGGGCTCCGGCAAAACGACCACGCTTTACTCGGCGCTCTCGGAACTGAACCACATCGAAGACAAGCTGATCACCACGGAAGACCCGGTCGAGTACGACATTGACGGGATTGTCCAGATTCCGATCGACCATGACATCGGAGTCACTTTTGCCAGCGCTCTGCGGGCAATTCTCCGCCAAGACCCAGACAAAATTCTCGTGGGCGAAATCCGCGATATCGAGACGGCTGAAATCGCCGTTCAGGCCTCATTAACAGGGCACACGGTGTTCAGTACTTTGCACACCAACGATTCCCCGAGCACCATCACACGATTGAAAGACATGGGGGTCCCAACCTTTCTGATCACGGCCACAGTTGAAGCGATTCTCGCTCAACGCCTGGTGCGCCGCATCTGCCCGGCTTGCCGTGAAGAGGTTGAACCGACCGAGGAACAACTGTACGAATTGAGCCTGACTCGCGAGACTCTGGGCGACCGCAAGTTCTACCGCGGATCGGGCTGCACCAATTGCAACAACACCGGCTACAAGGGCCGGATCGGGATGTTCGAGTTGATGATCATGGACGACGAGTTGCGAGAAATGATCATGAACGAAGCTTCGGCAGACGAACTCCGCATCGCCGCCAAACGCAAAGGGATGCGAGTGCTGCGTGACGCCGGTGAGGCGTTTATCTATGAAGGCAAGTCGACAGCCGAAGAAGTCATCCGCGAGACGATTCTTGAGTCGTAGTGAATGCCGATAAAGCGGGTGCACCGTTCGTCATTAAGGGCTGAAAGCAGCGGAAACACGGAGCCACAGAGGACGCCGAGCTCAGAGGTTTTGCAAGTTGGGTGAGGGCCGGCCGAACGGCTTCCGAAAAAAATTCACGCTTACTCGGCCCGCCACCTATGGGCGGTAAAGGTTCGCCCCCTTCTTCCGGCGGTCTCCGGTTTCTCTCTGTCTCCCCCTCTTTCGCCCCCAATTCACACCGGCTTAACAAACCCCTCCCCCCTCACAAACGGCCCCAAAAGCGATGGTCCGCTTTTCCTATCCCCGAAAACTGCTCCCTAATTTGATTTTTCCCGGTAAACGCTCAAATAATCTGTTTGATCGGCGGGTGACTACAATCCAAAATCAAGGATCCCCGGCCATTAGTAGCCTTCCGCGGAGATTCCACGGTTGGGCAACCGCGGCTGGGGTACGATCCCGATCGCTGTCGGAAGCGAAATAAAGCGTCATCAGGGCGAGGCCAGACGGCCTTTCCGAAGGTGGCGCTGGCTTTCCGAAGGTGGCGCTGGACGCTGCCGTTTCCCCCCCGTTCGACTGCAGTCCCAATCACGACGTACTTTATTCCGGGCGGGTGTCGCGCTCCCGTCCGCAGGTTTCCCCGACGAGGATTACATGCCTACATTTCAATTCGAAGCTCTCGATCCGCAGGGCCAAGAAATCCGCGACGTGATCGAAGCCCAAACCCAGGACGAGGCTCAAGCCACGATCCGTTCGATGGGATACTTCGTCACGAAGATCTCTGCCCAGAAAGGGGAAAAGGGCGGGGTCAGACGTGGAAGCAAAAAGAAAAGCTTTGCCTTGGGCGGAGCTGGTGGCAAGAAGATGGTGACCTTCACCCGGCAGCTCTCGATTCTGCAAGACGCCGGTCTGCCGATTCTCCGCAGCCTCAAGATCCTCGAGGACCAAGCACCTCCCGGAGCGCTGAAGAACGCGCTGATTGATGTTTGCGATGAAATCGAAAGCGGAGCCAGCCTTTCGGAAGCGATGGCTAAGGTCCCCAAGGTTTTCGACCGCCTTTATGTCAACATGATCAAGGCAGGTGAAGCGGGCGGTTCGCTGGAATTGATTCTTCGCCGCTTGGCTGAATTCCGCGAACGGTCCCAGTCGCTCAAGTCCAAAGTCATTGGCGCGATGATTTACCCGATCATGGTTATCTTTGTCACGATCGCCATTCTGGTCGTGATCATGATTTTCATCATTCCGCAATTCACCAAGATGTTCAACGAGTTCGGAATCGCCTTGCCGGCGATGACCCAGTTGCTGGTTGCCATCTCCGAGCGCTGCGTCAAGCTCTGGTGGTTGTTCCCGCTGATTCCGGTCGCTTTGATGCTGTTTGTCGCCCTGGTCAACCGCTTCCGAGCTGGCCGGATGGGCTGGCACTTGTACCTGCTCAAACTGCCGGTTCTCGGCAAGCTGACGGAAAAAGCCAACTTGGCCCGCACGACGAGAACGCTCGGTGCGCTGATTGGCAGCGGTGTGCCGATCATCGAAGGGCTCACCATTACCCGCGAAACTTCGGGCAATGCAATGTATGAGAAGGTCTTCTCGAAGGTTACCGACTCGATACGCGAAGGTGACACGATCGCCAATCCGCTGAAGAAGTACTCCACCCCCGGTTTCCATCCCGTGACGGCTTTCTTCTTCGCTGCGACGCTTTGCTTGCCGCCGTTGGCAGTGCTCTTCATCAAGGAGGACTTCTGGCAAGGCGTGCTTTACGCCTGCGCGGTGCTCAGCCTGATTTCGATGGCCTACTACTTCCTGAACTACAAGAAGCCGGTGGTCGAAGACCTCGTCGTCAACATGGTCGACGTCGGTGAAGAAACCGGCGAACTCGATGTGATGCTTTACAAGGTGGCGGATTACTACGACGAAGAGGTCCGCAACTTGACGGACGGAATGATGAAGCTGATCGAACCGGTGATGATCGTCATGCTTGGTGGCGTGGTGCTCTTCATCGTCGCGTCGCTCTTCTTGCCACTGATTTCGATCATCGGTGGTTTGACGGGCGGCAAGGCGAAGATGTAACGAGCCAAGCAACCCAAGTGGGCGAAGCGGGCAAGCGACAACCTGCCTGCCTCGCCTGAGCAATGAAAACAGGTTTTTCTCAAGCCGACCTGACCCGTCGGCTTGGGTAGTAAATGGAGCCAACTGGATGCGGGAGTCGAGTCTGCGAGTTAGTCGACTTGGGACTGCTTTCGGGCGGCGAGGAAGTCAGCGGCGAAGCTGATTTCCGGGGTCGACAACCGATGCTGGCACGACGTTTGCGTTGTTTGTCCGGTTGAGGAAGGCTGAAGTGCGATTGGCCGCTGAAAAGCGGGATTTACAAGGGAAACGAGAATCACGAGTAGAGCTCAATTTGAGACGGCTCGGGTGTTTTGAGACGAACGCGGCCGCGAAAAAGGCGGGCTGAGTCGACTCTAATCCTCGGGTTAGGAACTCTGCGGTCCAGTGGGAGATTGGGAAATCATGAGTCAGGCGATGATGAATCAGACGGCTTGCAATCAAACGACGCGCGATCAAACTATGCGAGATCAAACGACGCGTCATCCAAAGTCAATGACTGCAAGTCGCCTCGGCCGGCGGCTCAGCCGAACCGTTCGCGGCGGGTTTACTCTGGTCGAAATCCTGGTGGTGATCGTCATCATCGGGATTCTGGTCGGCATCATCGTCCCCGGCGTCATGTCGTCTTACCGCCGCAGCCAAGAGTTTGCCATCGAGAATGACATCAATCAGCTTGGAGCTTCACTCGAGGCATTTAAGTCAAAGTATGGCTTCTACCCGCCCGACTTCGCGGCAATCCGTGCGACTAACGGGATTGTCAACAAATCAAACCTACTGCTTCCCTACATCAACCGAATCGCCCCCAACCATGGCGAAGCCGCGGCAGCCGGCAACGGTTGGCCTTCTGGCTATCGCCGAATTGATGTCTGGATGGAAGAAGTTGGTCAGCACCTTGGCCCTGACTCGGCTTTAGTCTTTTGGCTTTCGGGCTTAATTAAGAACAAGCAATTTCCGCTGACCTATGTCGATGCCGGCAACAAGGTTCATGGTCAGGTAGCTTACAACGGCGGCCCTGACGGAACGGTTGAACGGGAAATCTATTTCGACTTCAAGAACCAGAAATTGGTGTTGGACCCGACAACGGCTCCGGTCCCGAATGCGATCGCCCGCTTCACGCAAACAAACAGTCGACCTGAGTATTACGTCTACTTTGAGACCAAAAGCTTGGTAACGTTTCCGCCGTTGCCAGCCTGCATCGTCAATTCGATCACAGTGACCCCCTACGTTAATTCCAGCAATCAGCTCTTCAACAAGAACTCGTTCCAGGTCTTGGCACCGGGCATGGATGGCGTGTTTGCCGCGAGCGGCTCGACTTCGACCAGCATTTCAGGTGTCACCCCGCGCGAGCGGGACAACGTGACCAACTTCTCGGAAGGCCGGCTTGAGCGGTCGCTTAGCCAATAGTTCGACCGCTGTCCGCGAATTCCGTTTGCCCCTTTTGAGTCGACCATGAAAACCTTCCGCAACAACCACCGCGCTGCATTCACGCTGATCGAACTACTGATGGTGGTTTCGATCATCGCCGTGCTATCTGGCTTGGCGCTGGTCGTTATTCGGGATGCCCAGGATACAGCTCGGCATGCGCGGAGCACGTCGCAGGTTACTCAAATTCAGGCAGTCATTGCGGCCAAGATGGAGGAGTTTGAAACTCGTCAACTCCCCTTTCGGCCTAGCTTGATCACGAACAAGAACACGAATGCGCCGAGCAATTGGGCAGAGCGGCAGCAAATTCGGCAGCGAGTACTGCTCGATTGGATTCGATCAGAAATTCCATCGACCGTAGCTGACCTAAGTCTTCCCTGCCCTTATCCAAATGGTCTCCCGAACTACAGCTGGAGCGGTACCGACTACATCAATCTGTACCGCTACTCCTCGGGGGCTCGCAAAGTTGCAACCGAGATGACTGGTTACAGCGGGTCGGGCGATGCAAAGATCTTTGCGGCCAAATGCCTCTACGCGATTCTCCAGACGACTTGGCACAACGACAGCCGAGCGATCGACATTTGCAAACCGGGTGAGGTCCTGACAGACACGCTCGATGGAAAGAAATACATTGTCGACGCCTTCGGTGAACCGCTCGTGCTATTTGTTTTCGTCGACTGGAACGGAAACGGAATCTTTGACCAAAACTTGCCAGCTGCCCCCGGCTCGATTCCGGAGGAACTGCAACGCAACCTTGATGGCTTTCAAATTAATGGAAGTCCGCAGCCCCTTCCTGACCTGAATCAAATTGCCGTTCAGGTCGCCTATCGACGGCAAAACGAACGGTAAGAAACCAATGACATTTATTCATTCGCGATTCGAATTACCAAGAGCGGCGCTCCGTCGAGGCTTGACCATCGTCGAGTTGTTGGTTGCGATCAGCATTCTTTCATTGCTGGCGGTAATTCTTGTTCCGCAAGTCCGAATGCTCAATCGAGAACGAGGCATTCGCGAGGCGGCTCGGGTCGTTGGTTCCATTTTTGTTGAAGCCAGCAACCGCGCCCGCGTCGACGGATATGCAGCGGTCGGGATTCGGCGGAACCCGAATTATGTACGCAAAGTCAACTCTTCGACTGGCGTTCACGACCTCTACTATGCCGGCTCGGCGCTCTACCTGTTAAAGCGATTGCCACCCTACACGGGCAACGACGAGAGCTCTTTTGCGCAGGTCCCAACGGGCTTAAATCCACCAGTCGGTGCTGTCATCGTTGACATTCCAATCCCCTTGGACAACAACCTTGCGGCTCAAATCCGAGCTGGTTGCAAGCTGCAACTAGGCAACGTGCGCACGCCACTAGAGGTACAGATCGTCCAAAATGTGAGTGGTGTGATGCGGCTGACGTGCATCTTGCCACCTCACCTACCTCAATTCCCTGAAGGGAAACCACTCAGCTTTCGGCTCGACCGTCCCCCTGTAAAAGTAACGAACAGCGAAGTCTTCATGCCACGAGGCTATTACATCAACTTGAACTATTCCGGCCCGACTTCGTCGCAAACGCCCGGCATTGCGGAATGGCCGGCGCGTGATTCCAGCGCCTTCACTTGGACCTATTTTTCTGAAGACCGTGGAGACAACACCGTTAACCTCTTGGATGCGATTGTCGTCTTTGGTCCCAATGGTGGCATTGATCGGATCTACTCCAACGGCGAAGCCAACGGCTGGAACCTGCCGAGCAGCGCTTTGAAATTTTGTATTTGCTCTGACGAGATCGGAAACTCGTTTGACCAAACTCCTGACAGCCTTCCCCGCAGCGTTGTCGCCAACGGCAGGGATGTTTTGAATCAGGAAGACGTGCTTTGGACCAGCATCAGCAACGTGGCGGGAACTGTTTCGTTTTCACCGATCACGCCAGTGAACTCGACGGTCTCGAATCCTGACGCCGCTCAGCCTGTGCGAATTCTCGAGAGTCAGGCATTCCGAGCCGTCAGCCAAGCGGCCGGTCAATGACTCGCAACGCGACAACTTACCTGACAACCAACACTACCGAGCCAACTCTCTTCAATATGCACCGCACTCAACTTCAATCGGCAGGCTTTCGCACCCGCAGCTCGGGACTGAGGGGCTCGCGCCGCGGCATTTCGGTAATCGAAGTCCTGACCTCGATTCTCGTCGCCGCGATTGGAGTCGCTGGAGTAATGGTGATCATTCCCTTTGCCGTGGGTCAAGCCGAACAGGGCTTCGATCAAGAAACCGCGACAACGTTCGGACGGAACTTCGCGGATGAATTTGAGATTCGCGGGTTTGACCGGGCCGCGCGTTGGCTGCCATCCTTGCCGCTAACCGACCTGGGAAATGGAATTGTTGTCGACCCGATTGGAACTACGGCAAACACGCCAACGACTTTGTTTCCCTACATGAGCCCGGCGGATCAACTACCCGCTCTTTCGATTCCTCGAGTAAACCTCAAGAACGAACAAAACGCTGCCTTCAGCGCCGCCCTCGGACGAACGCTCTTCTCGTGGCGGAATGACTTGGTTTTTGGCCAGCCCGATGCGGTCAACACCGCGGCGGCTTATCCTTCACCAGACTTGGCACCGCCTGAGATGTTTTACGACTTCTCTGGCAGTACGCCTGTCCGCCGGCAGTTTGAAGGGGAAATGAGTTGCGTGGTGTTCTGCGTGCCCGACCGTTTGATTCCTGACAGTCTCGGCAACCCCTTTGTGCCGGCTTGGCGCAGCCACATCGTGGTTTACCGCCGTCGCCCACTGCCGACTCCAAATGCTCCATTTCCTTTTGACCGAGCGTTTACCGTTCAACCGACGATTCCGGTGGCGCCTCCGCAGCGCAATCTGCTGGTTGGTGGCGGCGAGGTGTTGCTGACGGCAACAACCGCAACGGCTACTTCCCAGCACTCGGCGATTCGCCGTGGCGATTGGATGCTGCTGACCAACTATACGTCGACGACGGGAGCGGTCCGGCAATTGAACTTTTACCGAGTACTCGATGCCTCGGAGTTGACGCCAGGAAATTGGCAAGTGACTTTGCAAGGTCCTGACTTTGATTTGCTGACTAGCGTGACTCCACCGGCGACTCCTCCCGTTACTTACGCAGTACATCTCCCCGATGTCTGGGCCGTGATTGAAAGGACTTACGAGGAGAATTGACGCTCGGCGTCGATTGGCTTTCGGTTCAAGTCCCGTGCGATTCAAAATTCACAAGAGCAGAAACATGAAGATGGCAACCCGATTCCGCACAACTGACTCACGTCGCGGGGTAACGTTGCTGATGGTGATCAGCATCGTGGTGCTGTTCCTGTTGATGGGTACCGCGTTCATGGTACTCGCCACCCAATTTCGCCGTTCGGCGACCATGCTCTCGCATGTCCGCGAGCGCCGCGATGACGCCCGCACTCTCGTCTCCCGCGCGTTTCGCGACCTGCTGCGCGAACCAAGTCTGGACAATGCAGCATCGCCACTCCGTGGCCACTCTTTGCTGGGCGATCTCTATGGCTATGGTTACACCAACTTTGCTCCAGTTCCCTCAAGCACATTGAATAACATCGGAAATGGAGTTTGGGAGATTACCCTTCAGGATCCAAATCACCAACTCAAGAGCGACCTAGACCCGACGCTGACTCCTCCTCCAACCCCACTGACTGGAATCCAAGCCTACACGGGCCGGCAATTTTCAATCACCCGTTTGTATCCGATCGGACAGTCTGTCGATCTTTTTTCGCCTTTAACTGGCACGGTGGTCTCTTACGAATTCCAACAGGGAGTCAGCCCCGCGCCTAACCTCTATCGGTTTCAGGTCAGTTTTGCAAATGAAGATAGCCGGATTCTAACTGCCAGCACTTACGACTCGTTTGATTTCCATATCAATGGGCGCGCTTTTCAAGGTTCGGGCGCGGGAAGATTCTCGGTTTCCCCGAATCTCACTAATTTTCTAGCCCCATCTCTTGACCCTCAGGCTTTACGCCCAAACCGCATTGGAGAAACTCGCGCGCAACTTTCTCTGAATTATTTGAGTGCCCAACCGCCTCCACCTAATCCGGGTGACCCGCTTCCACCACCTATAGCCAACTCCAACTCAACTAACGAAGACTATGATGCGGTCGACTATCAGAATATGTTCCTTGGCTGGGTTCGGCCTACTCCGAGCGGGCCCAACATTACGCCGAGTTTTTACCGACCTGAGCTAGTCAAATTCTGGGCGCAGCCAGGCTCGCTCGGGCAGAAGGCTTACAGTTTCCATGCCGACCGCACTGATGGAAATGGCAACCCGATCTACGTTGACGCGGACGGCGACGGGATTCCCGACATCAATGAAGCGGGCGGTGGTCAAATCGTTTGGGACGTCGACAATGATGGTGATGGCATTCCCGACAGTATCTGGATGGACATCGGATTGCCGCTGCAAACAGACGTCAAAGGCAAAGTCTATCGTCCTCTCGTCGCCTACCAGGTCCTCGATATGGACGGTCGGTTGAATCTCAACTTCCATGGCAATGGTTTCGAGCGGGATCCGAGCAACACGTCGCGTCTTGCAGACTCTGCGCGACGCCGCGTGACCTTGTTTGGTTTGTACGGTGATGTCAACAACCTGAATCATCCCACGGGCATGGGAATTGGCACCGGCGAAATCGCACTCGGATATGCACTGTCTCAGAGCACTTTAGAAAAAGTCCTGTTTGGATTCGACGGCGTCCCTGGCCGATATGGCAGCGACGGACAACTCCCCCTGCCGAATGCTGTCGGCGTGGACAAGGGTCCCGGTGCATTTGGTTTGATGGACAATTCCTTCCGAATTGGCCCCTACTTACCAAAGGGTGAATTCTCTGGTGTTTACGGCTTGGTCAAGGCCGGCACCTACCACTCACCGCTCGATATCCATGGACGATTCGAATTCGGTGTTCCGGCACCAGACCCGACCCAGACCGTACTGCGAAACCCCTACGAGCCGACTCAAGGGACGATCAGCATTGCGAGCGGAATGCCGATCGTCAACGCAACCGAATCGAAAGTATTCGACGAAATGTCGGACTCGGTCTACGAACTGTCTGCATTGCGGACGCCATTCAGTCCGCAGCTTGGACTGAACGTCAATCGGATTGTCAACAACGAAGGAATGGACAGTCCTTATTCACCCGATGAACTCGAGGCCGTACTCCGAGCTTTTGACTTCGATTCAAAACAACTCGGATTGAGTGGACTCGCGAATCAATCGCGACTAACTCGCCTGCAGGAATTCCTGGACCTGAAATCGAATCCTGACTTGCGTCATATCCTGACAACTGAAAGCTGGGATTTGGCCGTGCCGCCTCAGCAACTGTGGGGTCTGTTACAAGACCGTTGGGGGAGAGCTCCTACCCCGGACGACCTTCCACTCGACCTTGTTTACGGACGGAAATGGGAAATTTCCTCGGTCGCCCTGAATCCAGCGTTGCTGAATCAACTCCCCCGTCATCTGTTCACGGTCGCCCTTCTGGTTTGCCCTGAGCCGATCAACTTTGACTACAACGCAGATGGCACGACTGATATCCAAGACCAACTCGCGTACCGACGCGACTTGGCTCAGTGGTGCGTTAACGTTCGAGACTTCATCGATGCGGACAGCATCAACACTGGCATCCAGTTTGATTTACAGCCAGAGGATGGCTGGACCCCTTCAATTCCGATTTGGGGCTGCGAACGTCCGGAACTTCTATTAACCGAAAGCTTTGCGTTGCACGACAAGCGACTGGATGATCTTGATTCAGAGGCTGGGGGGACGCGGACGGACGACCCTAGCAATGCCGATGAGGACCTCGACAGCCGCTATGTTCCGAATGCGTCTGCCTTTATCGAGATCTACAATCCTTGGCTCCGAGTTGGAGATTCGGTTAACAGAGACACGAATCGGAACAGCTCAGTGCCGCCGGCTGAACTTTACGACCTCAACCAACGTGGTGTTGAACTACAGCGGTTTGCTCCAGAGAACCCGAACATTGGGCAGGCTCCGGTCTGGAGAATTCGAATCCTCAATTCAAGCACCAACACCAACGGAAACATCGACGAGGCAAACATCAGCGACGACAGTCCGGATGTCGTGAAAATCGTTTATTTCACTCAGCCCAAAGACGCGTTCCTCAACTCTTTGCACCGTAACAATCCCGATGTCGTCTTCTTTCCGCCCGCTTCGATGACGCTGAATCAAATCGTTGAGCCTGGCCAAAGGGCGATTGTTGGCTCCGCTGGGGTCATCGAGAACAACACGTACACGACTTACATCGGTCGGCTGGATCCTTCTGGCGGGGTTTGGAATGCCCCTGCCTCTCTGGCGCGAACTCGGCGAATTATTCTCGACCCAAACAACAATCGCGTCCGCACTTTCTATTGGGATACGACTTCCGGGTCGATGCGCTCTCACGACGCAAACCAAGTGGTGTGCGTGCCGATCGGCGAGCAGTATCTTGGTGCTGGCGGTGGTTCGAGGCCGCGAAACTTTGGGCTGACAGACCCCAAACGCGGATATGAAACCGCCGTCGCAGGACTGAACCCGAATTACATTTTGCGAAAAGTCGAAGACGGCTATGAATTCTTTGACAACACGACAAATCTGCCCGTAACACTCGACATTCCGGCAGACAAGCAATTCCAGCCGCAAGCCTGGAATGCGATTCCGACTCTCCCCACGCTGCCCGGCGGCGGATTGAGGGATGAAGGCAAGATCATGAGCTGTTTTACGGTTCATCTGCAGAGATTGGCCAATCCCTCGGCGATGTACAATCCGACAAGCAACCCCTACCTGACGGTCGACTACATCGGCTCGGATGTCTCGGTTATCAACGGCCTTTACTCGGGGAATGACCCCGACCGCCAAAACAATCTTGATGACGACTTGGCCAGCTTCGAACGTGGCAAGTTCCACGAGCGATTGGGAGGTCAACGCCAAAGACTTCTTTGGAAAGGCACGCAAGACGGGTCGTTGACCGTTGGTCCGCCCCGAAACGCGGGCGGCGCTGACCAGCACGTGGTCTCACGCGATGTGCTGCAATCCTTTGGCGAGATAGACTTGGCTTATCGCAGCGATGGCAGCAGCGAAGCGTTCGCTTGGCTCTCTTGGAACAATCGCCCGCTCGTTTCGCCGCTGGAACTCCAGAATGTGCCCTACACGCCGCAAAGCTTGTTAACCAGCCGCTTCGACCTAATCGGACCAACTCCAGACAATCCTTACCTCGGACTGTCCAGTCGAGTCGGGACCGGCCCGGACTCTCCCTTCCCCCACGCTGCCGACCGCTTCAATCACCTTTTTAACTTCTATGCGGACAGCGTCACGAGCGGCCCAAGCGGGTCTGCTTCGGGGCCTCCCGCATTACATCGAATTTTCGATTACCTCTGGTCGGACATTCGCACTGCGGGTTCTGCAAGAAATCCAGGGCGAATCAACTTGAATACGATCGCTGATGAACGGGTCTGGCTAGGTTTGATGCAGAAGTACGGGGAAATTGCTTCGCCTCAAAATCCGTACGGCAGAGTACCTTGGCAGGTCTTCCAACAAAACCGAGCAGGGACTGGGGCAAATCTCCCAACCGCGATCGCGAATCCGTTCCGCAACGCTGAAGCAGTCAACCGCGTTCCCCTGCCGCAGCTTTTGACTCGAACCTCCTCCGCGACGCTATTCCGTTCGTTGGAGTTCACTCAAGCCAACGCTCCACCGGGCATCAACCCGCTGTTTGACTTGAGTCAAAACAATGTCGGGCCTTGGGCTAATCCTGAACGGAATGCCTATTTCAGCTACGACATTCGCCAAAGGCTAGGCAATCTCACGACGACTCGCTCCAACGTTTATGCCGTTTGGGTGACTGTCGGCTTCTTTGAGGTCGACGGCGATGGAAAACCAACTTATGAAATTGGTGCGGAGCAGGGAACTGCACAGCGATTCCGCGGCTTCTTCCTCGTCGACCGCACGATTCCGGTGGCCTTTGAACCCGGGAAAGACCACGACGTTGATAACTGCGTGCTCGTCGAAAGTATTATCCAAAGGGAAGTCAACTCCCAGAAATAGCCGACTCTCCCTTCCGACAGGAACCCCGATTCTATGCTTCAGCTTTCTCGATACCGCCACCGATACGCGACTGCAAGCCTGAACCTGCGCTCAGGCTTGACGCTGATCGAGATCATGGTCGCTATGGTTATGACGCTCATTATCTTGCTGGCGATGATTCAGGCATTTCGCTACGCCAACGAAGAAATCGCCAAAGGCCGGGCGATGATCGAACTCTCCAACCAGATGCGAGCGACCCAGGAAACCCTTCGGTCCGACCTCGAAGGGGTGACTGCGAAGATGCAACCAGCCATGCGGCTTACGTCGCCCGCTGGCTCCGACGGTTATTTTGAGTACATCGAAGGCCCGACTCGAGACAACTCCGCCGTGCTTGTCGGTCGGAATGTCGACGCCGTCTTCGGTGACGTCGACGACGTGCTTTGCTTTACGACTCGCTCCGATGGACAACCATTCCGGGGGCGCTCTTTCATTAGCGGTTCCACGTCCGTGGTGGAGTCTTCTTTGGCTGAAGTTGTTTGGTGGACTGACTTTGTCGATAATCCGCCCGGCAACTCGCGGCTCGACTACGATGAGAATCTTTTTATTCGCCGTCGCGTCTTGCTGATTCGACCGGATATCGACCTCTCGACGGTCCCTGCCACCAGCTTCAACGATGTTAAGACCTTTTTCTTGAACAACGATATCTCGGCCCGCTGGGTCGACAGTGACAACAATGGCACCCGCGATCGGCTGGTCGCCAACTCGCTGGGCGATCTGGACAAGCGAGAGAACCGGTTTGCTCATTTCCCCCCTAATAACACCTTTCCAATCCCGCCGCTCTCGGCCTACCCTCACGCGCTCAACAGATTGACTTTGGCTCAGTTCAAACTCTCCGTGGCGGGACCAACGAACCTTTCGGGACAGCAAATTAACTTTGCGGGAAACGACGTTGCCAATACCGACACCTGCTGCTTCGATGTCAAGATTTTCTCGCCCAACACTCGGATTCGAGATGCCAACGGCACCGTCTTTCCGAGCGACCCCGGCTATGCGTCAGGCACCAATATCGCCCTCGGGGCGTTTGTCGACTTGAACTATTCGGGAAACAATTTCAGCCCCGGCATGCCCGAGTTTTCAACTCTCCCTCAGGTCAGCCCGCAGAATACTTCCATCGGCTTCGCTTTCAACTCCGTCAATTGGCTCAACAACCAAGCGGCACAGGAGTACGTCGTTGACACGTTTACTCGCTTTTACGAGACCAACGGGATCGATGACGATGTGGTTGACGGTGTCGACCAACTCTTTATGAATCCGACCAACAACAGCCTCCGCGAAACCTTGCCTCCCTACCCTTTTGCAATCACGGGTATTGAGGTGACGCTTGGTGTCCATGAGCGAACCACCAAGCAAGTTCGTCGCACGTCGACAGTGGTCAAATTCTCGCCTGAGAATTGAGATCCCCAAACGGCTTTTCGCTGAGCGAATTCTGATTCGGGGAAAACAGGAAGAGTGTCTCTCACGGAGGCACAGAGGCGCGGAGGACGAGTAGGGAGAGTAGGAAGGGCTTGGGAAATCTGAAGTTAAGTGGCTTCGGATTAATAGGCTTCTGCTTCTCGCAGCAATCGGCTTTGGCGCGCGGCACCGCCCAGTGACTCGGTCAGCCGATTGAATTCGCTGACTGCTTCGGCCGCGGCTTGCTCGGGCGTGAGGCTTCCCTCGGAAGCTTTCTGAGCGGCTGCGGCTAATGCGGCTAAGTACTTTCTCTGGCCGGGCATCTTGGGAAAGGTCATGATCAAGCGATCGGCATGGGTCAGCCGAATCGCCTCGGCGTATTGATCGACCGCTTCTGGCTGGAGACTCTCGCCCACCCAGCGAACTGGATTCGCCAATTGGCTCGACCGAAATGGCCCCGTCAACTTCGATTGCGTCGACAATTGCAAACTGATTCGCTTGCTGCAGAGCCAAGCCAAAAAGTTCAAGCTCTCCGAGGCGTGCAGACTGTTTCGCGAAACACCGGCTGCCAATCCGCTGAAGCCCAAATAATCGACGGCCCGCTGGTCTTCCTCGCCATGCGCTCGCCACTCGCCGCTTCCTGTGTCGAACCACTGAGCTACCGCAGGTAAACGCGCGACCCGCAACTGACCGGCGCTCTTCGCTGTTTCGTCCGTGAAATGGACTGAGGGCCAAGTCACCCCCAGCGCCAACTCGCCCTTTGCCAAGCCCCGGAAAACGGCTTCGGGATCGGCATACGGTCCAGTTACGCCTCCGGCAGAACGCGTTTTCTCCCACTGGGCCATTGCTCCAAAGGCTTCCACAAATGGCTTCGAATCAACCAACGGCTTGAATGTCTCGACATTCACGATGGTCGACAACCGACCATGTCCAGAGATGGCGCCCGCGACTCGTGCCAGACAGACATG
>Ga0169931_10005524_pt1 | contig 19263 bp, 18 predicted proteins | sample Kivu_15m_20L_FD_129675 | JGI IMG/M metagenome (GOLD analysis project Ga0169931, IMG submission 129675) | Freshwater microbial communities from Lake Kivu, Western Province, Rwanda to study Microbial Dark Matter (Phase II) - Kivu_15m_20L... | ecosystem: Environmental > Aquatic > Freshwater > Lake... | reverse complement strand
GACCAGCCTTCCCAGCGCCATCGCGAAAGTGGTCGCACGTGTTCGAGACCGCGCCTACGACTTCGGTCGTCATGACGGACGCGCTGCGCTTGGTAAACGCCCATCCGTTTCAGGTTAGGGACGTCGTGATCTGGTCCGCCGCCCGCCGCCGTTGTCCACCTTTGTTGGCGTTTAGACGCTGCATGAAAGGGGACATGAGCAAAACCGCCGTGGATGGCCACTTCAAAACGTTGAAAAAAGCGATTTTTATATCCCAATGGCTCCCCGGGTATGCGCTCAACGCGTCACCTACCCCCAAAAAACGGTTCACACCTCGGCTGGAAACGCCGCCCGGCAGCTTTTGCCTACCCTTTATTAACCCCTTGTTCGCCAGAGTTAACGGCCAAAAACCATAACGTGCATGGAGAAACAGGCATGGATGGCCTCGAGGTTCTCGACTTCGGGCGCGATGCGCTCTGGACCACCGTCTGGATGTGCGCCCCCGCCATGATCGCCGGCCTGGTGGTCGGACTTGTCATCGCCTTCTTCCAGGCCCTGACCCAGATCCAGGAGATGACGCTGGTCTTCGTGCCCAAGATCATCGCCATTTTTGCAGCCCTTCTGATTTTCCTGCCTCTCATGGGCGCCCTTCTGGGCGGCTTTGCAGAAGAGGTCTTTGTCCGTATCGCCGCCTTCTGAGAGGCCCTGTTCCGGTGGACTGGCTGAACACATACGCATGGATCGGAGCGCTGCTGTTTGCGCGCCTCGGCGCCGTGCTGATGGTTGCCCCGGTCTGGGGCGAGCAGGCTGTGCCCGCCACTTTCCGCCTCGGTCTGGCCGTTCTGGTCACAGCCAGCCTCGCGCCCTCTCTGGCCGCCACCAGCCCGCCTCTGCCAGCATCGATCGTTCAGGCGGCGCCGCTCATTGTCAGTGAGATTATCATCGGGCTGATACTTGGGTTAGGCGCGCGGCTCATGATGAGCGCTCTTCAGGTCGCCGGCGCCACTGTTGGTATCGCCTCCGGTCTTGGCTTCGCGCAGCAGATTGATCCGATCGCCAGTCAGCCGGCGGTGGTTTTTTCCGGTTTCTTCTCGCTACTCGGTCTTGTTCTGATCATGTCCGTGGGTCTGCACCGGGTGATGATTGAGGCGGCAAGCGACAGCTATGCGCTTTTTCCGCCGGGCGCATTTCCACCCATCGCAGACGCCGTCGAGTTCATGGTCAGCGCCGTCTCCACCTCCTTCCGTCTGGGGATACAGATCGCCGCCCCGGTTCTTGTCTTTTCCCTGATCTTCAACATCGCCCTTGGTCTTGTCAGTCGCCTTCTGCCGCAGGTCCAGGTCTTCATGACCGCCATGCCGCTGTCCGTTATCCTCGGCCTGGCCGTCGCAGCGCTCGGCCTGGGTGGCGGGATGATGATGTGGCTCGACGCGATGGAGACGCAGATGCGCGTCGTCACGATACAATAGGCGAGCGCCATGGCTGAAGAGCAGGATAACAGTCAGAAGACAGAAGATCCTACCCAGCGACGGCTGGAGGAGGCGCGCAAAAAGGGTGACGTCGCAAAGAGCCTTGATGTCCCTGTGTGGTTTCTCATCCTTGCGACTGCCGCCATTATGGCGGCCTCGGGCCCGCTGGGGGGTATGATCGCTGATCCGCTCTACCGGATACTGGATCATCCCCACGCCTTCCGCCTTCAGGATGGCGGCGCCCAGCAGCTGATGTTCAGCCTGCTTGTCTCTCTGGCCCTCCCGCTCGGAGTGATCTTCGGGGCCATCGCCGCCGCCAGTGTCATCGGCCACATCATTCAGCATCGCCCGCTCTGGACAGCGGAAAAGATCAAACCGGAGCTCTCCAAGCTGTCTCCGCTGAGCGGCTTCAAGCGGATGTTTGGTTCACAGGCCTGGTTCAACCTGTTCAAGTCGATCCTGAAACTGGCCGCTGTCAGCGCCGCCATGATCTACGCTGTCTGGCCGGAGGCGGGCGCCATCTCCGAATCGAGCCGGCTGGAGGCGGCGGGACTTCTCGCCATGACCCAGGCCATCGCCGGACGGCTGCTGATCGCCGCCATTGTCGTCATCGGGGTCATCGCGGCCATCGACTATCTCTGGCAGAGATGGACGTTCATGCAGCGCATGCGCATGTCGCGCAGGGACGTCCGCGAGGAAATGAAACAGCAGGAAGGGGATCCTCACATCCGGGCCCGCCTCCGCCAGATCCGCCTAGAGCGCTCGCGCAAACGCATGATGCAGAACGTTCAGAAGTCGACCGTCGTGATCACGAACCCGACCCACTACTCAGTTGCGCTGCGCTATGATCCGGACACGGACGCCGCTCCGGTCTGCATGGCCAAGGGTGTTGATGAGGTGGCTCTGCGTATTCGCGAAAAGGCCAGGGAACACAACATTCCATTGGTCGAGAACGTACCCCTCGCCCGCGCTCTTTTCGCCTCTGTCGAGGTCGAGGAATCTATTCCCCGCGAGCATTTTGAGGCTGTGGCAAAAGTGATCGGCTTCGTCATGAACACAGCCCGGAGGCGTCCGAGGTGACACTCTGCCGGCAAGTTCTCCACAGTTTCCCGCGAATGATTCGCCACCGAAACGTTGACTCGGAGGATGTCCTTGGGGCGCCCCAGCGGCGCCAAGGGATTCAAAACAGGCGACAATCTGGGTCCTCGAAGGCCCGGATTCTGTTGAAGAGTCAGATTGTTACAGGGATCAGCCCGAGGGTCTCAGAGACCCGAATCAGGTCCATACTGGCCGGCCAACCAGCGGAATAGCAGTCGATGTCTGAAGCGCACGATCTGAACGACGAGGAGAGGGCGGACGCCCAGGCTCCGGCCAGAAGCGGGGGCGTTGACTGGATCCAGCTCGCCTTCTGGGTCGCCCTGGTGATCGCCGGGGGCGCAGCCGGCATGGCGATTACCTGGAATGAGGCCGTCGGGCCGGCCGGCGCCGTCCTCGTGATTGCGCTGGGCGCCATGACGCTCGTGCTGGTCATGTGGGCTGTCCGGGGCGCAGGCCGCAAACTCGGCGTCTTCCCCGAGCGCGGCGCGGCCGAAGCCGCCGCTCAGTCGACCCGTCGCCATGTCTGGCTTGAGGCGCTCACCGAACCGGCCCTGATCTCCGACCGCAGCGGTGCAAGCGTTGCGGCCAACGCGACCTATCTGGAACTTGCGCAGATCGCTCATGAAGTCGGCGATAAGGCGCATGCTCCTTCCGTGGACCGGCTCTTCTCCGGGAATCCCGGCATGGCGGCCCCGATCTACCGTCTCTCCAAGGCGGCCAAGATGGGCCTGGCGCGTACCGAACTCCTGCCGGCCCTGCTGTTTGGCGACACCCACAGTCCAGTCCAGTTCGAGGCCAGCGTCGCCCCTCTCGGCCAGACCCGCGCCCTGTGGCGTCTGCGGCGTGTCGAGGGCGCCACGACGCAGGCCGGATCAGTTGATGCGCGGGCGCTCTATATTGAGGATGCACCCGTCGGCTTCTTCTCGGCGCGCCGCGATGGCCGTGTCGTTTATGTCAATCAGACGCTTCGCCAGATGCTCGGACTGCCTGACGGTGATCACGCACTGCGTCTTGAGGATATCATCCGGCCTGAAGGCCTCAAGCTGATGAAGCGCGAGGTACGCGGCGCCGCCAGCCAGCGCGCCGAGGTTGTTCTGCGCGCCCGTGACGGCGTTGAGAGTAATGCGACGCTGATCACCTCCTGGTCTGGCAAGGGCGCCGATGCGCTCAGCCGTTCCATCGTCTATATCGCCAGCGCCTCGGACATGCAGCTCCGCCGTGCGCCGCTGAACCCTGCTGTGTCTGGTCCTGAAGCCGAGGCGCGCGCCTCCGGCCGGCCTGACGATACCATGTTCGCCGACGCGCCGTTCGGGGTTGTCCGGCTCGACGGCGAGGGGATTGAAAGCGCCGTCATGCTCGATGCAAACCGCACGCTGGTCGAGATGACCGGCGGCCGCGCACAGCCCGGCCGCCGCTTCGCCGACCTCTTCGTCGCCGACCAGGGCCCTGCGGCCCTGGCCGACCAGCTCTCGAGGGCGCTGGACGGCGGGATCCACTTCAAGCTGGCGGGCGATGGTCAGAAGTCAGTGGACGTGTTTGTCGTACTCGACCGCCAGGGCCGTCCATCCACCGCCTACGTCATCGATACGACCGAAAAGAAGCTTCTGGAGCAGCGTCTGGCTCAGGGAGAAAAGCTGCAGGCGCTTGGCAAGATGGCTGGCGGGCTTGCGCATGAGTTCAACAACATGCTGGCCGGCATCATCCTGAACGTCGATAAGCTGCAGATCCGGCATCCTCCTGGCGATCCGACCTTCTTCGAGCTCAAATCCATCAATGAATTTGCCGCTCGCGGCGCTCAGCTTGTGCGCACCATGCTGGCCTTCACCCGTCGTCAGGTCTTCCGGCCGCAGGTCTTTGACGTCACCGACGCGCTGTCTGACTACTATACGCTGCTGCGTGACATCATCGACCAGCGCATCAAGCTCGACGTCGTACATGGACGCGACCTCCCGCGCATTAAAGCAGACAAGGGTCAGCTGGAAACCGCCATCACCAACCTCTGCACCAACGCGCGTGACGCCATGATCGAAAAGAGCGGCGGCGGCCGTCTTGTCATCAGGACGTCCCGCTCGGATGCAGCCGCGGCGCGCAAAGACGGGTTCACGCACGTCACCGATGGCGATTATGTTCTTATCGAGGTGATTGATGACGGCGGAGGCATACCGCCCGACGTCATGGAAAAGATATTCGAACCCTTCTTCACAACCAAGGCGGAAGGCAAGGGAACCGGGCTCGGCCTTGCAACCGTCTATGGCATCGTCAAGCAGCTGGGGGGGTTCATCTATCCGGTCTCGAAGCTGGGCCGCGGCGCCACATTCAAGATTTTCCTTCCGGCCTGGGACGGCGCTGAGGAACAGGCGCCTGCCGCCAATCTGCTCGAAGCGTCCGATACAGCGCCTGCATCTGCGCCTGCGGCGGCGCCGGCGCGCGGTGATCTGGCCGGCCGCGGATCCATCCTGCTGGTCGAGGACGAGGATGGCGTGAGGGGCATCGCAGCCCAGCTGCTCGCCTCCTTCGGCTATCAGGTCATTGAGGCCAGTGACGGGGAAAAAGCCCTGCAGATCATCAAGGAACAGTCCGGGACAATCGACCTGCTTATCTCCGATGTCGTCATGCCGGGCATGGATGGACCCGCCCTTCTTAAGGAAGCGCGTCCATGGCTCCAGAAGACGCGGGTCATGTTCATCTCCGGATATGCGGAGCGTGATCTGACAAAGACGCTCGAGGACGACCGCGCCATCAGCTTCCTGCCCAAGCCGTTTACGCTGCGCCAGCTGGCTGAACGCGTGCAGCAGGAACTCAAGGAAGCCGCCTGATCACGTCGGTGGGGCAGGTTGGCGGGGCAGGCAGGCGGCGGCCTTAGCGAGGTGTCCGTGACTGTCCGGCGGCGGCCGGACAGCCGGTATCCGGGACAGCCTCAGGGGCTGGCTCTCAGCCCCGCAGTTTTGCGCCGGTTCCTTTGGATACGCTCTTCACGATGGCCTGCGAGACAGCTTCTATCTGCTCATCTGTCATCGCCGCACCCTTTGGCTGCAGGGTCACTTCCACGGCTACGGACTTGGCGCCCTCGCCAATGCCAGCGCCGCGATAGACGTCAAACACCCGCGCTGAGACCACCAGTTTCGGGTCAGCCCTGAGAGCCAGGCGAACGATGTCGCCGGCTGGAACCGTCTCGGCGACAATGAAGGCGTAATCCCGCCTGACCGGCGTCTGGTCCGCCTTCTCAAGCAGCGGTCGCGTCTTGACCGTACGTCCCTTCGCGGCCGGCAGCGCATCCAGCATCAGCTCGATGGCGAAGACCGGGCCATCCACGCCCAGAGCCTTCAGGAGAGCCGGGTGAAGCTCACCGAAGCCGCCGACACTCTGCCGGGGCCCCAGCCGCAGGCTCGCTGCACGGCCCGGATGCCAGTAAGGCCCGTCAGGCGCGCCGATCTGGAATTTGTCCGGGTTCTGGTCGAGGGCCGCAAGCAGGGCGAAAAGGTCGGCCTTTGCAGAAAAAGCGTTGTAGGCGGCCGGCGGTCCCTGCCAGTCACGGCCCCTGGCCGCCTTGACGACGGCCGCCACGTGTGTGGGCTGATCAGCCGGCTGGTCAGAGCGATAGACGGGCCCGGCCTCGAACAGGCGGACATCATCGGCGCCATGGTCAGCGTTGCGCTGCGCGCCTCTGGCCAGATTGGCGAGCATGGAGGGGCGCATATAGTCGAGATCCGAGGCTATCGGATTGTCGACCGTCAGGGCGTCCTGCAGCCGGTCCTTGCCTCCTATCATCAGGGCGGCCGCCTCCCGGCTCATGAAGCTCCAGGTCACGGTCTCAAGGAAGCCCCGCGCCGCCAGAACGCGCCTGGCTGTCCGGATGCGGTTCTGTAGCGGGGTCACAACGATCCCCAGATGAGCCGGCGCCGGGAGCGTCTCATCCGGGAGCCTGTCATACCCCTCGATGCGGATAAGTTCTTCCACAATGTCGGCCGACCCCTCGATGTCCGGCCGCCATGAGGGCGCCTTCACCGTCCAGACCGTCTGTGCGTCATTCCGGGCCTTGGGCGGCGCGACCGTCTCGAAGCCAAGCGCCCGGAGGATCTCTTCCATGCGCTTTGCGGGCATATCAAGTCCGGTCAGGCGTTTCATGTCGCGTGGCCGGAACGCCACTGGCTGCGGGCCCTCAGGGGGGCGTCCGGCTATGATGATGTCAGACGCCTCGCCCCCGCATATCTCCATGATCATCCGCGTCGCGAGTTCAAGACCATCAATGCAGCCGTGAGGATCAATACCACGCTCGTTGCGGAAGCGTGCGTCTGAGAGGATGCCTGTCGTGCGACCTGTACGCGCCGTACGCGCCGCATCAAAACAGGCGCTCTCGATGAAGACGTCGGTTGTGTCGATGGAGCAGCCGGTCGACTCCCCTCCCATGACGCCGCCCAGACCGATGGCGCCGCTGTCGTCGCTGATCACGCACATGCCGGACAGATCAGTATACGTCCTGCCGTCAAGGGCTGTGAGGCTGTCGGCCGGCCCGCCCAGGCGGGCGCAGATGTCGCCCCGGAGCCTGCCGGCGTCGTAGACGTGGAGGGGCCGGCACCGATCAAAGGAGATGTAGTTCGTGACATCAACGAGCATGTTCCGGGGCGTGAGGCCGATCGCTTTCAGACGCTTCTGCATCCAGTCAGGCGATGGACGGTTCCTGACCCCGCGGATCAGGCGGCCGGCGAATACCGGACAGGCGCTTTCATCCTCGATGCGAACGTTCACCGGGCAGGGGAAGCTTCCCCTGACGGGCTTCACGGCCTCCTGCCTGAATTGACCCAGTCCCTTTGCGGCAAGATCACGCGCAATGCCGACAACGCCCAGCCAGTCAGGACGATTGGGCGTCACTTCAAAATCGATAACGGTTTCCGGCAGCAGGGCGTCCGCCACCGGGGAACCCACGCTCAGCGCATCTGGCAGTTCGATAATGCCGCCATCGGCAAGCGCCTGTTCATCGGACAGGCCCAGCGCCTGCGCGCGTGGCTGCCAGTCTTCAAAGCGTGCGATACGCAGACGGAAAGGGTCTTCCTCGGTCTGCATTTCTCCGCCTGAGCAGAGCATGCCGTTAGACACGACGCCGCGGACAGGTCTGGCGACAAGCGTGATGCCTGAACCCGGAATGAAGGCGCCGATCGGCGCATAGGCCGTTACAAGTCCCGGGCGCGCATTCAGTCCGCCGCAGACAATTTCTTTCAGCCCGTCACACGTTTCAACCTGGCAGACCTGCAGCCTGTCGGCGTTGGGATGCTGAACGGCGGTGAGGATACGGGCCACCGTGAACGCCTTCAGGCTCTCGCGCGGGTCATGGGCGTCCTCGACCTCGAGCCCCGCCATGGTCATGGTGTCCAGAATGACGTCCAGTCCGGCGCTGGTGTCGAGATAGTCCCTGAGCCAGGAGAGAGTGAATTTCATGGCGCGACCCGCACAGTAGACATGATCATGCCGCCGTTCTGAAGGGCGGCGGGCGCTGAGACGTAGGGGATGTCGTCAAAGAGGCTATCGTCACAGGGTCGATCGTCAGAGGGTAGATCGTCAGAGGGGCCAGGACCCGAACCATCAGCCACCCGGCCAGCGGTCGGCGAGGCGTGTCCTGTCCTGACGCCGGACGCGTCATGAGGGTCAGACGGCGTCATGACAGCCCGCCTGTGACTGTCGGCAGCAGCCAGGGTCTGAACCCATAATGACGGATCCAGTCCACGTCAGCTTCGAAATAAGGCCTGAGGTCCGGCATGCCGTACTTCAGCATGGCGAGGCGGTCGACGCCCAGTCCGAAGGCGAACCCCTGATAGGTCTCCGGGTCGATGCCACATGACCTCAGGACGTTCGGGTGCACCATGCCGCAGCCCAGGATCTCCAGCCAGTCATCGCCTTCGCCGACCCTGATCCCGCCGCCCGAACGATCGCAGCGTATATCCATTTCAGCGCTCGGTTCAGTGAAGGGGAAGAAGTGCGGACGGAAGCGCGCATGAATCGCAGGTGTTTCGAAGAAGCGCGCAAAGGCCTCTGTCAGGCATGATCTGAGATGACCCATGTGGACCGTCTGATCCACCACAAGACCCTCGATCTGGTGGAACATCGGCGTATGGGTCGCATCCCAGTCTTTCCGGTAGACCCGCCCGGGCGCAATAATGCGCAGCGGCGGCGGCGTGTTCAGCATCGCCCGCACCTGGATCGGCGAGGTGTGGGTGCGAAGCAGCTTCCGGGTTCCATCCGGACCAGGCTTCATGAAAAACGTATCGTGCATCTCGCGGGCCGGATGGCCTGGCGGGAAGTTCAGCGCCGTAAAGTTATGAAAGTCATCCTCGATGTCGGGTCCTTCTGCGACGGCGAAGCCCATATCGGCGAAGATAGCGGCCAGTTCCTCGAACACCTGCATGACGGGATGGAGCGCCCCTGCAGCTTCCCGCGGGGCCGGCAGGGTCATGTCCTCGCGCTCGGCCTCCAGGCGTCTGTTAAGAGCGGCCGTCTCAAGATCAGACCTGCGGGCGGTGATAAGAGCGGTCAGGCGGTCTTTAAGGCCGTTGAGCGCCGGCCCTGCGATCTGCCGCTGCTGAGGGGACATTCCGCCCAGCTCGCGCATCAGCAGCGATACCCGTCCCTTCTTACCGAGCTCAGCCACGCGGATGGCTTCCAGCGCCGCCTCGTCGCCGGCCGCAGCGATGGCCTGGGCTGTCTCAGCCTCGATGTCCCGAACCTGCTCTTCGATAGCCATGCTCAACTCGTGCGTCTGCTCGGGCGCGCACGGGGCTGTCGACCGCCCCGCGCAGCGCGGTCGGAACTAGCGGAGAAATGCGTGGGGGAGGTTGCCGGCCCCGCGCACGCACAGACCTCTGCGTGCGTCCCGGAGCCGTTACCTGGCCTGTCAGGCCAGCGCCGCCCGCGCCTTCTCCACCAGGGCGTTAAAGGCGGCCGGCTCGTGCATCGCCAGATCGGCCATGACCTTGCGGTCGACGCCAAGTCCGGCTTTTGCGAGGCCGTCGATAAAGCGCGAATAGGTCAGCTTGTCGTCAACGGCGCGGACGGCGGCGTTGATACGCTGGATCCAGAGCGAGCGGAAATTACGCTTCTTCTGCTTACGGCCTTTGTAGGCGTTGACGCCGGCCTTGACGACGGCGGCCTGAGCCGTGCGGAACGTATTCTTGCGGCGGCCATAATAACCTTTGGCGGCCTTGATAACCTTGCGGTGACGGGCATGGGCCGGAACTCGGCCGCGGGCGCGTGGCATGGGATAACTCCAGTCAGATGATCAGACACAAACCCCGAAGGCTTGCTTAATCGACGCCGTAGGGCAGGAACTTCTTGACGATGCGTGCAGTGTCCGCCTCAGACACGACTTCCGTGCCGCGGTTCTGACGGATGTACTTCGCATTGTGGCTGATCAGTCGGTGACGCTTGCCGGCGACGCCGTGCTTGAGCTTCCCGGACGCAGTCTGCGAGAACCGCTTTGCAGCGGCCTGCTTGGTCTTCATCTTCGGCATTTTTTTCTCCTGATGGCGACAGTCCGACCCGAAAATTCCATAAGGAATCAACGGCGCGACGCCCTGAAATATGGCCCGGCAGGCATGCCATTCGCCTGCGCGATCCGATCGAAGGGGCCGTGTATACGCAGGATCCCATCAAAAGCAAGCGCTTAAGCCCCGGGCAAGCCGATGCGTGCGGGTTAACGGCCGCACGCCTCACTCAGGGCGACCCGGCTGAAAGTGTCGGTGAAGCCGCCCACCGTGAGCGGCGTCAGGTCGGGTTCGCCGGCCTGTTCGACATAAACCCGGATGTCCGCGTTTCGGCCATCGGTGCAGTAGGCCTGGCGTGCGGCCGGATCGAGCTGCACATTCAGCCGGCTGAAGAAGGCGACTTCGCCATCGCCGCGTCCATACTGTTCGATCAGCCCGAGGATGACGGCGTCCATAGCCGCCGTCTGTTCGCGCCAGCGGCCATCGCCCGTCAGCCGAAGGACCTCGTAGCCGTCCGGAAACTCGGCGCGCGAACCGGCGGCAAGCTTCTCGGCGAGGAGGGGCAGGTCTGTCTCAAACTTAAGTTCGCCGCGGTGGCGGACCTCAGCATGCATGCTCCAGGGTCCCTCGCCATGGACCCCGGGCGGAAGGACCCAGATGAAACGCTGCACGTCAGGATCAAAGTTGGCTGCAACCGACGAGAAGTCGGCGGCCGCCGGGGCGGCCGCGGGGGCGCCTGTCCCGTCTTCAGAGGGCGCAGCGCCCTGGGCGAAGGGCGGGGTCTGGAGCGAGGCCTGGCCTCCCGCCAGGCCTCCCCCCGCCAGGCCTCCCGAGAGCGCTCCCGACTGGGGGGCGCCGGTCGGCGGCTCTGTTCCTCCACAGCCTGCGCACACAAGGACTGAGATCAGGCCGAAGGCCGCCTGCTTCAGGCTCGGTGTCAGGTTCATGCCCCGCCTCCGTTTCAGGTCTCAGTTGCATGCGTGCAATACGCACAAAGCACGTTTGAGGGCCGGCAGGCCTCAGCGCGGGGAGAGCACCATCACCATCTGACGGCCTTCCAGACGCGGCTCGGATTCCACCTTCGCCACATCTGCAAACTCAGCCTTGACCTTAGCCAGCAGTTCCATCCCGAGGTGCTGGTGAGCCATCTCGCGGCCACGGAAGCGCATGGTGATCTTCACCTTGTCGCCCTCCTCGAAGAAGCGGCGGATGGAGCGGCCTTTGACCTCATAATCGTGCTTGTCGATGTTCGGACGCAGCTTGATTTCCTTGAGGTCGGCCGACTTCTGCTTCTTGCGCGCCTCAGCTTTCTTCTTCTGCTCGGCGAAGCGCTGCTTGCCGTAGTCAGATATCTTCACGACCGGAGGGTCATTGTCCGGGGCGACCATGACGAGGTCGAGGCCGGCCTCCCGGGCGGCGTCGAGGGCCGCGTCGATCGGCATCTCTCCCTGCTTCTCGCCTTTCTCATCGATGAGGAGGACGCGCGCGGCGCGGATATCCTCATTGACCTGCGGACCTTCCTTCTTGGGCGACTGGGCCGCCTGCGGACGCTGAGCGATGGTCGTTCTCCTTGGTAACTGACGGGGTGGCAGATATGCCTTTTCCCGGGCTGATTTTCAAGAATCGTGATCGGAGGCAAGCGCTGCGGGCGCGCTGAGGCCGTCTGCCTGCGGTTCATCCGGCCCGGACGCAGGCGGGTCGGCAGGCATGCTGGCGGGGGCCGGGGACGGTCTGTCCTCGCCGGAGGCCTCCGGCTGTGCGGCGGGGGCAGGCGCTGGCGGCGCCATCTCCGGGGGCAGCACGCCCAGCCGGTAGGCTGCCTGCATCACATCGCCCACGCTTATCCCTTCCAGTGTTGGGGAATAAAGGACCATCATCGGCCCGCCACGCGGGGCGGCCCGGCCCAGGCGGGTGTGAGGGTCCCAGACGCTCCTGAGCTCCTGTTCCATCGCCGGGGTCCAGTCCTGGGCGAACAGGCACACGCCCGGTGCGCGCGCCGCCGCCGCAAGGTGCATCGGGCCGGTATCGCCCCCGATGGTCAGGCGCGCGCCCTGTGCGAGGGTTGCGAGCTGGAACAGGTCGGTGCGGCCCACAAGGTTTCTGGCGCGCGGCTCCCTGCGGACGATCTGAGATCCGATATCCCCCTCATCCTTGCCGCCCAGTACGACCGGCGTGATGGCGCCGTCGGCGAGCCATTTTGCGATCGCCACAAAACGCTCCACGGGCCAGCGCTTCTCGGGATGCTCGGCGGAGGAGCCGGGGATAAGAAGGGCGTAAGGACCATGAAGCCCGAAAAAAGCCGGCTGAAAGCGGGGTGGATCCCTGAAGGCGGGGCGCACCCAGTCGAGACTTGGAAGGACATCGCATCCGGTGACCCAGCCGGAGGGATCGCCGGCCGGTTTGGGGCCGAGCCCCGCGTGCCGCAGCTGTTCCGCCAGGCGGTCAAAATTATGCATGTTAGCCCGGTCAGGGTTCATGTGCTGGTGCGAAGCGCCCTTCGCGTGACCTGACCAGAGGGGCTTTTTTCCGGTCATGCCGAGATAGTACTGGGCGGTCCGGTCGTTATTCTGAAAATCATAGACCATATCGTAGCTGGCGCTGCGTAACCGGCGGATGAGATCCGATCGCCCTTTCAGATCCCGCGGCCGACCGTCGGCCTCGACGATATCGAAATAGGGGCAGGCCTTGGCGAAGGCATCGAAAGGTTCGGTTGTCAGCAGGGTGATGCGTGCTGAAGGGTGGGTGGCGCGCACCACCCTGAAGGCCCCCAGCGCCTGCATGAAATCGCCCATGGCGCCGAGCTTGATGATCAGGACCCGGCGCAGCGTGTCGCCAGGACTGGGCGGCGGCCTGAAGTCGGCTGGGGCGCTCATGCGGGTTTATCCATGAGGCCTTCATAGACCGCCAGCGTCGCCTTCTGAAGCGCCGCCGTCGTAAAGAGTTGACAGATGCGCTCCCGGGCCCTGGTCCCGATCTGACGGCGTCCGGCCGGGCTGACGCTCAGAAGCCTGCGGATGGCGCCGGCAAGCGCCTCCGGATCGCCAGGCGGTATGATCAGGCCTGTCTTGCCATGTTCGATGATCTCGCTCTGGGCTCCGAGGCTCGTGCCGACCGCCGGCACGCCCATGGCGCCCGCCTCGGCGGCCACCCGGCCGAAGGCTTCCGGCTCATTGGAGGGGGCGATAACGATATCAGCCAGGCGCAGGGCGGCGGGCATATCATCGCAGTGACCCGCCAGCCGCACGCGCTGCTCCAGTCTGAGGGAGGCGATCAGCTCCGTCAGCTCGCGCTCGTAGGCAAGCCGTCCCTGATGATCGCCCGCGAGCACCATACGCCAGGGCGCCGGCCCGTCACTGGCCAGATCACCGGCCAGATCACTGGCAAGACGGCCGGCCGCCTGGATCGCCTCGCGCTGGCCTTTCCAGCCCGTGAGCCGTCCGGGCAGAAGGATCACCGGACCCTCGTCATCCTTCAGACCCCAGGCCCGCCGCAGAGCGGCCTGCCGCGCCGGGCTGACAGCCTCGGGCGTGAACCTCGCGATGTCCACGCCCCTGTGGATGGTGACGATACGGCCGGCGGCCTGGGGATGCTGAGCCCTGACATGCGCAGCGGTATACTCAGAATTGGCGATCACCCGGTCGCCGCGCGCCATCACGGAATTGTACCAGCGCTTGAGCGGCGAGCGGGCGTTGTAGACGCCATGATAGGTCGTCACGAAGGGAAGGCGCAGGCGTCTGGCCGCCCAGTAGGCGCTCCATCCGGGGGCCCGGCTGCGGGCGTGAACCAGACCAACCCCGCGCTCGGCGATCACCCGCGCCAGGACGCCGGCGTTGAGCCAGACCTGCATCGGGTTCTTGGTCGACAGCGCGTCAATGCGTATGAGTTCCCCGCCGGCGCGGCTGAGCTCGGCCTCCAGACGGCCTCCACAGCTGGCGACAAGAGCCCTGGCGCCGGCCGCTGCAAGCGCCTCGGCGACCTCCAGCGTCGTCCGTTCGGCCCCGCCTGCGCCCAGATGCGGGATAACCTGCAGGATCGTGGCCCCTTTCAGCGCCAAGGCGATGCGTCCTTTGTCCCAGCTGTCAGCATGACTGTCTCATAAAGCCTTTTCATAACGCCGCAAACCGATCAGAATCACGCCATGAAAGCTGACCTGCCCGATTATATTGATCATGAAGGCGTAAACATCGCCTACCGCAGGACCTCCGGAGACGCCGGCCGATGCGGCCTGGTCTGGCTGGGCGGCTTTCACTCCGACATGCTGGGTGAGAAAGCCAGCGGGCTGCATGCCGCCGCCGCCGCCTCGGGGCGGAGCTTTGTACGCTTTGACTATTTCGGCCACGGCGAAAGCGGCGGCGCTTTCCGCGAAGGAACCATTGGCCGCTGGCGCAGCGACGCCCTTGCCGTCATCGACCGTCTGACAGATGGACCGCTCGTGCTGGTCGGGTCGTCCATGGGAGGGTGGATGGCGCTTCTGGCCGCCCTGGCCCGGCCTGAGCGGGTGAGGGGCCTGGTGCTTCTTGCGCCGGCTCCGGATTTCACTGAGCGGCTCATGTGGGCCGCCTTTGATGACAGCCAGAGACGCCAGATCATGGAGCAGGGCGTCTGGATGCGGCCGTCAGGCTATGATCCCGCCGGCTATCCGATCACCCGCGAGCTGATCGAGGAGGGCAGGAACTGGTCCGTCATGGACGGGCCCATCGCGATCAACAGACCTGTTCGCATCCTCCATGGCGGCCTGGATGAGGATGTCCCCTGGACCCATTCCCTCGATCTCGCCGACAGGCTCGTCTCGCCAGACGTCGTATGGACGCTGATCAAGGACGCCGATCACAGGCTGTCGCGGCCGCAGGATATCGATCGCATGATTGCAGCCGTTGATCTGACGGCCCGGGAGGCGGACGCGGTGCAGGACTGAGGCGCGGCTGCAGCGGTCCTTTCAGCTGCTCTGGATCGCTCTCAGGCAGTCCGCCAGACCCGCGCGGTAGTCGGGATGTCCTGGCCTCCAGCCAAACACCGCCTTGGCCTTTGCATTCGAAACCCGCTTGCACTCAGCATAAAAACGCTGCGCCATCGCCGACAGGCCGGCCTCCCCGAACGCGACGGCTGGCGGCGCCGGCTCGCCCAGGAGACCGGCGGCGTGCAGAAGGACCTCGTCGGCCGGGGCAGGTTCATCGTCGCAGGCGTTGAAGATCTCGCCGGGTCGCGGCTGCTCCATCGCCATCTCAAGCAGCTCGGCCAGATCCGCCGCGTGGATACGTGAGAAAACCTGCCCTGGCTTGATGATCCGCCGCACCCCCGGCTCGCGCACGCGCTCCAGCGCCGAACGCTGCGGCCCATAAATGCCTGGCAGGCGGAAGACCATGGCCCGCGCCGACAGCCACTGCGTTTCGGCAAGAAGCCGGTTCCTGCCTTCCCGGCTCTGGGGGGCAGGCGGGGTGTCCTCAAACGCCCATCCGCCCGCCAGGTCCCCATAGACGCCTGTGGTCGACAGATAGGAGACCGACCGTGCGAGGCTGGCCGCCTCGCCGAAGGCCCGGAACACCGGACAGCCAGCCTCATCAGGGGGCGCGGATATCAGCCAGTCGGCGCCGTCTGGCGGGCGAAGCGGTGGTCCTGGCCATGTCGTTACCGCAAAGCCCCGCGCAACAAGCGCTGCAGCGCCCGCCTCGCTGCGTACGGTTCCTGCGCAGGCGATCCCGCGTCGGGACAGCCGCTCCGCCAGGAAACCGGCGACATAGCCGAAGCCGAACGCGAACAAACGCCGTGTCTGCATGTGCCTGCCCCGATTGTGACACAAAGCTTATGGACCCCTGCGCGATCGGGGACCAGCCTGGGCCCAGAAAGATGCGTTCATGCGCTATGCACTCATCCTTGCCGCGAGCCTCGCCTGCGCGCCGGCCGCCTTCGCACAGAGCGAGGCTGAGAGACTGCAGCGGTGTATAGAAGAGATCGATCGTGATGCGCAGACGGCCTATCAGGACAGTCTCACCTGGCTGTCGCGGGGAGGGGGGCCTGCCGCCCGCCACTGTGCGGCCCTCTCTCTCATCGCGCTCGGGCAGGAGGCGGAGGGCGCTTTGCGTCTTGAGGAGCTGGCGAATGCGCCTGACGCCGGCGGCATCGAGGCGCGCGGCGTCTATCTGGCCCAGTCGGGCAATGCCTGGCTTCTGGCCGGGCGGCCGGCGGAAGCGGTTGTGACCCTGACCAACGCCATGAAGCTCCGGCCGCTCGATGGCGAGCTGTATAAGGATCGGGCCCGCGCTCACGTGCTGCTGAGGTCCTGGGCTGAGGCCGCCGGGGATCTCGATACGGCGATTATCATGTCGGCCGGAGACGCCGAGGCCTATCGTCTGCGCGCAACGGCGAGGCTCAGGCTCTATCGCCTTGCTGAAGCCTGGGAGGATGTTGAGGTGGCGATGCGTCTGGCGCCGTCCGACGTGAAGATTCTTGTCCTGCGCGGGGACGTGCGCGAAGCGATGCGCCGTCAGGGCATGGACGATCCAGCCGGTCTGGATGAGGCTCCTGCGCCCCGGGCGCGTATTGTCGGCAACTGACCGCATCGCCAGCTGAGGAGGGCCGATGCCTGAGCGTGCTCCGGGGGCGGACACACCGGGCCTGTCCGGCCGTCCCCGCGGCGTCCCCTTTGACCCCCTCGGGACCCTCATCCGGCGCCGCGCCCGCCTGCCTGGCTTGACACGCCCGCCCCGGCATCCACTTCTCCCCGCCTGCTGCTGCGAGGAGATCAGGCATGCCCGACAGGTTCAACCATATGATGACGCCGGTTCTGGCGCTGATCGTCTGAACGCTGGTGATGCTGGTCTGGCTGTATATCCGGCGTATCCCCGCCATGCGCCGGGCCGGTATAGATCCGGCAAAGATCAAGGGTTCGGAATCCTACGCCAGTCTGCCCCCCATGAACCCCAGGGCTGTCTGGGTGGCGGATAACTACAATCACCTGCATGAGCAGCCCACGATCTTTTACGCCCTGTGCGTCTATTCCTATCTCACGGGCGTTGCAGACAGTCTCAATGTCACGCTGGCCTGGGCCTATGTGGCAAGCCGCCTGGCCCACAGTCTCATACAGGTCACCAGCAATTATGTTCCGCTGCGTTTCGTTGTGTTCAACATCGGCTCCGTGGTGCTGATGATCATCGCGATACGCAACGTGCTCGCCCTGTTCGGTTACAGTTAAGCCCGCCGGGCCTTATCCGCCGCTGGCCGGGCGGCCCGGCGCAGGCGTCCGGGCCGCACCGGCCGGCCAGGCGGGTCGCGCCGGCGGGGTCTGGACCTCGCGGCAGGCTTGCCCCATATGGGCGCCGTCCCGCAACGCCCCTGGCCGGAGCCTATGGCAGCCCTTTCCGAACCCCGCCTGCGCCAGATGATCGACCGGTTCGACCAGGTCGAGGCGCGCATGGGCGTTGCAACCGACCCCCGTGAGATCGTCCAGCTCTCGCGCGACCACGCCGAGCTCAGGCGGGTGGCTGAAAAAGCCCGCGAGGTGATGACGCTGCGCGCGCAGCTGGCGGAAGCAGAAGCGCTGATTGACGATACGCAGGCCGACCGTGACCTCGTCAGCATGGCGCTTGAGGAACGCGCCAGCATCCGTGAGCGGCTGCCCCTGTGTGAGCGCGAGATGCAGCTGATGCTGCTGCCCCGCGACAGGGATGATGACGCCTCAGCCATCATCGAGGTGCGGGCCGGCACGGGCGGAGACGAGGCGGCGCTGTTCGCCGGAGATCTCTGGCGCATGTATCAGCGCTATGCGAGCCGGCGTGGCTGGCAGGTGGAGCTCGTTTCGGCCACGGAAGGCGAGATGGGCGGCTATAAGGAGATTGTCGGCCAGCTCAACGGTCCGGGGGTGTTCGGCCGGATGAAGTTCGAAAGCGGCGTACATCGCGTGCAGCGTGTTCCGGCCACAGAGGCGCAGGGCCGCATTCATACCTCTGCGGCGACTGTCGCCATCCTCCCGGTTCCCGAGGAGGTCAATATCGAGGTCCGCGATCAGGACATCCGCATCGATACCTACCGCTCATCGGGGGCTGGCGGTCAGCACGTCAACAAGACCGATTCGGCGGTGCGCATCACGCATATGCCGTCAGGCATTGTCGTGACCTCATCTGAAAAGTCACAGCACGAGAACCGCCGGAAGGCCATGGAGCAGCTGAAGATCCGCCTCTATGAGCGCGAGCGGGAGATGAAGGACACGGCCCGTGCTGAGGCGCGCAAGTTGCAGGTAGGATCCGGGGACAGGTCTGAACGCATACGCACCTATAACTTTCCCCAGGAGCGCGTGACGGATCATCGCATCAACTATACCGCTCACAACCTGTCCGATTTTGTCCAGGGCGACATTGACGCCCTGCTGGACGCCCTTCACGCCGAAGATCAGGCTGAACGGCTGGCGCAGCTGGAGCAGGGTTGAACGCGCCGTTAAGCGTGAAGGGCCCGCCGTGATGGGGTGATGATAGCCAATGACTGTGGACCCTGACCGCATACCTGTCATCGCCGGAACAGGCGAGATCGCCGATCGCCCGTCGGATGTGACGCTGGCCCTTGAGCCGCTTGATCTGATGGCTGAGGCTGCGCGCCGGGCTGACGCCGAGGCCAGGGGACTTCTGAGCGAGGTTGATTCCATCGACATTGTCGGGCTCGTCAGCTGGCGCTATCGCGATACGCCAGCGCTCCTGAGCGAGAGGCTCGGCCTGGCGCCGGCCCGCGCCGTTTACGGACCTGTGGGAGGGGAGAGCCCGGTCCGCTATCTTCATGAAGCAGCGCGGCGCATCGCCAGCGGCCAGAGCGCTGTCGGCCTTGTCGCCGGAGCTGAGGCGCAGCACGCGTTCAACCGCGCCCGGCGTGCGGGTGTGGATCTGCCGTGGACCGCCTACGCCACAGACGCGCCGCGTATCCGGCGTGCGGCGGATTATGTTCACCCTCTGGGCGTCCGTCAGGGCGTGGCCTGGCCGATCAATGTCTATCCGCTCTATGACGTGGCCAGCGCCCATGCCTGGGGACAGACCCCTGCGCAGGCCACGCAGGAGTCCGCCACCCTTTGGGCCGCCAACAGCCGTGCGGCCGCCCGCAATGCGTTCGCCTGGCTGAGGGAGGAGCTGGCCCCGGCCGCCATCGCCAGCCCCGGCGATGATAACCGCATGATCTCCTGGCCTTATCCCAAGCGCATGGTCGCGAACCCGAATGTCAATCAGGGGGCGGCCATTCTCGTGACCTCTCTGGCGAAGGCGCGCGCGGCG